>Ga0187894_10001799_pt1 | contig 26837 bp, 22 predicted proteins | sample GBC1701081metaG_FD_136650 | JGI IMG/M metagenome (GOLD analysis project Ga0187894, IMG submission 136650) | White microbial mat communities from a lava cave in the Kipuka Kanohina Cave System on the Island of Hawaii, USA - GBC170108-1 metaG ... | reverse complement strand
CGGCGACATCGACGGCGACGGAATCCCCGATCTGGCCGTGGCCGCCCCGCGCGGGCGCACACCGCTCCCCGAGGCCGATCCGCAATCCCCGCCCGCCGCCGGCGCGCTGGGCCGAGTGCACCTCATCGCCGGCGCTGACGGCTCGATCCTCCGCTCGATCGGCGTAGGCGATGTGGGCTTCTTCGGCTTCGCGCTCCGCTTCGCGGGCGACTTCGACGGCGACGGCCTGGGCGACCTGCTCGTCGGCGCAGCGCATTTCACCGGGCAGCACGCGCCATCCGGATTGCCCGTGCTGAATCATTACTGGGCTTTGGCGTCCACGTTCACAGGCGCGCTGCTGATGCAGGGCGAGGGCTCCATCGCCGAGCCCTTTCGGCCCGGCTTGATTTCGCCGCGCCTCTTCTGGCGTCTAGGCGAGACCTCCGGCCCCAGGACGCTGGAACTCGGAAACTCCGGCGATGTGGACGGCGACGGCGATGTGGACTTCGCGGATCTCCTATGGCTGCTGGCCCACTGGGGCCAGACGGGCGCGCCCAGAGGGCGCCCGGACCTGGCCGCACGCGGCGACATCGACGCCAGCGGCGCGCTGGACTTCCCGGACCTGATGGCCGTGCTCGAGCAGTTCGGGCGCGCCCCGTCGAACACCGGCGCGCCGACCCGCGGCGGGCCAGGTTGCTGGCTGTGGGGCACCTGCGGCTGCGAGTGCATCTTCGACTGCCCCGACTTCGGGTGCGAAGGGTGCTACCCCGATTGCGGCGGGCCGACGGATCCCGACCCGTGCGCCAGCGCGTGCAACGCCGGCTGCGCCCACGAGGGCAAATGCCTCTGTCTTCCACTCGGAACGCCGGGCTGCCACTCGAGCTGCCCCGAGTGCTACCCGTGCCCGAGTTGCCCGCCGGATTGCCCGGACTGCATCCCTTGCGCGGATTGCCCCCCGCCCCCGCCTGGCTGCACCACTCAGTGCGAGTGCTACCCGTGCAGCCCCGAATGCGGCGGCGACTGCAACCCCGACTGCGAACGAGACGGAAACTTCTGGCCTGAGAAGTGCGAGCAGAACTGTGGTGCAGGGGGCGGTTCTAGCGGAGCGGTTCCCGGCTGCGACGACCCTTGTGCGGACGACGATCAAGATGGAATCCCGAATCATTCCGATTGCGACTCGGAGTGCTACGCAGGGAACCCGGAGGAGGACTGCGCGTGTGACGATGATGACGGCGACGGCACGAGAAATCAGGACGACTGCGACTCATTGTGCTTTGGCGTGCGGACTGCAAGTCAATGCCGCGTGGTCTTCACACCCGACCCTCTAACTCATCCTCCCCTCGGAGATTGCCTCCCGCCATCCCGAGTCAATGTATTCCCGGGCGACGTCGAGAGACTCGATGTGGAGTTCGATGGCCCGTGTGGCACGACCTATTGGCTCACCGCCGCCCACCCCGAGACCGCCGCGTTCTTAGTCGGCACAGACCTGCTCCATAGCGTGCAGGTGGGGCGCTACGCCACGGTCAGAGTGGTGGGACTGAACGCCGGCGCCACGAGCATCGCGGCGCGGAAGGATGCGCCGAACGGAACCACGCTTCGCACGTTCCAAGTTGTCGTAGGCGGGTCGATCCAGGTCGAGTACGACCATGCTCCGACGTTTAGCGCATACGGCAGCCCGCCCGGTGGCGGAACTACCTCAATCGATGGCCCATCTTCATCCGGCGCCGCAGGGCCCCCCGGTTCGGGCGACACCCGCGCTCGAACCAGCCCTTCGCACGATCCACCCGGACCGGTTCGGGCCGATCTCCGCGAATACATCCACGCGCACTTCCCCCCGTCGCTCTGCACGATGCGGGTCACGCTCCGCGACGCTGGCGGCACTCCCCGGCCGAACAAGGCGGTGCTCCTCGTTTGCCGCGACGGCCTTTTCACCATGCCGCAGACCCGCGGCGTGATCCTCACCGACGATAAGGGCCGCGCAACAGGGCAGTTCGGGGCCCACACGCCCGAAGGCGCCTTCGCCGACACGCCGATCGCCAAAGACCGAATCGCTGTGCTGATCGGCAGAGCGGCTCAGGGCTACGGCGGGCAGCCGTACACCGGGCCGACCATCGAGGCGATCTACGAAGAGCACAGATTCTCTGGCACGCGGTTCACCGGCCACAGTTTCCGCACCGGGGAACACAATCTCACCGGCAACGGCGATCAGTACTTTGTCAGCGCAGCCTCGCTCACGCTCGTCGCGGTCAACCGGGATCATGCGGTGATCGTCACGAGCGCCCTTGCGACCGGTTCGCTCGAAAACATCCCGGGTCACCTCGGTCAGACCGTCGCGTTCGAGTTGCCGGGCGGCGAGGTCGTGTCGTTCACAATGACGGCGACGCCGACGCTTTTCGGTCTGGGCATCACGTATCAGCGGCAGACTGTGGATGGGCTGGCGGGCCTCGCGTTCACCGCGGGCATCACCATCGAAATCGAGCCCATCGATCTTGATGACCTGCCGCCGGGCAATGTACTTGAGGAAATCGACGTTGACGCGGTGGTGTCGCTGCTTGGCGAGATAGGCGGGTTTGTCCTCGAGTGGGGCCCCGAATTCCTCCCGTTCTATCCCGATGTGCGCGACCTGTGCATGGAATTGATCTACAAGGGTCTGTGGCTGGGAGAAAGCCCCGACTGGTTCACGGTCACGCTGAGCGCGATAGGCCTGGCGATGGACGCGGGCTATGTGCTGCCGCCGCTTGGCGCTGCGGGAAACGCTCTCGTCGCGATCCTCAAGCAAGCGGTCAGACACATCCCTCCAGCGGTACTTCGAGCATTCATGCAGCAAGCTGGCGGACTCAAACAGGCCGCACAGTTGGTGATGAACTATGTGGGGCGGATTCCGGGCGCGACCATCGCGACAGCCGTCCCCTTGATCGTCAAACAAATCACCTACCTGGTCAACAGCTCGCTGCAACTTCCGGCAGATGCGATCGCGGCGGGGTTCAAGATCCTCGCGGAGAAGGGTTCGCGATTCTTCAAGGACGAGGCGGCTGAGGGCGCGTGCTGGCTGGCCAAGCACAACAAGGAGGCGGTTGCCCGAACGCTGTTCGACGACTTCGCGGAGGAAGTCGTCGAAGAAACGCTAGATCTGGCGCGAAAGTTCGATCTTTCTAGTGGTGTCATCAGCGATGACGCTGTGCGAGGGCTGGGAGTGGCAGTCGAGGCAGTGGGCGCGGGAGACTCCAGCATCGTTCGACAGATCTTTGACGGCGCGCACTACGCGAGTAATGCCACTCGGCAGGACTTGGCTTTTCGCGCCTTGAGGATTCTCGACGGCGTCGACGAAATGGATGAAATGGTCCGCTTTCTGAAACGAAACGCCAATGGAGATGGGGTTGACGGCGCGATTTTTGAAGCTACTGCGGCGGCGCGAATGCGACGCGGAGAATTCCCTGAACTTGGGGAACTGCACAACATTGCAGTCGACGCAGAAGAGGCAACCCGAAAGATCGACGCATTCACTTCAACGCATGCCATTCAGATGAAATTCAAGGGACCCGGAGGTGATTTCACTCCTTCGGACATTAACGGCAGCGTAGAAGCGTGCATAGACTACATCGACGAGCTCGTGGAGCAGGCGCAGGATGCAGGCCGGCTCCCCGTGCTCGTGACCAACCGGCAGATCAGTCAGGAGCTTGCAGCAATCCTGCAGGTGCGAGGCGTTGATTGGACCTTGGTTCCGGCGGGGCTATGAGCGCGTTCCACCCATTCGAGTACGAAGCAAGGGCGCCGGTGACACTTGTCGCACTGGACCGGGCAAGGATTACGGTCGGAGCGGGCTCAGTTTCTGGGCTCTTAACCCTGCTTCGGTTCTCAGATGTTAAGCGTAATGTCGGCGACGACCATGCATTCTTTGAGATCAATTGCAGCTTCGGTTCTAAGACCGGGGACCGCTTTCGATACTTTGCAGTACTTCCGCACACCACCGCGCTCCCGCCGCAATATGCCTCCTGTCGGCTATCGCCAAGCGGACCAATGCCAAGCGCGAGTCTTCGTCTCAGACCGACGGTGGACCCACGAGGGATCATTCGGCCAGCGCTAGACCGCGGCGGCGATTTCTGCCCTCTCCACGACCATGATCGACTCATGCTGCAAGTACGCGAGTCATCAAACGGAATCGACGTGCGATTGACGACCTTCAATAGCCGCATTGAACGCCGCCCCTACGGTGCCAGCGGGCTTTCTGTCGAGTATGAGATTCCCATCCAGCATTTCCTTTGGCGCAAAGCGCCGAAGTACCTCTCCAACGAAGTCATTCCCGAAGGAGCGGACTATGTGCACTTTGAAAGGACCGGTCGGATGGACAGGCTCGGGATACCGATGAAGATCTCGCCGATTCACGTCGAGAGCCCAGGCGACATTGCCAGGAACTCTGACTCCGACGCACCAAGTGCTTGAAAGGATGATCGACATACCGATCCACGCCCGAGAACCGTCGCGCACTCAGGGTGGGCAGATCGTGAGGCTTCTAAGCGGTCGTTTGCGAGGCCTCTTGAGTGCACACCACCACGTCGTGCCTGGCAGCGTGGCGCCGAGTGACGGCGTGATTGAAGCGGCAGTCCGTTTTCGCGCTCGCAACGGCTCTACGTTCCGTCACGTGTGCCATTGGAGTCCGCATGACTTCTGGCCCAGCGACGGCGATGGCTGCAAGTCTCAGTGGCCAAGCTTCGAACCCGATCTCAACCTCGATGCGATTCTCGACTTCCGCCGCTACTACTCCTTTCAGGACGATCATGGCCGCGAGTTCACCGGATTCATGAAATGCCTGCTCGTTCGCTTTGCCTTCCATGCGACGGAATCTGTGGTTGTCTCACGGATGCGATGGAGGACCGGCAATCCGTACCGCGAGATGGCCAAAGAAGACTCCACGGTGTTCCGCGCAGTGCCGCTGACGGACCTGATCTGGCGGCCCACCGCCAGATCGATCACGACCTATCGAGATGTGAAGGGGCCATACTCCCTACTGATCGTGGAGCCCATCAAAGGAGCGCCCATCGACTTGCCGGTCTCAGACGTTGAAGTGACTTTAAATGGGGCATAAGGAGCGAGCGTGGCCGCCGTTTGACAGCCGGACCGAGTAGGCGGCAAGGAACCTGCTGGCGACATGGATTCCCGCGGCGGGAACTTGTGCATACGACTGACCAGCCGAACGGCCAAACGTGGAATCCCGACACAGACCTTCACTCATCGCGTTTCGGCCCCGATCCCGCTTCGGCGCGAGGCGAGGGATGGAGGATGAGACCGTGGCAGATCAGCATCGTGAAGCAGCAACGCCGATCAGCGCGTCTACGCCTGTGGCTGTAGGCGATGACGCCCCCGATCCACTCGACGCCCAACTCGGCCCGCGAGAAGTGCTTCCAGTCCCGCCGCGGGCGCCTGAGCGGCCGAATTACGGCCTCTGGATCATCTACCTTTACTTCCGGCCCGCGTACTTCTTCCGGCACTTCGTCGCCGACCACCTGCCGTTCCTGACGTGGACGTGCGCGATCCTGATGGGAATTTCCGCGGCGGACGGCCGCGCTGAACGAGCGTTGGCGCGCAACGCTGCATTCGCCGAGTCGTTCGATTTCTGGCCGGCGTTCCTGTGCCTGGTCGGTGCTTTCGGCCTCGTCAGCGCGGTCTTGTTTCATTATCTGGGCGGCTGGTGGTACCGATTGCGTCTGCGCTGGAGCGGAGCGATCAATCCGGACCGCGCGCTGGCGCGACGCGTTTACCTGTACGCCTCGACGATACTCGCCCTGCCCGCGTGCGCCCACTTGCTGTATCGCGCGCTCACGCACGCGACGCCCGCCGATGCGCTCTGGCACACCTCGGCGTGGTGGCAGCGACTGTTCGTCGTTCTCGCGTTCTGGTCGATCATCGTCAGCCACAAGGGCGTGCGCGAAGTGTTCGGAGTCCGCGGTTGGCGCCCGGCGCTGTGGTTCCTGATCCTCCCCATGTCGTTCTACGCGATCACTGTGCTGGCGGCGATCCTCTCGCTGCTGGCGCTCATGGCGCCCGCGACGGGAACTGCATCGACGGGCTCCGCGTCCCCCGCGCCGCCACCGGCTCAGTCGTTGGTGACCGCATCCGCAGTGGTCCTTGTTCCCGCCACCAACCTCAAGGGGCCGTGGGAGATGGCGTTCCCGTCGGACTGGAAGGTCAACGGCGACTACGCACTCGGCCCGCGAGAGTGGAACATCGCGGTGCAAGTCGCCGAGACCGGGCACATGTGGACGCTGCAGATCTGGTCGGGCCGGGGCAATGCGGTGCGGTCGCTCGCGCTGGAGCTCGATTGGATCCAGGGTTTTCCAGTGAAGCAGGTCGGAACAATGACGACTTGGGGTCGTTTCTCGGGAATCGGCAAGGAACTCGTGGTCACGGTGGATCGCGATGTGATGTTCGTGCGGTCGTTTGTCAGCGAACTGGGCGACGGGCGGATGCTGGTGGCGAGCGAATTGATGCCCGAGGCGGATCGTGCACGGACCGCATCGCTTTACAGGGCGATCGCCAATTCCGTGGCGCTGACGGACGAGACCGCCGCAACGGAACCTGCGCCACGGTAGAGCCGGCTCGCGTCGCACGCGGGCTCCGTGCTCGGCATGCGGCAGAACCTCGATCCGAGCGTCGCCAAGCGTTAGATCAACGACAGTCGAAGATCGAGCGCCCCCTCAAGCCAAAAACCTGCGCCCCGCGGTCCAAAATCCCCTTGACCCGCGTCAATCCTGGGGTACTTTGACGATTGCACAGGGATGGTCCGGGTGTAGACCCCCCATTCCAGACATGTTGGCTGTTGCATCACGGCTGTGACCGTTGTGTTGCTGGTGGCAGAGCGCCAGCGTCACCTCCGCGTTGCCTTTCCCCGGCTGCGTTACGCGTCCGGCGGTATCGGTCCGCCTACGGACAGGGATCGGTACGGACGCGAGGAGAGTTGCCATGAAGGCTCTGCGATTTGTTGTTGCAGTTGGCGCCCCGCTCGCCTTGGCGGCCCATGCCGCCGCTGAAGTCGCCGTCGGCGGCTTCGCTTCCGGTCTCACGACCGCTCTGCTTCAGCCCGGCACGGCGACCGGCGCTGCCGCGCTCGCCGCTCTCGGCGCTGTCGCGGCTTGGCCGCGCCGCCGAACCGGCTCCGTGCGTCGCTCGGCCGAGCCCGCACCGGATGCGAACGCGATCGTGAGCGACTACACGGTCTGGGGCGAGCCGACGGCCTGACCCTTTGCGAACGCCCTGCGGCAGGGTTCACATCCCGGGTTTCGGTGGGGTTTTCGCCGCTCTTCGGGCGGCGAGTTGCGGTTTTTGTGCATTGCCATCGACGCCGGGTTTGACTCCGCGCGTTCCTGTGTTATTTGACTAAGTGGCAGGAGTCAGCCTGACGAGCGCGAGCCACGCACAGGCCCGCGAGTCGCACTGACGTTTGGAGCGTGACGAGATCGGGCACCGTGGGTGTTGCCCTTTGTGCTCGTCCTTGGGTCACTGTCCCCGGTGCGCCTTGCGCGCACCGAGGTGGTGGCGGCGCTTCAGCGCGGTGTCGCCAGGCGCTCACGGAGTGCAGAGTGATGCGCAGCAGCTTTATCGTCAGAGTGTCGGCAGGTTTCTGTGCGACGGCTTTGGTCGCGTCCATCGCCGCGGCGGGCGACCTTGCTCCGCCGCCGTGGCGCGGCGAAGACAATTCGTTCTTCGGCGTCTGGGGCTTCCCGGATTCCGGCACACCCGATCAGCCGGAAATGAGCGCCTTCAACCCGCCGTTCGACGGGGCCATCTCCGAAATGGTCACATTCACCGAAGAGAAAGAAGCGCCCCAGTGGCTTGAAACCTTCGGCGGCAGAAACGGCGTCTGGTGCCTGCCGCTCAACTCGGGCCTCACCTTCCGAATCTCCAACTACGAGAACGAGAATCCGGTCAAGCGGATCCGCGTGCAGATCAAGTATTTCAATCCGGGCACTCAGCCCGGGTTCTTCGGCCGTCCGCCGCTGGTCACCGTCGACCCTCGCGACTCCGAGGGCGACATGACGGGGTTCCAGATCCTCACCTACATGCCGGTCACCGAGCAGATCGACGATTTCGGGTATTTCCTCGGCATTTTCGACTTCGACATCTTCCCCAACCCCGCCTTTGAGAACATCACCATCTTCCAGCCCAAGCACATCCCCGCCTACATCGACCAGGTCGTGATCGACACCTGGTGCGTCCCCAGCCCCGCAGGCGCGGCCGTGTCCGCCGCCGTCGGGCTGCTCGCCCTGCGTCGTCGTCGCTCGTAACGGGTCTCGACATTCAGGTGCGCGGCGCTGGCGCTCGCGCGCGTCTCGACGTATCCCCCAAGCACAGGGAAGGGAGCGGCGGAGAATGAATCTCGGATGTGTCACGCGAGTGATCCTCGCGGCCGGATTGGTTTCCACGATTTCGGCGGCCGCCTCGGCCGGCGATGACCGCCCGCCCTATTGGCGCGGCTCTTCCAACTCCTTCCATGGAGTCTGGACGTTCCCCGACGATTCCACGCCGGATCAGCCCGAACTCGGTGCGTTCAACCCGTTGATCGAGGCCGTTGCAACCATGACAGCCTTCGCATCCGAACGAGGGGGGCCCGAGTGGTTCGCCGAGTTTGAAGATCGCGACGGCGCGTGGCGGGTTCCCAGGGGCGCGGGCCTCCGCTTCGACGTGCCGAACTACGACACGGAGAACTTGCAAAAATGGATCCGCGTCCAGGTCAAGTACTACAACCCGGTCGGAGAGCCGGGAGGTTTCGGCCGCGGCGACAGCATCCTCATCCAGCCGCTGATGTCCGATGCTCAGGCCGGCGGTTTCGACATCCAGTCATTCTCGCCTTTCGGAGGGGTGCCCGTCGATAACCAGCCCGGCTGGTACAGCGTCGTTTGGGACTTTGTCGTCCGGCCCAGTCCGGCCCTCGAGGCCGTCGTCCTGACCAATATCAAGACGACCGATCTGTATTTCGATCAGGTCGTCATCGACACCTGGTCGGTCACGACCCTGCCCGCGGCGCCGACCGCGGCATTGATCGCCGTCGCTGGCCTTCTCGCAGCGCGACGTCGTCGCGCCTGAACCGTTCTCGCCAACCATCGTTCGATCTCAACCACGCCCGGCCTTGTGCCGGGAATTTTTTCGCCGTGCGCGGGCCGGACACCGTTTCAGACGGCACGACCGCTCCCCGGCCATAATGATCGCGTGGGCCCTGCATTCCGCCTGTTCCGCGTGGCGGGCATCGACGTCCGCATGCACTGGACGTTCCTGCTCCTCCTCGCGTGGTTCTTCGCGACCCCGCTTCTCGCCGGCGGACCCGACGCCCTCGCCGCCGGCCTGCGCAGCGTCGTGTTTGTCCTCGGAGTCTTCGCATGCGTCGTGCTCCATGAATTCGGCCACGCGTTCGCCGCCCGCGCGTTCGGCATCCGAACGCGCGATGTCACACTGCTCCCCATCGGCGGCGTGGCGCGCCTCGAGCGCATGCCGGAGAAGCCCGCGCAGGAACTCGTCGTCGCCCTCGCCGGCCCGGCCGTGAATGTCGTCATCGCCGCGATCTCGATTGTCGCCGTCGCGCTCACCGCGGGGCCGCAGGCGATGCTCGATCCGCCCGAGCAGAACATCCGCGCGGGCGCTTTCCTCCCGTCCCTCGCCTTCGTGAACGTCTTCCTGGCAGTGTTCAACCTGATCCCCGCGTTCCCGATGGACGGCGGGCGCGTCCTGCGCGCATTGCTCGCCATGGCCATGGGACGCATCCGCGCCACGCGCATCGCCGCGGCCGTCGGGCAATTGCTCGCCGTCGCGTTCGCGATCTTCGGGCTCTTCGTCGGCAACGTCTTGCTCATGCTCGTGGCGCTCTTCGTCTTCCTCGGCGCCGGCGCGGAGGCCCAGGCCACCGAGGCGAGCGCTGCGCTCCGCGGCGTCTCGGTGCGCCAGGCGATGGTGCGGCGCTTTCGGGTGCTGCGCGAGTCCGACACGCTGAACGCCGCGGCCCAGGAACTTCTCTCCGGATCGCAGCAGGACTTCCCCGTGCTGCGCGACGGCGCGGATCAGGGCGATGCCGATGCGCTGGTCGGCATCCTGACCCGCTCCCGCCTCATCCGCGCCCTGGCTTCGGGTGGGCTCTCGACCCCGGTTCGCGATGCGATGGAAACGCCGTGCGCCCCGGTCTCGCCCGAAGACCCGATCCAGCGCGCGCTGGACCGCGCCGGCCATCGGGCGGAGGCGGTGGGGTCCGGCGCCCCCTGCCCGCCCATGCCCGTGATCGAGCGAGGCGCCGACGGACGCCGACGCCTTGTGGGCATGATCACGTCCGACAACGTCGCGGAACTCGTGGCCATCCGCGCCGCGCTCGCCGGCGCCTCCGACGGCTCGTGATCGCCCGCCCGCCTTGTACAGTAAAGCCGTGGGCTGGCTCCCGTTTCGATTGCACTTGTCCGAGCAATGGCTCCTCGCGCTGGCCGATCCGGGCGGCGACCGGCCATCACCGAGCCGTCTGCTCTCACCATCACAGTTTGTTCGATTGATCGAGTCGGCGCGCCGGCACTGGGTGCTGCCGATGGTCGTGCATTCGCTGCAGCGTGCGGAGGCGCGCGGCGGAATCAGCCGAATGCTCGAGGGCGGCTTGGAGTCGCCGATCAATCGCGACGCAATCGATATCGCGCGCCGAACCGTTCACGGGCTTGTGGCGCGTTCCGCGCTCCTGCGGGTCCACGCGCAGGAAGTGCTCGCCGCGATGCGCGGCGCCGGCGTGCCCACGGCGGTTATCAAGGGCGCGGCCGTGGCGGACCGGCTCTTCCGCCCGCCCTCGTTGCGCTGCTTCAACGACATCGATCTGATCGTTCCCCGCTCAGACTGGGAAGCATCTCGTTCGGTCATGCAGCGCCTGGGCTTCCGGGCGCATGCCATCCTCGGAACCGCAGAAGGCAGTTACGGCCAGGAAGCATGGTCGCGCCCGGACGATCCCGGCGTCGTGGTTGAAATCCATTGGGACTTGGTCAACGTGCCGTCGATGAGGGCCGGCGTCTCCGTGGTCTGGGAGGATTTCTTCGCCCCGCGATCCAATTCAGCGACGCATGATGCCACTCTCTCGCCGGCGGCCCTGTTGCTCATCGCGTCGGTCCATGGCGGCGCGGGACACCGTTTCGATCGCCTCGGCTACCTCTGTGACGTCCTCCAGTGCGCGCGGGGCATCGCCGGGCCGATCGATACGCAGTGGCTGCGACTCGCGTGCGGACGAACCGGGGCGTGGCTCAGCGTCGCGGCGTCTCTCCGTCTGGCCGCACAGGCGTTCGACTGTGATCAAGCCCGCGGCCTCGCCGCGGAACTCTCGCGCGCGCCCGGCGCAGTCGTCGCGTTCCCGTTGAGCGTTCGTCAGGTGCTGCGCTCGCAGGGTTCATCCCGCGCGCTCACCGGCATCCAGCGGCAATTCTTCCGGCAGCGCCTCAAGCGCCCTCGCGCCAGACGCTCCTCCGGCGACCATCCCGTCGGCGTCGAGCGGCGGATAGTCCAGTAGCGGAACCATCCGCGCCCGAGTCCGCTCGTCCGGGGGGTCGATCGCCTCCCCCCCCACGCTGATCCACGCGTGCCCGCGCAGGCGATCGCCGGGATGCCGCGGCGGCTCGACTCCGATGTGATACCTGATGGGTTTTCCGCCCGTGTCGAGAAAACGGTATTGCACAAACGCTCGCACATAACAATTGTTGCGCCGACGCAGCCACGGCAATCGGAGCCAGCGCCTCGCGATCCGCCGCAGTCGCTTGAGCGCTCGGCGCTGGCTCTCGTTCCCCTCGCGGGGGAGACGCTGCAAGCGCAGCAGCATCGAGTCAAGCGCCTGGCGGTCAAGATCCGAGGGCAGCCTCGCGATGAACGCTCCGACCTGGAGCCAGAGCGGCGTCACGCGCCGCGCCACCTCGCGCCACTTCGGGTCATGCGGCCGTCGGGTGCAATCGGTCACCGCTTGTTCTCCGCGCCATTCTCGACCGGCGCGCTCGCCAGCCAGCGTTGACGTTCCGCGCTCCTCCAATAGGTCTCCAGGAAACCGATGCGCTGCGCCAATTGCTTGACAAGCCTGCCCCGCCACAGCAACCGCTGCGACGGGTCCTTGATCGCCGGGCGCATCGCCTGCCACAGCACCCCCGCCCAGGCGCGCGCCTCGTCCCGGCCCGTCCAGGGAAACTCCGCGTTCCACTTGAGAAGAAACTGCGCATAACCCTTGCCGTACCAGCGCTGTTGCCTGAAGTACTCGCCCCACGTTGGCCGGTGGCGGTGCAGCACGACGGCCGTCGGCTCAAACACGAACGGCCCGGGAACCTGGCGCCGAAGGCGCAGGTGAAGATCCGCGCCGTCGTGCGAAGTCAGTGAATCAACCCCGCCGATCCGCGCCAGATCGCTGCGCCGGTACATCACATTGCACGTTGGAGCCCACGGATACTTCGGATGCCTCAGGTAGGTCTCGGCGTCGAGCCCGCCCGAGAGGTCCACGAATCGCGCGGCGGACGTCCTGGAGTCGAGCCCGATCGTGCTGCCCGCGACACCCACGCAGCCCGGTGTGCGCTGCGCCGCCCCGAGCAGCCGCGCAAGCCACGTCGCCGAGGGCACACAATCGGCGTCGGTGAAGGCCACCCATTCTCCAAGCGCCTGGCCGACCCCCGCGCCGCGCGCCGAGGAGGCGCCGGCGCCGCTCTGTCGAACCGCGCGCGCGCCGTAACGCTCGGCCGCTTCGGCCGTCGGCTCGTCATCGCGGTCCACCACGACGAGCACTTCGAACGAGGAAGTCGGCAGCCGCTGCGCGCGGATCGCGCGAAGACACACCGCGAGATCGTGGGCGGCGTGGCGCGCCGGTATGACGACCGAAACTGCAGGAGTCAAGATTGCACCTCGAGAGTCGAAAGCGCCCGCTGCGATCCCCCCGCGTGCTTCCGATCCGTCGGCGCCCATCGAGATCGCTCCAGGGGATTCCAGTATGCGCCGATGAACCCAAGCCGCTGCGCCAAGCCGCGCACCAGCTGCCCCCGCCGCAACAGGCTGGCCTCCGGAGTTGCCGGGACGACGCGGATCGCCACTCTCGCGAGCTCGCCCCACGCGAGCAATTCGTGGCGCAGACTCCATCGCATCTCCTGGCGCCACTTGAGCATGAACTGGGCATGAAACTTGCCGTAGCCGCGCTGCTGGCGGAAGTACTCCCTCCAGGAGGCGCGGTGCCGGTGAAGCATGATCGCAGAGGGTTCGTGGATCAGCGCGCTTCCGAACTCGCGCCTCATCCGAAGAGCGATGTCGCATCCTTCGTGCCAGATACGCGCGTCAAACCCCCCGATCCTTCGCAGGTCTTCCCGCTGGTACATCACGTTGCAGGTCGGAGCGAATGGATACACCGGATGGCGCAGGTAACTCTCCGAGTCCAGGCCCCCGGTCAGATCGACGAACCGCGCCGCCGGCGTCGACGATCGGTAGCCGATGGTCTTGCCCGCGACGCCGAGGCCGCCTTTGTTTCTCTGCGCCGCCGACAGCAGCCGCGCCAGCCAGACCGAAGAAGGAATGCAATCGGCGTCGGTGAAGGCGATCCAGGTCCCGCGGGCCGCTTCGATCCCGACATTCCGCGCCGCGGGCGGCCCGCCGCGCACGACTCGAATGACGCGGGCCCCCAGCGCAGCGGCGCGCGACGCGGTGCCATCCGTCGAACCGTCGTCGACCACAACCACCTCGAAGTCCTGCGGCGGCAGCCGCTGCGCGCGCAGCGCGACCATGCAGGCGCCGATCATGCCCGCGGCGTTGTAGGCAGGAATGACGACCGAGATCTCAGGCATCCCTGCTCCACTCCACACCCGGTGAGGCGCGATGCGCTTCAAAGAACCCCGCCCAATAGGAGCACAGCCAGAGACTGTGGTAGCGCTCAAACTCCGCCTGCTCCGCAGACAGGATCCCGAGCCGAACGAACGGCGTCGCGAAACACATGCACAGGCGCTGCCAGCCGAGGACTGCGCGCACGCGCGCCGATTTGAACGCGCTCCAGCCGCCGAACTGCGGGTGCCGCTTGATCAGGTGCCAGAGCCCGCGCCCCCACCAGTGCGCCTGGCGCTGAAGCCCATCAGCATCAATCCGATGCCGGTGAAACGCCATCGCCTCGGGCACATACGTGATCACCGACGGGTACCGCTTCTGCATCCGGATCGAGAAATCGACGTCCTCGCCGCTCGGCATCTCCTCGCACCAGCCGCCGATGGCGAGCGCCTCTTCGCGGCGAATCGCCAGATTCCCGCCCTGGGCGAACGGAATCCTGGCGTTGTCGACCGTTGAGGCGCGCGAGTAGTTGCCCCTCGTCTGCGCATACCTCTCCGCCGGCGTCGTCGGCTGGAATCCGGTGACGGATCCCGCGACGAGATGCACTTCGGGCGCCGCGAGGGGCGCTGTGAGCCGTTCAAGCCAGCGGTGGGTCGGAAGCATGTCCGCATCAACGCAGGCGATAATCGGCGCTGAGGCGTGACGGAGCCCGAGGTTTCGCGCGGCGGCGGGCCCGCGCTTCGACTCGTGCAGCAACCGCACCGGCATGCGCGACACGAGATCGGGCGTGCCGTCGGTCGATCCGTTATCGACGACGATCACTTCCACGCGCCCGCCGCTCACTCGTTGGGAAAGCACGGCGCTGAGCGTGTCCCCGATCGTCGCAGCCCCGTTGAACACGGGAATGATCACCGAGACAGCGAACTCGCCATGATCCATGCTCACAGCCCGAACTCCTGCGCGACTACGGCAACCGCCCGCGGCTTGTTCTCCGCCGCGATGAGCGTTTTTCCTGACGCGGCGGCGTCGCGGTGGACTCCCACGGCGAAGCCAGTCCAGAATTCGCGGAGCCAGATCCGGTGGCACCGCTCAAAGTCCGCTCGCTCCTTCGAAACGAGACCGACGCTCGCGAGTCGCGCACACGCCGCGGCCCCGCAACGCTGGCAAACCGTGGCAAACCGGAGCCTCGCTTCGCTGAAAACGGTCCACCGGCGCACATCCGGATGCGCTCGAAAGACCATCCCGGCCCCCTCACCCCACCAGCGCGCCTGCCGCGCCAGTGCTTCCTCGTCCATCCGGTGTCGGTGGAAGACAATCGCTTCGGCCGCCCAGTGGATCTTGGAAGGGAATCTCTTGAGCAGCCGGATCGAGAAGTCAGGATCCTCGCCGCTCGTGAATTCGTTCCGCCAGCCGCCGATCGCCAGCGCGTCCTCGCGCCTCACCGCCATGTTGATGCACGCGGCGAACGAGCACCATTCGTTATCGACCGTCAGCGCCGGCGAGTATGCGCCGCGCGCTTCGGCGTACTTCTCCGCGGGCGTCGTCGGCCTGTATCCCGCCACCGCGCCCGCGACCTGATGAACGCCGGGATCGGCCAGCGGGGCGACCAGGTGTTCGAGCCAGCGCCGCGTCGGCAGCGTGTCGGAATCGAGACTGACCAGAATCTCGCCGGAAGAGTTGAACAGGCCCCTGTTCCGTGCCGCCGCGGGGCCGCGCAGCGGCTCGTGAAGAAGCCGCACGGGCAACCGCGAGAGCAACTCGATCGTGCCGTCTGTCGAGCCGCCGTCGACGACGATGATCTCCGGTGCGGGGCCGGACCATCGTTGGTTGAGCACGGCGCGAATAGTGTCGCCCACCGTGCCCGCGCTGTTGCGCGTCGGGACCACCACCGAAACGGTCGGTTTCACGACGCACCCCCTTGTGCGGGCACGTCCGATCCGTATCCTTCGCGGAACCCTTCCCAATACGCCCGCAACCACCGCCCGTGGTACTGCTCAAATTCCGCCCGACGCGCCGACACCGCACCCAGCCGCGCCAGTCCGCTGCAAACGCTTGCCCAGGCACGGTGCAGCGACATGCTCAATCGAAGTCGAACCAGCCCTGCCCAACCGCCGATGAGCACGTCGGGATATCGTCGGCACACCATCCCCGCCCCAGCCCCCCAGCCACGCGCCTGGCGCCAAAGTGATTCGTCATCTTGGCGATGCCGGTGGAAAACCACGGCGTGTGGGGAATGGGCAAGGCGCGAACCGGTCCGCCGCGTGAGCCGGAACGAGAAATCGACGTCTTCTCCAAACCGGAAGTCTTCACACCAGCCGCCGATGGCTTGCGCGTCGCTTCGCCGCACCGCGGTGTTGAGACCAGGCACGAACGGGTTCCGTTCACGTTCCACCGAATGGTCGGGCCTGAAGAACCCGAGCGCATCGGCGAATCTCTCCGCGGGACTCGATGGCTTGAACGAAGCCACTGTGCCGCCGACCTGGCACACACCGGGATCCTCGAGCGGCGCCACGAGGTGATGCAGCCAGGTGCGCGTCGGCAATGTGTCGGCGTCGAGACACGCGATAATCTCGCCACGTGCGGCGCGAAGCCCTCGATTGCGTGCCGCGGCTACGCCGCGCTCCGGCTCGTGCAGAAGTCTCACCGGAAACTCAGAGACGACTTCAGGCGTCGAATCGCTGGAACCATTGTCCACGACGATCACTTCCGGACGCGGCCCTGCCCACCGCTGGCTCAGAACGCCCCGGATCGCGTCGGCGATCGTGGCCGCGCCGTTGAGCACGGGGATGATGATCGACACGGAGTGGCCCGGGCCTCCCAGGCTCATGCCAATGCCTCCTCGAGCGCGCTGACATTCCGCTCATCCGCAAAGGCGTCTTCGCCAACGGAGCATGACAATCCTCTGGAGTTCGAAGCGAGTCGGCCCATCGTGGCGATGATCATCCGTGCTTCGCGCGTCTCATTCGGGATCACAACCTGCGAGAGCAGCGTCCCGAGCGTTTCTTGAGCGCTCATCGGTGCGAGGCGAATGCCGCTGATCGCGGGTTCGCGCGCGAGCCGGACCACTCGATTGATCGTCCCTCGCTCAAGAAGACGCCCGGGCCAGAACCGATTCGCCGGAACCTGGCGCTTGGGCGTCCACCTCGAATACGTCGGGTGCTCCTCGATCCCGCTGATCTCCGGGAAGAATCGCGTCGTCCGCGGGTCCAGGTGGAACTGGTGCGACACCGCCCGTACCTCGATGACCCCGCCCTCGGCAACCCGCACCAGCAGCTTGTCATCGCCGATCGTGCACCAACCTCGCCGCATCAGCGCGGCGATCAGCGTTGTCTTTCCCGTGCTCCCGGGCGCGCACACGGCCAGGCCCACAGCGCCCCGCACCGCCGACGCCGCATGCAGGGGCGTCCACCCCGCCAGCCGCCACGATCGCACGATGAAAAGCATCAGCAACTGCTCGAGATCCTCCACCAGCGCGATCTCGGGCGCTTGGCTCGGCGAGCGGATGCAGCACACCCGGCGCACATCCTCAATCCTGCACGCGCCGCCGCCGGGCGTCACCGCCCACAATCCCTTTCGCGATGGGCCCGCCGTCGTGCGGTACGTGCGGAGGTAGTCACCGCGCACCGCCACGCGCGAGGGCTGCGCCACGCGGATGCTCACGTGCGACTCGATCAGCCCCCCAGACCAGCGCACATCGAACTGGCGAAGCACGCCCCGAGCCACGCGCGCCATCGCCTCGTTCTGTGCGCGAACATTCAGCACCAGCGGCCCGGCGAATGCCCGCAGACGGATCGCGGGTTGCAGCATTGAACCGGAAGCCATCGGCGCCTATTCCGCCAGCGGAAGCCCGGGATCGAACGCGCTGACCATGATCCGCTGCAGCGGCTCGCGATGCTTCTCCAGCGTCGGCGCCGCCCACACCTCGGGGCCGTTCACCTCCGCAGCGCCCCCGGGCGACTCGATCTCCGTCACAATCTTCTCGCGAATGAGCAACTCCACGAACGCACGAGACGCCGCGTCATCGCGCGGTGCGCCCCACGCCGAGGCCTGTCGCATCGCCTCCTCCGGCGTGCATCCAACCTCAAACAGTTGGAGGATCGCCCATCCGCTCTGGTTCACCGAGAAGAAGAACTTGCTTTCCAGGTCGAGCAAAACCGCCCCGTCTCCCACGACCGTGGCCACCACGTCTGACCGAAGCATGTACGCGGCAGAGTCAAGCCTGTTCATGTCGGGTGATCCCCCTTCCGCGTCGAGTATACCGGTTGGGTCCCGCGCCTCTGGCGTCGCTCTTCGATCATCGCGGGCGAGATTTCTTGCTCGTGCTCCTCGCGCTCGGCGAGGCTAGCATCTCCGCCCCACGGGGACCGCGCCTCAAACCACAGGGAGAGACCCATGATGTTCGTCGCCTGCGCCCGACACCCGCGGCTCGCTTCCGTTTCTCGCGTCTCCACCGCCGCGCTCGCCGTGCTCTGCGCTCTGGCGTCCGTGTCGCACCTCCGAGCGCAGAGCCCCCAGGGCGATGCAGCCCCCGCGCGCGCCCCGACGCCCGCCCCACAACAGCAGCAATGGAAGGGCTCGCTCGTCGCGCCGGATGGCAAGACGACTCTTGACCTTCTCGCCAGATTCACGGCGCAAGCCGATGGCGGATTCTCAGGCACGCTCGATGTGCCGATGCAGGGACTCAAGAACGGCGTGCTCAAGGACATCATCCTCGACGCCCATGAGATGCGCTTCACGTTCACCGCGCCGGGCGCGCCCCCGGAGGCCAGCGCTCGATTCGTGCTCAAGATCGCGGAAGACGGGCGTACCGCCACGGGCACGCTGTCGCAGGGCGAGGTTCAAACGCCCGTGACGTTCGAGCGAGTCGCCGAGGGGCAAACCGCCGATATCTCCATCCGGCGCCCCCAGGACCCCGTGCCGCCCTACGAGTACGAGGAACGCGGCATCGTGTTCCGGAATCCGACGGACGGCACCGCGCTCGCGGGCACGCTCACGATCCCGCTGGGCGAGGGCCCCCACCCTGCCGTCGTCCTGCTCTCGGGTTCCGGCGCTCAGGACCGTGACGAGTTCATCGCCGGCCACCGTCCGTTCCTCGTGCTCGCCGACCATCTCACGAAACACGGCGTCGCCGTGTACAGGTTCGACGACCGGGGCGTCGGCGGCTCCGGCGGCAATATCGCGCAGAGCACGTGCGACACTCTCGCCGAGGACGCGATCGCGGCCGTCGACCTGCTGCGCCTCCAGCCCGAGATCGACCCCAAGCGGATCGGCGTCATCGGCCACAGCGAGGGCGGGATCATCGGTCCGATGGCGGCGGCGCGCTCCCCGAACGTGGCGTTCGTCGTGATGCTCGCCGGAACCGGCTTCGCCGGGCGCGACATCCTCACCATGCAGGCCGAGGCGATCAGCAAGGCCGCCGGTCTCGACCAGAACGACATCGACCGCGCCACCGCCGCCCACAAGCGCGCGATGGACCTGCTCGAGCAGAAGGCCGGTGACGATGCGGTCCGCGCGGCCATCCGTGAGCTGGCGGTGATTCAGATCACCTCGTTCTCGAACAAGCACGGCAACCAGATGCCGCCCGATGCGTTCATCGACAACTACGTCGAGCAGCAGATGCAGATGATCCAGTCCGACTGGTTCAAGTCGTTTCTGTTCCTCGACCCAAGCCAGGTGTTGCGCCAGATCAGGGTCCCGGTGCTGGCGCTCATCGGTTCGCTCGATGTGCAGGTGCCCGCTTCGGCCAACATCCCGCGGATCAGGAAAGCGCTCGAGGATGCGAAAAACAATGACGCCACCGTCCAGGAACTGCCCGGCTTGAACCACATGTTCCAGCCCGCCGGCACCGGCTCGCCGGAGGAATACGCGACGATCCAGACCACGATCGATCCCGCCGTGCTCGACCTCGTGACCGAATGGATCCGCAAGCGAACGCGCCTCGCGCCTCGCTGAGACCTGCCAACCCGCCGATAACGGCGGGCGGGCGCCGGGCCGGCGCGCACCGCCGACAAAGTCCCTTCGCCCCGCGCAGTCCCGAGACCTTGCCCGGCCCGCCCGGGCCAGCGCAGTTCGCCGGATTTCCGCGCCCCCGCTGATCGAGCCGGCCGCCTCGGACGAAGATCCCGATTGGCGAGCGCCGACGGCGTGCGCCCGAGGGAGTAACGAGGTATGTCCACTTCCACGTTGGGCCGGTTCGTGACAGCAGGCATGTGCGGCGTCATCGCGCTCGTCGCGGCGCCCGCGCACGCCCGTCAGGGCTCGCAGTCCGCGATGCAGTCGTCCTTCGGCTTCTACTGGGCCGTCACCGGCCCGCGCGAGCCCGAGATCGACCTCAGCTCGACCCCGATGAAGCGCAGCGATTACGTCATGCTCTACGAGCACGACTTCGGGCTGTTCCCCCGGGTCTACAACGACCGGTACGAGAACGGTTCGATCCCGCAGCGGGTCAACATGCCGGCGCACCTCGCCAAGGTGAGGCAGGACATCGCCCGCAAGATCCCCGACCCGAACTTCAGCGGGTTCGTGTCGATCGACTGCGAGTACGGCGGCGGCTGGCCGTGGTGGGAAAAGATGCAATGGAACACGGGCCTGGTCGCGGAGTGCATCAGGTACACGAAGGAGCGGCACCCCTCGTTGTCCGGCGCGGCACTGCAAGCCAAGGCCGCCGAGGAATACGAGGAGGGTCTGCGGCAGCTTCTCGTGGCCACGATCAACGCCTGCAAGGCCGAGCGCCCCAAAGCAAAGTGGGGTTACAACGGAACGACGCACCACGATCAGCGCGTCGTGCGCGAGAAATTCCAGCCCATCTACGATGCGGTCACGGCGTTCTTTCCCGTGATCTACGCCAACGCCTACAGCGTCGCGGATGACAAGAGCCCCGGCAAGGACCAGGCGCAGATCAACAAGTACAAGTACCGCATCGGGCTCCACATGGCCTACGCGCGCGAGATCGCGGGCAACCGGCCCGTGATCGGTCTCATCTGGATCCGTTACCACAATGTGAACCCGACCTACGGCTTCCAGCCGGTCAACAACCTCGACCTCGATGCGATGCTCATAGACCCCGCCATCCTCGGGGCCAACGGCGTCGTGTTCTGGGATTACGTCGGCGACACCCAGACGTACAACGTCTATCGCAACTACGTGGCCACCAAGGTCGCGCCGCGTATCCAGGCCGTGCTCGCCATGTTCGAGCCGCAGCGCGCAACCACGAGCAATAACTCCTCGTCATCCGGGCAACAGTCGACGGGCCAATCCTCTTCGAACTCTTCGAATCCTCCGTCGAGCTCATCCGAGCCGCCACCGAGCGAATCGGCGCCGGCGAATGTCTACGGCCAGGCGCACGTCGACGCGATCAACGCGGCCATGGGTTCCAGGAAGGGACGACCCAAGTTCGACCCGATGGCCGACGTCGACTTGAACAACAAGGTGCAGCGGCGCGATCGCGACCTTGTTCTCGCGAATTGGGGCGAGCCGGTCGTGCCGCCGGGCACGAAGCTCGAGTTCCCGAAGAAAGGAAAGAGCGGCAAGAAGAAATAACCAGCCGCCGATCGTTCCATCTCGCTGATCCGACCCGTGAACGCCTCCGCTCAGCGGAGGCGTTTTCTTTTTTTCTCTCGATCTCGGCGAGTGTGCAGCGACCGCCACGCCATCCAAACGCAAGCCGCACAAGCCCAATGTCCCGGCGGATCGAGTTCTGGTCGGTGCCTTCGAGCCCCCGTACAATCCCCCGCAATTCCGCAGGAAAGGCGGCTGGTCGTGCATGAGGTCCGGGTGGGACCCGGGCCGATGGCCGGCGTAATGAGCAGGCACTCCACACTTCAAGCGGCTGAAAACCGACGGAACCCGCGTTCCGATGGTCGGTCGGAACACCGAGTCGAAATCCTCGATTCGGCGGGGTTGTTCTCTCCGACCCAGCGGCACTGGATGGTCGACAGGGCCGAGCGTGTGATGAGGGAACTGGGTCTCTCCAGCGACTCAGAACTGCGCGTGCGGCTTGTGGCCGATGCCGAGATGCGCGAGGCCCACCTGGCCCACCTGGGCCACGACACCACCACGGACGTGCTCACCTTCAATTACGGAGCAGCGCCCGCTAATGCGCCCGATGCCTCCGGCTCACTCGATGCCGACATCCTTGTGTGCGTCGACGAAGCGCGGCGCCAGGCGCAGGCCCGAGGCCTCGAGCCGGAACGCGAGGCCCTGCTCTACATCGTCCACGGCCTCCTCCACTGCCTCGGCCATGATGATCGCGACGAAGCGTCCGCCGCCCTGATGCACCGGAAAGAGGACGAGGTTCTGCGCGCCATCGGGGTGGGGTCGACCTTCCAGTGCGCGCCGGTGGGGGTTCCTTCGACATGATGCTCACCTGGTGGATCCTGCTGCTGACGACCGCGCTCGGCTGCCTGATCTCGTCGCTGCACTATGCGCTGCGCGATATCTCGCTCGTGAAGCTCGAGCAGTTGGTCGAGGAGCGCGGCGGCGCACGCCAGGTCGAGGCGATCCTGAGCGATGCGGACGGGCACGTGCTGGCGACCGGCGCGCTGCGGATCGTGTGCAACGTCGTCATGACGGTCTGTCTGCTGATGCTCTTTGACGTCTTCGGCGCCGCGCCGGCGGCGCAGGCCGCCGATGATGCGCGCGATGTGACGCTCAGCCTGCCGCGCCTGGCGGGCGCGGTGGTCACGGCGTCGGCATTGCTCTACATCCTCGGGCTCGTGGTCCCGATGAGCATCGCGGAGCACGCGGGCGAGCGCGCGATCCGCGCGTTCGCGGGGCTTCTGCGCATCGTTTATCTGATGGCGTGGCCCGTGCGGGCGCTGACGGTGTTCGATCTGGCCATCAAGCGGATGGCGGGAGTGGGCCACGTCAGCGAGGGCGAGCAGATCGAGGAGGAAATCCTCTCCGCCGTGACCGAAGGAGAGCGCGAAGGCCAGCTCGGCGAAACACAGCGGGAGATGATCGAGGCGGTCGTGGACTTCAAGGCGCGCACGGTGAAAGAGGTCATGACCCCGCGCACCGAGATCGAGGGCCTGGAACTGACGGACGATCTGCCGGCGATCCGGCGGTTCGTCGAGTCCTGCGGGCACAGCCGCATCCCGGTGTACGTGGGCGACCTCGATCACATCGTGGGTGTGCTGTACGCGAAGGACCTGCTGCGGTTTCTCGGGGCCGACACGAGCGGGTTCCGCCTGCGTCCGCTGCTGCGCCGCCCGGTCTGGGTCCCCGAGACCAAGCCGCTGATGGAACTGCTGTACGAATTGCGGGCGCGCAAGGTGCACATGGCGATCGTGCTCGATGAGTACGGCGGCACGACGGGGCTGGTGACGTTCGAGGACATCCTCGAGGAGATCGTGGGCGAGATCCAGGACGAGTACGAGCCGCAGGATGAGAGCATCCCCGAGATCTCGGTGAACGCCGAGGGCCGCTGGGCCGAGATCGAGGCCCGCGCGTACCTGAAGGACGCCAACGCCGCGCTGGCGGATATCGCGCTGTCGCTGCCGGAAGGACCGGAGTACGACACGGTGGGCGGGTACGTCATGGCGGCGCTGGGGCACATCCCGGTCCCGGGCGAAACAATCGTGCAGGACTCCTTCACGCTCACCGTGCTCCAGGCCGAGCCGACGCGGGTCACGCGAGTGCGCGTCGAGGCCCGCGAGCCGCGAGCGGAAGAAGACACGGCGGAGCAGGGCGAAGCGGCGCCGAACGCCGACGTGATCGGGCAGGCGCCCATGGGCGCGGCCGCGCGGCGCGCGGGGTAGGCTCACGGGCGCATGGCGCTTCGGCTGTTCAACACGCTGACCGGAAAGGTCGAGCCGTTCGTGCCGCTGGATGATCAGCGCGTGACGTTCTATTCGTGCGGGCCGACGGTCTACGACTACGCGCACGTCGGCAATTTCCGCTCCTTCCTGACGGCCGATGTGCTGCGCCGGTGGCTGGAAAGCCCGCTGTGCGCGCGCGTGGACAGCGCGGGACGGGCCACGGGTGCGGGCGGTTACCGCGTGCGCCAGGTCATGAACATGACCGATGTCGGGCACATGCTCGAGGAAGACTCGGCCGCCGGAGCCGAGGGCGAAGACCGGATGGAGTCGGCGCGCCGCCGGCTGCTGGAGGACAAGAAGTCCGGGCGCCTTCCGCCCGGCGCGCCCGCGACCTTTGACCCCAATGACCCAAATGCCGTCGCGGACTTCTACGCGCACGCGTTCGTCGAGGATTCGCTCGTGCTGGGCCTGCGCGTGGTCGAGGAATCGCAGCGCGATCCTTCGCTCATGCCGCGCCCAACGCGGTTCATCCGTCCGATGCTGGAGATGATCCTGACGCTGCTGGAGCTCGGGCACGCGTACAGCGCGCCCGATGGCGCGGTCTACTTCGATACGCAGACCTTCCCCGAATACGGCCGGCTGAGCGGCAACACGCCGGACAAGACTCTTGCGGGCGCGGGCGGGCGAGTGTCGGCCGCGACGCAGCGACAGAAAAAACATCCGGCGGACTTTCTGCTGTGGAAGGCGGACCGATCGCACCTGATGCGCTGGGACCCGGCGAAGGAGTTTGCGGGCGATGCGGCGCGCCGGGCGCTCGCGGCGCGTTTCAGCCTGCGCGAGGGGTACCCCGGCTGGCACGTGGAATGCTCGGCGATGGCGGCGGGGCTGCTCGGACGCATGATCGACCTGCACTCGGGCGGCGAAGACAACATCTTCCCGCACCACGAGTGCGAGATCGCGCAGTCCCGCTGCGCCTTCGGCACGCCCGCGTTCGCGCGCACCTGGGTGCACACGCGGTACCTGATGGTCGAGGGCGCGAAGATGAGCAAGAGCCGCGGGAACTTCTTCACGCTGCGCGATGTGCTGGATCGCGGGTTCGAGCCCGGCGCGATCCGCCTTGAACTGATCCGCACGCACTACCGGTCCAACTCGAACTTCACGGAGCAAGGCCTGCGCGATTCGGGGCGGATCATCGAGCGGTGGCGCAGGTTTTTGGAGCGGGCGGAGGGTTCCGCCTCGCAGGACGGCGCCCGAGACGCCGCGCGGGCCGAGGCGCAGAGCGCGTTCGCCGGCGCGATGGATGACGATCTGAACGTCTCGGGCGCGATCGGGAGCATCAACGCGTGGATCAATCGCGTCGAGTCGCCCTCGCGCGCGGACGCGGAGGCGCTGCGACGGATGGATGAAACGCTGGGGGTCCTTTCGCGCGGGGCGGCGACGCCGGCGCGGGGCCGCGGAGAAGAGGACCGGGAGATCGACGACCTCGTGCGCCGGCGGACCGAGGCGCGGGCGTCGAAGAACTGGGCCGAGGCGGACCGGATCCGCCAGGAACTGGCGCGGCTGAACGTTGAAGTGACCGATACGCCGCAGGGCGCGAAGTGGAGCCGTCGCATCGGCCTGTGAGGCCGCCCGGTCTGGCAGGGTTTCCGTCGCATCATCTGGAACGCAGCCACTCGAGCACGCGCGCCGCGTTCTCGTTCGGCGGAAACACGGGATACCAGCAGCGCACGATCGTGGATCGCTCGCAATACCAGGCCATCCGCCGCATCAGCGTCGGCGGCCCGCCCGCTTCCACAGGCATCTCGATCGATGGCAGCCGCATGCCGCGGGTCAGCCGCAGTTCCCAGTCGCTCAGGATCGGGAACGGGATGTGATTGCGCTGCGCGAACTCCCGCTGATACTCGGTGGTCTGCGTGCTGACCGCATAGATGGACACGCCCAGCTCCGCGAACTCCTCGTTCAGGTCGCGAAACGCACACGACTGCGGCGTGCAGCCGCGCATGCCGGGGACGGCGTCCCACTCAGTCCCGTCGGCCATGCGTGGCGGCGGGCGGCCGGGAACTCCCGTGCGCGGATAGAAGAACACCACGGCAGGCTCGCGCGTGGACGCCGCGAGATCGACCACGCCGCCCAGCGTCGAAGGCAGATTCACCGCCATCACAGCGGCTCCGGATAGATGATCGGCCGCCCCATCGTCCACAGGCGCGGGCAGGCCGGGCGGCAGCACCGTTGGATCGTGCTGAGCAGCCACGTTCAAGCGCCCCCGTCCCGCTTCTGATCATCGTTGTCGAACCGCGCCCGCGCGCGGCGCTTGGCGGCGAGGAGGCCTGAGGTCGTGGTGCCGTCTTCGCCGGCGCTCTTGCGCTCATCGGCGGGCACGGGGGAGGACGGGGGCGGTGCGCGTCCCTCCATCTCGGCGCGCAATCGTTCGAGGCGCGCGGCCTGGGCGCGGGCATCTTCGGCGGCGGGTCGAGCGGCGGCGGATTGGCCATCGGCCGCCGGCGGGGCATGGGTGTGGGCGCGCTCGGTGGCGTGCCGAAGCGCGGCGACGGTGGCGGCAGCGCGCTCGGCACGAGCACGCACCGCGGCGGCGGCCTGCTCTCGCAATTCCATGGCCAGTTCGCGCGAGAAGAGACGATCCCACGCCACTCGGCGCGTCGCGACATCCAGCAGCAGCACCACCACGGTCCAGATGAGCAGGATGCGCCAGATGGGAGAGGGCGCGGGCTGCGGGCGCACGCCAGCGCGGTCGAACAGGTTCGCCTGCTCGGGCTGGGCGAGGCTGAGGAGTCGGCCGCCGCCGGCCTCGGCGATCTGGCGCATCAGCCCGACGTTGGACTGGAGCGCGCGGAACTCATCGCCGAGGGCGCGCGATGTGCCGCCGAAGACCGGCGAGAGGTGGCGCTCGCCCTGTCGCGGCATCAAGGCGACGAAGTAGATGCCGCGGGCCGGCGCGGGAACGCGCGCGACGTAGGAACCGGGCCCGGTCTGCTCGAGTCGAACTTCAACGGGCGGGCCCTCGGGCGGGTAGACCTTGCCGGGCACGGTGAGAAGGTCGAGCGGGCGGCCTTCATCGTCGGTCGAGTCGAGGCGGATGACCAGATCATCGCCGACGATCTCGGAAGTGAGTTCGGCGTTGCGCTCCGTGGCCGGGCGCGCGATCGATCGGGCGATCTGAGTCCAGAGCATGGTGTAGCCGGGCCAGTCGATCCACTGGCGGGCCCACTTGTCGTGCGCATCGGATGTGAAGGCCGCGACCTGGCCGCGACCGACGTACCACGAGGCGAGCACCGGCTCGCCCTGCGGCGTGACGAGCGCGAGGGCGAT
>Ga0187894_10001798_pt1 | contig 26878 bp, 29 predicted proteins | sample GBC1701081metaG_FD_136650 | JGI IMG/M metagenome (GOLD analysis project Ga0187894, IMG submission 136650) | White microbial mat communities from a lava cave in the Kipuka Kanohina Cave System on the Island of Hawaii, USA - GBC170108-1 metaG ... | reverse complement strand
GGTCAGACCCCTTGAGCGGTTGGAGGGGTCAGACCCCTTGAGCGACTTGCCGAGCTCGCCTGCATGATGTCTGAGCTCAAGGGGTCTGACCCCTCCAACCGCTCAAGGGGTCTGACCCCTCCGAGGTCGTCGATGGATCGTATTCTCATTACTGCACTGACCGCCGACGCGGTGATCGGCATCTACGACTGGGAGCGCGAGGTCAAGCAGCGCCTCGAGATCGACCTCGAGATGTCGCTCGACCTGCGTGCCGCCGGGCGGAGCGACGCCATCGAGGACACGCTCAACTACAAGTCGGTTGCCAAGCGCGTGCTCGCATTCGTCGAGGCGAGCAGCTTTCGGCTCGTCGAGGCACTGGCCGGCGAGATCGCGCGCATCGTGCTCGAGGAATTCAAGGTCGACCGCGTCAGGGTCACCGTGCACAAGCCGGGCGCGATCCGGCACTCGCGTGACGTCGGCGTCGTGATCGAGCGCGGGCGCGATGCCTGACCCGTACCATGGCTGACGCCTATGTCGCGGCTGGCAGCAACGTGCGGCCGCGCAGCAGCCTGCAGGCCGCCTTGCGCCTGCTGCGCCGCGATTTCCCCGGGCTCGTCGCCTCGCGTGCGTTCTCGAACGCGGCTGTCGGCTTCGAAGGCGACGATTTCATCAACCTCGTCATTGCGTTGCCCGCGGGCCTGCCAACCGAAGCGCTGATCGAGCGGCTGAAGGCGGTCGAGCGGGCCTGCGGCCGCGAGCCCGGCGCGCCGAAGTGGGGCCCGCGCACGCTCGACCTCGACCTGCTTCTGCACGGGGATTTCGTCGGCCGCATCGCCGGGAAGTCGCTGCCGCACCCGGATCTCCTCACCCGCTCCTGGGTGTTGGGGCCGCTCGCCGAGCTCGCGCCGTCGCTCGTGCACCCGGTCGCGGGAGAGCGCATCGACGCGCTCTGGAATCGTTTCGACCGCGCTGCGCACCCGCTCCAGCCGGTGTCGCTCGACCGGCCGGGCGAATGAGCTGCCTAGCGTTGCTCGCCGCCGGCCAGGCGCCCGCCGTCCACTGCGAGCACCTCTCCGGTCACGAACGGCGCGTCTTTCGCGAAAAAGAGAGCAGCCCGCGCGACGTCTTCCGGCGTGCCGGCGCGCTTCAGGGCGGTGCGCGCAAGAATTCGATCGCGGAGCGCCGCGTCGACGCCCTGCTCGGGCCACAGGACCGGCCCGGGCGCGACGGCGTTGACGCGGATCGCCGGCCCGAGCTCGCCCGCCAGCGAGCGCGTCAGCATCACGAGCGCCGCCTTGGCGGCGCTGTAGACCGCGTGCCGGCCGAGCGGGCGCAACCCATGGATGTCGGCGATGTTCAGTATCAGGCCTTCACGTTTCGCGAGTTCCGGCGCGGCGGCCTGGGCGAGGAACAGCGGCGCGCGCAGGTTCGAGCCGACCAGGTCGTCAAACTGGTCAGGCGTGATGCTGCCGACCGGCGTCGGGTAGAAACTCGAGGCATTGTTGACCAGCACGTCCAGGCGCCCGAAGGCACGCACGACGGCGGCCGGCAGCCGTTCGCAGGCCGCGATGTCGGCGAGGTCGGCGGGAAATGCGCGCGCCGAGCCGGGCCGCGCGGACTCGAGGCGCGCGACGAGTGCCTCGGCATCCGACCGCGAGCGGCGGTAATGGACCGCGATCCGCGCACCCTCGGCATGGAAAGCGGACGCGATGACGGCCCCGACCCGGCGTGCGGCACCGGTGACGAGGACGACCTTGTCGGTGAGGGGAGTCGCGGGCTCGGCCATGCGTGTCAGGGCGCGCGGGAAAACGGGCCGCGACGATATCACGAGCCGCGGAGTCGCTGGTGCTGACGCCGGACGGGCTGCCCCCGCTCGATGCCCGCGATCGCGAGCGATCCGCCGGACTCGCCGCTCGCCTGCGCGAGCGCATCGCCGCCGGCGGCGGCTGGCTGCCGTTCTCCGCATTCATGCAGGCAGCGCTCTACGAGCCCGGGCTCGGCTATTACATGGCGGATGGCAGGATTTTCGGCGAGGCGGGCGACTTCGTGACCGCGCCGGAGCTCTCGCCGCTGTTCGCCAACTGTGTCGCCAATGCAGTGGACCCGCTGCTCGCCGCGGCGGGCGGCAGCGAGATCGTCGAGTTCGGCGCGGGCAGCGGGCGCCTCGCGGGCGACCTTGTGGCGGCGCTCGCCCGGCGCGGGCGCGCACCGCGACGCTACCACATCGTCGAGCCGAGCCGCAGCCTTCAGTTGCGCCAGCGCCAGCTGCTCGAGCGCGTGGCCGCCGGCGCGACGGCCTTCGAATGGCTCGATTCGCCGCCGCGCGAGGTCTGGTCCGGCGTCGCGATCGCGAACGAGGTGCTCGATGCGTTGCCGGTGGACCGCTTCCGCGTCACGGCGCAAGGCTGCGACGCCGTCGGCGTTGCCGCCGACGGCGATGCTTTTTGCTGGCAGGCGCAACCCGCCGACGCGCCCCTTGCGACTGGGGTCGACGGCCTGCAAGAGCGGTTGCCGGAGCCGATGCGGCCGGGATTCACCTCGGAGCTGCGGCCTGGCCAGGAAGCCTGGCTGCGCGAAGCGACGGCGTCGCTCGCGCGCGGCGTGCTTATCGTCGTCGACTACGGGCTGCCGCGCGCGCACTACTATCACGCCACGCGCGATGGTGGCACGCTCGCGGCGTTCCGGCGTCATCGCCGCGTCGAGGACCTGCTGGCGGCGCCGGGCACGCAGGACCTGACCGCCTGGGTCGATTACTCCGCGCTCGCGGAGGCGGCGCGCGCCTGCGGCCTCGAGCCCGCGGGCTTCGCGACGCAGGCGCATTTCCTGCTCGAGACCGGCATCGAGTCCGAGCTCGCAAGGCTCGTCGAGTTTGCGCCGGAACGCGATCGCGCGGCCCACCGCCAGGCCGCGGCCACCCTGCTCCTGCCCGGCGAGATGGGCGAGCGCTTCAAGGTGATGGCGCTCGCGCGCGGGATCCGCGCGCCCATCCAAGGATTCGGGTTCAGGGACCTCGGCGCGAGCCTGTAGACTGGCGTCATCTTGGATCCGCTGCACGCCATCGTCCTCGCGATCGTCCAGGGGCTGTCCGAGTTCCTTCCGGTCTCGAGTTCCGGCCACCTCGTGCTGGTGCCGCACTTCTTCGGCTGGCAGGACCAGGGTCTCGCCTTCGACGTCGCCGTTCACGTCGGCACGCTGTGCGCCGTGGTCGCCTACTTCCGTGTCGAACTCATCGCCATGCTCAAGGCCTGGCTCGGTTCGCTGGCGGGCAGAGGCATGACGCCGGACGCGCGGCTCGCCTGGTACGTGCTGGTCGGGACCATACCGGTCGGGCTCGTCGGGCTCTTTGCGGGCGGCGCGATCGAGCAGAAGCTCCGCAATCCCGTCGCCGTCGCGACCATGCTCGCGGTGTTCGGCGCCCTGATGTGGCTCGCGGATCGCTACGGCCGCCGCGAGCGCGACGAGCGCTCCCTCGGCTGGAGCGACGCGGTCCTGGTCGGTTGCGCGCAGGCGCTTGCATTGATGCCGGGCACGTCGCGTTCGGGCGTCACGATGACGATGGCGCGCACGCTCGGGCTCACGCGCGAGGCGGCGGCGCGTTTCTCTTTCCTGCTCGCCGTGCCGGGCATCGCCATGGCCGGCGCCTATGAAGGGCTCAAGCTGGCGACCGGCAATGGCCCGGCGGTGGACTGGGGCGTGATCGCGCTCGGCATCGCCGTTGCCGCGGTCACCGGCTACGCCTGCATTGCCTGGCTGTTGCGAGTCATCAACCGCATCGGCCTCGCGCCATTCGCGATCTACCGTTTCGCGGTCGCGGCGCTGCTGTTCTGGCTGTTCGCCTGATCAGGCCGCCTTTAGCGCGGCGAGCCGGCGCCGCCGCAGCAGCTCGCCGATCTTTTCGCCCGGAAGTCCTGCCCGTTCCGCGTCCGTGAGCGCGACCGCCGCGGCGCGTTCCTGCGCCTCACGGAGCAGCAACGCCTGCGGATAGGGCCGGTCGCCGAACCCGCCGCCGCGCCCGCGATGATCCGCCTCGCACGCAACGAGAAGCTCACGGAACCGCTCCGGCCGGCGGAATGCATCGCAGGACTCGAGCAGGTCGAGGATCGTTCGCGGCCGCAACTCCTCGGCGCGGTGCACGAGGCCGTGCCAGCGCGCGGCGAGCACGGCGAGTTCCCGGAAGTCGGTCGGCACGCGCAGCCTTGCGCACAGCTCGGCGACGAGCCGCGCCCCCGTTTCTTCGTGGCCGACGTGGCGCGGCCAGCGTGAGCGCGGCGTGCGGCCCTTGCCGAGATCGTGCATCAGCGACGCGAAGCGGATGCGCGGCTCCGGCGTGAGCGCGGCGGCCGCCCGCATCACGAGCTCCATGTGCAGGCCCGTGTCGATTTCCGGGTGCCACCTCGTAGGCTGCGGCACGCCCCAGAGCGCATCGAGTTCGGGGAAGATGCGCGCCAGCGCCCCGCAGTCGCGCAGCGCCCTGAGCCAGGCGGCCGGCGCGGGCTCCGCGAGCGCCTTCGCGGTCTCCTGCCAGACGCGTTCCGGCACCAGCGCGTCCGCTTCGCCGGCGGATACCATCGCGCGCATGCGCACGATCGTCTCCGGCGCGATGGCAAAGCCGAGCGGCTCGTAGCGCGCGAGGAAGCGCGCGATGCGCAGGATCCGCACCGGGTCCTCGTTGAACGCTTCGGACACGTGACGGAGCCTGCGGGTCTCGAGGTCCGCGAGCCCGCCGTAGGGATCGATCAGCGCGCCGTCTGTGCCGCGCGCCATGGCGTTGATCGTCAGGTCGCGGCGCCGGAGGTCGTCCTCGAGGCTGACGTCAGGTGAGAACGCGAGCTCGAAGCCGCGGTAGCCGGGGCCGGTCTTGCGCTCGGTGCGCGCCAGCGCGTATTCCTCTCCGGTCTCGGGATGCAGGAATACCGGGAAGTCGCGTCCGACCTGGCGGTAGCCGGCGTCCAGCATCTCCTGCGGGGTCGCGCCGACCACGACCCAGTCGCGCTCGGCGATTGGCCGGCCGAGCAGCTCGTCGCGAACCGCGCCGCCGACCAGATAGACTTGCATCGCATCATGGTACGCGATCCGCCGTCGCGCCCGGCCCGGCTGTTCGCAGCGGCCGCGGCCTGCATGGCGTTGCCGGGCTGCTACTACGCGCACCTCGCAGCCGGCCAGCTCGAGATGAACGGCAAGCGCGAGCCGATCACCGAGGTGGTCGCACGTCCCGACACCGACCCGAAGCTGCGGGCGCGGCTCGAGCTCGCCGCGCAGGCGCGCGATTTCGCCGTCGCCGAACTCGGCCTTCCGGACAACGGCAGCTACCATGCGTTCGCCGACCTCGGCCGGCGCTACGCGACCTGGAACGTGTTCGCCACGCCGGAGTTCTCGGTCGAGGCGAAGCGATGGTGCTTTCCCATCGCGGGTTGCGTGAGCTACCGCGGTTACTTCGACGAGTCGCGCGCGGCCCGGGAAGCGGACCGGCTGCGCGCGCGCGGCTACGACACCTTCGTCGGGCCCTCCATCGCCTATTCGACCCTCGGGCACCTGCGCGACCCGGTGCTCAACACCATGCTGGTGTATGGCGACACCGAGCTCGCGGCCTTCATCTTCCATGAGCTCGCGCACCAGGCGGTTTACGCCCAGGGCGACAGCGACTTCAACGAGGCGTTCGCGAGCGTGGTCGAAAACGAGGGCGTCCGGCGCTGGCTCGCGCGCGACGGAAATTCCGCGGAGCTCGAAAAGTTCGTCGCGCTGCGTGCGCGCCAGGCCGAGGTCGCCGGGCTCATGGTGGACGCGCGCGCGCGCCTTGCCGTGCTGTTCGCGAAGCCGCTCGAGCCCGACGCGATGCGCATGGAGAAGGCTGCCGGCTTCGCGCGACTCCGCGAGGCCCTGGCGGCAGGCGGGCACCCGACGACCGGCGAGTTCAACAATGCGCGACTCGTCGCCGTCGCGACCTACGAGCGCTGCGTGCCCGCCCTGCGGGCCGAGCTCGACCGGCTCGGCAACTTCCTGCCGGAATTCTACGCGGCGATGCAGGACCTCGCGGTCCGGCCGCAGGCCCGCGCAAAGCTCTGTCCCGGGCACTGAAAGGGCGCAGCGGGCGGCTGCGGGTGCAAGGCTAGACCAGGTACTTCGGCACGACCGCGTCGAATGGCTGGGGCCGGATGCCGAGGCGGGCGAGACCGTTGACCTTGCAGACGCTGTCGACCGTGAGCGAGCGATAGTTGTCGGTCGAGAATGGCTTGCCGGGCACGAAGTCGCACACCGCGGCTTGCAGTCGCGCCGCCAGGTCCGGGATGCCGATCACTGCGCGCGCAAGCCGCAGGCGGTCGCGAATGCGGCACACGATCTCGCGCAGCGTCATGCGGTCCGGGCCGCACAACTCGTAACTCTCGCCGGCTGTCGCCTCGTCGGCGAGCCCGCGCTGGACGGCGCCGATCACGTCGCCGACCCACACCGGTGCGAAGCGCGCACCCGGTCGCGCGAGCGGCAGCGCCAGCGGGATGGCACGCAGCAGGCGCGCGAAACGGTTGGTGAAGTCGTCTCCCGGCCCGAAAACCACCGACGGCTGGAAGATGGTCCACTGCAGGTCCGGCCCGGACTCGTCGCGCAACACGCGCTCGCCGCGGCCCTTGCTGCGCAGGTAGTGGCTCGGGCCGAGATCCGCATCCGCGTTGAGCGCGCTGACGTGCAGGAGGCGGTCGACCCGCGCGCGGCGGCAGGCCTCGACCAGCTTGCGGACCAGCTCGAAATGCACCTTTTCGAAGCCGCGCCCGCCGTGCCCGCGCTCGTTCAGGATCCCGACCAGGTTGACGACCGCGCGCTGCCCGGAGCACAGCGCCGCGAGCTGGTGCGGGTCGTGGATGTCGGCCGCGACCAGCCTGACGGCGGGCAGCGGCCCGAGGTGACGGGCGCGGACGGGATCGCGCGTCGGCACGGTGATGCGCCAGCCGGCGCGGGCGAGGGCCGCGCACAGGTGCGTGCCGACGAACCCGGAGCCGCCGAGCACGCAGATCGAACCCGGAGTCATCGCCCGATTATAGGACCGGCTCCAGTCGCGCGCGCTTGGCCGGCCGGGGACCCTCGCTCGCGCCGCCGGAACTTACGCGCTTCGCTCGGGGACCCGTCCGGCCTGCGCGCGCGAACAGCCGCGGCAAATCGCCCGGGCCGCTGGCACTGCGGTGTCAACGGCGCGCGCGAGGTGGCGGGGTCCTCGCGAGCGAACTCGTAAGTTCCGGCGGAGTTCGCGAGCGAGGAACCCCGCCGGATCCCGCGCGCGCCGCTAACGCAGCGGGACGAGGATGACCTGGTTGCCGCGCCGCAGCCGCACCAGGAGTGTCGCCTGGTCCTTGGCCGCCTCACGCAGTTCCGCGAGCGAGTTTACGCGCTGGCGATTGACTTCGATGATCCGGTCGTCCGCGAGCAGGCCAGACTGCGCGGCCGGGCTGCCCGGCGCGATCTCGCGCACCCGCACGCCGCCTGCCGTGTCCTCCGACACCTCGACCAGCTCGGCGCCGGCGAGCGCCGGGTGTATGGCAGATGCGTCGGCAATCTGCGCCGCTTCGCGCAGCACGGCCGTGACCGTCCGCGGCTTGCCCTCGCGCAGGAACCCGATCTCCACGCTGTCGCCGACCTTCAGCATGCCGATGGTCTTGCGCAGCTCCGCGTTGGAACGGATCGGCTCGGCGCGCACGGACGTGATGACGTCGCCCGGTTCGATGCCGGCCCGTGCCGCGGCCGAACCCTCGGTGACCTGCGAGACGAGCGCGCCCTGGGCGTTCTCGGCGAGCCCGAGGCTCTTGCGGAAGTCCGGCGTCAGCGACAACGTCATGACGCCGAGCTGCCCGCGGTTGACCTGCCCGGTCTCGATCAGCTGCTCCATCACCGAGTGGACCAGGTTCGAGGGGATGGCAAAGCCGATGCCGATGTTGCCGCCCGTGCCGGACAGGATCACCGAGTTGATGCCGACCAGGTTGCCGTCCAGCCCGACGAGCGCGCCGCCCGAATTGCCGGGGTTGATCGCGGCATCGGTCTGGATGAAGTCCTCGACGCCGTCGCGGCTGATGCCGGTCCGGCCGAGGGCGCTCACGATCCCGGACGTCACCGTGTGCTGCAGGCCGAACGGGTTGCCGATGGCGATCACGAAGTCGCCGACCTGCAGTTGCGAGGAATCGGCGAGGCGCATTTCGGCCGGCAGCTTCGCGTCTTTGGCGCGCAGTACTGCGACGTCCGAGCGCTCGTCGGCGCCCACGACCTCGGCCTTGAGCTCGACGTCGTCCACCAGCGTGACGGTTATTTCGCTGGCATTCTTCACGACATGGGCGTTGGTGACGATGTAGCCGTTCCTGGCGTCGACGATGACGCCGGAGCCGGCGCTCCTGAATTCGCGGTCGCGCGGCTGCGCGTCGGGCGGCAGGCCGAAGAAGCGGCGGAATCCCGGGTCGTCGAAGAACGGGTTGCGCGGCGCAGCGACCGTGCCGCGCACCGCGATGTTGACGACCGCGGGCGAGGCGTTCTTGATGATCGGGGCGAAGGAGGGCAGGGTCGCCTGCGCGGATGCGGCAGCAGTAACCGCGAAAAGCGCCACTGCCGCGATGGGCGCAATGGCCGCGAGGGTCTTGTTCATGGCTTTGGTCCTCTTTGGGCGCGTTGTCTGACCGGGCCGGGTTTGCACAAGTTCCGATGCGTGCGAGGCCTGATTTTCCCGCGTGCGAGCGCATGCGTGTACAAATCTGTGGGTATTTTGTGCGTTTTCTCTGCACACAAGATGTTGTGCTGCGCGGAATTGTGGCAAGTCGGGCCCGCGACCCGGCCGGTACCCGGAATCCTCTTGAGATGACGTCTCTAACTGATTGATAAATAATTGCTTTATTGGAGCTGTTTTTTCCAAAAGGAAATCCTTGACAGCATCGCCTCGCGGAAATAATTTCACACCCCTGACACAAGATCTTGTGGTTGCCGGTCCAAAGCGGAACCGGCCGGCAGAAGAGTCAGGGAGCCACGTGAAATCGGACGCAGGCGGCGCCGCCAAGCGCATGCCCGGGTGAGATTTCCCCGGCGAATTCGTGGGTCGCGAAGACGAAGGGAGCCGAGCGGAAAAAATGAGCACAGCGGTCAGGATCGAGCACAAAGACGTCGAAGAGATTCCGTTCCAGGAAGCGTCGCTCGACATTTGGGGCCGGAAATACCGGTTGACCGCCAAGGATGGCACGCCGATCGACGCGTCGATGGACGAGACTTTCGCACGCGTCGCGAGGACGCTGGCCGACGTCGAGGATCCCGCGCGGCGCGAGGCGATGTACGAGCGCTTCCTGTGGGCGTTGCGCAAGGGCGCGATCCCCGCGGGCCGCATCATGTCGAACGCGGGAGCGCTCGAGCACAAGCCGGCGACCTCCACGATCAACTGCACGGTGTCGGGCACGATCCACGACTCGATGGACGACATCCTGAACAAGGTGCACGAGGCCGGCCTGACGCTGAAGGCCGGCTGCGGCATCGGCTACGAGTTCTCGACCTTGCGGCCGCGCGGCGCCTATGTCGCCGGGGCCGGCGCGCATACGTCCGGTCCGATGTCCTTCATGGACATCTACGACAGGATGTGCTTCACGGTCTCCTCGGCCGGCGGCCGCCGCGGGGCGCAGATGGGCACCTTCGACGTCGGCCACCCGGACGCGGTGGACTTCATCCGCTCCAAGCGCGAGAACGGCAGGCTCCGGCAATTCAACCTCTCGCTGCTGGTCACGGACGAATTCATCGAGGCCGTGCGCGGCGACCGCGAGTGGAAGCTCGCGTTCCCGCTGTCGCAGCGCGAATACGACCCGGAGCAGCACGACCTGGACGATCCAGCCGCCTTCGTCTGGCGCGAATGGCCGGACGCGGAGGGCTACGTCGCGAACGACGAGGGTCTCGTCGCCTGCAAGATCTACAAGCTGCTGCCGGCGCGCCGGCTGTGGGACGTCATCATGGCGTCTACCTATGATTTCGCCGAGCCCGGGTTCGTGCTGATCGACCGGGTCAACGAGATGAACAACAACTGGTGGTGCGAGAACATCCGCGCCACCAACCCCTGCGGCGAGCAGCCGCTGCCGCCCTACGGCTCCTGCCTGCTGGGCTCGGTCAACCTGACCCGCTTCGTGCGGCGGCCGTTCACGGACGAGGCGAGCTTCGACTGGGACGAGTATCGCGAGGTCGTGCGCACCTTCACGCGCATGCTGGACGACGTGGTCGAGATCAACGGCTTGCCGCTCGGCCGCCAGCGCGAGGAGATCACCCGCAAGCGCCGCCACGGCATGGGGTTCCTGGGCCTCGGCTCGGCGATCACGATGCTGGGAATGAAGTATGGCTCGCCCGAATCGGTCGCGTTCACGGAGAACGTCGCGCGCGAGATGGCGATCGCGGGCTGGGAGGCGGGGCTCGAGCTGGCGCGCGAGAAGGGGCCCGCGCCGATCATGAACGAGGAGTTCCCGGTCACCAAGTCGATGCTGCGCAAGCGTCCCGAGATGGCGCGCGACGGGTGGAAGGCCGGCGACCGCGTGCCGGGCCGCGTGCTGCACGCGCGCTACAGCCGCTACATGCGCCGCCTTGCCGAGGTTGCGCCGGACCTGGTCGAGCAGCTCGAGGCGGTCGGCGCGCGCTTCACCCACCACAGCTCGATCGCGCCGACCGGCACGATCTCGCTTTCGCTCGCGAACAATGCCTCCAACGGCATCGAGCCCTCGTTCGCGCACCACTACTTCCGCAACGTGATCCGCGAGGGCAAGAAGTCGAAGGAGCGCATCGACGTCTACTCGTTCGAGCTGCTCGCCTACCGCGAACTCGTGGACCCGCGCGCGATGCCGGGCGCCGTCGGCGGGGCGGAGGCGCTGCCCGACTACTTCGTCACGGCGGACAGCATCGGACCGCGCGAGCACGTCGAGATCCAGGCCGCTGCGCAGAAGTGGGTGGACTCGTCGATCTCGAAGACCGCGAACGTGCCGACCGATTTCCGCTACGAGGAATTCAAGGACATCTACCTGTTCGCCCATGAGAAGGGACTCAAGGGCTGCACGACCTTCCGCTTCAACCCCGAGGCGTTCCAGGGCGTGCTGGTCAAGGAGAACGACCTCAAGAACACGGTCTACGTCTTCACCCAGGAGGACGGCACCGAGGTCGAAGTGCGGGGCGACGAGGAGATCGAGTACGACGGCGAAGTCCACACCGCCGCCAACCTGTTCGACGCGCTCAAGGAAGGCTATTACGGCCGCTTTTGATCGCCGCGAGGAAACCATGAGCCGAATCAAGATCGACAAGAAGATCGTCAAGTACCACGTGCAGAAGCCCGAGGCCGAGAAGCCGGCCGCCAGGGAGGCGCGCGAAGCCAAGGTCCGCAAGGAAGGCAACGTCGTGTGGATGCACGAGAAGGTCGAGCGCCCTGAGATGCTCGTCGGCTCCACGTACAAGATCAAGACGCCGGTCTCCGAGCACGCGATGTACCTGACGATCAACGACATCGTGCTCAACGAGGGCACGGAGCACGAGCACCGGCGGCCGTTCGAGATCTTCATCAACTCGAAGAACCTCGACCATTTCCAGTGGATCGTCGCGCTGACGCGGATCATTTCGGCGGTGTTCAGGAAGGGCGGCGACGTGGCTTTCCTGACCGAGGAGCTGAAGAACGTGTTCGACCCGCGCGGCGGCTACTGGCAGCCGGGCGGCAAGTTCATGCCCTCGCTCGTCGCCCAGATCGGCTACGTCGTGGAACGCCACCTGCAGGAAATCGGCCTGATGCAGAAGCCCGCGCTCGATGACACGCAGCGCATGCTCATCGAGGAGAAGCAGAAGGACTGGGAGCAGCGCCACAAGCAGCAGGACGCGTTCGCGCAGGCGGGCTATCCCGAGGGCAAGCAGCTGTGCGCGAAGTGCAGCACCGCCTCCGTCGTGATGATGGACGGCTGCATGACCTGCCTGACCTGCGGCGATTCGAAGTGCGGGTGAGGAGCGGACACTTTTCTCACGCGCCAGCCGGGTCCCCGCCCGGCGGCCCCTGACAACAGGGGCTGCGCGTGACCTCCCAGGCGGCCTTCGGGCCGCCTTTTTTCCCATGGTGCCGGTGCAAACATTCGAACATTTGCAAATGAACGCGGTCGCACGGCAAATGTTCGAATGTTTGCACCGGCACCTGCTGCCCGTTGTCGTCGCCGCCGCGCTCGCCGGCTGCGCCACCGAGCGCGCATACGAGGGGCCGGCGCTCGCAAAGGACGAGCGCGCGATCGTGCGCTCGGACCCGGTGGTGAGCGCTGGGGCACCGGTGCAGGTTCGCCTGCGCCAGGTCGACGGCAAGGACGTCGGCCTGGCGGCGAGCCAGGTCGAGTTGCCGCCCGGCAAGCACGAGTTCCTGGTCGACTGCCGAGTGGCCGAAAGCGGCTCGGTCCGCCGCTTCACGGTCAGCGCCGAACTCGATGCCGGCGGCCGCTACCGGCTGGTCGCAGATGCCACCACGCGAAATTGTGAGGCGGTCGCATTGATCGGCGACTGACCGGTCGGCGCGGGGCGTTATAATGTCTTGCGACATGTATCGCAAGTTGTTGATTTTGATGATTCTCGCGACGCCGCTCGGTGCGGTGCGTGCCGATTCCATGGGCGGCCTGGCGGGTCCGGCCGGGATGCTGCAGCCCGTCGACCGTGTGGTCGTGCACAAGGGCAGGCGCCTCATGGAGCTGTATCGCGACGGCGGGCTCGTCGCGAGCTACAAGGTGTCGCTCGGCCTCGTGCCGACCGGCCAGAAGCAGCGCGAGGGCGACTACCGCACGCCCGAGGGCCGCTACCGACTGACCCGCCGAAACGCTGCGAGCGATTTTTTCCTCGCCGTGCAGGTGTCGTATCCGGAACCCGCCGACGTTGCGATCGCGCGCCGCAACGGTTGGGCGCCCGGCGGCGCGATCATGGTGCACGGCCTGCCGAACCTGCTGAAGTACGCGCGCAACCGCTACCTCAGCACCGACTGGACCGACGGCTGCATCGCGCTCTCGAACGAGGACATGCTGGATTTCTGGCTGCTGACGGGCCAGGGCACGCCGATCGAGATCCGGCCTTGAGCGGCAACGCGGGGCCCGACCTCACGGCAGTCGTGCATGCGCGGGTGTCGCCGAAGGGCGTACTCGACAACCTCTCGCAGCAGGAAGTCGACAAGCTGCTCGACCGCGGCCAGGGCGGACTCTACCCGCTGTTCCGCCGCTGCGCGCTCGCAGTGCTGAACTCCGGCACGCTGATCGACGACGCGCGCCTGATCTTCGACGCCTACCGGGACTTCGAGCTGAAGATCATGCGCGAGCCCTGGGGCATCAAGCTCGAGATGCAGCATGCGCCGAGCAGCGCCTTCGTCGACGGCGAGATGATCAGGGGCGTCAAGGAACACCTGTTCTCGGTGTTGCGCGACATCGTCTACACGCACAACGAGATCGTCGCGCGCTTCGACCTCGACGACTCCGCGAGCGTCACGAACGCGATCTTCTGCATCCTGAGGAACGCGCGCGCGCTCGAGTACAAGGGCCGGCCGGACCTCGTCGTCTGCTGGGGCGGCCACTCGATACCGCGCGAGGAGTACGACTACACCAAGCAGGTCGGCTACGAGCTCGGCCTGCGCGGCCTGTCGGTCTGCACCGGCTGCGGCCCCGGGGCGATGAAGGGGCCGATGAAGGGCGCGACGATCGGCCACTCCAAGCAGCGCATCCGCGACGGGCGCTACATCGGCATCACCGAGCCCGGGATCATCGCGGCCGAGCCGCCGAACCCGATCGTCAACCAACTCGTCATCATGCCGGACATCGAGAAGCGCCTCGAGGCGTTCGTCCGGCTCTGCCACGGGATCGTCGTGTTCCCGGGCGGCGCCGGCACCGCCGAGGAAATCCTGTACCTGCTCGGCATCCTGCTCGACCCCGCGAATGCGAACCAGCCGCTGCCGCTCGTGTTCTCCGGGCCGCGCGAGAGCGCCGGGTACTTCCGCCAGCTCGACAGCTTCATCGCCCGGACGCTCGGCGAGGAGGCGCGCCAGCGCTACCGCATCATCGTGGACGACCCGGCCGAGGTCGCGCGCGAGATGCAGCGCGGCTTCGACGCCGTGCGCCGTTCGCGGCGCCGCGCCGGTGACGCGTACAACTACAACTGGCTGCTCAGGATTCCGCGCGAGTTCCAGCAGCCGTTCGAGGTGGGCCACGCGGCGATGGCGGGACTCAGGCTCACGATGGACCAGCCCGTGCATGAACGGGCCGCGAACCTGCGCCGCGCGTTTTCCGGCATCGTCGCCGGCAACGTGAAGGAGCGGGGCATCCGCCTGATCGAGGAAAACGGCCCGTTCGTGATCCATGCCGCGCCGGAGATCGCAGCTCCACTCGACGAGCTGCTGCGCGGCTTCGTGGCCGAAAGGCGCATGAAGCTGGTCGGCGAGTACCGCCCGAGCTACCGCATCGCCTGAGCGCGCTGCAGGCGGGGCCGCGCGCCCCGGGACCTGTGATGCAGTTCCTGTTTGCTCCGCCCACTGCCGCGTAACTTGCGGGTCATGAAGCCGTCTCAGGTTGTGCGAGCGTGAGCGACATCAAGGTGACGCCCCCCGACGGCCGCGAACGCAGCGGCTCCGAGCCCGCGCCACGGCTGCCGCGCCGCGGCCCGGTGAGCCGGCACGGCGCAATCTCGCGCGAGCTCACGAAGTACTCCAACTACAAGACCTGGGCCGAAAAGGCGCGCGGCGCCTTTGCGTCCGATCCCGACGCGACGGGTGCGCACGGCGCGCACGGCCGCCGCTCCACCGATCGCTGACCCGCCATGGAGCGATTCGCCCAGCTGCTCGACGAGATCGAGGACCTCTTCTCCGTCCTGCGCCAGCAGCTCGGCTTCTGGCCGGGCGCCTGACGCGCCCCGGCCGCCGCCCGGCGCCACAGGTGCTATCGTTGCGGCATGACCCGCAGCCTCGTGACTTTCCTGGCCGCCGCGCTCGCGGTCGCCGCGCTCGCACAATCGCCTGACGCCCCGCCGCCGCCGGCCGACGACGGGCCGACGGTGCTGGTAACCGACTTGGTACCGGGCGTCGGTGACGAAGCCCTGCCCGGCCACGTGGTGATCGTCCATTACACCGGCTGGCTGTACGACCCGACCGCCGAGGACCACCGCGGCCGCAAATTCGACAGCTCGCGGGACCGCGGCCAGCCTTTCTCGTTCCCGCTCGGCGCGGGACGCGTGATCCGCGGCTGGGAGCAGGGGATGCCCGGCATGAAAGTCGGCGGCACGCGCCGCCTCGTCATCCCCCCCGGGCTCGCCTACGGCGGCCGATGCATCGAAAAGGAACCAGGCTCGGGAGGCGGCTGCCTGATCCCGCCCAACTCGACGCTCGTGTTCGACGTCGAACTGCTCGCGGTCGAGACCGTCACGCTCCAGTCAGAACAGTGACCCGGCCCGAGGATTCGATGAAATGTCCCCTGCAGCTCGCGGCACTTGCCGCCCTCTTGCCCGCGGGTGCCGCATGCGCGGCGACGCTCATCCACGCGGGCCGCCTCATCGATGGCGTGAGTGCCGCGTCCCGTGAAAAGGTTACGATCGTCGTCGAGGACGGCCGGATCCAGGCGGTCGAGAAAGGTTTCCGGGCCGCGGTGGGCGGCGACGAGGTCGTCGACCTCTCTGCTGCCACCGTGCTGCCCGGTTTCATGGACATGCACGTGCACCTCACTTCGGAGTACAGCCGCACGAGCGAGCTCGACAGCCTCAAGAAAGGCGAATCCGACCGGGCGTACGATTCGGTCGTCTACGCCGAGCGCACGCTGCTCGGCGGGTTCACGACCGTGCGCAACGTCGGCGACCACTGGAACATCTCGATCGCGCTCAAGCGCGCGATCGAGTCCGGCAAGGTCAAGGGTCCGCGCATCTTCACCGCCGGCCGCTCGATCGGCACGCGCGGCGGCCACGCGGACGCGACCAACTCCTTCGGCCCGTTCCTTGCAAGCAGCGACCCGCGGCTCGACACGGTCTGCAACGGGCCGGACAGCTGCCGCGACGCTGTCCGCCAGCGCTACCAGGACGGCGCCGACTCGATCAAGATCACCGCGACCGGCGGCGTCCTGTCGATCGCGAAGTCGGGCAGCGCCCCGCAGTTCACCGACGAGGAAATCGCGGCGGTCACCTCGACGGCCCACGACTACGGCATGAAGGTCGCCGCGCACGCGCACGGTGCCGAGGGCATCAGGCGCGCCGTGCGGAACGGCATCGACTCGATCGAGCACGGCACCTTCATGGACGACGATTGCATCCGCCTGATGAAGGAGAAGGGCACGCATTACGTGCCGACCATCTCCGCCGGCCGGTTCGTGTACGAGCAGGCGCAGGACCCGACCTACTTTCCGGCGATCGTGCGTCCCAAGGCGCTGGCCGTCGGGCCGCAGATCCAGGCGACCTTCGGCAAGGCCTGGCGCGCCGGCGTCAAGATCATGTTCGGCACCGACACCGGCGTGAGCGCGCACGGCGACAATGCGAAGGAGTTTGGCTACATGGTGGAGGCGGGCATGCCGGTCATGGAGGCCATCCGATCGGCGACCATCGTTCCAGCCAGGTACCTCGAGGTCGATGACCGTCTCGGCAGCGTCGAAGCCGGCAAGATCGCCGACCTCGTGGCCGTGCCGGGCGACCCGCTCGGGGACGTGCACGTCCTCGAGCGCGTCAGCTTCGTCATGAAGGAAGGCGTGATCTACAAGCGGTGAGCTCGGCTGCTTTAAGCATCGAGAACGTCGTCATCGACGGGCCAGCGGGCGTGATCGAGGCGATGATCGAGCGGCCGCCCGGCGCGCGCGACGACTTCGTCGCCGTGTGCTGCCACCCGCATCCCCTGTACGGCGGGACGATGCAGAACAAGGTCGTCCACACGCTGGCGCGCGCCTGCCAGGACCGGCGCGTGACGAGCGTGCGGTTCAACTTCCGCGGCGTCGGCGGGAGCGAGGGCAGTCATGACGACGGCGTCGGCGAAAGCGAGGACGCGGCCGCCGTCGCGGACTATGCGTTGCGCGTGACCGGCGCCGCCCGGCTCTGGTCGCTCGGCTTCTCATTCGGCGGGTTCGTCGCCTTCCGGCTCGCGAGCGCGCGCGACGCCGCGGCGCTCGTCACGGTGGCGCCCCCCGTGCAGCGTTTCGACTTCACGAGGCTGCCGGTCCCGCGCGCGCCCTGGCTGGTCGCGCAGGGCGACGCGGACGACCTGGTCGACCACGAGCGGGTGCTGGCCTGGACGCAAAGCCTGGAGCCCGCGCCGGAAGTCAGGATCCTGCCCGGGGCCGAGCACTTCTTCCATGGCCGGCTGACCGAACTGCGCTCGATCCTGTCCGGCTGGCTCGCGGCGCGGGCCGCGGAATGAATCTGAATGATGGCTGAAAAACAAACGGGGCGGCCTGGCCGCCCCGTCGGTTCTCGAACTCGGTAACGGACGGGAGGGCTCAGCCCACCATCTCGTTGAGGTTCTTGAGGGCGCGGATACGCACCTTCTTCGAGGCGGGCTTCGCCTTGATGGTCATCTTCTCGCCCGTGAAGGGGTTGACGCCCTCGCGCGCCTTGGTGGCGGCCTTCTTCACGACGCGCATCTTGCACAGGCCCGGCAGGGTGAACACGCCGTTGCCCTTGAGCGACTTCTTGATCTGGTCGCCGAGCGACTCGAGTACTGCGTTGACCTGCTTCTTGCTGAGGTCCGCCTTGGCAGCGACCGCCGCAACGATCTGCGACTTCGTCGGAGCCGCATTCTTTTTCGCCATTGAGTAGTCTCCTGTGGTTCTGTTTGCGGCGGGGCGAACCCGCCAAATCAATGCCGGCGCGCACCATACCATGGAAAATCCCGCTGCATAAGTGGGTCGACAGCGATCTGGAGCGGTTTTTCGCGGCTCGGCGCGCAGGTCGGGAATTCACTCGATACGGAACTCCCTTGTCAAGCGGGCGCCGATCGTCACACCCGCCGCCGCTCGCGCCCGGACCTCGATCGTGAACGGCATGCGATGACGCACCTCGACGGGCGCGAGCCAGGTCGGGCCGCCGGGATCGTCGTGGCGCGTGAGCAAGAGCGTGCGTCGCTCGCCGGTGAGCGCGACGGATTCAGCGCTGATCGACTCGGCGTCCACGCGCGTGCCTGTCGTTGCGTCGAGGCGTTCGAGCGTGACTGCGAACAGAGCTAGATTGGATCTCTGCACAATGCCGTAACTGCCCGCAATCGCTGCCGGGAGGTCGGTCGTCAGCGTCAGCGCGTAACGCAAACGGTACCCGCCCGCTTCGACGAAGCCGGGATCCTCGTAGCTCGCGGCGGGTGGCACGGGCGCGGGACTGCCGCCACAGCCGGCCATGGCGAGTCCGAGCAACGAAGCCGCCAGGCGCCTGTTGCCGCCAACCCACAGGCCCGCGGCTGCCGGTCGCATGGCTCAGTGCAGGAGGATGCGCAGTGCCTGCAGCCCGACGATCGCGACGAGCGGCGAGAAGTCGAGGCCGCCGACCACGGGCAGCACCCGGCGCAACGGGCCGAGCACCGGCTCGCAGAGTGCCGCGAGCAGCGCGTTCGCCGGCCCGCGTACGCCGGGGGCGACGAAGGACAGCAGGGCGTAGACGAAGATCAGCACGGTATAGAACAGCAGGGCCGAATGCGCGAGCGCGCGCAGGGCTTCCGTCGCCAGCGGCACGAAGGGGTAGACCACGCCCGTCCGCAGCCGGAACAGGAGCAGCGTCGCCGTAAACTGCACGGCGAGCAGCGCGACCAGCGAGGCGGTGTCGAAGCGCCCGACGGGCGGCAGGACCTTGCGCAGGGGCAGCACCAGCCAGTTGGTCAATGCAAGCACCGCCTGCGCCAGCGGGTTCCTGAAATCGGCGCGCACGAGTTGCAGCAGCACGCGCAGCAGGAACGCGAAGATGAGGAAGCCGAGCGCCGACTCGACCAGGAAGTGGAGCGCATCCATGGGCGGATTCTAGACGCGCGCGCCGAACACTGCCGTGCCGATCCTGAGGTGCGTTGCGCCCTCGGCGATTGCGGCCTCGTAGTCGCCGCTCATCCCCATCGACAGCGTGTCGAGCCGATGGCCGCTGGCGTTGAGCCCTTCCGAGAGCCGCCTGAGCTCCGCGAACCATTGCCGCTGTCGCCCCGGCTCAATTTCCTCCGGCGGCAGGCACATGAGGCCGCGCAGCCGCAGGCGCGGCAGCGCCGCGACCGCGTCCGCGAGCGCGGCAAGCCCCACGGGTGCGATCCCGGACTTGGTGGTCTCGCCGCCGAGCTGGACCTGGAGGCAGACGGCGAGCGGGGGCATCGCTTCGGGGCGCTGGGCGGAGAGCCGCTCCGCGATCCGGATGCGGTCCACCGTGTGCACCCAGTCGAAGATCTGCGCCGCCTCGCGTGTCTTGTTGGTCTGCAGCGTGCCGATGAAGTGTCGGCGGAAGCTCCGGCCCGCGAGCGCCTCGAAATGCGCGCGCGCTTCCTGGAGGTAATTCTCTCCGAGGTCGGCGAGCCCGGCGTCCAGCGCCGGCTGCAGCCGCTCGAGCGGCTGCGACTTGGCGACGCCGACCAGGGTGATGTTCGACGGGTCGCGGGACGCCGCACGTGCCGCGATCGTGATGCGCTCCCGCACCGCGGCGAGGCCCGCAGCCGGATTCTGCGGAATAGTTAACATATTGGTGTACTGCCACCGGGGCTATACTGCCCCCGGTCCCGCAGCGCCGATTCGCGGCGCGCCGGAACCTCGTGTCGTGCACTGAGACAGGGAGCCCTGATGGCCGTCGACATCGCCCAACTCTTGGCCTTCGCAGTCAAGAACAACGCGTCCGACCTCCACCTGTCCGCGGGCGTGCCGCCCATGATCCGCGTGGACGGCGACGTCAAGCGCGTGAACATGCCGTCGCTGACGCACAAGGAAGTGCACAGCATGGTGTACGACATCATGAACGACAAGCAGCGGAAGGTGTACGAGGAGTTCTTCGAAACCGACTTCTCGTTCGAGATCCCGAACCTCGCCCGCTTCCGCGTCAACGCGTTCAACCAGAACCGAGGCGCCGGCGCCGTGTTCCGCAACATCCCGTCGCTGATCAAGTCGCTGGACGACCTGAACGCGCCGAAGGTGTTCAAGGACCTGTGCATGCTGCCGCGCGGCCTGGTGCTGGTCACCGGCCCGACGGGCTCCGGCAAGTCCACGACGCTCGCGGGCATGGTCGACTACGTCAACGTCAACCGCCCCGAGCACATCATCACGATCGAGGACCCGATCGAGTTCGTGCACGAATCGAAGCGCTGCCTGGTCAACCAGCGCGAGGTGCACCGCGACACGCTCGGCTTCAGCGAGGCGTTGCGCTCGGCGCTGCGCGAGGACCCCGACGTCGTCCTGGTCGGCGAGATGCGCGACCTCGAGACGATCCGGCTGGCGCTCACCGCGGCCGAGACCGGCCACCTCGTGTTCGGCACGCTGCACACGAGCTCGGCGGCCAAGACCGTCGACCGGGTCGTCGACGTGTTCCCCGCGGCCGAGAAGGAAATGGTCCGCTCGATGCTGTCGGAGTCGCTGCGCGCGGTCATCTCCCAGACCCTGCTGAAGCGCCTCGGCGGCGGCCGCATCGCGGCGCACGAGATCATGATCGCGACCCCCGCGATCCGGAACCTGATCCGCGAGAACAAGATTGCGCAGATGTACTCGTCGATCCAGACCGGCCAGGGGCAGGGGATGCAGACGCTCGACCAGTGCCTCACCGAGATGCTCGCCAAGGGGCTGGTCTCCAAGGAAGAGGCCCGCTACAAGGCCGCCAACAAGGACACCATGTAACGGCGCCTCGCGCCGCTGGAGACAGGAATGGATCGCGAACAGGCAATCAAGCTGATGCAGGACCTGCTGCGGCGCATGGTCGACCGCAAGGGTTCCGACCTGTTCATCACCGCCGCTTTCCCGCCCGCGATCAAGATCGACGGCGAGGTACGGCCGCAGACCGACAAGGCCCTCACTCCGGAACAGAGCGCGGTGCTGGTCCGCTCGATCATGAACGACCGGCAGACACGCGAGTTCGACGCCACCAAGGAGGCGAACTTCGCGATCGCCCCGCCGGGGATCGGCCGCTTCCGCGTCAGCGCCTTCGTGCAGCAGGGCCTGACCGGCTGCGTGATCCGCCAGATCAACTCCACGATCCCGACCATCGAGGAGCTCGAGCTGCCGCCGATCCTGAAGGACATCGTGATGTCCAAGCGCGGCATCGTGATCGTGGTCGGTGCCACGGGCTCCGGCAAGTCCACGTCGCTCGCCGCGATGGTCGGCTACCGCAACGAGAAGACGCGCGGCCATATCGTCACGATCGAGGACCCGGTCGAGTACGTCCACCAGCACCGCGGCTGCGTGGTGACCCACCGCGAGGTCGGCGTGGACACGGAGAGCTGGCACACGGCGCTCAAGAACACGCTGCGCCAGGCGCCCGACGTCATCATGATCGGCGAGGTCCGCGACCGCGAGACCATGGAGTACGGCATCCAGTTCGCCGAGACCGGCCACCTGGTGCTCGCGACGCTGCACGCGAACAGCTCGAACCAGGCGCTCGACCGCATCATCAACTTCTTCCCGGAGGAGAAGCGCGAGCAGCTGCTCATGGACCTTTCGCTGAACATCCGCGCGCTGGTTTCGCAGCGCCTGATCCCGCGCGAGAAGTCCGAAGGCCGCATCGCGGCAATGGAGATCATGATCGGCACGCCGCTCGTCGCCGACCTGATCTTCCGCGGCGAGGTCGCCAAGATCAAGGAAGTGATGGCGCGCTCGAACCGCCTCGGCATGAAGACCTTCGACCAGGCCCTGTTCGACCTGTACGAGGCCGGCGTCATTTCCTACGAGGAGGGCCTCAGGAACGCCGACTCGAAGAACGAGCTCAGGTTGCGCGTGAAGCTGGAAAGCAAGCGCGAGGACAAGCTCCAGGCGGAGGCCGGCAGCACACTGAGGATCGTCGATGAGTCCAACGACGGCAAAGTCTACTAATCCGGAGGGCGTGGAGCCCGCCGTGGCCGTGCCGGACGAGGGGCGCTTCAGCATCAAGGCGCTGCTCAAGCTCATGGCCGACAAGAAGGCGTCGGACCTCTTCTTCACCTCGAACTCGCCGGTCAAGATCAAGATCGAGGGCCTGATCCACCCGATCAACAAGCAGATCCTGAACGCCGAGACCGTGCGCGACATCGCGCTCAGCCTGATGAGCGCGGAGCAGCTCGAGCACTTCCAGAACGAGCTGGAGATCGACTTCGCGATCTCGGAGCCCGGCATCGGCCGGTTCCGCGCGGCGGTCTTCTACCAGCGCGGCTACCCCGCGATCGTGCTGCGCTACATCAGCGTGGACACGCCGCGGCTCGAGGACCTCGGGCTGCCGGAAACGCTGCGCGAGCTCGCGATGCTGAAGCGCGGCCTGGTATTGATGGTCGGGGCCACGGGCTCGGGCAAGTCGACGACGCTCGCGGCGATGATCAACCACCGCAACGAGAACAGCCCCGACCACATCCTCACGATCGAGGACCCGGTCGAGTTCCTGCACCAGAACCGCAAGGCGATCGTCAACCAGCGCGAGGTCGGCCTCGACACGCGCTCATTCAGCCGGGCGCTGCGCGCCGCGATGCGGGCGGCGCCGGATGTGATCCTGATCGGCGAGATCCGCGACCGCGAGACGATGGAGTCCGCGATCGCGCTTGCAGGCACCGGCCACCTTGCCATTGCGACGCTGCACGCCAACAACAGCGCCGAAACGCTCGACCGCATCATCAACCTGTTCCCGCGCGACCAGCACGCGCAGATCTTCCTCGACCTGTCGCAGTACCTGCGGGCGATCGTCTCCCAGCGCCTCGTGCGCGGCCGCAACAAGAAGCGCGTCGCGGCGGTCGAGGTGATGCTGAACACGCCGCACATCCAGGACCTGATCAAGAAGGGCGACGTGATCGCGGTCAAGGAAGCGATGCTGTCGTCCAACGAGCGCGGCATCCAGAACTACGACATGGCGCTCCTGCACCTCTACAAGCAGGGCAAGATCGACATCGAGGAGGCGCTCAACAACGCCGACTCGCGCACCAACCTCGAGGCCCGGATCAACTTCGGGTAGCACCCGCTCGTCGCGCGCTTCGCCGGCGGGACTCCACTCGCTCGCTCAGAAGAACGGAAATTCGCTCGCTCGGGTGTCCCGCCACGGCTTGCGCGCGACGTGGTGCCGCCGCCGCTCACGCGCGCGGCCGGGCGGGTTCCCTGAGCGAAGCGCGTAAGTTCCGGCGGCGCGAGCGAAGGATCCCTGCCCGGCCATGCGCGCGCTGATCAACCGCCGAAGACGGTGGCGGCATCGAACACGGGCCCGTCGACGCAGACGCGTTTCATGGCGGGACCATCCGGAGTCTGGACGAGCACCGTGCAGCCGGCGCAGCCGCCGACGCCGCAGGCCATGTTCTCCTCCAGCGACACCTGGCAGGGCACGCCGTGCTTGCGCGCGAGCGCGGCGACCGCGACCAGCATTCCGTGCGGGCCGCAGGTGAATATCTCGGACTCGGCGCGTGACGCGTCGTCGAGCGAGGAGAGCCAGGCATCGGCCAGCTCGGTCACGTAGCCGCGGTGGCAGCCCGGGAAGCCCGCGAGGCTCGCGAGCCTCGAGGGAATGCCGATTCCCTCGAGCAGTGCCATTGCGGCGGTCGCGCCGGCGGGCAGGCCGGGCACTGGCAGGCGCGATTGCGCGAGCTCGAACGGGAACGGCAGCTCCGATCCCATGAATACGAGCGGCCGGAAGCCGCGCTCGGCGGCGACCCGCTCCGCGAGGAATATCATGGGCGGGATGCCGACGCCGCCGCCGACCAGCAGCAGGCGCCCGCGCGCGGGATTCGCCGCGAACCCGCGGCCAATCGGGCCGAGGCAGGAGAGCGACTCGCCCGGCCGGCGCAGCGCGAGCTCGGCGAGGCCATGGCCGACGACTTTGTAGAGCACCTCGATCCAGCCCGCGGCGCGGTCCGCGCGCAGTATCGAGAGCGGCCGGCGCATCGGCAGGTCGGGACCGCAGGTGAGGTGCACGAAGCTCCCCGGCGTCGCGGTGGCCGCGCAGCGCGGCGCTGCGAGGCGCAGCACGTACTGCGCGCCGGCGAAGTCGCGGTGCTCGAGGACGGCGGCTTCCTCGAGGAAAATCGTGCCGCGGCTGGACCGTTCCGCGCTCACGGCGCCCTGCGTGAGGCGGCGACGGCCTCGAGCACGGCCATGCGCACGGCGACGCCGTTCGCCACCTGGCGACGGATCGCGGACTGCGGGCCGTCCGCGACGTCGGAGTCGATCTCGATCCCGCGGTTCATCGGGCCCGGGTGCATGACGATCGCGCCCGGCGCCGCGCGCTTGAGGCGCGCCGCGGTCAGCCCGAACTCGCGGTGGTAGGCGGCGAGGTCGACCGGCCCGCCGCCTGCGCGCTCGTGCTGGATCCGCAGCATCATGACGACGTCTACGCCGGCGATGCCGTCGTCCAGCGTCTCGAAGCGGCGGGCGCCCTCGAACTCGTCCGCGGCCGGCATCATCGTGCGGGGCGCGATGATCCGGATGTCGGGGCTGCCGAGCGTCGCGAGCGCGCGGTGCGCGGAGCGGGCGACACGCGAGCGTGCGATGTCGCCGACGATCGCGATCCGGGCCCCGGCAAGCTCGCCCTTCACCTGGCGGATGGTCAGCGCATCCAGCAGTCCCTGGGTCGGGTGCGAAAAATGCGCCTCGCCCGCGGATACGACGGCCGCCTCGGCGTCGACGGCCTGGGCGACCGCCGCCTGCACGCCCGGCTCCGAGTCGCGGATGACGAACACGTCGACGCGCATCGCCAGCAGGGTGAAAACGGTGTCGAGGAGCGTCTCGCCCTTGGCGCGCGAGGAAAGCGTGATGTCGAGATTGACGACGTCCGCCCCCTGCCGCAGCGCGGCAAGCTCGAACGAGGCACGGGTGCGCGTCGAGGGCTCTCCGAAAAGGTTTGCGACGGTGAGGCCGCGCAGCGCGTCGCTGCGCACGGGCTTCTCGGCGAAGGCAGCCGCGCGGTCGATGAGCCTTTCCAGCAGCGCGCGCGGCAGTCCGTCGAGCGTGACGAGGTGCCGCAGGCCGCCACCCGCGTCGAGCTGGGCAAGCGCGGCACTCATGCCTGGGGCCGGGCCGGCCGGGCGCGCAGCCACTGCAGGAGGAGCAGGCGCGCTGCCTCCCGGTCGACTTCGCCGCGGCGCACGCGCTTCTGCTTCGCGCCGCTGCGACGGCGCTCGCGCAGGTCGTCCTCCGCCTCGCGCGACGTCAGTCTCTCGTCCACCCGGTGAACCTCGATGCCGTACCGACTGCCGAGCTCGTCGGCGAACCGCAGGGCCGCCGTCGTGAAGCTGGCGTCGCGGCCGGCCATATTATAGGGAACGCCGGCGACTATCGCCGCCGGGCGCCAATCCGCCACACAGCGGTCGATCGCGCGCCAGTCGGGCACGCCGTCCTGGGCAGCAACGGTCGCGAGCGCCTCGGCAGTACCCGTCAGCGTATTGCCGACCGCGACGCCGATGCGCCGGAGTCCGTAATCGAAGGAGAGCACCGTCCTCGCGGCCGGCGCCGTCACGGGCATCCCCTCAGGCACGCCCCGCCTGGGTGCTGATGCGGGAAAGCTCGACGCCGAGCAGCCGCGCCGCGGCGTGCCAGCGCTGCTCGAACGGCAGCTCGAAGATGACCGCGTCGTCGCAGGGTACCGTGAGCCACGCGTTCTGCAGCAGTTCCTCGTCGAGCTGCCCCGCTTCCCAGCCCGCATAGCCCAGCGCGATTGCGGCCTGCTCCGGCCCGTCGCCCTTCGCCATCGCCGCGAGCACGTCGCGCGACGTGGTCACGTGCAGCGTGTCGGAGACCTGCATCGTGGACTCCCAGCGTTGCGGGCCGGGTCGGTGCAGCACGAAGCCGCGGTCGCGCTGCACGGGCCCGCCCGCGAGTACCGGCATGTCGCGCAGCCGCGTGTCCTCGGTCGGCAACGAAAGCTGGTCGAGCACCTCGGACATGCGCATGTCGAGGGGTCGGTTGATCACGAGGCCGAGCGCGCCGCGCTGATTGTGCTCGCAGATGAGGGTGACGCTGTGCGAGAAGTTGGGATCCGCCAGCGACGGCATCGCGACCAGGAGCTGGTTGCCGAGATAATCGCCAGTCGCCATGCGGCTAGTATCGCCGAAGCGGTCAGACCCCTTCAATGCCGAAAGGGTCCGACCCCTGCGCATTCATGGCGTCGGCACTTCGACCGAAGAGCCCGCCAGGCGGCCGCCGACGAAACGCCACTCGTAGGCAAAGCGCAACACCTCGTACCTGGCGGCGAGTTCCGCGGGAAACGCCTCAAAGGGCGTCGCCAGCTTCAATATGTCCATTGCGGCGCTGTCGAGCTCGCCGTAGCCGCTGGAGCGGCGGATGTCGGCCCGGACCAGGCCGCCGCTCGAGGCGAGCACGACCTCGACGACAGGATTGCCGGACAGCTTGCTGCGCCGTGCCGCGTTCGGGAAGTTGACGGTGCCGACCTGCTCGATGCGCCGCTTCCAGGCGTCGAGGTAAAGCGCCACCTCGGATATGCGCGTGTTGGGCGTGACCAGGAGCTCGCGGCGGGGTGCGCCCTTGAGCTGCAGCTCCGTTTCCGTGTCGCTTCCCGCGAACGGCGACGAACTGCCGGCAAAGGACTCGAGCGGCAGCACGGCGGGCGGCATTTGCCGCTCGGCCTCAGCCGCGACGAAGCGGCGCTCGCCGCCGCCGCCCGCGAGCACCTCGCCTTCGCCGCCGACCTCGCCCTCGGGCGCGGGCAGCGCGTCGCCGCCCTTCGGTACGCCCGGGACGGTTTCCACGCCGCTGCCCGACTGCGGCCGGCGCGTCTGCCCGTCGGGCGAGTTGCCGCTGCCCTGCTGGGTGCGCTCCGCGAGGTAATTCGCACTGTCGTTCCTGAGGCTGTC
>Ga0187894_10001797_pt1 | contig 26886 bp, 27 predicted proteins | sample GBC1701081metaG_FD_136650 | JGI IMG/M metagenome (GOLD analysis project Ga0187894, IMG submission 136650) | White microbial mat communities from a lava cave in the Kipuka Kanohina Cave System on the Island of Hawaii, USA - GBC170108-1 metaG ... | reverse complement strand
TTCAACGCCAGCCCGGTCATCGGCTTCCTCGTCGTCGGCGTGCTGGTGGGGCCGTATGCGCTGGGCGCGCTGGCGGCGCCGTATCCCTGGCTCGCCAATGTCGTCATCACCGAGCCCGCTTCGATCGAGACCATCGCCGAGCTGGGCATCGTCCTGCTCATGTTCATGATCGGTCTCGAACTTTCGCTCGAGCGATTGAGTCTGATGCGCCGGATGGTGTTCGGCTTTGGCGGCTTGCAGCTGACGCTGTGCGCCGCGGCGGTGGGCGTCGCCGCCTCGTTCTACGTGCCCGATCGCCTCGCTGCGTTCACGGTGGGGCTGGCGCTCGCCATGTCGTCGACGGCGGTCATTAACCAGTGCCTGTCCGACGCGCGCCGCCTCGTCAAACCGACAGGGCGCGCGACATTCGCTGTGCTGCTGTTCCAGGATCTGGCGGCGGTGCCGATCCTCTTCATGCTCAGCGTGCTCGGCGCACAGCAGGGCGGGGGGCGCGAAGCTTTTGGCGCGCTGCTGCTGGCAATGCTCGGCGCTGCGGCGGCGGTGATCGCCATGGTCGTTCTCGGCCGCATCCTGCTGCGGCCGCTGTTCCGCTTCGTCGCCGGCGCCAACAGTCCGGAGAGTTTCGTCGCCGCGACGCTGCTCGTGATCCTCGCCTCCGGCATCGCGACGGCGGCGGCCGGCATGTCGATGGCCATGGGCGCGCTGATCGCCGGCATTCTGCTGGCCGAAACCGAGTATCGCCGTCAGATCGAGATGATCGTCGACCCCTTCAAGGGCATCCTGCTCGGCGTCTTTCTCATCTCCGTCGGGATGAGCATCGATCTGCCGCGCATTGCTGCAGCTCCCGTACTGTTCGCGGCGGTCGGCGTCGCGCTGATCGCCGGCAAGGCGCTGATCGTGACGGTGCTGGGACGTCTGTTCGGATTGCCGCTGGCGGTCTCGCTGCAAGCCGGCCTGCTGCTCGGCCCGGGCAGCGAGTTCACGTTCGTCATCATCGGGCTCGCGAGCGCCGTGGGCATCGTGCCGCCGGAGGTCGCCGCGTTTGTATTGACGATCGCCGCGACGACGATGGTCACCATCCCGCTCATCGAACGCGTCGGCCGCCGCGCCGGCCAGCAGATCGCAGCACGCTTGGCTGAGCCATCGCCGACGATCGATGCCCTGCCCGACGTGGAAGCCGAGGACCCCACGCGGGTCATCGTCTGCGGCTTTGGGCGGGTCGGGCAGACGGTGGCGACGATGCTGGAGACGCACAACACACCGTACCTCGCCATCGACTCCGATCCGGGCAACGTCGCCCGCCATCGCGGCGAGGGCAAATCGATCGCGTACGGCGATGCAACGCGGATCGAGTTCCTGCGCCTGTGCGGCATTGCCCAGGCGCGGGCGCTGGTGGTGACGCTCGATTCGCCTGCGTCTGCGGGTGAGATCGTGCGTGCGGCGCGCGCGGAACGCGAAGACCTGCTCATCGTCGTGCGCGCCCGCGATGCGCGCGATGCGGCGCGGCTGTATCGGCTGGGCGCCACCGACGCAGTGCCCGAAACGACAGAAGCGAGCCTTGTGCTGTGCGAACAGCTGCTCGTCGATCTCGGCGTGCCGATGGGCTACGTGATCGCGTCGGTGCACGATCGCCGCGCCGAGCAGCGCGCGGAGATCCAGGCCATGGCGCCTGAGGCGCAGATACGCCGCACGCGGCTCACGCGGCGGATGAAGGACGGCGCGTGAGCTCATGAGACGAGCCTCACCCATGGCCCATCTGCGTCGGCGCCGACAGTGGCGCGCACGGCGAACGCTTCGGCGATGCGCCCAGGCGTAAGCGTCTCCGCTGGCGAACCGTCGGCGATGCGTTTGCCTTGAGAAAGCAGGACCACGCGCGTCGCGAAGCGTGCGGCGAGATCGAGATCGTGCAGAGCTAGAACCACCGCGCGCCCGTCGTCGGCCATGCGCTTCAGCCGCGCGAGCGCATCCAGCTGGTGGCGCGGATCGAGGCCGGCGAGCGGCTCGTCGGCGATCAGCACCGTCGGCTCGGCGACAATGGCGCGCGCGAGCAGCACGCGCGCCAGCTCGCCGCCGCTGAGCGTGGTTGCGATACGGCCGCGCAAGCCGCGCGCATCCATCGCGTCGAGCGCGCGATCCACCGCTTCATCGACCTGCGCCGTCGCCTCGCCCCACAGGCCCGCAAGCGGCAGCCGGCCCAGCGCCACGACGCGCTCGACCGTGAGCGGCCAGTCGAGCGCGCCGTTCTGCGGCAGGTAGGCGCGCGCGGCGGCAAGGTCGCGCGGCCGACAAGTCTCAAGCGTGCGTCCGTTCAGCGTGACATGTCCGCTTGTGGGAACGCGCAAGCCCGCAAGCGCTGCCAGAAGCGTGGATTTGCCGGCGCCGTTTGGACCGAGCACGGCGAGCATCTCGCCGGGCATAACCGAAAGCGTCACGCGATCGAGCAGCGTGCGTTCTTCGACGACCACCGTCAGCGCTTCGGCGGCGAGCGCGCTCATGACAGCGTCCTCCGCGCGCGCAGGATGAGCAGCAGGAAGAACGGCGCGCCGACGAGGGCGGTGACGACACCGAGTTTCATCTCCGGCCCGAACGGGATCAGGCGCACGCCGATGTCCGCGGCGAGCACCAATGCGGCGCCGGCAAGCGCCGCCAGAGGCAGCACGCGGCTGGGCACGTGGCCCGCAAGCGGGCGTACAAGGTGGCCGGCGACGAGGCCGACAAATCCGATAGCGCCGGACACTGCCGTCGCCGCGCCGACTGCGAGTGCGGCGCCGCCGACGATCTGCAGGCGCAGCGTAGAGAGCTTCACGCCGAGACTTTCCGCCGTCGCTTCGCCGAGCGAAAGCGCGTCCAGTGAGCGCCCCGCCCCCAGGAGGACAACGCTGCCCGCCAGCACGAACGGCGCAGCAAGCGCGACGTGACTCCAGGAGCGGTCGGCGAGAGAGCCCATCAGCCAGACCATGATCTCCGTCGCCGCCCACGGGCTCGGCGCCAGGTTCAGGGCAAGCGCGACGAGCGCGCCGCCGAAGCTCGAGACCGCTGCGCCGGCGAGGATCAGCGCGATGGCGCCACCGCGCGCGGCCAGCGCGACGACAAGGGCAGTGGTTGCGGCGGCGCCGATGAGTCCGGCGAGCGGCAGCGCGAGCGCGAAGCTGCCGGAGACGCCGTAGTAGAGCGCAAGCACGGCGCCGAGCGAGGCGCCGGTGGAGACGCCGAGGACGCCTGGCTCGGCGAGCGGGTTGCGCAACAGGCCTTGCAGCGCGGCGCCGGACAATCCGAGCGCCGCGCCGACAAGCATTGCGAGCATCGCGCGCGGTGCGCGCAACTCGCGCACGATGACGCCGCCGAGATCGGGCGCGCCGGTGACCAGCGCGGCCCACGCATCGGCCGGCGAGAACCACACCTTGCCGGCGAGCACGGACAACGCCGCAAGCGCGAGCGTCAGCGTCGCGAGCAGCGCGAGCGAGAGAGCGAACGACGGCTTCGTCATCGCACGCGCCGGGCGATTTCGGCGTTGAGCTGCATCGCTGCGTCGGCGGTGAACGGGCCCCCGCAGGAGGTGAGCGCTTCGGGCACGCTGAACATGCGGCCGCGCCAGCGATCGCGGATGGCGGGGTGCCTGGCCGCTTCGGCGCGGAGGGAGGGAGAAGGCGTGGCTTCGGCGGTGATGAGCAGGTCCGGGTTGGAGAGGATGAGGCGCTCGGCGTCGAGCGCGCCGAAACCGACAATGCCCAGTCTGCGCGCAAGGTTGTCGGCGCCGGCCGCCTGCACGACGGCGTCGGACAATGTGCCGGCGCCCGGCGCCATGCCGGGGCCGGACCAGAACGCCACGAGCGGCCGGCGCTGTGCGGCGGTCTTCGCGGTGAGCGCGGCGAGTTTGGCGTCCATCTCCGCGAGCAAAATCTCCGCGCGCTCACGTTCGCCCAGGGCATCGGCGACGGCGCGCGTCGTGCGGCGGATGTCGTCCCATCCCTCGGCGGGGGACGCCTCCAGCAGCGGCGAGCCGAGCGCGCGTAGAGTCTCCACCGTTGCGCGCGTGGTATAAGTGCCGGCGAGCACCAGATCGGGGCGTGCCCGCAGCACTTCTTCCGACGCGCCGTGATTGATCGGCACGCGCATCGCTTCGCGGTGCATGGCGGAGAGCGCCGGATCGCGCGCGAGCCACGACACCGAGACGATCCGCTCGCGCGGCAGCAGGAGGAGCGCAAGCTGATCGGTGCAGAGGTTGATCGACATGACGCGCTGCGGGCTCGCGTGCGCCGGCAGGGCGCCGAGTGCGAGGGCGAGGAGAACGGCGGCGACGCGCATGGCGCATCTGCGCACGCGTCGCGCGACGTGCAATGGAGCGCCGGCTTCAGCCGGCGGTTTTTCCTCGAACTTGGAGAAAGAGCCGGCTAAAGCCGGCGCTCCAGGGAGGCGAGCATGGCGCGCAAGCGGCGGGGCGAAGGGCAGACGGCGCTGGTGACGGGCGCTTCGTTCGGGATCGGGGTCGATCTCGCGGAGTGCTTTGCCAAGGACGGCTACGATCTCATCCTGACGGCGCGGTCGCTCCCGGCGCTGGAGGAGGTGGGGCGCCGGCTCGCCGATGCGTACAAGGTGAAGGCGACGACCATCGCCGTCGACATCGGCACGCCGGGCGGGGCGGCCAAGCTCGCCGCGGAAGTCGCGCAGCGCGGGCTGACGGTGGATGTGCTGGTCAACAACGCCGGCTTCGGGCACGCGCAGCCGTTCGATGCGGCGCCGATTGAAACGCAGACCGGCCAGATCGATCTCAACATCCGCGCGCTCGTCGAGCTGACCCATTTCTACTGGAAGGGCATGCTGGAGCGAAAACGCGGCGGCGTGCTGAACGTGGCCTCGACCGCCGCGTTTCAGCCGGGGCCGTTCATGGCGGTCTACTATGCGTCCAAGGCGTTCGTGATGTCGTTCTCCGAAGCGCTGTGGGAAGAGGCGCGCGGCACGGGCGTGAAGGTGAGCTGCCTCTGCCCCGGCGCGACCAGGTCGAAGTTCCGCGAGCGCGCCGGCACCGACAAGGTGAAGCTGACGCAGGGCCGCGCGGCGATGGAGTCGATGCCGGTGGCGAAGATGGGCGTCGCGGCGTTCCACGCCAATCGCCGCGTCAAGGTGACGGGCTTCAGCAATGCGATGACGGCGGGCCTCGTGAAAATCCTGCCGCGCACGACAGTGCTGCGCATCGTGCGCAACCTGCAATCGCCGAGATAATGCGGCGCCCGCGCTCCAGGAAGACTCAAACATCGGCGCATGCCTTGCGTTCGCCGGATCCACCGGATCCGGACGCTTCCTGGCGGCTGTCGCGCGTTCGTCGTCGAAACCGGTGCAGGTGAAACCATGCTTCCTGGTACGCTTCGATGAGTTCGTCCCAGAACTCACGCCGATGCGTCGGCGGCGGCCGTTTCGGCGGGCGCCAGCCGATGACCATCAGCTGCGTCGGCGGCCTGCGCGCCATGCGGCGGATGAATGGCATGGGATGGGAGAGCGCGCGGGTGAGCGCATCGAGCTTGCGCCGGGCGATGAGGAAGCGGTCGGGCGGGGCGGCGAACGCTGTCGGTCGCGCACCTTTCGGCGCATCGTCGTAGCGGACGCGATACCGTGGAAAGAGCGAAAAGACCGGCTCGCGCAATCGCACCTGCCGCGCGCGCCTGGCGCCGGCGGTGCGCGGGCGCAGCGGCGCCAGCTCCACGTGCGTTGCGAGGATGACGAACACGAATCGCAGCAGGCGCATCATGCGGTTGAGCAGCGAGATCGCCTGACCGGCGGGCGCGTTGGCGTACGGGCCGCCGCGCCAGAATCGGCGCACGCCGATCCACATCGACCCGATGGTGACATCGAGGATGCGTCCAAGGCCCTGCGGGCCGAGTATGTCGCTCGCAACAGTCATGGGCGAAGTATCGCCCGCCCGCGAACCCGGTCAGATTGGCGCGCGCAAGTTTTTTCTTTCCGGGACCGCCGGCTTCCAGCCGGCCCTTGGGGCGCACCAAAAACAACGGGCCGGCTGGAAGCCGGCGGTCCCGGAAAACGGGGGGATAGGCGTGTTCACTATCCCCCTAATTTTCCTTCATGTGACGCCAACGCCGCCGGAGACCATCGCCATGAAACTCCTCGCCTCCGATACATCGCCCTACGCGCGCAAGGCGCGGATCGTGGCGATGGAGAAGGGCCTTGCGCTCGAAGTCGTCACCACCAATCCGCTTGGCGAGGAGACCGCGGCGCTGCAGGCGGCCAATCCGCTCGGCAAGATTCCGGCGCTGATCACCGAGGGCGGCGCGCTCTACGACAGCCGCGTCATCTGCGAGTATCTCGATACGCTGGCGCCAGCGCCGCGGCTCGTGCCCGAAAGCGGCGCGGCGCGGTTCGATTGTCTCAGGCGCCAGGCGCTCGCCGACGGCGTGATGGACGCGGCGTTCAATCTGGTGATGGAAGGTCGGCGGCCCGAAGCGCTGCGCTCGAGGGACTGGTCGGCGCGCTGGCGCGCGGGGATCTTGCGCGGCGTCGCCGCCATGGAAGCGCGCGAGGAGTTCGATCTCGGCGCCATCGCGAGCGCCGCCGCGCTCGGCTACCTCGACTTCCGCCTGCCGGACATCAAATGGCGCGCCTCGACGCCGATGGCGGCGTGGTGGGAGCGGGTGGGGGACCGCGAGAGCGTGAAGGCGACGGCGCCGAAGTAGCGTATTTGTATTGACAACAGGAATACGTATTGCCAGTGTAGTGCGGAGGAGAGCCGCCATGGCGACGAAAAGCCCGCAAAGCCGCAAGAAAACGGCCGGTGCAGCGGAAGCGGCTGTGCGACCTTTGCGCCCGCCGCGCAGCGCAAAGCCATCGTCCGGGCCGATGAGCTTCCGGATGGATTCCGAAACCCGCGCGCTCGTGGATCGGGCGGCGGCGATCGCCGGTCAGAACCGCACGGACTTCATGCTCACCGCCCTGCGCGAGCGCGCGACGGAGGTGCTGCTGGATCAGCGGCTCTTCATCCTGAACGATGCGGATTGGACGGCATTCGTAGATCGCCTCGACAATCCGCTGCCGCCGAATGCGAAGCTCAAGGCGCTCATGGCGCGCACGCCGCTGTGGGACAGGGAGTGAAGTCGCGATCGTCGGCAACGCTCACAAGGCCCGCGGCGCTCAAAGCCAGTCACGGCGTATCGACCTTCGATTGCGGTCGCATCGAGATCGACGGATGGCTGCGGGAACGCGCAAGGAAGGCCGCCGACAATGACACGGCCCGTACCTTCGTGGTTTGCAGAGGATCGAAGCGGGTCGTCGGCTACCATGCGCTTGCCGCCGGTGCGGTGTCGCATTTGGCGGCGAGCGGCGCGCTTCGGCGCAACAGTCCCGATCCTGTGCCGGTCATCATACTGGCGCGGCTGGGCGTGGATCGAAGCGAGCAGGGGCAAGGGCTGGGACAGGACTTGCTGAACGATGCCAAGCGGCGGGCGTTGCAGGCGGCGCGCATCATCGGCGCGCGGGCGCTCGTTGTGCATGCGCTCGATGCTGAGGCGGCGAAATTCTATGAAGCGCTCGGGTTTGGGCGGCTGAATGCAGAGTCAGAGCGCACGCTGCTTGTCTTGATGCGGGAGCTGCGCGACGCGTTGCCGTGAGGGGTGCGCGTCGCAATTGAAGCGCGCGAGGCGTTCGATCTCGGCGCCACCGCGAGCACCGCCGCGCTCGGCTATCTCGACTTCCGCCTGCCGGACCTCAAATGGCGCGCCTGACGCCGATGGCGGCGTGGTGGGAGCGGGTGGGGGAGAGGGACAGCGTGAAGGCGACGGCGCCGAAGGGGTAGAAGTATTGGCGGCTGTGTTGGCCTCAGAGACCAAAGTCACTAAGTCGTTGAAATGTGACTCGTTCTTAAACCATTGAATCTTAAGCAAATCAGTGCTATATGAGGCTCGTGATCTGACCCCAAGCACAACTTGGCAGTAGGATCGCTCCGGGGAGGGCGAGAGCCCTCCCCCTTCCTTTAGAGGACCACGATGCCGAGTGGATTGGTTCCGCTTGCACGCAAGTTCAGCACTGGCCGAAGGCGCGCCAAGTAGTGCTGCGCAGATGCACGGCGAATATACCCGTTGGGTCGGAAATGCTGGGTGAGGAAGTACGCACTCACATCGCAAGCTTGGATGAAGTAACTGTCCTTCGAGTCCTTGCTGTGAGGGTCCTCTATCACTCGGAGGATCGGGATGTTGCGGCTACCGCCCCCGGTCCATGCCTGGTTGGGAATGAAATTCACCGCGGACATCCTGCGGACAAGCCGCACCAACTTCCGCCCGTCGGTGGCGTCCGTGAAGATCATGCCGAAGTCGTTGCGGTACGCGCCCGGAAAATTGCCGTTCTTCAGCGTGTTCTCGAATCGCTGAAACAGCGCCTGCCAGGCGTTTGAGAACACATCGTACGTCAGCGGCTTACCCACCTTATTCACAACGACATTCGTCACGGAGATGTATCGCAGCTGCGCCAGTTCATCGAGCATGTTTCGTAGGATCGCCAGTCGGACGTGACGCTGCATGCCTTTAACGGGCGGGCGGCTCTGCCGCGTGAATTTCCGTGCGAACGGGAAGGCCGTGAGTCGCCCTCATGGTCTTCCGGTACGCGCTCATGACGGTGACAAAATCGCGCCAGCGACTCTCGTGAATGGTGAGGCCTGAGAGCGCGAAATAGTTAGTGGGCGAGCCTACGAGGCCCGTGTCGCCGCTTTCATCGACATACATCAGATACATCCTGACACCGTCGGCCGATTCTTGCGTTTGTTACAGGCTACGGCCGCTCGCGAGCGCCGAGCGGCTCACCCCACCCACCGCGCCAGTCCCTCCGCGATCGCTTCGTCCACCCGCACATCGCGCTCCTGCAGCGGGCGCGTGAGCCGCAAGCCCGCCAGCGTGCGGGCGCGCGACAGCGCCACGTACGTCTGCCCCGGCGCGAAAGCGCCGCGGCCGAGGTCCACTTCCACGGCGTCCAGCGTCATGCCTTGCGCCTTGTGGATGGTGATCGCCCACGCGGGGGCGAGCGGGAACTGGATGTAGCGGTACTCCTCCTTCACCTCCATCGTCTGCGCGCTCTCGCTCCACTGCCAGCGCGTCTGCGGCCATGTTGAGCGCGGCACGTCGACGTCCTCGCCCGCATCGATGGCGACACGCACGAGTTCCTCGTCGAACGACACCACCGTGCCGAGCGTGCCGTTCACCCAGACGCCGCCCGGATCGTTCTGCGTGAAGATCACGCGCGCGCCGCGCTTGAGCGCGAGCGACAGCGGCGCCGGCAGCCGCTCGCCGCTGACGCCCTGCTTCGGCAGCTCGCCCTTGAAGCCGCCTTCGAACACGGTCGGCTGCCCCGGCAGTGCGAGCAATCCTTGCAGATTGTAGCGATCCGCCACGGCGTTGGTGGCGCACAGCAGCACGGGTTGCACCGAAAGCGGCGGCGCGCCGCAGCACGCCTCGTTCAGCGCCGCCACCGCTTCGCGCACGCCGCTGCGGTCGCGGATCGATTGCAGCAGATCGATGAATTCCGCTTCGGTCTGGCGATGCATGGCGGTGAGTTCGAACGCCGAGACGCCCTGATCCTTCAGCGCGTGCGCGGAGAACGCGTACGGGCTTGCGTACCCCGCGTCTTCCAGCAGCCGGCCCTCGTCCGAGCGCACCACCGGCGGCAGCTGGTAGAAATCCCCCACCAGCAGCATCTGCACGCCGCCGAACGGCTTCACGCTGCGGCGCGCGGCGCGCAGGTGCGCGTCCATGGCGTCGAGGGTGTCGGCGCGCAGCATGGAGACCTCGTCGACGACGATGCGGGATAGGCGGCGCGCGTTCTGCGTGAAGAACCAGCCCGGCTTTTCCTTGAACCCAAGCAAAGGCCGCGGCGGGAAGCCGAAGAACGAGTGCACCGTCTGGCCGCCGATGTTCATGGCCGCGAGGCCCGTCGGCGCCAGCAGCACCTGCGGGCGGTGGCGGTCCTCCTGGATGAGGCGGCGGATGAACCAGCTCTTGCCGGTGCCGGCGCGGCCGGTGAGCAGCACGATAGAGTCGCGCGCCTCCAGCGCGGCGCGGGCGCCGACGGCGGCGGGATCGGTCAGAGGGGCGGGGAGCGCCATGCCGCTGGCATAGCGCGATTCAGCTCAGAGCGTGTGGAGGAAGGTCTCCACCCGGTGCGCGTGCGCCCGCACGGCCGGCAGCGCCGCCAGGATCAGCGCGCGGGTGTCGTCGCTCAAGCCTTCGTCGCGGCCGGAGGCGGCGAGGTCCTCGATCAGCAGCCGCTCGCCGCGCAGGACTTCCGCCGCGCCCTCGCGCGGGTCGGCCGCGACCAGCGTCGAAATGTCGATAACGCCCAGCGGACCCATCTGCCGCGGCTCGGCGCCGAGATCGCGCAGCCGGTCGGCGAACCGGTCGGCCAGCGCGCGGCGGGCGGCGGCCAGCGTGCGCAGCTCGACGCCGAACGCCGTGCCGCTGCGGGCCTTCGAGGCTTCGCCATAGCTGGTGCTGACCTCGTCCATCGCCCCGAAGTGGGCGTTGAGGTGAATGGAATCGCGGATCATGCCGGCTGGCCCCGATGGTTGACGCGCGGGCAGAACCCGTTCGGCGGTCATCGGTTCCGCGGCTCGCGGTTTCGTGACCAGGTTGCGGGCGCGCGAACGCGGGCCTAAGCGAAGCGTCCTGTTGCTGCACCTGCGAAGAGTTCCATGACCGCCATCCAGACTCTGATCGACTGCCTCTCGCTCGAACCCATCGAAGTGAACATTTTCCGCGGGCAGACGCCCGAGGACGAAATGAACCGCGACCGCATCTACGGCGGCCAGGTCATCGCCCAGGCGCTGATGGCGGCGTACCGCACGGTGGAGAACCGGCCCTGCCACTCGCTGCAGTGCTATTTCATCCGGCCGGGCGATCCCAGGGCGCCTGTGCTTTATCAGGTGGAACGCTCACGCGACGGCAAATCGTTTACGACGCGGCGGGTCATCGCCATCCAGCACGGCGAGCAGATCTTCAACATGGCCGCGTCGTTCCAGGCGGTGGAGCAGGGCTTCGAGCACCAGTCGCCGATGCCGCCGGCGCCGCAGCCGCTGGAAGCGCAGACCGACGCCGAACGCTTCGCGCCGTACAAGGACAAGATCCCCGAGCAGATGCGCCACTGGTTCGACCGCGACCGCGCCGTCGAATTCCGCAGCAACGACCGCGAGCTGCCGTGGACGCCGACGAAGCGCCCGCCGCACCAGCAGGCATGGTTCCGCACGTCGGAAGACGTCGGCGACGATCCGGCGCTCAACCAGGCGTTTCTCGCCTACGCCACCGACATGTCGCTGCTCGGCACATGCATGCTGCCGCACGGCGTCAACTGGGTCCGCGGCGCGCAGACGGCGAGCCTCGATCACATCGTCTGGTTTCACCGCCCCTCATGCGCACACCGGTGGCACCTCTACGACCAGGACAGCCCCAGCGCCCACGGCGCCCGCGGCTTCAATCGCGGCGCGATCTATCTGGAAGACGGCACGCTGGTGGCGTCCGTTGCGCAGGAAGGGCTGTTCCGGCCGCGGAAATAAGAGGGCATCATGAAGTACCGCAGACTCGGCGCGAGCGATCTCAACGTCTCCGAAATCTCGCTCGGCTCGTGGCTCACGTTCGGCGTTGGCGTCGAGCGCGACCGCGCGAAGCAGTGTGTCGATCGGGCGTTCGATCTTGGGATCAATTTCATCGACACGGCGAATGTCTACGGGCAGGGCGCGGCGGAATCGTTTCTCGGCGAGGCGCTCGCGGGGCGGCCGCGCGACTCCTACATCATGGCGACCAAGCTCTGGGGCCAGATGGGGCCGAGCGACAAAGGCCTCTCGCGCGCGCAAGTCATGAAGCAGATCGACGCGTCGCTGCAGCGGCTGCGCACGGACTACGTCGATCTCTACCAGTGCCACCGCTACGATCCCGATACGCCGCTGGAAGAGACCATGCTGGCGCTCACCGATCTGGTGAAGGCAGGGAAGGTGCGCTGGATCGGGTTCAGCGAGTGGGAGCCCGATCAGATCGCAGCGTCGTTCGACGTGAAGGGCGCGGCGCGGTTCGTTTCCAGCCAGCCGCAGTATTCGCTGCTGTGGCGCCGGCCGGAGAAGGCGGTCATCCCGCTGTGCGCCGTCAATGGCGTGTCGCAGATCGTGTGGTCGCCGCTCGCACAGGGCGTGCTCAGCGGGAAATATGCGCCGGCCGCCGCCGCGCCCGAGGGCTCGCGCGCCGTCAACGAGATCGGCGGCGCCAACTTCATCCAGGGCTGGATGCGTCCGGCGGTGCTCGAAGCCGTGCAGCAGATGAAGCCGCTGGCCGCGGAAGCGGGCTGCGCGCTCTCCCAGTTCGCGCTCGCGTGGGTGTTGCGCGAACCGAACGTCGCGTCGGCCATCGTCGGCGTGAGCCGTCCGGAGCAGCTGGAAGACAACGCCGCGGCGTCCGGCCTTGCGGTAGATGCAGCGCTCTTCCAGCGTGCCGAAGAGATCGCCGCCGGCTTGCGGCGCTAGAGAGCAGATTCTGTTCAACTTGAACCACCGTTTCTCCCCCTGCAAGGCCCTGCAAGGGGGAGCCAGAGGGGGTTGGTCGTGCAACGGGATGTGTGTGTTGCAGAACTGACGCTGCGCGTTCTGCAACATCGCCCGCTGCGCCGGCGACCCCCTCTAACTCCCCTTGCAGGGGGAGAAGCGTTTTATCTACGCCCAGACCATCCCGTTCCGATTCTATCGGATCGGAACGTGCTCTAGTTTTTCTTCTTGAGCAGCCCATCGAGCAGCGACGGCTCGCCGTCCTTCTGCTTCGTCGCGCGACTGACGAGGCCGCCGAGCGCGTCGCCGACGCTGCGACCGCCGAGCGCCTGCTCCACAACTGCCTTGCCGTCGGGGCGAAACCGGATGCCGGTCCACGGGCCGGCGGCGCGGAAGGGGACGCCGAGACCGTGCGCCAGCGCGTCGCCGCCCTGGCCCTCGATGCTGCGCACCGCGCGGGGGCTGAGCTGCAGGTCCGTCGTCTGCGCGCCGATGTCGATCGCGCCTCGGCCGTCGAGGCGGACGAACGGATTGAGCAGGCGAAGATTCTGCGTCGTGGCGACGCCGTTGGCCACGGTGAAGTCGGCGGCGAACTCCGCGAAGTCGGTTTTGGCGGCGGCCCCCACGGTTTCGCCGGCGAGCGCGGCCTGCACCTGCCGCGCCACCTGCGCCAGGTTCACGCCCCGCCAGGCGCCGTCGTTGAAGGCGAATGTGGCCGTGCCGCCAAGGCCGCGCATCAGCTCGGCTTGCGAGCGGCCGCGCCCTGACAGCGATGCGACCAGCCGCCCACGGCCTTCGATCTTGTCGAAGCCGATGGCGGCGGTGAGCAGCGGCAACGCCTGCACGTCGCGGACGTCGATCTCGGAGCGCACGGCGCCGTCGGCGCTCGCCACCAGCCGCGCCGTGCCGGCGCCGCCGTAGAGCGAGACGCGCGACAGCAGCGCGTCGGCGACGCCGTTCGTCATCCGCAGGCGCAGCTGCGCGCCGGTGAACTGCATCTCCTGGAAGCGCAGATCGTCGACGCCCAGATTGAGATCGGCGTCCATGGCGTTGAGGCCCGCCAGATCCATGGGCCTGGCGTCCCACTTCGCAGCGACGTCGACTCCGCCGGGCGCTGCGGTCTGCGTGGTGGGCGCCGCTGGCAGGTAGGGGTTCACGTCCAGCGCAGGGACCGCCAGCGCGCCGGCGACGCGCAGGCGGCCGTTGTCGGCGACCGTCACCGTCACGTCGCCGCGCGCCGCGATCGCGTCGAGCCTGTAGGCGCCATTGGCGAAGCGGATCGACGGCAGGCGCGCGTTGAGATCGGCGGCGACATCGAACGGGCCGAAGCCGCCGCCCGGCGCCAGCGGCGCGCCGTGCCAGTTGAGCACCTTGCGCAGGCTGGCGCCTTTCGCGGCGAGTTTGCCGGTGACCGCGCCGGTGGCGGTGTCGACCGCGCCGTCGAGCGTGGCGGCCAGCGGCGCCGCGTCGAGCCGCAGCGCGAGCGGCGTTGCGCCTTGCTCAAGCAGCGCGCGCGGCCGGGCGGCGGTGGCTTCGAGCTTCAGCGCTTCGCCGCGATAGCGCAGCGAACCCTTGAGCGTCGCCGGCATATCGAGCGACGCCAGCGTCAGAGCGGCGTCGATGTCGGACACCTCGATCGGCGCGCCTCCGTCGGCGCCCGTGTAGGTGAGGGCGCCGTCGGCGACGGTGAGATCGTCGAGGCGCAGCGCCTTCAGCTTGCGCTCCGGCGCATTGGCGCCGGCGTCGGTGGGAAAGGTCCAGTTGGGCGGGCCGTCCTTGCGCGCTGCCAGCGTGAGGTGCGGCGCGTCGAGGAAGAGCCGCTTCACCTGCACCTCGCCGCGCAGGAGCGGCGCGGCGGCCACCGCGAACACCACGCCGCGGGCGGCGAGGAATGTCCCGTCCATGCCGGCCGGGTTGGACAGCGTCACGTTCTTCGCCGAGAGCCCGAGCGCAGGCCAGACCGTCACCTGCGGGCGGGCGTCCATCGCCAGCGTCCGCCCGGTGCTGGCGAGGACCTGCTTCTTCAGTTCGGCCGCCACCAGATCCTTCGGGAAAAAGGCGACGGCTGCGCCGGCGGCGGCGGCGGCCAGTAGGAGAACCGCGCCGACGACGATGAGCACGCGTTTCATGGCCAACTCCCCGCGACCGAACGGACACACTCTAGCGGCGGAATCGGGCGGCCGCGAAACTTCCCGTCGCGGGCCGCGTTACAGCGAGGACACCCCTTGAGGTTCCATCGCCATGGCCTTCGACGCCGTCACGCCCCTGTTCAGCTCCGCGCCCGCGACGCCGGCCGATGCGCGCCGCTTCCCGGTGACCGCCGGTGGCGAGATTTCGATGCTCAACCGCATCGTGCTCACGCTCGGCTACAGCGCCTTCGGCGCGGCGGCCGGCGGCGCCGCGGCCTTGCTGCTCGGCCAGTTGGCCCCAGGCGTCGTGACGGCGCTGGCGGCGGGGCCACTGATCGCCGCGCTGGTCGTGGCGGGCGTTTGCGTCGCCCTGCTCGACAACCGCAACGCCGCGCCGTTGCTCCTCCTCGCCGTCGTGGCCGCCGCCGCTTCGCCGGCCAGCGTCTTCCTGTTTTCCAGCGCCTCGCTGCTGGACACGGCAGCGGTTGTGTTCGTCGGCGCGCTGGCGGCGGTGAGCATCGTCTACTGCCGCAAGTTCGCCGCGGCGTTCGCGGTGGCGATGCTCGGGCTGCTGCTGGCCGCGCCGATGGGTGCGGCCGCCGTGGTCTGGGCGTTCGGGCGCTAGCTTTTTCCGGTCGATCCGAAGCCCCCCGCGCCGCGGGCCGTCTCGTCCAGCGTGTCCACTTCCGTCCATGCGCCTTGCGTCACCGGCGCGATGACCATCTGCGCGATGCGGTCGCCGCGGCGGATGACGAACGGCGCCTCGCCCAGATTGATCAGCAGCACCTGCACCTCGCCGCGATAGTCCGCGTCGATCGTGCCCGGCGTATTGAGGCAGGTGACGCCGTGCTTCAGCGCCAGCCCGGAGCGCGGCCGCACTTGCGCTTCGAAGCCCGCGGGCAGGGCGATGGCGAGCCCCGTCGGCACCAGCGCCCGCGCGCCCGCGGCGAGCGTGCGATCCTCGCTCACCGCCGCGCGCAAATCCATGCCGGCCGAGTACGCCGTTTCGTACGCAGGGAGCGGCAGGTCGGCGTTGTGCGGCAGGCGGCGGATGGAGATTTCGATCATCGTGACGCCCTACCGCGATTCTGCGCCGGGGAACGCGCGCGCCATCCGCTCCGCCGCCGCCACCAGATCCTCGCGGCGCCAAAGGCCCATTTCGCGCGGAGCGTAGGGGGCGATCCAGTCGTCGAAGCGCTCGAGCGGTTCGGGGAAGTCGAACGGCGCCGAGCGCAGGTCGATCGGGCGCGCATCGCCGGTGACGATGTCGCGATTGGCGAACGGTGCGCCCGGCTGCACGATGTGCGTGGTCAGCAGCACCAGTGGGATGCGCGACGCCGCCAGCTGCTGGAGCGCGCGCGCGATGTCGGCGAACGACAGGTGGAAGAAGCAGTCGCGGCACATCCAGAGATCGGCGCCCGGCAGCGGCCCGCGCGTGATGTCGAGCGTGCGGAAATCGTGGCGCGCGTCGCCGTACTTCTCCTGCAGCGCCGCCGCCAACGCCGGCACGATGTCGCCGCCGAGGTAGCGCGTCCCGTCCGGCAGCGGCACGGCGCGCATCCAGTGAAAATCGCCGCACGGCGCATCGAGGAAGACGCCGATCCGCCGCTCCGCAAGAATGCGCTCCAGTTCCCGACGGAGGTTGGCGGTGTACGCCATCGTCGAACCAGGACCGGAGCGGCTTTCGGCGTCGTTCCAGAGGTTGTCGGCGTAGATTTCCGAAAATTTCGCGGCGGCGTCCGCGCCGTCGCCGAGCCGCGCCTTGAAGCGCTTGTAGCGCGCCTTGCGGAACGGCCGCTGCAATGCGTGCGCGGCGCGGGCGATGAGGGAGGGGCCGTCGGGCATGGGGGCCTCGTAGGGGAAAGGGCGGTCTGCGCCAAGGGCGCGCGCCGGCGCCCGCGGAGTCGCGGTTGTTGGCCTGAGTGCGGGAGACCGAACGCGGGCGAGTGGCGCCCGCGCTCCCGTGTTACGAGGTGTCGGCATAGCGCGTCTCCACGCGCGCCAGCGCAACGCAGCGCTCCATGGGCGCACGAGTCATGATGTAGGCCGCGACACGAACGCCTTCGCGCAAGCGTGACGCCATGCGCGCGACCAGCGCGTCGAAATCGTCCCGCGCGTCGCGCAGCGCTTCGAGGCGCCCGCGCAGGCCGCGGCCGGAAGGCACAATGCGCCAGACGATGCGGCGGCGATGGGTGTAGACGGCGCGCGCAAAACCTTGCGGTGCGTTGGGCGGGCGGCCGGACCGCCGGCGCCCTCGCCGGCCTACGGTCGTGCAGGCGGGACCACCGTATGCCGGCGAGGCGCCGGCGGTCCGGAGCCTGGCTTGCGCGGCGAGAAACACCAGTATCGCCTGCGCGCGGCGCAGATGGCGCAGTTCGACAAGCAGATCGGCGCGCCATTCGGCGTTGCGCCAGGTGTCGCGCAGTTTGTCGGAACACCAGATCAGCAAGCCGAACAGCACCAGCTGCGCCTCGGCCACGGCGTGGCGGAGGCGCAGGAAGAGGATGTCGGATGCATGTTCATGTTTCATGGCGAGAGTATCGCCCGCTCGCGAACCCGGTCAGATTGGCGCGCGCAAATTATTTTTTGCCGGGACCGCCGGCTTCCAGCCGGCCCTTGGGGCGCAACGAAACCAACGGGCCGGCTGGAAGCCGGCGGTCCCGGGAAAGAGGGGGATAGGCGTGTTCACTATCCCCATAAATTGAGCGTTACACCTTGATGTCGACGCCGCCTTGCGCCGGGGGCGGACTTTCGTTCGCCGCCGCGCCCAGGCTCACCGCCACCATTGCGGCGCGCAGCGTGCGGTCGCCGAGGGTGTAGCCGGGCTGGAAGACATCGGCGATCGAGCCCGCCGGCGCATCGCTCGGAATCTGTGCAACGGCCTGATGCAGGTTCGGGTCGAACTTTTCGCCCTTTGCGCCGACGCGCTTCAGGCCGTGGCGGCCGAACGCATCGATCAGCGCGGTCTCTGTCATTGCGACTCCGTCGAGCAGAGTCTGCATCGCCGCATCGGCACGTTGCTCCTCCGAGACCGCGGCGAGCGCGCGGCCGAGGTGGTCGGCGACGGCGAGCAGGTCTTTGGCGAAGCGGTCGATGGCGTAGACGCGCGCATCGCCGGATTCGCGCTCGGCGCGGCGGCGCGCGTTCTCGGTTTCGGCCAGCGCGCGCAGCAGCTGGTCCTTCATCTGCGCCATTTCGGCTTCGACGCTTTCCACCGTGCGCGGGCTCGCGTCGACGGCGGAGAGTTCCGGCTGGGGCGTGTCGGTATCGGTCATGCTTTGGCTTTCAGGTTGTCCGGTCGATCTCTAGCATTCTCAGCCGCCCCGCCCATCCAGAATCCGCCCGACGACCTGCGCCGTATAGTCCACTACGGGGATCACGCGGGCGTAGTTGAGGCGGGTGGGCCCGATCACACCGAGCGCGCCCACCACCTTGCGCTCGGCGTTGGTGTACGGCGCGACGATGAGGCTGGAGCCGCTGAGCGAGAACAGCGGGTTTTCGGAACCGATAAAGATGCGCACGCTCTCGCCGTGCCCGGCCACGTCGAGCAGCTGGATGAGTTCGTTGTTGCGTTCGAGATCGTCGAACAGCCGCTTGACGCGCTCGATGTCGCCGATCGCCTCCGCATCTGCGAGCAGGTTGGCGCGGCCGCGCACGATCAGCGAGCGGCCGGCCAGCGGATCTTCGCCGGACCATTCGGCGAGACCGCCTTCCACCAGCGCAGCCGCGGCGGCGTCGAGCGCGGCGCGGTCGCGCTTCAGCGCATCGCTGGCTTCCGAGCGCGCTTCGGCCAGCGTGCGGCCCTTGAAGCGCGCGTTCATGTAGTTGGTGGCTTCGCTCATCGCCGACGGCGTCATGCCGGCGGGCGTATCGAGCAGGCGGTTCTCGACCTGGCCGTCTTCGAACACGAGCACCATCAGCGCCTGCCCGGGGCCGACGGCGACGATCTCGGCGTGCTTGACCGGCGCTTCGCGCGTCGGCGTCAGCACGAGCCCGGCGCCGCCGGCCAGACCGGACAGCAATTCCGACGCCCCCGCGAGAAGTTGCTCCTTGCTTTGTCCAGCCTGCGCGATGCGCGCTTCGATGGAGCCGCGGTCGGTCTCGGTGAGATCGCCGAGTTCCAGCAGGCTGTCGACGAAGAAGCGAAGTCCGAGTTGCGTCGGACGCCGGCCGGCCATGGCGTGCGGGCTGTCCAGCAGGCCGAGGCTGGCGAGGTCGGCCATGGTGTTGCGGATCGAGGCGGCCGAAAGGTGCAGCGCGCCGCGCTTGGACAGCGTCCGCGAGCCGACGGGTTCCCCGGTTTCGAGGTACGCGTCCACGATGTCGCGGAAGATGTCGCGCGAGCGGCGGTCGAGGGAGGCGAGGGCGTCGGCCGACATGGGCAGGGGCATAGGTAGCGGCTGGACGCGGGAGTGCAACGGCAGCCCTCCGCGCGGCTCGCAGATCCGGGTCTGCCGCGCTAACATGGCCCCATGCCTGATGTTTCGTCCTTCCAGCTCGTCACCTGGTCGCTGACCGATCACGTGGCGACGGTCACGCTCAACCGGCCGCAGAAGCGCAATGCGCTGAACCATCCGGCGTACGCGGAGCTGGAGACATGCCTGCGTCACGCCAGCGAGAGCCCGGACGTGCGCTGCGTTGTCGTCACCGGCGCCGACCCCGCGTTCTGCTCGGGCGACGATGTGGTGGAGATCATGGCCGCGCCGAAGCCCGCGACGCCGCCGCCGCGCGAGCTGACGCATCGCCCCACGCCAGCCGCGATGGCCGCGCTCGAATGCACCAAGCCGATCGTCGCGGCGGTGAACGGCGCGGCGATCGGGTGGGGGATGGAGCTCGCCATCTACGCCGACATCCGTCTCGCGTCGGAGCGCGCGAAGTTCTCCGAGATGTTCGTCAAGCGCGGGCTGGTCTGCGATGTGGGCGGCTTCTATCGCCTGCCGGCGATCGTCGGGCCGGCGAAGGCGGCCGAGCTGCTGTTTACCGGCGACGTGATCGATGCCGCGGAAGCGCTGCGCATCGGTCTCGTCAGCGAACTGCTGGCCCACGAGGCGCTGCTGCTGCGCGCTCGCGAACTCGCATCGAAGATCGCCGCCAATCCGCCGCTGGCCGTGGCGGCGCTGAAAGCGGGTCTGCAGCGCACGGCGTACGGCGATCCGCGCGACATCGGCGCGTGGGCGATCGCGGAGATCCGGCGCTTGATGGAAACGAAGGATCACCGCGAGGGCGTGGCGGCGTTTCTGGAGAAGCGTGAGGCCGTATTCCGCGGCGAATAACCTTCGTGCCCTTCGTGTCTTTCTTTGTGCCTTTGCGTTTGAAGACACAAAGGACCGCACGAAGGGCACGAAGGGCACGAAGATCATTCCTCCGCGCGCAAGCGTTCCATCAAATCCCATCTTCCGGGCGAGCGGATGTTGGCGATGCGCCAGGCGCCGGCGTCTTCGGCGAGGTCGTAGACGACGATGCGCGGTTCGCCTTCGTTGTCGAAGCGGGCGATGACGCCGCTGGCGGCAGCTTCATAAGTCACCGGCCCGAGTTGCCAGTCCTGCCCGTCCACCACCGGATCGAAGTCGAGCGTGTTGGCGCGCGCGGTCAGCGCGGCGCGCAAGTCTGGCGTCAGCGTCGCCCAGCGCGCCAGCGGATCGATGCGCTGGCTCGCGGCGTAGCGCTGGTAGAGCGCGCGCACCGGCGCCTGCATGGCTTCCAGTTCGCCCGCCGGCTGCAGCGCCGCATCGATGCGGCGGCGCAGCGTGGACTCCCCATCGGAGATGTCGTCGATGCGCCACGCGCCGTCGACGAGGCGCATGAGAAACGTCAGCTCGAGCGGCTGGCCGAGATTGGTGAAGCGCGCGACCACATCGACGCCGTCCTCGCCGACGCGGCCCTTGGTGTCGACATCGAGCGCCGCGATCTGCCAGTCCTGCGCGCCGACGATGGGATCGTAGTCGAGGATCGGCGTCTCGAGCAGGTTGCCGTAGGTCACGGCCTTGTCCACTTTCGCCTTGAGGTCGGCGGTCAGCGGCAAGGAGGCCAGATCGGGGACCGGCGTGGCGCGGCCGGGCAGATAGGGCGCGTACAATGCGCGCACGGTGTCCGCCGCGCCCGCGCCGGGGCCGGGGCCGCATGCGCTGAGCGCAAGAAGGAGCGCAAGCGCCGCCGATCTCCACATGGCCGCCGTCTCCTCGCTTGTCGCGCGCCGCCGTCTCGTCCAGATAGCGCGCCTCCCCGGAGGATTGAACCCATGCGCCCTTCCGCCCGCGCGCCCGACGAGATGCGCGCCGTCAATTTCGACATTGCCGCCTCGCGCTACGCCGAGGGCGTGTGTCTGGCGAAGTTCGGGCACACGCACGTGCTGTGCACGGCGAGCGTGGAGCCGGGCGTGCCGGGCTGGATGAAGGGTCAGGGCCGCGGCTGGGTGACGGGCGAATACGGCATGCTGCCGCGCGCGACGCACACGCGCGGGCGTCGCGAGGCGGCGCAGGGCAAGCAGTCCGGCCGCACGCAGGAAATCCAGCGCCTGATCGGGCGTGCCCTGCGCTCCGTCGTCGACCTGGCGGCGCTGGGCGATCGCACGATCACGCTCGACTGCGATGTGATCCAGGCCGACGGCGGCACGCGCACGGCGGCGATCACCGGCGCGTGGGTCGCGCTGGCGCGGGCGTGCGCGTATCTGCGCGAGGAGGGCGTGCTGAAGAAGCAGCCGATCCTCGGGCAGGTGGCGGCCGTGTCGTGCGGCGTGTTCGAGGGCGTGGCCGTGCTCGATCTCGATTACGCCGAGGATTCGAGCGCCGAGGTGGACGCCAACTTCGTGCTTGCGGCCGACGGCGGGCTGATCGAAATCCAGGCCACCGGCGAGAAGCGGCCCTTCACCGGCGAAGAATTCGACGCGATGATGCGGCTGGCGAAGAAGGGCGCGGACGAGCTCTTCGCCGCGCAGCGCGCGGCGGTGGGGTAGCGGGCGTGCTCGAGATAAGTCGCGGCGTTGCGAACCGCCGGACCGCCGGCGCCTCGCCGGCATGCGGTGGTCCCGTCTGGACCGCTGTTGCCGGCGAGGGCGCCGGCGGTCCGTCCGTCCGCCGTCTCGCGCGCCGGGCCGTTTCCTGCTAGTGGCCGACCGGGGTGAGCCGGAGGGGTAGCGATGACCATGAGCGCGGAAGGCGGAGGCGCGGTTGCGCTCAACGTCGAGAACAAGTCCAGCATCGGGCAGTTTCTGTGGATCGGGTTCTATTCCTCGATCTTCACCTTGCTCACGCTGACGCTGTTCCGCTTCTGGGCGCGCACCATCGTGCGCCGGCGCCTGTGGGCCGACACCACCATCGGCAGCGAACCGCTCGAATATACCGGCCGCGGCATGGAGCTGTTCATCGGTTTCCTGATCGCGATCTTTACGGTGATGCTGCCGCTGGTCTGCGCGATCCTGGCGGCGCAGTTCCTGCTCGATCCGATCCCGGCGGCGATCGTGATCACCGTCGCGTACCTGCTCATCTACGTCTTGATCGGTGTCGCGCTCTTCCTGGCGCGCCGCTATCAGCTCTCACGCACGATGTGGCGCGGCGTGCGCTTCGAGCAGCAGGGCTCGGCGTGGAGCTATGGCCTTACGGCGTTCGGCTACGGTCTGCTGACGGTCGTGACGTTCGGCTGGTTCGCGCCGGCGATGCGGCTCAGGCTTGAGCGGCGCCTGTGGAACAAGGCGTTCTTCGGCGATCTGCCGTTCGCTTACGACAACTCGCCCGCAGCGCGCACCGAGCCCGTCTATCTCAGCTACATACTGGCGATCGTCGGCGTCTTCCTGTTCTACGGCCTCATGTTCGGCGCCATGTACGTGCTGGGATTGTTCGCCGATCCCACGGCGATGGCCGATGTCGAGAAGGTCGCCCAGCTCTACGCCATCCTGTTCGGCGGCGCTTTCGTGCTGATCTTTTTCGTCGCCTGGCATGAGGCGACGATGATCCGGCAGATCACCAAGTCGATCTCCCTCGGCGGCGTCGCCATGCGCTCGAAGTTTTCGGCGTGGGATATCATCCAGCTCGCTTTCACCAACCTGCTGCTGGTGATTTTCACACTGGGCTTCGGCGCGCTTGCGGCGCAGATGCGGGTGTGGCGCAAGGTCTGCCGGCGCATGGAGGTGGACGGCACGCTGGATCTGGCGCGGATCCATCAGGCCGCCTCGCGCGGTCCGAAGTCCGGCGAAGGGATGGTCGACGCGTTCGACATTTCGGGCGGCGTCTAGATGGCGTTGCGCGGCCGCTTTCACGACGGCGAGACGGCAACCGAGCATCTCGTCGAGGTGACGTTCGACGCCGATGGCGTCGAGATCGTGGGCGCGGGCGTGCGCACCTACTGGCGCCGCCAGGATCTGCAGCTGATCGACCGCGCCGGCGGCTGGCGACTCGGCGCGAGCACCGCGCCGGATGCGCGCCTGATGCTGGCGAAATCCGCCGAAACCGACGCGGCGCTGCGCTCGCTTGGCGTGGTGGGGCGCGATGCGTTGCGCGGCGGCATGCTGGTGGGCGGATTGATCGTTGCGGGACTCGCACTGGCGGGGCTGGTGTTCGTGGCGATTCCGCTTGCCGCCGAGCCGCTCGCGCGCATGACGCCGCGCGATGTGGAGGCGCGGCTCGGCGACAACCTCGGCAAGCAGGTCAACGTGTTCATGCGCCCCTGTCCGTCGGCGCGCGCCGCCAACGATGCGCTGGCGCCGCTGCTGGAGCGGCTCGAAACCTCGGCGGCGCCAGGTTTCGATGTGCAGGTCACGTTCGTGCGCGCCAAGGTCCCCAACGCTTTCGCCATGCCGGGCGGCCGCGTGATGGTCACCAGCGGGCTGGTGGAGACGCTCGACGATCCCGAACAGCTCGCCGCCGTGCTGGCGCACGAGATCGGCCATGTGGCTGCGCGAGATGGCATGGTGGCGCTCTATCGCAACGCCGGACTCGGCATCCTGCTGGAGATCGTCACCGGCGGCTCCGGCGTCGCGCAGCAGGTCGTGCTGCTCGGCGGACAGCTCGCGGAGTTGCGCTACACCCGCGGCCAGGAAGAGCGCGCCGATGTCTCCGCCATCGCAACGATGCGCGCCAGCGGCTACGATCCGGCTGCCCTAGCGCGCGCGTTCGAAGCGCTAAAGGCATTCAAGAGCGACGAGGATCGGCCCGCTCCATCGCGCCTGCGCGAACTCAACATTCCTGAGTGGCTGCAGTCCCATCCCGGCATCGACCGCCGCATCGCGCGCGCCCGCGCCGCGGCGACGCCAGCGACGGCCGTGCCGCTCGATCCTGAAGCCTGGCGCATCGTGAAGCGCGCCTGCGGCTAGAGCAGATCCCGTTCAACTTGAACCGCACACCGTTTCTCCCCCTGCAAGAGGGAGCCAGAGGGGGTTGGTCGTGCAACGGGATGTGTTGCAGAACTGACGCTGCGCGTTCTGCAGCATCGCCCGCTGCGCCGGCGACCCCCTCTAACTCCCCCTTGCAGGGGGAGAAGCGTTTTACCCGCGAGAGCCCAGACCATGACGTTCCGATTCTATCGGATCGGACTCTGCTCTGCTTAGCCGAACTGCCAGGCGCCCACGCCGCGATTAGCCGTCGCTTCGGCCGAAGAGCGCGTGACCTTCGGCGCAGGAGCGGCTGGCGTGGCGACGCTCTCGAACGCCAGCCACTCCACATCGGCGCGTGTGCGCGTCAGTTTCGCCACGCTGTAGCCGCGATGCGTAAGATCGCACCATGCCAGCTCCTCGTTGGCGGCGCGCATGGCCGCTTCGCGCCCGCCGGGTCCGGTGTTGACGAACGTGCGCTCGAAGCCGGGCGATGTCACGCCGGCGCCGGCCATTTCGATCGCCGCCGGCCGTCCGTCGCGGCCCCCGGGCAGATTGTTCGCCCACGCGTTGTGGCTGTCGCCGCTGAGCACCAGCGCGTTGTTGGCGTGCGCCGCGCAGTCCTGCAGGAAACGCGTGCGCGCCAGCGGATAGCCGCTCCACGAGTCCATGTTCCAGCCGTAGCCGAGATCGCCGATCAGCGCGCCGGCGGCGGCAAACTGTTTCGTGAAGGACGATGCGTCGGCGGCGACCATGCCGGCCGTCGCCTGCGAGAAGCGCTGCTTGCCCATGACCAGCTGCTGCGCCAGCACTTGCCACGTGACGCCGCGGGCCTTCGACCGCTGGAGCTCCCGGCGCACCCATGCTTCCTGCGCGGCGCCGAGCATCGTGCGCGCGGGATCGGCCATGGGTCCGTCGCCCAACGCGCGCGCCGCGGCGGCCATCGCGGGCGCGCCGGAGTCCTGAGCGGGCGCGAGCGCTGCGCGCCAGTCCAGCTGCTTGTCGCGGCCGATCGAGCGGGTGTCGAGCAGGATCAGCGTCGCCAGATCGCCCCAGTCGAGCCGCCGGTAGATCTGCAGCGGCGAGCGCTGCGTGCGGATCGGCATCCAGTCGTCGTAGGCTTGCGCTGCGGCGAGCCGGCGCACCGCCCAGTCGCCCTCGTTGGGCTGATGGTTCTGCGCACCGTCGCGCCAGGCGTCGTTGGCCAGTTCGTGATCGTCCCAGACGGCGATCATCGGCTTTGTGCGATGCAGCTCCTGCAATGCTGCGTCATCGCGATAGCTGGCGTAGCGCGCGTGGTAGTCGCCGGACGAAACGATCTCGCCGGCGGGTTCGATGTTGCGACCGGGCACGACTTCGCCGGGATTGGGATAAACGCCGCGCTGGTATTCGTAGATGTAGTCGCCGGTGTGGATGCAGACATCCACGTCCTCGCGCGCGGCGGCGTGCGCGTAGGCGTGGAAATAGCCGAACGGCTTGTTGGCGCAGGAGAAGAGCGCCAGCGTCAGCGCTTCGCCGCCGCGCGCGGGCGCCGTGCGGGTGATGCCGGTGGGAGAGGGATCGCCGGCAGAGAGGAAGCGATAGAAGTAGCGCCGCCCCGGCTGCAGGCCGCGCGCATCCACCTTCACGCAACGATCGCGCAGCGCCGAAGCGACCGCCTGGCCGCGCGCACGCACGCGCGTGAACGCTTCGTCCTCCGCCACTTCCCAGCCGACGGTGGCTGCACCCGGCGCGCTGGGGACGAACCGCGTCCACAGGATCACCGCGCTCGATGTGGGATCGCCTGACGCGACGCCGTGCGTGAACGTCCCGCGCACCCGCGCGCGGGCCAGCGCCGGTGTCGGCGCAACGAGCAAAGGCGCGCCAGCGAGCAGGACGCGGCGATTCAGCTGGACCATCGTTTCCTCCCCGGGACAGTGACGCGACTTGATGAGGCTACGGCAGCGACGCCGCCAGCGGCACGCCGGCCGCCGGTTCGGGGAACGCGCCGTGCAGGAAGGCGCGCAGGTCTTCTGCGCTGCGCACGGGGATTTCCTCCTGCGGCAGGTGGCCGACGTTGTCGTAGACGATGACGCGCGATCCGGCGATCGCGTCGTTGAACTTCGTCGCGCCGTCGACATTGACGAGGTTGTCCTGCCTGCCGTGCAGGATGAGCGTCGGCACGGAGATCTTCGCCAGCATCTCTTTCGTCGCCAGCGTGCGCTCGCCGGTCATGATCGCGATCAGCGTGTCGCCGTGGTTCGGCAGGCGCGAGAAATCGACGTAGCGCTTGACCATCGCGTCGTCGACCAGCGCCTGGTCGACGAACGCGGCCTTGAGCCCCTCGCGGACCTGCGGCGTGTTGTCGAGCCGGCGCAGGACCGGTCCCATCACGGGATTGCGCAGCATCTTGAAGATCGCCGGCTCCTCGGCGTCGTCGATGCGCGGATCGGGCCAGCCCGAGGCGCCGACGAGCACGAGCGCTTGGACGCGCTCAGGATGGCGCAGCGCAAGCTGCCAGGCTGTGTTGCCGCCCATGGACGAGCCGATGACGGTGACCTTGCCGAGGCTCAGCTTCTTCGCGAACGCCTCGGCGAAGTCGGCGTAGTTCTCGATGGTGGGGACGTAGCCGGCGGGCGTGCGCGTGAGGCCGTGACCGGGCAAATCGACGGAGATGAGGCGATACTCCGCACCAAGCGGCGCCACCCATTTCTCCCAGGTGTGCAGCGAAGCCGAGAAACCGTGCACCAGCAGCAGCGGGCGTCCGTTGGGATTGCCCTCGTCGCGGTAGTGCGCGCTGACGCCGTCGCCCATGTCCATGAACTTCGAGGCGGTGCTGGCGTAGACGGGATCGAGCTTCGCGTAGGTTGTCGGCGCGCGTTGCAGCAGGAAGAAGCCGCCGACCAGAAGGACGGCGATCAGCAACAGCGCCCCGAGCAGAATTCTTCGTATCATGATTGGCCCCT
>Ga0187894_10001796_pt1 | contig 26894 bp, 29 predicted proteins | sample GBC1701081metaG_FD_136650 | JGI IMG/M metagenome (GOLD analysis project Ga0187894, IMG submission 136650) | White microbial mat communities from a lava cave in the Kipuka Kanohina Cave System on the Island of Hawaii, USA - GBC170108-1 metaG ... | reverse complement strand
TTCCTCCACACGAAGATCAGCTTCGCGCAGTTCGCCGACGCCTGGGGCGCGATGCCGGTCATCGACTGGGTCGAGACGCCGCTCGGCATGGTGTACGTCACCACGCGCCGGTGGGGCGATCACGTCTGGGTCCGCAGCAACGACGCGATCCTGCCCAACCTGAACCAGGTCGGCGCGATCTGGGAGGACGGCAGCGAGGAGAAGATCTTCACGCGCACGGGCCTCACGCGCTGGACGCTGCCGATCGACGACGCGCACTGCATGATCATTGGCTGGCGCCACTTCCATCCGAGCACTGACCGGGAGGGCAAGGGCGACGAGCGCCGCTGTGGCAAGGAGATGGTCGACTTCTTCGGGCAGGACGGCAATCGGCCGTACAAGGAGCGCCAGCGCGTGCCGGAGGACTACGATGCGCAGGTCTCGCAACGCCCGATCGCGATCCACGCGCTCGAGCACCTCGCCACGACGGATCGGGGCGTGATCATGTACCGCCGCCTGCTGCGCCATGAGATCCGGCGAGTCGCGGCGGGCCAGTCGCCGCGCGCGCAGGGCAAGGCGGGTGCGATCGTCCCGACCTACACGCACGACACGGTCCTGCGCGTGCCGGAGCGAGCGGGGCAGGACGACACGGCGCTCTTGACGGACGTCGGCCAGCGCGTGACGGAGATCGTGATCCAGGGCGACGATCACGGCGGCGATCGCCGCCGCGCCGAGATCGAGCGCCGCATGCGAGGACTGGCCGCCGAGGCCAGGTGACCCGGGACATGAGCCCGCGACCCCACGCCTGACGCGACGATGACGGAGGTCGTCCAGTACGTGTTCGCCGGTCTCGTCGTGGGCGCGATCTATGGCGTCGTCGGCATGGGGTACACGGGCGTGTACAACGTGACGCGCATCGTGAACTTCGCGCAGGGCGACTTCGCCATGATCGGCGCGCTCGGCGCGATCGCCGCGTACGAGGCGGGCGCGCCGCTGTCTGCCGCCGTGGCGATCGCCGTGGTCGCCGTGGCGCTGCTCGGCCTGCTCGTCGAGCGCCTCGCCATTCGGCCCGCGCGAGCCGAGGAGGGGCGCGGCATCATCATCACGCTCGGCGTCGGCGCGTGCCTGCAAGGCCTGGCGGTCATGGTCTGGGGCACGGACGCGCGCGCGCTGCCGGCGTTTTCCGGCGAGCGCCCCATCGCGCTCGCCGGCGCCACGATCACGCCGCAGGCGCTCTGGGTCCTCGGCACGACGCTCGCGCTGATGCTCGGTCTGCAGGTGTTCTTCCGCGCCACGTACCTCGGCAAGGCCTTCCGCGCCTGCGCGGTGAATCCGTACGCCGCGCGCCTGGTCGGCATCGGCGTGCCCTCGATGCACGTGATCGCGTTCGTGCTGAGCGGCGCGCTCGGGGCAGTCGCCGGGATCGTCGTGGCGCCGATCGTGCTGGCGCAGTACGACACCGGCATTCCGCTCGGCATCAAGGCGTTCGTGGCGTGCATCATCGGCGGTCTCGGCAACGCGACGGGCGCCGTCGTCGGTGGCCTGGTGCTCGGCGTTCTCGAGGCGATGGCAACCGGGTTCGGCAGCTCCGGCTACAAGAACGCGATCGCGTTCGTCCTCTTGCTGGTCTTCCTTCTGTTCCGCCCTCGGGGCATCCTCGGTGAGCTCGACCGCGCGGACCACTGAGCGCGCAGCGCTCGCCGCGCTCGCGGCCGCCCTCGTCGCGGTGCCGCTGACGGGCAGCGCGTATCTCACCAATCTCTCCATCGTCGTCGCACTGCACGCGCTGCCCGCGATCGGCCTGAGCCTGCTGATGGGCTACACCGGCCAGATCTCGATCGGCCACGCGGCGTTCTACGGGCTCGGTGCGTACGCGAGCGCGCTCTTCGCGCTGCGTCTCGGCGTCGATCCGTGGCTCGCGATCGCCGCCGCGGCGGCGCTGGTCGGCGCGATCGCGTGGGCGCTCGGCTGGGTCATCTTCCGCCTGCGCGGCCACCACCTGGCCGTCGCCACGCTCGCCCTCGGGATCATCGTCTACGTCGGCTTCGTCGAGATGCGCGGGCTGACCGGCGGGCCGAATGGATTGTCCGGCATCCCGCCGCTCTCGGTGCCCGGTCTGGCGCTGGACAGCGACTTTCGCTTCTACCCCGTCGCCTGGGCCGTCTGCCTGACCGGCGTCCTCTTGGCGACGCGGCTCATCGACGCCCCGCTCGGCCTCGCGATGCGCGCGATCCGCGAGAGCGAGCGCGGCGCCGAGGCGCTCGGAACGGACGTGGTCGCGCTGAAGCGCCGCATCCTGGTCGTGAGCGCGGTGTTCGCGGCGGTCGCCGGCGGTCTCTACGCGCACTACATCGGGTTCGTGAGCCCGCAGCCGTTCGGCGTCGGGTTCTCGATCCGGCTGATCGTCATGGTCGCCGTGGGCGGCTTCGCGAGCGTGTGGGGAGCCCTGTTCGGCGCGGCCTTCGTCACGCTCATCGGCGAGCCGCTCCAGAAGCTCGGCCATTTCGACGTGATCGCCTACGGGCTGCTGCTCGTCGTCGTGATGGTGTTCTTCCCGCAGGGGATCCTGCGAGAGCTGGGTCGATGGCGGCGCGCGCGCGTCCGCGCGACTGCAGCATGATGCGACCGGCCCATGACGACCGCACGGTCCGGACGCCGGACGTTTCTGGCGGCGAGCGCCAGGGTGTCGTTCCGCTCCTGACCGTCCGCGGGCTGTCCAGGCGCTTCGCGGGCCTCGAGGCGCTGCGCGATGTGAGCGTGGACGTGGCGGCGGGGGAGGTCCTCGCGATCATCGGTCCAAACGGCGCGGGCAAGACGACGCTGCTCAACATCGTCTCCGGCGCCCTCCGTCCGAGCGCCGGATCGGTCGAGCTCCATGGTCGGCCGATCGCGGGCCTGCCCGCGCATCGCGTGAGCCGTGCCGGCGTGGCGCGCACGTTCCAGTCGCTCGAGCTGTTCAAGCACCTGACGGTGTTCGAGAACGTCATGACGGGCGGGGTCGCACACACGTGCGTCGGCGTCATCGCGTCGATGCTCGGTCTGCCGGCGGTCCGCCGCCAGCGCGCGACGCTCGAGGCCGAGGCGCTCGACACCCTCCGGCTGGTCGGACTCGACGCGCGGGCGGACGAACTGGCCGGCTCGCTACCGGCCGGGCAGCAGCGGCTGCTGGCCGTCGCGCGCGCGCTGGCGAGCGGCGGGGAGCTGGTGATCCTGGACGAGCCAGGCGCCGGGCTCAACCAGACGGAGAAGCTCCATCTCGCGGAGGTGATCGCCCGCCTACCCGGGCGCGGCAAGACCGTGCTCTTCGTCGAGCACGACATGACGCTGGTCGGCCGCCTCGCGGACCGCATCGTCGTCCTGAACCATGGGCGGAAGATCGCGGAGGGCTCGCCGGACGAGGTCCGCAATCACCCGCGAGTGATCGAGGCGTACCTGGGCGTGAAGACGCCGGTCGTCCGCGCGACCGGCGCGGGCTTCGGTGACGCTCGCGCGAGCACGGCGAGCGACGCGGCCGTCGCGAGCGTCAGTCCGGGCGACGGCCCACGCGGGCGCGCGACGACCGGCACGACTGTGAACGGCCCCGCTGATGGCGAGGGACCCGTCGCGACGCGGGTCGTTGATGGCGCGCGGTCGGACGCGCTGCCGATGCTCCGCGTCACCGACGTGGAGGTCGCCTACGGCGGTCTCCGCGCGCTCCAGGGCGTGTCGCTCGACGTCCATCGCGGCGAGATCGTCGCACTCGTGGGGGCCAATGGCGCCGGCAAGACGACGCTGCTCAAGGCCGTCGCGCGCGTGGCGCCCCTCGCGTGCGGCTCGATCGCGTTCGAGGGCACGGATCTCGCGCGGCAGACGCCGGCGGCGATCGTGCGCGCCGGCATCAGCATGGTCCCGGAGGGACGCGAGCTGTTCTCCTCCCTCACCGTGTGGGACAACCTCGTCCTCGGCCGGTACGCGCAGGCTCGCCGCGGACGCGCCGAGATCGATCGCCTGACGGACGAGGTGTTCGCCCTGTTCCCGGCGCTCGCGGCGCGCCGCCGTCAGCTCGCCGGCACGCTGTCGGGTGGCGAGGGCCAGATGCTCGCGATCGGCCGGGCGCTCATGAGCACGCCGCGGCTGCTCATGCTGGACGAGCCGTCGCTCGGGCTCGCCCCCCAGATCGTCGCCGAGATCCTGGAGCGCCTCGGCCGGCTCCGGGCGGGCGGCCTCACGATCGTGCTCGTCGAGCAGAACGCGCGCGCCGCCCTCGAGCTAGCCGATCGCGGGTACGTGCTCGAGACGGGCCGCGTGGTCACCACCGGCACCGGCGCCGCGCTGCTCCGCGATCCGGAGATCGCGAGCGCCTATCTCGGACGAGCGGCCGACCGCCTCACCGGGGCGGCGGGACCGGCCGCGAACAGCGCGGGCCACGGCGGCAACGACGCCGACGATGGCGGCGCGCGTCACCAGGGCGCGACTCTCACCGCCCAGTCCACCGGGAGGACCTCATGACGACGATGCGATGGATGCTCGCCCTGCTCGCGCTCGCGGCCCCGGCGTGGGCGCAGGAACCGATCAAGATCGGCGGTCTGCTCGAGACCTCCGGATTCGTCGCGAGCCTCGGCAACCCCGGCCTCGAGGGCGCCCGACTGGCCGTCGAGCACGTGAACGCGGCCGGCGGCGTCGGCGGCCGGCCCATCGAGCTGATCAACGTGAACACCGAGAGCGACGAGACCAAGTCCGTCACCGCCGCCAAGCGCCTGATCGAGCAGGATCGCGTCGTGGCGATCGTCGGCGCGATGTCGAGCGGCTCGTCGTTCTCGATCGTCGACACGGTGCAGCGGGCTCGCGTCCCCGTGGTCGCGAACGGCGCGGCGCGCGGCATCGTGCTGCCCGTCGAGCAGAAGAAGTGGATGTTCCTGGCGCCCCTGACCGACGTCATCGTGCTGGGCAAGATGCTCGAGCACATGAAGAAGACCGGCATCAAGAAGATCGCGCTGCTCAACTCCGACGTCGCGTTCGGCACGAGCGGGCGCGAGCAGCTCGAGCGGCTCGCGCCGGCGGCCGGCATCCAGCTCGTCATGCAGCAGACGTTCGGCAACGCCGACCAGGACATGACGCCACAGCTCACGAAGATCCGGTCGAGCGACGCCGAGGCGGCGGTGATCTGGGCGACGGGACCGGGCCTTGCCATCTCCGCGAAGAACCATCGCCAGCTCGGGATCAAGACACCGCTCTACCTCGCGCACTCCGCCAACGACTTCAATTTCCTGCGCCTGGCGGGCGACGCCGCCACCGGCATCCTGGTTCCGTCCTCGAAGATCTACGTCGCGGCGTCGCTGCCGGCGAGCGATCCGCAGAAGCCCGTCATCGAGCGCTTCGTCTCCTCCTACGAGGGCAAGTACGGGAAAAAGCCGGCCACCTTCGCGGGCAACGGCTACGACGCGGTCATGATCCTGGCTGCCGCGCTGCGCACAGCGGGGCCGGACCGCGACAAGATTCGCGACGCGATCGAAGGGCTCAAGAACCACGTCGGCGTCACCGCGGTGTACAGCTACTCGCCGACCGACCACTTCGGCGCGCACGAGGACAGCGTCGTGATGCTCCAGGTGCGCGACGGCAAGTTCGAGCTGGTGCGGTGACCCCCGCGGTCACACGCGAGCTCGACGCAAGGAGGACACCGTGACGACGATTCCGTTGCCCGATCCGGCCAGTGCGATCGGCAAGGTCCGCGAGATCTTCGATGCCGTGCTCGCGCGCGAGCGCCGCGTGTTCGGCGCGACCAGCGTGTCGAACATCTGGCGGTGCATGGGACACTCGCCCGCGCTGCTCGAGGCGAACTGGAACCGCTCGCGCGCCCTGATGCAGCGCGGCCGCTTCACGCCGCTCCAGCGCGAGCTGATCGCGACGGCCGTCTCCGCCGCGAACTCCTGCCACTACTGAATCGACTCCCACGTGGCCGCCGTGATGCGGCTCGGGGTCGATGCCGTCGGCGTCACCGAGCTGATGGGGGTCACCGAGCACGCGCGCGCCATGTCCACCGTGGCCGGGGCGCTCGGGCTCGACGGGGAGGGTCAGCCGCTCGTGCGGCCGGTGGACCCGGCCGCCGCCGACGCGTCGGCCGGCCCCATGCTGTCGGAGATCCAGGAGTGGCATCGCGCCGCGACGGGCAAGCTCGACGTCCCGGTCCTCTGGCGGATCCTCGCGCGCAACCCCTACTACTTGGAAGCGACGTGGCGCAAGGAGCAAGCGCTCATGGGCGACGGGGCGCTCTCGGCTCGCGACAAGCGGCGCACCGCCCTCGGCGTCGCCATGGCCGTGCGCGGCCGGTACATGATCGAGCAGCACGGGGCGATCCTGCGACACGCGGGCGACATCGATGCCGATGTGCTCGAGGTCCTCGGCGTGGTCGACCACTACACGACGCTCAACACGTTGTCCGATGCCATGCAGATCGAGTCGGACATCCGGCCAGGCTGACGGCCCCGGACGGATAGGACTCCGAGCTGTCCGGCCCGCGCGGGCCGCAAGCCGCGTCGAGGACGATGTCCACGCGGACAGCGCCCTGCGCCCCGATCGGCAACGCCTATCTCGGCCCGATTCCACACGACAGGCCGACAGGATAGAGGCTCCCGGCCTCTGGTAAAGATCTTCCCTGAGCGCCCGGAGAGGTTCGCGCTGGCCGGCACCGTGTCTTCTCCTGCCGCAGCGCGGGGATCGCGGCCGCCGCGCGGCCGCGACGAGGCGGGGGAGGGAGGATACGCTGGCGCCACACCACCGATTGAGGATCTCGTCCGACAACCACGATTCATCTTCCGCGGTACCGGCCGAGCCGCGTCCACTGTGTCCTTATTGAGTCGATTGACAGTTGACTGCCGGAGTCTGTGGGATCACGCTTGAAGTCCGCGGGACGAACCACTGGTTGCGGAGGGCGCCATGAAGACATTCCCATGGATGGAGTTCCTCCAGAAGCATCCGATCTTCGCTACCGTTCGCGACGAGAAGCGGATCCAGGCCCTCCTCGAGGACGAGGTCTCCTCGGAGCGCACGTACGCACGGGACGAGGTGATCATTCGTCAAGGTGAAATGGGGCACTCCATCTTCGTCATCGGGTCCGGATCCGCCGAGGCCGTGCTCGAGATCGATGGGGCCGCTCCCATCTTGCTCTCACTGATGCGTGCCGGCGAGGTATTCGGCGAGATGGCGCTCCTGGAGCGCCGGGCGCGCTCGGCCACGGTGCGAACCAGGGAGACGAGTACCGTCCTCGAAATCGGGGGCACGGACTTCGAACAGCTCATGGCCGAGTTCCCGGACATCGAGTTCAGACTTCTGCTCAAGATGAGCGAGCGGCTGCGCAACGCCGGACAGCAGGTGCTGGCGTTTCAGGCGGTGAACCTCGACGAGAAACTCAAGGTCTTCAACCTGAAGCTCGACACCGAGCAGCGGCTGGTCGAATCCTCGCTAAAGGCCTCCCAGGCGATGTTCGACCAGACGAAGCTGCGAGCCGATGAGGTGATCACCAGTGCTGAGCGCAGCCGCGCGCGACTCCAGTGGGCGGCCACGGTCATCGGTGGGTTCATCACCGCGGCGGTCGCAGCGCTCGGCTTGGTCGGCGCGAAACAGATCTGGGAAATCAGTCAAGTGAAGATCGAAGCCGCACAGCACGCGAAGGACGTCGAAACGAAAGTCCTCGAAACGAGGAAGCTGCGCGCCGAGGCGGACGAGCAGAGCTCGGCGGCGAAGACGGCCGCATCCGAAGCGGCCACGGCGAGCGCGGAAGCGCAGAAGGCGCTCGCCCCCCTGGGCAGTGATCTGGAGAAGGCGAGGAGCGGTCTTGCGAGCATCTTTGCCGTCAACCTATTGGAGGCGGTCGACAAGAGGTCCGGGTTCGGAGCGAGCCGATCCTACGGGGCGCTCAGGGGGCTGAAGGCGCTGGGCTATGTGGACCTTTCGGAGGTGCTCGCGATGCTGGACACGAAAGTCGTCGCTCCGGCGCTACCGCAAAAGGTCAATGTCACGGAGGACGCGAAGAGCTTCATGCGCCTCCTGCAATGCCTCGTAGAGGATGTGCAGCAGGCCAGGGAAAAGGGAAAGGCGTACTACCTTCTGCTCACCTACGCCATCGCGATCGACCAGGTCCCCACGAAGGAGTGTGAGAAAGATGGCACTCTCTGGGCGTCTCGTAGCGATGCCTACACCGCCTTTCAGGAGTTCCTGAGAATCCGTCCCGAGGCGAAGCTCTCGAAGAGCGACATCTCCGAAGAGCTCAACCGGAAGGTCCGCCAGCAGACGGGCAGCTCGGCCAGCGAGCTTGAGCGGCTCAATCGACTGGCACTCACCCCGTAGCGACGACTGATGCTAGCGGCAGGATCGATCCCACCAGACGAACCCCTTTTCCTCGAAAGGGTCGTCCCTATCGCGCTGGGCGTTGAGGTCTCGACAGGCGCCCAGAGTCAGGTCCGGGCGGACAATCCAGGTGGCGTTGAGTGCCGAGCGCACTTTGCAACAGCCGGCCTGGGCCATCAGTACGGTGGTGCAAGGCGGCAGCATCGATAGCGCGATCCCTCCGATCGAGAGCCCTCCGACGAGGGCGGCCCAGCCCATCTTCATGATCCCGCCTCCTTGGCTGAACAGCCAAGAACTGGGACAGCCGGCGAATCAGCGCGTGACCGCGCTCAAGCATAGCGGATCGGAACGGCGCGCGTACCTCTTTCTTGCCAGCGGTGGTCTGCGCGCAGAGTGTCCGGCTCACGGCCGGGCGTGCGCGATCCGCGCCCCCACGGCGCGCCCCTTCCCCGCGACGCGCGTGCGGGGTAGGAGCGAGACGAGCAACGGGACTTGGCCGTGCACCGGATCGGCCAGCGAGACAACGACGTCCGAGCCGGTTCCGACCCGGGGGGGATCCAAGCCGCGCGCGGCATCGGCGAGCCGTCGGAGGCCGCCGCAACGCGACCGCCGGCACCGAGCCGCGAATCGATCGCGAAGTTGCTGATCCGCGGCGCGGACCCGAACGTCAGCCCCCGTCGGGCGACGTGAAGCGAAAGACGTTGACCAGGTTGCCGTGGCCGTCAGGGTTTCCAAGCCCGACCACGTGTACGTTTCCGTCGGGCGTCACGGCGATGGCCGAAGCGACGAAGCTTCGGCCGCGCATCGCCACGCTCCCCGCCGTCGGGATCCAGGTCACGCCCTTGTCGGTCGACTTCGCCACGCGGGTGGAGCCATCGCTGATCCCGGCCTCGGTCCCACCGGGGTGGATGACGTAGACGGTGCCGCTCGGCGCCGTGGCCACGGCCACCGAAGGTCCGTACAGCTAGCCGGGTGAGTCGCCGCACGGTCTGCGCGCACGCGGCCTCCGCGGGCGCGGTGTTCGAGTTTCCGGTCGAAGGCGGCATGATCGTGCGCTGCTGGCGCTGCGCCATCCGGCATCGACCCGTGCTCGGGCGATCCGCCAGGATCGCCGTCGTCGTCGGCACGGTGCTCGCGCTGATCAACCACGGCGACCGCCTGCTCGGGGGGCCGGTGACCGGGGCGATCGCGCTCAAGATCGCGATCACCTACACGGTGCCGTTCGCGGTCGCGCGTGGAGCGCGCTGGTGAACAGTCGCGTGCGCCGCGCCCGCGTAGGCGGCGGTGCGGCGGCTCGGGAAGGATTTTGCGAGTTCTTGTTGCGGGAGTGGAAGGTGACACAGCAGAGCACGCTGCTCGCCTTCAGGGGGAAGACCGAGAAGATGCGATCGACCAGCGAGTCGGACCCCGAGGCCCTCCGCAAGGTCTTCCAGGCCGCGCTGTAGACAAGGCGCGGCGCGGACGGGGAGGCTCGGAGCCAATGGGAGCTGCAGGCGGCAGGAGCCTGTCGTGAAACACGTCGAGCGTGCCGGGTCCGGAGCGCTCCACGTGTCAACAGCTCGCAAAATCTCCCCGGCGAAGCGGACGGGCCTTCGCCAGGGAACGGCCTCGCGCACGTCCCGAGGGCCTCGCCGCCGGGTGCGGCGCCTCTGTTGACCTCGCCGTGACACGCCGGGGGACGTGGGTCGATAGGGTCGGAGCCAGTCCGGGCGCGCCGAGACCGCGACTGACCTGGCGGGGCCGGGCCGTGGCCACACTCGCGCCAGAGGAGGCACCATCATGAGTCATCACGCCCAGAACCCGGTCAGCGTTCCGGATCATCCCGGCATCGACCGCGGCGCGCCCACGCGCCGTCCGGGGCCGCGCGCGGCTGCGCTGGCGGCCATGATCCTGTGCGTGGCGTTCGCGGGATCGGCGGGTTCCGGCGCGAGCGCCGAGCCCTCGCTCGACCGGCTCATGCGACAGCTCCTGCATCCCGACGCCGCGGTGCGCGAGCCCGCGCTCCGCGACATCGTCCGGCGCCGCGAGGGCGCTGCCGTGCCCGGGCTCATCGACATCCTGCAGTTCGACCTGTTCCTGGACTCGAGCGTGGCCAACGCTCTCGACCAGCTCACCGGCCAGACCTTCGGCCACGACTGGCGGGCCTGGGTGGAGTGGCTGGCCGAGCGCGAGGACGTGCGGCCACACCCGGATTACGCGGGCTTCAAGGGCGCGCTGCTCGAGCGGATCGACCCGGCGTTCGCGGAGTTCATCCATGCCGGCGTCAAGAGCCGGGCGCGTCTCGAGGAGATCCAGTGGGGCGGCGTGCGCAAGGACGGCATCCCGGCCCTGACCAACCCGCGCCACGTCCCCGCCAGGGCGGCGACCTATCTCACGCCCGACGAGCTGGTGCTCGGCCTCGTCGTGCGCGGCGAGGCGCGCGCCTATCCGTTGCGCATCATGGACTGGCACGAGATGGCCAACGACGTCGTGGGAGGCGTCCCGATCAGCCTCGCATACTGAACGCTCTGTGGATCGGCGATCCACTATGAGACCACCGTGCGTGGTCGCACGTTCGTGTTCGGCAGCTCGGGGTTCCTGTTCCGGAGCAATAAGCTGATGTACGACCAGCAGACGAAGAGCCTCTGGCATCACATGCGGGGCGAGCCCGTCGTGGGTCCGCTCTCCGACAGCGGCATCCGCCTCGTGCCCCGGCCCGTGGTGACCACCACGTGGCGCGAGTGGACTCGACGGCATCCCGCCACGCGCGTCCTCGACATCGCCACCGGCCACCGACGGGACTACACGCCGGGTCGCCCGTATGGTTCCTACTACGCGAGCCCGGACACCATGTTTCCGGTGTTCCCTCGAAGCCCCCGTCTCGCCACGAAGGACCACGTCTTCGTGCTGCGCCTCGATCCGCACCGGAAGGTGTATCCGCTCGCGGCCTTCGAGCGGTCGCCGGTGGTGCACGACCGCGTCGGCGGAACGCCGGTGGTCCTCGTCGGCCAGGCCGCCACCAGGACGGTGCGCGCGTACGAGCGCGGCGACCTGCGTTTCCGCCTCGGCTCCGTGCCCGACACCCTGATCGCGGAGGGGTCCGGCGAAGTCTGGCGCGTCGATGAAGACGCGCTGGTGTCCGCGCCGGGCGGCCGGCGCCTGGAACGGCTGGCCGGACATCTCGCCTACTGGTTCGGCTGGTTCGCCTTCCATCCCGACACGCCGGTCTACGAGCCGTAGGCAGCTCGACGGCGCCACCCGGCGCGTCGAGGGCGACGAGCGCGCGCAGCCTGTCCGGTCAGGACGCTCCGCGCGCGCTCACCGGCGACGTGACATGGACGGCGCCCCGCATCCAGGTCCTTTTTCCCGCGCCCCAGCCCCGACCGCCCCCTCCGGATTGTGCTCAGCGCGCCGCGAGGCCGTTGGCGCCTGCCGGGACGGGAACTGTCCCACGGCTCGTCAGGCCGCCCGGCCGATTGACCACGAATGCTCGGATCGTGTTCTCACTCGAATTGAGGGTGTAGAGATTTCGCCCGTCCTGGGTCAGGACGAGGTCGATCGGGCCGCCGTCGGTCTTCGCCGCGCGTCCAAGGGGGAAGAAAGAGTCCATGGTCCCGTCGAAATTGATCCGGAACAGCGAGACGGACGCGCTCCCCGTGTTGGTCACGTAGCCGATGGTCTGATCGTTCGACAGCGCGACCCAGCACGCAGCGTTCTCTGCTGTCTGCACGTCGATCGCATCCGACACCACGCCCGTCTCCGGATTGACCCGGTACGAGACCAGCGCTCCGGGATTGCCGGGGTTCGCCTCGGTGATGAACACCACGTCCCGGTCGCCGAACTGGAATCCGAACGGCACCGGAAGCGCGGATGAACGGGAGAGTGGCGCATTCGCCGTCCCGTCCGGGTTGACCGTGTAGGTCGTGATCTTGTTCGTGGCTTTTTCGGTGACGAGGAGTACCGTGCCTTGCCTGTTGAAGCCGACCTGGGCGGGGTTGGTCGCGGCCGCGCTCAACGGCCGCGTGGCACCTGCGATCGGCGTGAGCGTGCCGTCGAGATTGATACGGAAGCCGGAGATGTTGTCGTTGTTGTTCCCGTCGGCGGGATCCCCGGCGTTGAGGACGTACAGCCAGTTCCTGAACACTGTGAGGCTGATGGGCCGAAACCCGCCAGAGGCCACCGTGTCGACGAGGGTCAGCCCCTTCTCGGTGACCTGAAAGACCGAGATGGTGCCGTCACCGGCGTTCACGACGAACAGCCACTTGTCGCTCGGATCGAGCACCACGCCACCCTGGTTGCCCAGCCCTCCGCCGGTCCCGGCGCCGCCAGTAGCGAAGGCTCCCGTCGGTTGGAGGTGGCCTCCCGGGCCCGGCGTGAACGCCAGGATCTCGTTTCCCGCGGCCGCATTGGTCATCGTGTATACGGTCGAGACCGCCTCGAGAGGCGCCGCGACGGCAAACGACGCGGTCAACGCAGCTACCGCGACAACGACAAGTCTCGTGCGCTTGAGCATGGCTCTCCTCCTCCGTGTTCCCTGCGGGTCGAATGCATCGAGGCCGATGGGTCCACGGATACGCCGGCGCGCGGCCGATGTTGTGAAGAGCGTGTGAAAAGAGCAGCTACGGAAGATGCGGTGCAGATCGAAACAACCCGAGAAGACATTTCGGCGTCGGCTGGCATGGCGCGAGAGAAAGACATCGTCCGTCGCGTCGCCGCATCGCCAGGAAGAGCGTCGCCTCGATCAGGCGAACACCGTCGTCCACGAGCCCACGGACCTGTTCACGGACCTCCCCGCCTGCGAGGACGGCCATTTCCGCATCCTGGACCGTCCGGGCCACGGGATCGAGCCGGCGCCAGGCGCGCAGGAGAGGTACCGCGCGAGATAAAGGGTAAGGGTCGCCGTCTGCCGATTCAGCGTCTCGGAACCACTATCGTGAGGCCGCGCCCGGAGAACGTGGAGAAATCGGCCTCGTTGAAGGTGAGCAGCGCGACATCTCGCTCGCGCAGTGCGCATTCGGCAATCACGGCGTCATAGGAGCGACCGCCCGTGATGCCCATCTGGACGAGGAGGCGAATCAGCGTCCGGTAGGACCGTCCATCGAGGGCGATCATCCGGCCATGTTCGATGAAACTGCCTTCGATGACCCGGCGCGCCTCGGCCGGCGCGATCCGATGAGGAGGAGGGAGCCGCGTCAGCACGGCATAGGACTCGATGACGGCTGGCGCGGCGACGAACATGCTCTCCCCGGCTTGCAGGCGGCGCCCGATCTCGCCTACCGCGTCGGCGTGGTGCTGGTGCCACGCGCACACGGCGGCCACCATGCAACTCGTGTCGGGAAGGAATCCGGGCACGCGGATGTCAGCTTTGCCGCGGGGATCCTCGCCTGATCGCCCGGCGCGTCTGCTCGACCGTGTGCGACGTCAGGATCTCGATATCCGCCTTCGGGACCGCCACCAGGAGCCTGCCTTTCCGTACCAGCTTGACGGCGAGCGGGGCGGGCTCGATCTCGATCAGGCCGTCGCGTAGGCGGATGTCGAGAGTCATGCCGGGCAAGATCCCCGCCTCCCTGCGGATCTCCTTCGGGATCACGAGCCGCCCGGCAGGATCGATGGTAGTCTTCATGGCATCCACTCTACCACGCCGAACACGAGCACGGTCACACGTCGTCCGTGACGGCCTCCATTGTGAGGCCCCGAGCGATCTGGCGTCAGGACGGCCCCGGAGGCGGCGCAGGATCGCGCGCAGCGACGAAGATGCCGACGATGCCGGCCGCCAGGGCCAGGACCGTGAGGATGAACGCGTTGAAGTCGTAGAGATGCAGTCGGCGCACGCCGATCGCGTAGAGCACCGCGACGCTCACGACGAGGCTAATCCAGCGAAGGAACGGTCGCACTGGAGGCCCGCCGCCGTCCGCGCAGGACCTGGCTCACGAGCGCGAGACCGAGGAGCCCGAGGCCCACGAGGTCGGTGTAGAGGCCGGGGACGATCAGCGCCAGCGCTGTGCCGAGCAGGAGCACGCGCTCGGCCGGCGACGCCTTGCACCGCAGCCACCCCTGCAACCCGGCCGAGAGACAGAAGATGCCGACGCCGGCCGTCAGCGTCGCGTGGAGAATCTCGGGCAGGCTCCCGATGGCCAGCAGCGCCGGCGAGTAGACGAACATGAACGGCACGATGTAGAGCACGGCGCCGAGCCGCATCGCCTGGAACGCCGTGGCCATCGGCGGCGACCGGTGCACAGCGGTGAAGCGTTCGGCCTGCCCGGCCGCCTGGTCGTCTGTGCGACGGGCCTGGTCCCGCTGCTGCTGTTCGTGACGGGAACGTCGATCTGGTGGCGGAGGCGACGGGTGCGGTCGAGTCGTCGCGCCCGCGTGCGGCCCGACCGTCCCGCTTGATCGGGCCCGACGGCGGCTGCGCGTCTCCGGGCGCCAGCGCCTACCGCCCGGCGAGCGCCGCGAACACCCGGCGCGCGAGGGCGGACAGCCGTGGATCGCGCGCGCCCATCAGGAGCACGGTGTCGCCCGGACGCGCTTCGCCGGCCACCCAGGCCACCACCGAGTCGTGATCAGGCGCCGTCGCGCAGCGAAGCGCGGCGGGCAGGTCCGATGCCAGCGCGGCGCTCGACACGTCGCGCGCCGTGGTGCCGCCCGCGTAGAAGATCTCGGCGTAGCAGAACCGATCGGACGGTCTGAGCAGGCGGGGCAGCATCTCGGCCAGCTCCGCGCGCATGAATCGCGCGGGACCGAACCCGTGTGGCTGGAAGACGGCGACGAGCCGATCGCATCCCGCCTGGGCGGCGCTGATCGCGGCGCGGATTTTCTCGGGGTTGTGAGCGTAGTCGTCGACGACGCGGATTCCGCTCGGCGTCCGGCCGACCACCTCGAAGCGGCGAGCCAGGCCGGGAAAACGCGGGAGCGCGTCTTCGATGAGGGAGCCAGGCACGCCGAGCGCCATCGCCGCGAGGGCGGCTGCCGCGGCGTTTTCGAGATTGTGCTTTCCGGGCATCGGCACGTCGAGCACCAGCGTGCCGGAAGCCCCGGCCAGCACGCCGCGCGCCCGGTCCGGCCCGGCCGATTCGACGCGAAGTCGATGATCCGCCATTTCGGTCGCGCCGTAGCTCTCGGCGCCCGCGTCGCGGCCGAGCGCCGCCGCCTCTGGACAGCCGGCATTGACGAGGAGCCGCCGGCACTGGTTGGCGAACACTGCGAACTGAGCCCGCAGCGATGCGAGCTCGGCGTGGTCTCGGCTCACGTTGTGGATGACGCCGAGCGACGGGGTGTACCCGGTGAGCGTCCCATCCGATTCGCACGTCTCGGCGACGAGCGGGCCGTCAACCGGGCCGGTGAGCAGCCCGCCGGCGATGCCCTCGCCGACGCGCGGCGCACCGGCGATCACGGTGGCGGCGCAGCCGGCCTGCTCGATCAGCCACGCGACGAGGCCAGTGACCGTGCTCTTGCCGCACGTCCCGCTGATGGCCACGCCCGGTTTCGCGGCGTTCACCAGCTCGGCGAGCAGCGCCGGGCGCGGTGTCATCGACACGCCGAGCGCGCGCGCCGCTCGGAACTCCGGCGTCTCCGCCTCGACCGCCGTGGAATAGATGAAGCGATCGAGGCCGGGTGTGATCGCGGTGCCGTCGTGTGGCACGAGCGCGACGCCAGCCTCCCGCAGCAGCGTCGCGGTCTCGAGCATGAGGCCGCGGTCGAGCGCACGATCCGATCCCTGCACGTCGTGGCCGCGCGCGCTCATGAGCCGCGCGAGCGGATTCACGCCGGCGCCGGCCACACCCGAGAAGTGACAGCGCATGCGGGCCATTATGCGCCGGGCCAGCGCTCGAACCGGGCGAAGAAATCCCTCCTCGAACGGGGCAGCGCCCCTCGGCGAAACGTGCGCGCGGCAAGAGCTGTGGCACACTCTTGCGGGGAGGACGACCATGAGCACATCCGCGCGAATCGTCAATCCGCACTACCTCGTCGAGACCGGGTGGCTGGCCGCGCGCCTCGGGGACGCCGATCTTCGCGTCTTCGATTGCACCACCTATCTCGATCCGGACCCCGTCGCCGTGTTCGTCGCCCGAAGCGGCCGCCCGGAATGGGAGAAGGGCCACATCCAGGGCGCCGGGTACCTCGATCTGCAGGGCGAGCTGTCCGACACGTCGAGCCCGCTCCGGTTCACGATGCCGTCCGCCGAGCAGTTCGCGGCCGCCATGTCGCGCCACGGCGTCGGCGACGGGATCCGCGTCGTGCTCTACAGCGTGGGCAGCGTGATCTGGGCCGCCCGCATCTGGTGGATGCTTCGCGCGTTCGGCTTCGACACGGTGGCCGTGCTGAACGGCGGGCTCGACAAGTGGACGGCCGAGGGCCGCCCGCTCTCGACCGAGCCGCCGCGCCACGCGCCGGCGCGATTCGTGGCGCGGCCGCGGCCCGAGATGATCGCGACCAAGGCGGACGTCGCCGCGGCCCTTTCTGATCCGCGCGCGTCGGTGATCAACGCGCTCACCGCGAAGCAGCACCTGGGCGAGGGCGTTCACTATGGCCGGCCGGGCCGCATCAAGGACAGTACGAACGTGCCCGCGCATCGCCTGGTCGACAGCGAGCGCAAGGTCTTCCTGCCCGCCGGCGACCTCGCGGCGATGTTCGCCGAGGTCGGCGCGGATCGCGCGGACAAGGTCATCACCTACTGCGGGGGCGGCATCGCGGCGAGCGCCGACGCGTTCGTGCTGGCCCTGCTCGGCCAGGACAAGGTCGCGGTCTACGATGGATCGCTCTCCGAGTGGGCGAAGGACCCGAACGCGCCGATGGAGACCGGCCCCGAGCCGCCGCGCGGGTCAGGGCCAGCTCCAGGTCCGCGCTCGGGCGCCTGAGCTGCATGCGCCCCATCGAGCGCGTGTCGGCAGAGCCGATCGTGTGTCTGCGCCGGGGCGACCGCCCGGACTCCAGTCCGGCGTCGCCTCGGAGCAAGCCGCGCCCCTGGCCGCTGGCCGTCGCGCTCGCAGGTGCCCTCCTGTGGCCCGGGTCCGCCGCAAACGCCGGTCTCCAGGAGGACATGGCCTATTGCCAGGCCAACGTCTGGCCGCGCTTCGCCGGCTGGTCGATCTCCCGGCAGCGCGGGCCGGACACGCCGCGCACCGCGGAGGACTTCTACTGCCTGGCCCTCGGCCACTGGTCGGGCCAGGCGCAATTCTCGCCGCGCGACGTGGGCAAGGCGGCGCAGTTCGCGCAGACCGCGGCAGAGCAGAACCTGCCCGCGGCGCAGGGGCTGCTCGGATTCTTCTACTCCAAGGGCCTGGGCGTGAGGCAGGACCAGGCGGCGGCCATCGCGTGGTGGCGCAAGGCGGCCGCGCAGGGCCACGCCGATAGCCTGAATGCGCTCGCCTCCGCGCACGACAACGGCCAGGGCGTGCCGGTCGACAAGAACGAGGCGCTGCGCCTCTACCGTCAGGCCGCCGAGCGCGGCAGCAAGGAAGCAAAGCAGACCCTGGCCACGCGCGACAAACCGCAGAAGACGCAGGCCGGCCAGGCCGAGTTCGACGAGGGCGCGCGCCTCTACAAGGCCGGGCAGCACGCCGCCGCGGCGAAGCTGTTCCTCCGCGCCGCCGAGATGGGCAACGCGCGCGCGCAACTGCAGATCGGCTACCAGTACCAGTACGCCGAAGGGGTCGCCGCCAATGCGGACGAGGCCGTGAAGTGGTATCGGCGAGCGGCCGAGCAGGGCGACGCCGCGGCCGAGAGCAACCTCGGCATGATGTACGAGGACGGCGCGGGCGTCCGCGAGGACTGGGTCGAAGCGGCGCGCTGGTATCGCAAGGCGGCCGAGCAGGACAACGCGAGCGGCCAGTTCCGCCTCGGCCGCGCCTACCAGTTCGGGATCGGCGTGCACCAGAACCGTAAGCTCGCCATCGAGTGGTTCCAGAAGGCGGGCTTCAACGGCAACGCGCAGGCGCGCTACTTCGCCCAGCACCTCCTGAGCCGCGGCAACTTCGTCGGGTTCCGGAACGAGCAGGAGGAGAACCACGTGATCGCCGGCAAGCTGCGCACCGGCCTCCTGTGGGAGGAGCCGGTTGGCGTGCTCTTTCGCAACTCCGCCGAGCGGCTCGCCTACATCAAGAACCTGCGCGTTCGCGTGGATCGATACGAAGCCTACCAGGCCTGGGTGCACCGCAAGAACGAGTACGACGAGTGCAAGCGCGCGAGCAGGTCGTCCTGTTCCGATCCCGGCCCCGCGCCATAGTCGCCCCGATTTCTTGCGGCCCTCGTCCCGCGTGTGCTAGACGAAAGGGCCACGGCTGCCCCGCCTCGCCGGGGCGCGATCCGTGGTGGCGCAGGGACATCCCTGCCGGGGAGATGATGCGCATGAGCACCCGCACCGACTGCCGTCCCGACATTCGGCCCGCCCTTCTCGCCCTGCTCGTCGTCGTGCTGACGGGCTGCGCCTCCCAGGATCTGGTCCGCGGCTTTGGCCGCCAGGCCGCTCGCGGCGCCGTCGAGGGCGTCGGCGACGCGCTCCCGACGATCCAGGAGCCGCTCCGCCAGACGCTTCGGCGCGCGCTCGTGGAGGACGACACCTTGCGCCAGGCCGCAAAGGACATGGCCGAGACCACGGTGCGGAGCATCGAGGTCGGGCTCGCCTCGCCGGAGATCCGCCGGCAGATCGACGATCTGCTCACGCAGTCGATGGAGAGCCTGAGCAAGAACGGCAGCGAGGCGCTTCGACGGCTCATCCGGGAGTCCGAGCCCGAGGTGAAGGAATCGCTGCGCCGGCTCGTCCTCGCGGCGGAGCCGGAGCTGAAGGCGGTGCTCCAGCGAGCCGCGACGGAGAGCATCGATCGCCTCACGGCCCGGCTCCGGGACCGGATCGAGGCCGACGTCATCCCGGCCACCGAGCGCCTGGCCAAGCGCACCGGCGAGCAGTTCATCGTCTCGCTCGTCGCCGGACTGGAGGGCCCGCTGCAGCAGCGCCTGCTCGTCGCGGGCGAGGAGATGTCCAAGGCGCTGATCCGGGGCGCGGGCCAGGGCATGGACGATCCGACGAACCAGGAGCGCTTCGGTGGCCTGACGCAGCTGATCACGCTGCAGGCCGTCCGCGGCGCCCGCCAGGGCCTCAATGAAAGCCTTCCCGACCAGCGGCAGGTGGCGCTGATCGCGTCGATCGTCGTGCTGGCCGCGCTTCTGGTCCTGAGCGCGACGGGACTCTCGTTCCTGTGGTGGCGCTATCACCAGAGCGCGAAGACGCTCACGATCATCGCGGAGAACATCAACGAGCACGATGCCGAGCAGCTCAAGGCGGCCATCCAGAAGGACGCGCACGACAACTACGTGGGCCCGTGGCTGTCGAGCTTCCTGAAGCGACGCGGGCTGTAGCCGCGGAGGGGGCTTCGCCCCCTTCCGAACTATCTGCGCATCGATCTACCGGCCGGCCGGCTCCAGCGCGCGGCGCATCACCGTGAGCGCGACGCCGAGGGCGGGCATCAGGCCGTCCTCGTTCATCTCGAACTCGGGCGCGTGGTGCGGAGCCGCACGGCGGTCGGCGGGCTGGATGCCCGCGCGGAAGTAGCAGCCGGGCCGCTCGCGCAGGAACAGGCTCATGTCGTCGCTGGCCATCACCAGCCGGCCCTCGTTCACCGCGGCCTCGCCGACGACGCTCTCCGCACAGTGTCGCGTGAATGCGCTCTGCGCGTCGTGGTTCACCACCGCCGGTGTGGCGCCCCCCTCGAAGCGCACCCGGGCGTCCGCCCGGTACGCCCGCGCGATGTCGGCCGCGTAGGCGCCGAGCCGCTCGCGGAGCTGGGCCCGCACGCGATCGTCGAAAGTGCGGATGGTGCCGCGCATCGTCGCCGTCTCCGGAATGATGTTGCCCTTCGTCCCGCAGACGATCTGGCCGACGGTGAGCACGGCCGTCTGCTGCGCGGCCACCTCGTGGGAGACCAGGTGCTTGAGCCCGAGCACGATGTTGGCCGCCGCCGTCATCGGGTCAACGGACAGGTGCGGCATCGCCCCGTGCCCGCCCTTGCCGGTGACGTCGATCTCGAAGTAGTCGCACGACGCCATCGCGGGCCCCGGGTGCACCTCGACGTGGCCGGCCGGCGTGAGCGTGGTGAGATGAAGCCCGTACACCTCCTCCACGTGCGGATCGTCGAGCACGCCCGCCGCGATCATGGGCTCGGCGCCGCCGATGACCTCCTCGGCGGGCTGGAAGATGAGCACGGCCGTCCCCGCCACCTCCGAGCGCCGCGCGGCCAGGATCTCGGCGAGCGTGATCGCGATCGCCGTATGCCCGTCGTGACCGCACGCGTGCATGACCCCGGGTGTACCCGAGGTGAAGGGCGCCTCGAGCCGCTCGGTGAGGGGGAGCGCGTCGATGTCGGCGCGCCACGCGATCGTGCGCCCGGGCCGGTCGCCGTGCAGGATGCCGACGACGCCCGTTCCGGCGATCCCGGTCTTCACCTCGAGCTTGGCGCCGTGGAGTCGCTCCGCGATGATCTCCGCCGTGCGGCGCTCCTGAAACGACAGCTCCGGATGGCGGTGGAAGTCTCGCCTGAGCGCGATCAGGCCGTCGCGCCGCTGGTCCATCTCACCGGACCACTCGACCGCCGTCTTCGTCATGGGGTGCGCCTCCTCACCGGAAGGTCGTGACCCGGCGAGTCTACCGCATTTGTTTGACAGCGTGCCGGTCCGGTCGCAGTATCGATCTCGATGGAGGCCCGGTCCACCAACGGCATCTGGATCGCCGACGAGGACTCGCTCCCCCACCTGTCGACCCCGGAGGTGAGCCGCCCGCCGATCAAGCTGCTGCTCTCGCTGGTCGGACGCTGCAATCTCCGCTGCTTTCACTGCCTGGGCACCAGCGACGAGCTCGTCAAGGCATCCCAGGATCCCCGAAGCGCGAGCCGCGAGCTCGTCGACTTCGTCGTCGACCGCGTGATGCCCGACGTGCGCGCCATCCGCCTGGGCGGCATCGGTCTCACCGAGCAGCTCACGAGCCGCTCGTTCGACTACTTCATGGAGCGCATCGCGCCGCACGCGACGCGGCTCGGCTCCTTCGAGCTGATCACCAACCTCTCGCTGATGACCGCGGACCGCGCGGACCTCTTGGCTGCATCGCTGACCGACGTCCAGGTCAGCCTCGAAGGCATCGGCGACAACTTCACGCGGCTGCGGGGCTTCCCGTGGTCCCGGCTCGTCAAGCACCTCCAGATGCTGCGCGAGGCCCGGCTTCGCAATCCGGTGAGCCGCATCAAGATCACGCTGCTGATGTGCGCGATGAGCGACATGCTCGACGACCTGCTCCGCTTCGACGTGTTCACCGAACTCGGCGTCGACAGCGTGATCCTCCGGGAGCTCAATCCCCTCGCCGAGCATCACGAGCCGCACGTCCTCTCCCGCGAGCCCGAGCGCGCTCGCGCGTTCGTCCGCGAGTTTCGGCGGCGCGCCGACGAGGCGAAGATCGAGGCGACCATCACGATCGCCGACCGCTACGATTCCGCTCCGCCGGCCACCCAGGGGCTCGCGATCGTCGGACAGCCCGACAGGCCGCGGCGACCCGAGCCGCGGAGCTGCACGCTGCCGTTCGAGGTGCTCTCCGTGATCCACACCGGCCAGTTCGGTGTCTGCTGCTACATCACCGACCTGGCGGCGCCGCCGGGCAGGCTCTCGGACCTCAGCATCATGGAGGTCTGGAACAGCCCGCGATTCGTCGCGCTCCGGCGGGCCGTGAACTCGCCGGCGCCGCCGCCCACGTGTCTCGCGTGCGAGGTGAAGGTGGGTCACCTGAGCGAGCCGGATCGCGCGGAACTGCGGGTCCGGAGCGAGGTCGGCGCGATCAAAGCGGAGCGGGACGCGCTGCGGGCGGAGGTGGCCGCGCAGCGCCATCAGCTGCAGGCGATCGAGGCCGACCGCGCCGCGCGCCTCGACGTCATCCACGCCCAGGGCCGCCGCCTCGGCGAGGTCGAGGCCGAGCGCAACGTCCTGCAGTTCGAGCTCGAGGACCTCCGACAGCAGGTGGGCACCATCGAGGCCGACCGCGCCGCGCGCCTCGACGTCATCCACGCCCAGGGTCGCCGCCTCGGCGAGGTCGAGGCCGAGCGCAACGTCCTGCGCGCCGAGGTTGGCGACCTTCACCGACACTTCGAGGCGAGCGAGGGCGACCGCGCCGCACGTCTCGACGTCATCCACGCGCAGGGACGGCGCCTCGACGACGCGCAGGCGCTGATCGGTGCCCAGCAGCGAGAGGCCGCCGCGCTGAGCGAGCAGGTCCAGGCGCTGACCGCAGAGTTCGAGCGGCGCGACGGCCTCCTCCGAACCCTCCGAGCCACGCGAACCTACCGACTGCTCCGCCGCCTGGGCCGCTGGGGTTTCGCAGACGAGCCAGCGGGCGCGCGGGCGCCGCAGGAGGAATCCGACTCGTGATGGCATCCAGCTCGACACCGCCGGCCGTCGGCACCCTGCCGCAGGCCACGCGGCGCGACTTCTCCGGTGTCGACTACGACGAGGCGATGCGCCGCGCGCGGGCGATCGTGCCCACGCTCCGCGAGCGGGCGCAGCAGAGCGAGGACGCGCGCGTGCTCTTGCGGGACAACGAGCAGCTCCTCCACGAGACGGGGCTGTTCCGCTTCCACCAGCCCAAGGCCTTCGGAGGGATGGAGCTCCCCTTCGTGGCCGTGGTGGACATCGTGGCCGAGCTGGGCCGCGGCTGCCCCTCGACGGCGTGGAACGTGGGCAACCTCGGAGCGCATCACTGGATCCTCGCCTTCTACGACCCCGAGACGCAGCACGAAGTGTGGGATGCGAACCCCGCCGCGCTCATGGCCTCGTCGATCGCGCTGGCCGCGGGGCGAGCGCGCCGCGCCGACGGCGGGTTCGTCGTCACCGGGCGCTGGCCGTTCTCCTCCGGTGTCGACAACTCGGAGTGGAACATGCTCGCCGTCACGGTCTACGGCGACGACGACCGGACGCCTGTCGACTGGCGGCTCTGCCTCGTGCCGAAGGGCGAGTACGAGATCATCGACACGTGGTACGCGATGGGCATGGTCGGCACGGGCAGCAAGGACATCGCCGTCACGGAGCGGTTCGTGCCCGAGCGCCGCGCGCTCCCGCTCACGCGATGCCGGGGCGGCCTCGAGCACCCGGGCGCGGCGATCAACACGGGCCCGCTCTTTCGCATCCCCGTAGTGGCGTCGGCGGGCCACCCGCTCGGCTCCGCCGCCCTCGGCGCGGCCGAGGGCGCCTACGACGTCTTCCTCGAGACCATGGCCAAGCGTGCGGGCACCTACACGGGCGCCAAGGTCGCCGACTTCCAGGCCGTGCAGATCAAGGTGGCACGGGCGCGCTGCCTCATCGACTCCGCGCGCGACTTGATGCGGCTCTCTGCCATCGAGTTCCAGCGCGCGGCGGAGCGCGATGAGGTGCCGGACCTCGAGACCAAGCTGCGCTTCCGCGCCCATTCCGCCTTCGCGGTGAACCAGGCGCGCGAGGCGGTCGAGACGCTCTGGTCGTGCTACGGCGCCAATGGCATCTACACGCGCGACCCGATCCAGCGGCACCTGCGCGACGTCCTCGCCATCAACCAGCACTTCTCGTTCAACTTCGACATCGCCGGCGCGGCATACGGCCTCCTGGCCCTCGGCGGCACCTTCGCCAGCCCCACGATGTGACGCGGGATCCGCCCACCGGGGCGGCCCGCCCGATCAATTCAAGGGACCTCGGTCAACTCACGGGGCCTGGACCGGCCGGACCGGCTCGCGCGTCGCGTCGGACGCGGCGACCACAGGGCGGCTCGCGCGCTGGCGCTCCGTGACCGGCGCGCTCGCCTGGCGCGGACTTGCAAACCTCTTGCTCGCCGCTGGTTGATCCCCTGCAGACACGCTCGTGGGTCGTTGCTCCGAGGCGGGCGGCCTGCTCTGGCTACCCGAGCCGACGGCGCTCGGCTGGTCCTGCTCCCCCTCCCGAGCGCGCGTCGCCAGACGCTCCGATCCTCCGCTTGCTGGCGCCTCGCGGATCGGCCGAGGCGCGGGCGCCGCTGATCGCGCCCGTCGCGCGACCGGACCCGGGCTCCCTGTCTCGGGACCCGGCATCGAGCCCGGAGACGAGGACGGCCTGGTCGTGCCGAGTTCACCGCGCTGGCCCACCGGTACGTACGTCGTGGGCGCCCGCTGAGCCATCGGAGACGGCCAGAAGATGAGGAAGGCCACCGCCGCGAGCGAAAGGATGCTCGCCCCCAGCGCGATGCGCCATCCGGCGAGGATGGGCTCACGCTTCGAGGAGCCGGCTGCGCTGGCGCCGTTGTCGGAGCGGCCCATCCTCACCGCAGGCACGTGACCGCACTCGCGATCCAGCTCCCTGCGGATCCGCTCGATCGCCCGCTTGTCACCATTGCTGAGCCGGGGCTCGTCGGGGTCCTTCATCCCGTGACTCCTCTCGCGCGTCCTCGCCGGGGGCCGCGACGGGACGCCGTGCGCCTCGCCGTGGGCAAGCGGACAAAGGGCTGCAACCGAGGTGCCAGCGATGGGCGACGCTGTCTCGGGCATCTGAGCGGCGATCAGGTCCATCGACGACGGATCGGCGCGCCCCGCGCGTCGGGACGGCGTGTAGGGCTTACACGGTTGGTTCCTTCTTTTCAGAGCCTGCCTCGGGGTCGATCGTCCGGAGCTCGCCCCGGGGTCACTCGACCTTGACACTGGCACCGCTTCGAACCGAGGATCGACCGGGCTGGCTCGATGCGAACCGCCGTTGCGGAGGCGCCATGAACCGATACGACGTGATGGTGATTCCGGGAGACGGGATCGGCCCGGAGCTGACCGAGGCGACGCTCGCGGTGCTCCGGGCCTCGGCGAAGACCGGCGGGTTCGATCTGTCGTTTGCCTCGCACGAGGCCGGCGCCTCGCTCTACCGGCGCATCGGGCGCGTCATGACCGATGAGACGCTCGAGGCCTGCCGGCAGGCGCACGGCGTCCTCAAGGGACCGGTCGGCGATCCGGCGGTGCGGGCGCCGGACGGCACCGAGGCGGGCGTGCTCGGCGGCGTGCTCCGACCCGGGCTCGACGCGTACGCCAACGTGCGGCCAATCCGTCTCTATCCGGGCGTGGCCTCGGCGCTCGCCGGCCGCGCGCCCGGCTCCATCGACTACGTGATCGTGCGCGAGAACACCGAAGGGCTCTACGCGTCGCGCGGCCGCGGCTTCGTCACCGACGACGTGACGCTCGACACGATGGTGATCACGCGCCGCGGAGTGGAGCGCGTCGCGCGCCGCGCCTTCGCCCTGGCCCGGCAGCGCCCGGGCGCTCCGGCGGACCAGCGGCGCCGGCTCACGTGCGTGGACAAGGCGAACGTGCTGCGCGGCTTCGCGTTCTTCCGCGAGGGCGTGCGCCGCGTGTCCGAGGAATTTCCCGACGTGGAGACCGAGTATCTCTACGCGGACGCCGCCGCGGCCCGCCTCGTGCAGGACCCGGGACATTTCGACGTCCTCGTGATGGAGAACTTCCTCGGGGACATCCTCTCCGATCTCGGCGGCGGGACCATCGGCGGCCTCGGCATGTGCCCGTCGGGCAACATCGGCGACCGCGCGGCCTACTTCGAGCCCATCCACGGCTCGGCGCCCGATCTGGCCGGGACGGACCGCGCGAATCCGCTGTCCATGGTGCTCACGGGCGCGATGATGCTCGACTGGCTCGGCGAGGCAGACGCGGGGCGCCGGGTTCGCGACGCCGTCGGCGACGCGCTCTCCGATGGGGCGATCGTGCTGCGCCCCGACGGGACGGTGGCGCAGGGCACGCGAGCCGCCGGCCGCGCCGTCTCCGACCGGCTCGGCTGAGCGCCCGCGGGCGGCGCCCGTCCGATCTATCCGGCCGGCGCCTTCCGGTCCCCGTCCAGCGCGTCGGCCAGCCCGCGCAGGAGCTTGGCACCGTCGCCCCTCCACGCGCTGCCGTGCATGCACGCGATCGTCGCCGGCTCGAGGCGGGCGAGCCGCTCGAGGAGGTCCCGCGTGTTCACCGCGTGCGCGTAGTAGTCCATCGACTTGCGCATGGCCTCGCTCGGACCCAGGATGTCGCCCTCGGTCAGGGGCGCGTGCTCGGTGCCGCCCTGCGTGAACAGATCGCTGCAGAGCAACGTCCGCGTTCGCTCCTCGAAGACGAGCCCGCACTCCCAGGCGTGCGGCACGTGCGGCGAATCGAGCCATCGCACGGTGTGACGGCCGAGCGAGGCCGTTTCGCCGTCCCGGAGGATCCGCGCCGGACGATCGGCCACGTCGTTGACCGAGGTCATGGCGAGGAGGCGCCCGCACAGCGGCGCGGCCGCGGGCGCCGCCGCGAGCCACTCGTTGAGCGAGCCGCACTCGTCGGCCTCGAAATGGGAGAACGAGAGATGGCGGACCCGCTCGACCGGAAGGACGCGCGCGACTGCGTCGCGCACCAGCGGGAACATCCGCCGGAGCCCCGTGTGGAACAGCAGCGGCTCGTCGTCCGCGATCAGGTACTGGTTGAAGGTGAACCCCGCGCTCCCGCCCGGGATGCGCACCGGCGTGCTGATGCGGTAGATCCCCTCGGCGATCTCGTCGACGCGCGTGCCCGACTCCGTGTTCGTGATCATGACTCACTCCTCCCGTCCGCGTGAGCGGCGCTGAGATC
>Ga0187894_10001795_pt1 | contig 26907 bp, 18 predicted proteins | sample GBC1701081metaG_FD_136650 | JGI IMG/M metagenome (GOLD analysis project Ga0187894, IMG submission 136650) | White microbial mat communities from a lava cave in the Kipuka Kanohina Cave System on the Island of Hawaii, USA - GBC170108-1 metaG ... | reverse complement strand
GGATGCACGAGTTCAACCTGGGGTGTCGAATAGTTTGTGGGCTGACCGTCGCGGTAATACGTGCCGCCCCGTTCGGCACGGGTGACGAACAGGTGCCTGACCGCGCCCGCGAACTGCGCCTCCAGTTCCGGCGCTTCGGCGATGTCTTCTTCGCTGAACACCACGATGTCAATATCGCGCAGCACATCGGCGTCGAACCAGGGCTTGAAGCGCACCCGGCCATCGGCGTCCCAGCGGCGCAGCCAGCCTTGCAGCGTCAGCAGCACCGTTGCGTCTTTGAATTGGTGGGCGATCTGGGGATCAACCTCGTCGGTCAGTGGCGCGAGATGCACCAGCGGCGCGCCCAGCCAGGCCGGGGGGATGTCCGCCGCCGTGATGATCGAGGCGACACCCCGGATGTACTGAACACGCCCAGCAGGGCCATAGATATTCTCAAACGTGCTGGTGGAGGCGGCGGACAGCACGACCTGTTCAGCCACATACGGCGACAACTGCGCCAGCAGCGGCTCGTCCGGCGCGGCGCTGGTCACCATCCCCGCTTTCAGGCCGAAGGCCTGGACGACGCGGGCAGCATACGACACTGTGCCGCCGAGTAAACGTCCGTTTGGCGTCAGATCGGCGGTCAAGTGGCCGATCAACAGATAATCAGGGACAGCGGTCATGTCGCCCTATTTCGGGATGATGGTGACTTTGCGCGAACTACCCTCGCCTACACTTTTAGTCTGGACATCGGCGCGGTTGCGCAGCGCGAGATGCACGATCCGGCGTTCGTAGGGTGGCATCGGTTCGAGCGTGACGGTGCGGCGGCTGCGCGCGGCCTGATCGGCCATCCGCAGCGCCAGGTCATGAAGCATCTTGGATCGGCGCGATTTATAACCCGCCGCATCAACCACGATGTTGGCGCGGTGTTGGAGTTCGCGGCTGGCGATCAAGCGTGTGATATATTGTAGAGCAGCCAACGTCTCGCCCCGTCGGCCAATCAAGGCGCTCAAGTCCGGGCCGAAAATATCCAGCAGCCAGGGCGAACTATCATGTTCGTCGGCTGCCCCCGCGCGCCGTACAACGACTTCGGCCTTTTCAATTTCCATCCGCCCAATCAATTCCATCAAGACCGTCCGGCCAACACGGGCGTCGTCGTCCAGGTCGGCGTCGTCGCTGATCTCGCGCGCCTCGTCTATGAAGGTGAGGGCGTCTTGATCCTCGCTGTCGGCGTAGGCGTCATCGAGGTTTTGCGGCGCTTGTGCCGGGGCTGCACTGCTGACCGGGGTTGGGGCGACGGGGGTGCGGAACAGTTTCAAGCGCACCTTCGCCGGGCGCGCGCCAATGCCAAAAACACCTTTACTCGGCTCGTCTAACACCTCGACGATGACATCGCTGGGGGGGACGCCCAGTTCGGCCAACCCTTTCGTGATCGCTTCCTCGACAGTATCGGCTGTCGTCTCAATGGAGTGTTCTGAACTCATGGGAAAAATCCTCTATTTGAAATAGCAGCGGATAGGGGCAAGCCCTCTATCCGCAATGATCTTATTCATAATTTCGCGCCGGCAGCCCATGTCATGAACCGGCTGCATCGGCGACGTATTCCGGTCGCCCTACTTAGTCGCTTTTTTCGCGCGCGGCGCTTTCGGCTTCGGTGCGGACGACTTTGCGCCGTTGGTTTCAGCTTTCGCCGATACCACCGGCGGCTTTTCAACCTCGCCGTCCGCTTCGGCCTCTGCTGGCATCAAGGATACCGAGTCGGCCTTGACCTTTTTGGCTTTCGGGCGATCCAGGCGTCCGGTACTCATCCCGGCTTCCAGCTTCGACTTCGGCGCAGGCTGCGCGGCGGCGGCCCCGCTCCCGAATGTCAATACTTTGTTCCACTTGAAGTCTTTCTGGCGGCTGTACTGGACAATGCTGATGACGTTGGAAACGATGAAGTAAATCGAGAGGCCGACTGAGAATGACAGCGAGAACATTCCCATCATGATCGGCATCACCGTCGTCATCGATTGGGTCATCGCCTGCGCCTGGTTGGGCTTGCCGTCTTCGGTCGGTTGGGCGGGCGGGGTAATCATCTTGGATTGCAACCAGGACGTGACCAGCACCAACACCGGCAGCGCCAGCGCGTAGACCGGGTTGGCGGTCGGCGGCTGCGTCAGGTCAATGTTCATGAACACATTGTTCAACGGGACGAGCCGATCCAACCCGCCGACCAGGAAACGTCCTGACAGGTCGATGAGCTGCAACGGCGTGGCCGCCAGGGCGTGGTTGATCGCCTGATACAGACCGATCCAGATTGGAAATTGGATGAGCAAGGGCAAGCAGCCACCCACCGGATTCACGCCATGTTCGCGGTACAGGCGCATCTGCTCCTGGGCGAGTTTTTCGCGGTCGTTTTTGTACTTGTCTTGCAGCTTCTTCATCTCCGGTTGCAAATCTTGCATGGCCTTCGACGAACGCATCTGCTGCGCGTTGAGCGGGTACATAATCAGCCGCACCAGGATGGTGAACAGAATAATCGCCAGTACCGCGCTGTTGCCGAAGACGGAGTACAGCAGCGTGATGACGGTGACGAATGGATTCAGGATTAAATCCCAAAAATTCATGGGTTCAAACTCCTCATCAGCCTGGCCTTATTGCAAGGCATAGGCCCACTTCTGTTCGGCGGTGCGCAGGCTATACGCGACCAGTATTTTGTCTGGCGCGAGGGTACTCACAATCACATAGGGTTCGTCAATATCGAGCGTTTCGCCGGGCTGCACCAGCAGCACGTCGGACAGAATTTCTGCCCCCAGGTCGCGGACGAGCGGTTGGCCTTCACTGTCGTTAAGAATGCTGCCGTCGGCGCGGTTGAGCCAGTATACTTTGTTATCGCGCGCTGCCACCACAATCGTATCGCCTGTGACCAGCGGCGTGCCGCGTATCGCCCGCCCAGCCACTTTTTGCCTCCAGACCTCAGCCAGGTTGTCACTCGTGTCCAGGGCGTAGACATTACCCACCAGGTCAGCGGCATACAGCGTGTCATCGACGATGGCCGGCGTACCCCACACCCAGTCGGCAGTATCGTATTGGTTCACAATCGCACCATCGAGCGAAATCTCGAATATTTTCCGCGCGAAGCTGCCGATGAACAGATGCCCGGTCGTCTCGTCATACAGCGGCGTCGAGGTGAGCGCCCCACCCAGGTCGAGTTTCCATTGCAGGTCGCCCGTCTCGGCATCGGTTGCATACAGGAAATGGTCGAGCGACGTGAAGTACAGCGTGGCGTCGAGCAGCAGCGGCTTTGCCCAAACGCCGTGTTCGGTCTCCGCCGTCCAGGCCACAGTGTAATCATCGCTGTTTAACGCGACTAGATTTTTGGCACTCAAACCGAGATACAGCAGGTCGCCGTTCTGCATCACATCGGCAACCGTGTGGCCGGTCAAATTCGGGATCGGCTGCCCAATTGGTTTGTTGCTACCCGCAGTCTGAAAATCAATTTCGTAGAGTTGCTGATTATAAGCGACGGCCAATAGCGTTGAATTACTGATTTTCACGGGCGTCGAAAAGAAAAGATTCGGCCCGCTGCCTCTAAAATCCCATACTGGCGCTTTGCCATCAGCATTGGTCGGATAGGGTGAACACTCTTGATTCAGCAAAACGCGGGCTTTGCCATCAACCGGATTTACAACCACAATCCGGTCATTATAGGCGATGAGGACATTCTCGCTGATCTGGTCGCCACATTCATAGGTCGTCAGGCTGATCGCCGGCCAACCCGTACCGAGCGGCGCGGGGCCACAGCCCGCAGCGATCAGGAGACATAAAATCGCAGCACCCACTAAGCGATGCCGCGCCACAGACTTCCACATATTCAAACCATTACTCCTCAAGTTCGGGAACGGGATCATAACCGCCCGCGTGGAACGGATGGCAGCGGGAAATCCGTTTGATCCCCATCCATGTCCCACGAATCACGCCGTACCGTTCGATAGCCTGATAGGTATAGACCGAGCAGGTCGGCTCATAGATACACGACGAGGGCAGCGCGGGGGATATAAACCGCTTATAGAACCGGATCATCGCCAACGCGATTGCCTTCATGCCCCACCACTTCCTCTACCACTAAACCCGCCTGACGACACAAGTCTTCCAGTATACGCTGAACCACGTTGAAGGGTTGCTCCACCAGCGCACGGCGCGCAACCAATACCACATCGTAGCCCACTTGAAGCCGGGGATGGAGCAAGCGGACGGCTTCTCGACACAGACGCCGCACCCGATTGCGCCTGACCGCGTTGCCGAGCTGCTTACTGGTGATTAAGCCATAACGATTATGGGATAAGCCATTCGGCAGCACACTGACGAGCAGGTAACGGTTCTGGTAAGCGCGCCCTTCTCGATGCAGGCGGGCGAAATCGCGTTCCTGCCGCAGCCGGAAACGCCGCTGCATGACCCGTTAGTGTGCTTTCCAGTTGATTTTCTTGACGTGGTTCGGTGTCACCGTCAACACATGACGCCCACGCGCGCGGCGCGCCTTCAACACCCTGCGGCCATTGCGGGTTTGCATCCGCTCACGGAAGCCGTGAACCCGTTTGCGACGGCGAATTTTGGGTTGCCAAGTACGCTTGGTTGACATTCGCAGTTACCTCATTTCAACTCGCTACGGAATGAACAGGGGGTAAGTATATACTACGGAAAATCAGCGGTCAACCCAACGCTTGCAATCGCCACTTCACCTCAAGTATAATTATCGTTCGGTTTAGTATTTATTGTGTTTTAATGCAGCCTGACTCCCCCGCACAACCATCTGGAGGCGTGTAACCTTGATGATGCCAAGCCATCACTGGGCGCGCAACTTTGTTATCGAACAACGTGACATCGAGCATTTGACTGGCCTGTTACTGGAAAAAGAGACTCCTCTCGATAGCGAAGCCCTTGCGCGCGCCCTGATCGAAGAACGATTGAATGCAGAGGCCGCTGCCCTGCGGGAACGGTATAAAGACGCCCGTTTTTATAACCCCTCTCAGGCCTATAAGCGTGGCCAGAAAGTGATTTTCCCAGAGTTCGACTATGAAACAGCGGTCATCAAAAGTGTCCGCTCTGGCAACAATGCCGATTATGGCGACTTCAAAGTGATCGCGGTCGAATTTGACGACGACGACCTGAACACGCCCGGCAAATACCGCGAGTTCGCTGTTGACCTGACCACCCCACACGAACTCAGCCTGACTGATGACAACGGCGGCGACCCCAGCAAATTCGGCGAACTCACTGTAGACGAGGTACTGGAGACCGGTGGCGATGACATCATCAGCGACCTGGAAGCCAGCCTGCGCGAGTCCGACGAACTCATCTACATGGCGAAAAAATGGTTCCCGCGCGACTTGCTGCTGGAGGTCAATGTCGGCCATTTGAACCTGGCTGAGGCTGTATTGGATATCGCTGGCGGCGGCCCGCTGACCACCCTCGACATCCTCGACCAGCTTGGTGGTTTGGGCAGTTCGCACCTGGCGCTGCAAGAATTTTCGATGAATTATGCCCTTAACCAAGACAGCCGCTTCGACGAGGTGGGGCCAACCGGCGAGGTGTTGTGGTATCTCGCCCGGCTCGAACCACAGGAGATGCAGCAGACTCCGCCGATGCTGCGCTATACGCCGATTGAGTATGATCGCAGCCTGCTCACCCCGGATATGCTCGCCCTCGAAGCTGAAATCGCCGACGAACTCACCCCAGCAGACCCGCCCCAAGAACCGATTGACCAACTGACCGTGACCGTCACCTACCCGCACCGGCGGCTGGGGACGCTGCCCTTGAGCCACAAGATGGCCGCGATCTTCCCCACCGCGCGTCAGACTCCGCGCGTCTACTGTACTCTGGTTGATGGGCAGGACAGCGAGGAATATCCTGCCTGGGTCGCCCGTAACGACCGCTTTGTCTTCGGGCTGGGGAAATTTTACCGCAAGCACAAACTGCCGATTGGCGTCCAAGTCACCGTTAGCCAGAGTGACGAACCGGGTAATGTCGTGGTTGATTTTGCCGCCTACAAGCCCCGCACCGAATGGATTCGCCTGATTGTGCCGAAAAATGACCGGATTTCGTTCGAGAATCAAAAACGTGCGATTGGCGCGGAGTATGACGAACTCATGATCCTGGGCGCGGATGACCTGGCGGGCGTGGACGCGCTGTTCCAAAACGCGCAGCAGCAGAAGAAAAGCCTGGCATCAATCCTGAAGACACTCATCCCGCCGCTGGGCGCGCTCACACCCCAGGGAACAGTACATGCCAAAACGCTTTACAGCGCGGTCAATGTGCTGCGGCGCTGTCCGCCCGGCCCGATCTTTGCCACACTCGTCGCCAACCCCGATTTTCAGGATATGGGCGGGCATTATTGGAAATTGAGCGGGGATTAGCGCCTGTGCCTACCAGGACAGCTTTATTGGGAGAATTGCGATGACGACGACTACAGCCAAACCCAGCTTCCTGGGCAAACCGACGCTGGATACCAAGTTTCGTATTGATTTCAGTTGGTGGGAGAAGAGTTCCGAAGACCTGCGTACCTACCTGTTGAGCCACCTGCTGCCAGAACAGCGCGACCGCCTGAGCCAGAACGACGAAGACCGCACCGTCGATTACATCGACCCGGAAACCGGCGAGGTCATGCAGCTTGACGAACTCGGTCTCGCCATCCAGATCGCGGCGGAAGACCCCAACTTCATCAACGAGCATACCTCCCTGGTGGATAGTATCTTCCGCGTCTTCCTGGCGAATGGCAACTTACCGATGACCCCGCGTGAACTGGCGGAGTACACCGGACGGTCGGCCAACACGATCTTGAAAACGTTCAGCGGCGGGCAAATCTACAAGGGCATCCGCCCGGTTTCGTAATGCGTATGGGGAGCATTTTGGAAAGGAAAGCAGTATGAGCCGGGTCATCGACACCGACAGCACCGGGAAACAACGTAACCAATTGATGCGCACGGCTGCCGAAATTTTGCGGCGCTTGAGCCAGAAAAGCGACATGGACGCCGACGTAAAAGATATGCTGGCGACCCTCGTCTATTGTTTCCGCGAAATTGAGGAAGGAATCGATCAATCCGCCCAGGCCTGGGAGAAGCGCGATTATTGGGTCAAAGCGGAGGAACTGCGCCAACGCTGGAGCTGGCCCGGCGACACTGCCGACCAGATACGGACGATGATTTACCAGGAAGATTGGAATCGGCTGCCACCGATCATGGTCAAGCTGCTGCCGCGCTTCGCCGACATCAAAATTACCAAACTCACGCGCGACGAGTCGCTCTGGCAAGGCGCGTATGACCGCCTGATGCGCGAGAAACCGACGCTCTAAACCGAGATGATGTGAAACATAGTTGGGGCGTTCTTGTAGAGGCATGATCGTTCACGCCCCTACCCATCAATCGCCTTCTTCCTCATTACCTTTTAACTTCTCTTTGCTCACTCGAAGCGCCCCTCCAGCCAGGGCAGCAACGTCTCATAATTCGGGACAGCCCCTTCTGCCGAGGTTAGGATGGTGTCACGGTCGATCACCAGCCGGTCGTAGCGTCCGATGTTGAGCAGCACTGGCGGCGCGAGCAGCGCCATATCCACAACCGTCAGATTCGTTTCAATCGAGCGGTTGAAGACACTCACGACGGCAGGCCAATTCAGCGGGTTCGCCAGCTTCGCTAACAAAGCCGACGTCACCTGCTGCTGGCGATCGGCGCGCTGATAATCGTCGTCAGCCTGGCGCGTGCGGGCGTAAATCAGGGCGCGTTCGCCGTCCATCGTCTGCATTCCCGACTCAAACCGGATCGTGGTCACACCGCCGTCTTCTGTCGGATACTGGTTATCCACCAGCGTGCGTTCGACATCAAGGGTCACGCCGCCCACCGCGTCGATGAGTTCCACGAAACCTTGAAATTCCAGCCGCGCGTAACGGTCAACTTGCACGCCGAAGTCTTGCGCCAGGCTGGCGACCAACAGTTCCGGCCCGCCGCCTGGTTTTTCTTGCTCGCCCAACATGTTGATGGTATTAATGCGCTGTGGGCCGTATCCTGGCACATCAATGAACAAATCGCGCGGGAACGACAGGATACTGGTACGTAGGTGGGCGGGGTCGATGCCCAGTAGCATGATGCTGTCCGTGCGCGAAACGACACCCTCCCCATCGCGCCCATCAACACCGAGGACGAGGAGATCAATATGGGGCGGTGGAAACACCAGATACGTCAGCAAGGACAAGCCGCAGCAGAATATTGGTAGCAGCAGCGCCGCGACGAAAATGAGCGCCGGACTCAGGCGGCGCGCTTTAACCAGGCGTACCGCCGGACTGGGGCGGGTATCGCCTGCTTGTATCGGGGGAATAATCACAACGGTTTAGCCAAACACAATCCCCAGGTCGCGCGCCATGCGGACGACATCGCCACCTGGATCGACAAATTTCATCTGGATCGCGTCGCCCATCGGCACGGAGTCCATACCCGCACCCTGGAGCGCGACCATATAACCCCACTTTTCTTGGGCGACCAGATGCACCGCCGCTGCCCCAAAACGGGTCGCCAGCCAGCGGTCATGCGGCGTAGGCTGGCCGCCGCGCTGGACGTGGCCGAGTACCGTCACCCGCACTTCCGCCGCCACACAATCCGCCAGCATATTGCCCACCGTATAACCGATTCCGCCCAAACGCCCTGATCCTTTGCCGTCACCTTTGATATGGAACTGCTGCGCCCCACGCGCCGGTGCAGCGCCTTCCGCGACCACGATCAGGCTGTAATGGCGGCCTGAAAGCTGCACCTGCTGGATTTTCTGGCACACCACGTCGATATTAAATGGGATTTCAGGGATCAAAATCGCATCCGCGCCACCCGCGACTCCGGCGTGCAGGGCGATCCATCCCGCGTCCCGTCCCATCACTTCCAACACCATCACACGGTGGTGGCTTTCGGCGGTGGTCTGCAACTTGTCTAAAGCCTCGGTCGCGGTGTTAATCGCGGTGTCGAAGCCGAAGGTAGTATCGGTCTGCGCCAGGTCATTGTCAATGGTTTTTGGCACACCCACGATGCGCGCGCCCATCCCCACCAGCTTATGCGCAATCGACATTGTGCCGTCGCCGCCCGCCACGATCAGGGCGTCTAGTCCCAGTTCGGCCATCCGTTCAAGCGCCTGGTGCGACACATCTTCGTATTCAATCGTCCCATCCGGGCGTTGGATCGGATGCGCGAACGGGCTGCCGCGATTGGCCGCGCCCAGCACTGTCCCACCCCGCCCCAAAAGCTCTTGCACATTCTGCTCGTGCAGCGGCATCAGCGGCAGGCCATGATACAGGCCGTCGAATCCTTCCAGGATACCCACGACTTCCCAGCCATAACCGTTTTTGGCTGTCAGCACCACCGCGCGTATGACCGCGTTCAGGCCGGGCGCGTCGCCGCCGCCCGTCAGTATTCCAATCCGTAGGGACATAGTGAGTCCTCAATGGTCAATTTTTTGTCAGTTCCAGCAAGAATACCCGCGCTCGGTGAAAATCGAAACAAATGTCTGAACAAATGTTCAACATTTGCCGCCAATTTTCGGTTAAAATAGGGATGATAGGCAGCAGGATCACTAACGACCGATTTTCATCCCGCATTTCGCAGAATGGCAGAAATTATACAGCGCCGCCGCCGCCGCCGCCGCCGCCGCCACAAGGTCAATAGCGATCAAAACGAATTTTTACCGATTCGCTTTCGTCGTTTTCGTCGCCTATTTCGCCATTCGACCAGCGTTTGTTTGATTACTGAAAACCAGGAATGTCTTTTTTCATTTGTCTTTTACTAATGACTAGCGACTTTATTCGTACCGCTTCCACTCGCTCCCGCCCGCTGTCAGGCTGAAGATGCCACCGCGCGGCTCGTTCATATAAATCGTCCCACCGCTGCCGATCTGCACCTGGACATCAAAGGGCGTCTCCCACTCGATCACCGCCCAACCCAAGCGGTCGCGCAGCGCCGCCTGGCCGCGCCACAACAGGCCGAAACCGCGCCTGGGCTGCCAGGTATAAGGCGGGGGATTGATATAGGCAGGGTCGGTGTCCGCCATCCCTTCGACGAAGGCATCGTTGAACACCTGCCAGCGGGGCAAATTGGCGCTGTCGTATAGCACGTAAATCGCATCCTGCTGCTCCACCCACAGCATGAAACCATTCTGAAATTGCAGGAACGACCCTGGCGTAACCACCGGCGGGTTGAGCGGGCAGTCGGTCGGGCTGACCGCCACGAAAAACCAGGGGATGCCGCAGCCCGACGGTTGCGGGTTGCCAATCGCGGTCGGGATCGGGACGAGACCACTGATCCCGTTGAGCGTCGGAAGCACCGGCGAATACGGGTAGTAGGGGGTTACGGTCGCCGGTGGCGTGCGCGTAAAAAGCGGTGTCTGTGTTGGGGTCGGGGTCGGTGTTTTGCTCGGCGGTAGCGTCGGCGTGACCAGCACAAAATCGGCGTCTAACGTAGCTTCAAACGGGGATAAAAGTTCCGATCGGATGGTCGAACTCGCCACCGGGATCACGATAGGCGATGGTGTCGGACTTAAGACACGGGTCGGCGCGGGTGTAGTCGGGGCAAGTGTTACATCCTGGATGAGTTGTGGGCCATCGCCGCGCCCGCCACCCTGCCCCGGATCACAGGCCGCCAGCCCTAAAATGATGATGAGCAATATATATGGGCGTCTGCCCATGTGTCCTACCTCTGTAACCGCCCGATACGTGTCCTGATTCTAGCGGTATTCTAGCATTGTGCAATTGGCTGAAAAGGGCGAGCGGCGATATGCTTGTTCATAAATGCAGCATGAGGAGTACATCATGGCAAGACGCAGGGGAAACCGCAGTCGAGAACGCGATTCCCGATCCGAATCCTATGACAGGCCGCGCGGCAAAGGGGATGCTGAGGCGCGCGTCGAACGGCTGACCTGGTTCTTCCTGGTCGTCATCTTCGCTGTTGCCCAAATCTTCGAGAGTATCCCTCCGGTCACGGTGCCGTTGGCGGGCGCGGGTATTTTACTCGGCTCCGGCTTATATCAATATTCGCGGCGCTGGCGCGTCAGCCCGGTAACGTGGCTGGCCGGCGCGCTCATGGCCGGTCTGGCGTATGTCAACCTGCAAGTCAACCCGACGCGGGATTTCACAGGACTAGCGCTGCTGGTCTTTGCCGGTGTGATCGCGTTTGGGCTGTTAACCGGCGAAACATAGGTCATTTACTACAAATCGCCCGTTTATAAGCCGATTTTCGGTTTGGAGTTGACATTTGTCGAAAAATAAGCCATTTTAGTTTTAGATATTTTGCCTAAATGGTTTGGTACAGGATTAAAATGGCAGACGTGAACACCACCATTACCGTCGAGGATGTGCGCAAGCTGGCGCTGCCCCTGGGAACGCGCGTGGTTGCCGGGGATGGGTTGTTGACTCGTACCGTGACCTGGGCGACGGTGATTTACCCGGAGAGCAAAACAGCGTCCAAGTCGATCCAACGCGGCGAGATGGTGCTGCTGTCTGCGCCAGAAAATAATGCCCCGCGCATGACCAACGACATCGATATGGTGCGCTGGGCGTCTGACATGCAAGCGTCGGCGGTGGTGTTGAGCGAGAACGCATCCCCGACCGCGATTGCCGAGGCCAACGCCTTTGGGATGCCGGTGCTGATCCTGCCCGGTGGCAGCCGCATTCGGATGGTGGAAAAGTCGATTGTCAGCCTGCTGGTTGACCGCAAGGGCCGACTCGAACGCCGCGCGACCCAGATTTATAAACAACTCACTCAGATTTCATCGCGCAACGAAGGCATGTCGGAACTCATCAACGCGATGGCGCGGCTGACCAACAAGGGCATCGTGGTGCAGGACAAACGCCTGCGTATCATCGAGAGCGCCGTGCAGCCGCAGTTCATTGGCAATTGGGACGACGTGGAGCAGTTCCTGCGCAATTTGTATAATTTACCGATGGAAATACAGGATCGCCACCGCGTCGTCGAGATCGAAAATCCGGTGCTGTTGCAATCGCTGCCAACACCGGGGCTGGCGCGTTTCGTCTGCCCGATCATCACCAAGAACATCGGGCGTGGTTATCTCTCGATTATTGGGCGCGATACCGAACTGGATGATATTGACCTGCTGGTGGCGGAACACGGCGCGGCGGCCTGCGCCCTGGAAATGGCGAAGGCTAAAGCCATCTCTGACACCGAAAAACGGCTGCGCGGGACATTCCTGGATCGCCTGTTGATTGGCGACGTGAGCCAGCAAGAAGCGATCCGGCAGGGCGAACGCTTTGAACACGACATGCTGCAAACGCACCTGGCGATTGTCCTGTCGTGGCAAGGTGACAAAAGCCCGTCCAACCGCCGCCTGGAAACATTAGTGAACGGCGTCGTCTCCAGCCAGCACGCCAGCGCCCTGGTATGGCAGCGCGAACGCGAAAATGAATTGCTAGTTTTCCATGCCACCAACCCTGACGAGCCGATTGATGCCAGCATGAAACTAGCAAAAGCCTTCAGCAGCGAAGTCCAACGCCAGTATCCGGGGGGGCGGGTCGCGGTCGGGTTGGGCCAGGCGGCGCGCGACATCAGTTCGTGGCGCAACAGCTACCGCGACGCCGTACAGGCGCTTGAACTGGCGACCAGGCTGCACACGGATACCCCGCTGTATATCGGCGACCTGGGCGTTTACCAACTTATCTTGAGCCTGTCTGACCGCGAAAAATTGATGGCCTTTTGCGACCGCACCCTGGGACCGCTGCTGGAATATGACCTGCGCCAGCACGCCGATCTAATCAAAACGCTCGAAGCATTCTTCGCCTGTCATGGCAACTTGAGCCAGACCGCCGAGACCTTGATCGTCCACCGCAACACCCTGCTCTATCGCATGAACCGGATTAACGAAATTGCCCAAATCGACCTCGCCCGCCCGGAAATCCGGCTGGCGTTACACCTGGCGCTGACCATCCGCCGTCTGCTGGCGCTCAACTAAATACTGAGCGTGACACTCAAGATTCGGGTCAAACAGGCTCTAGCGCGTCTATTGAGCAATTACCGAATTTTTCTAGGGTAAATTATCCAAGTCAGCAGCGCTATATTTCTGGCAAATCATCTGAAAGGGCGTAGAAGATCATCTCGTGAATGGTCTTCATGCAGAATGCCGATCGTATTCCCCGTGCGCTTTGCTAATTTGCCTAACAACACCTCCTGCTAAGTTCCCTACCCATAACATAAACCTCACTTTTCGGCGTAAGTGTGCAATCTATACGAACGTTTTTTTGGTAGATTTTCTAGGTCGCCGCCGTTACAGTGGACGCTATCGTAGTTTCGATATTCCTAGGCGCGACTCGACGTGCCTATGTGCCGCAAGCCGGAGGAGTACACAATGCAGCAAGACAACCTATCTGACGGTCAGGAACTTCCCCAGTTGCACCTCATTGACACGCAGGAACGGGATGCCTGCGCGCTCATTTGTGCCGTCCGCAAAGGCGGCCAACCCACACATGGAAACGTCAAACGCACCATCGAAGCCCTAACCCGCATGGGTCATCGCACCGGCTTCGTTGATGGTGAAGGCGATGGGGTGGGTATTTTGACCGACATCCCGCGCCAATTATGGATGAAGAAGCTGGCACGCGCGGGTTTACGCACCTCAATGGCGAGCAGCCGCAACTTCTGGGTCGCGCACATCATGATCCCAGCCGTCGCGCGCGGGCGCACAACCCACCTGATTGAGCAGATCAGCCAACGGCTCACGGAAGCGGGGCTGGACGTGCTGGTGGAAGAACCGGGCGTGGTCAGCCACAACATCCTGGGGCCGAATGCGCAGAAGAACGAACCCGTCTTCTGGCAGTTGGCCGGTATGAACGGCAGCGCCGCCTCGGAACAACTGGAACGGACGCTGTTCAACCTGCAATCGCAGCTAGAGCATGACCTCGGTGTGCATTTCCCGTCGATGTCAGCCCACAGCGTCGTCTACAAGGTGCAAGGCACGGTCGAACTGCTGCGGCGCTATTATCCCGAACTGCGCGACCCGGATTACGCTTCGAGCATCACACTCGGTCACGCGCGCTACAGCACCAACACCAACCCGATATTTGAACGCGCCCAACCGTTCAACGTGATCGGCCACAACGGCGAGTTCAACACCATTTCACGCTTCCGCCTGGAGGCGGATATGGTCGGTATCTCGCTCGACCCCAATAACTCCGACTCGCAGGATGTTGACCGCGTACTTCGCGCGCTGTGTATGGACTTCGGCATGGACTTGGTTGAGGCGATGGAATTTGTATTCCCACCCCATCAACATGACCTGATTCAAAACTCGCCCGAAATCCACGCCATGTACGAGCAAATCCGCCGCTCCTTCGGGCCGTTCGCGCAAGGGCCAGCAGCAGTCGCGGGACGGCTGGGCGACCTATGCGTGTTCAGCGTGGATGCGCTCGGTCTGCGCCCATTGTGGGTCGGCGAAACAGAGAAGGAATATTTCGCTACTTCGGAACGGGGTGTGTACGCGCTTGACATGATGTCCAGCGAACCCAAGCCGCTCGCGCCGGGCGAAAAAATCGCGCTGAAAGTTGAACCGGGACGTGGCATCGAAGTGCTGGATTATCCGGCTATTCAGCGGCACGTCCTGAATCGCCAGCGCGAACGCGGCCTTCGCTTCGGTTATCAAGCAGGCGGCGGGTGGTCACTGAGCGACTTGCAAATCCAACCCGGCCCGGCTCTGTCCGGCGACCTCAACGGGCATAGCAATGGCAAACAATTGTCGCCCGTGCCGGTTGCTATCGCCGAAGAACAGCCAGAACCAGAACCGATGCGGATGCGCAGCACTAACCCGCGCCCGATGCCCTGGAAGACCCGCACGACGGTGGTCAACACCAATACGATGGCCGCTCTGGGCTGGGAACGTTATCACGTCAACTTTGTCGAAACCATCGCCGAATCGCTTAAAGAACAGGTCGGTTCACTCGGCTGGGATGGGCCGTTGGCCGCCCTGAGCCAAACACGGGTGAACGTCGCCGATTACTACAAAGAAACGGTCGCGGTCGTCACCAACCCCGCGATTGATCGTGAGCGTGAGAAAGCGCAGTTTTCGACTCAGACGTTGATCGGGGTACGTCCTCCAGTCAACCAGTCGCCCAATCCTGACCACATCCTGGTTCAATTGGATACCCCCCTGCTGTTGGGCGGCTACGAAGGTCTGGGTGAGATTGAAGACCTGCGCGCGGTTGCCGAGAAGCACGGCACGATGACCATTGAAGACCTGGTTGACCTGTTCGGTGATCGCCTGGTGGTATTCTCGATGAGTGCGGCACTGGATGAAGGCATCCAAGACGCGATTGACCGCCTCCAAAATGCAGCGATTGAAGCCGTGCAAAATGGCGCACAGTGCATCGTGCTGGATGATACCGATGTATACGACGGCAAACAATTGTGGCTCGATCCGCTTTTGGTTACATCGGCAATTGACCAGGCGCTGCGCAACAGCAGCGACACACCCAACCTTCGTCGTCAAGCGGGTGTAGTGGTGCGCAGCGGCGCGCTACGCGACCTGCACGACCTGGCGCTTTGCTTCGCGCTGGGGGCAAACGCACTGCTGCCGTATGCCCTGTACGCGGTCGGGATGGGGATTGCCCCGCGCGCGCCGAGAGAAAAGCTGACACCGGAACAAATCCTGAAGCAGACCAATGGCGTGTTGAAAGTCTTGCAGGGCGGTCTGGAAAAGGTCATTTCGACCATCGGCTGCCATGAATTACGTGGCTACGGACATTCGTTTAGCTCGATTGGGCTGGCGAGCAGCGTTGCAACCTATTTTGGCACACCCAATTATTTCGGCTCGGACGCGCGCGGCCTGACGTGGGACGCGATGAAAACCGACACCGAACTGCGGGCGGCGGAGTTGCGCGGCGAAGTCACCGGCAAACTGGCGAACGCAGATCGTTTCTATCCCAAGATGTGGAAGAAGGTCGAAGATGCCGCGCACGGCGAGGTCTCGCTGGAAGAATACACTCAGGAACTGCTGAACCTGGAAGATAGTATTCCGATTGCGCTGCGGCATATCCTTGGCTTGAAAACCGGCGATGTCGAGGCGGAAATTGACCCGGATACCGTAGACATCACGACCGGCGAACATTCGATGCCCGTCTTGATCGGGGCGATGTCGTTTGGTTCGCAGGGCGAATTGGCTTACAAGGCCTACGGTGAAGCCGCTTACCGGCTGAATATCATCTGTGTCAACGGCGAAGGTGGCGAACTGGCCGATGTGATGGGCCGCTACCCACGTAACCGGGGCAACCAGGTAGCATCGGCGCGCTTTGGCGTGAACATCGAATTTTTGAACTCGTGCAATTTGTTAGAGATCAAGATCGGCCAGGGCGCGAAACCGGGCGAAGGCGGGCAGCTACCCGGTTACAAAGTCACCGAGCAGGTGGCCGCCGCGCGGCACACAACCCCTGGCGTTGACCTGATTTCGCCCAGCAACAACCACGACTTGTATTCGATTGAAGACCTGGCGCAGCTTATCGACGAGCTAAAAACGGCCAATCCGAACGCGCGCGTCTCGGTCAAAATCCCGGTTGTGCCGGGTGTCGGCGTGATCGCGGTTGGTGTGGCAAAAGCGGGCGCGGACATCATCAACATCACCGGCTACGAAGGTGGTACCGGTGCGGCGCGGGCGCATTCGCTGCGGCATGTCGGCCTCCCGGCAGAAATCGGCTTGTGGTTGTCCCACCGGGCGCTGTCCGAAAGCGGCCTGCGCGATGATGTTGAACTGTGGTGCGACGGCGGGATGAAGAGTGGGCGAGACGTGATCAAAATGCTGTGCCTGGGCGCGAACCGAGTCGGCTTCGGCACGCTGGCGATGGTCGCGGTCGGCTGCACCATCTGCCGCAAATGCCACGAAGGGACGTGCCACGTCGGCATCACGACGCATGTGAAAACGAAAGAAGAAGCGGCACTCAAGGGCATCAAACACTTTGAGCCGCGGGATTACGAGATGGCGGTCGAAGGCATCTGCAACGTGTTCCACATGCTGGCCGATGACATTCGCAAGTGGACGGCGAAATTGGGCGTGACGCGGACGCAAGATTTGGTCGGTCGCGCCGACCTGCTCGAACAGATCGCAATGCACGACCGGGTTGACCTCAGCCCGTTGATGCGGCGCGCGCCGTATAACCAAAAGAAAAGCCTGATGCCGGGTGTGGGCCGCCGCTTGAACCGCCCGCGCAACACCCTGAGCAAGCAGATCACCACGACCATCGCCGAGAGCATTGGGCGTGGCGAACACGAAGTCACTTATGATGACGAGCAGGTGATGGCGATGGATCGGGCGCTGGGAACGCACCTGGCGGGCGCGCTCAAACGTGCCGATTTTCTGAACGCCGACTTGATCGACGCGGTACACCTGAACTTTAGCAACTCGGCGGTGCCGGGCAACGGTCTGGCCGCCTTCATCGACGCGCCGCTGGATGTGCTGGTGGAAGGCGGGGCGCAGGACGGCGTCGCCAAGTGCGCGCGGGCGGGTACCGTGACGATCCTGAAAGGGCTGAATCACAACGGCCAGCGGCTCGATGGCTCGGTCGGCAAGAGCTTTGCCTACGGGGCGCAGGGTGGGCGCTTCATCGTACAGGGCAACGCCGATACCCGCGCGTGCATCCGCTTGAGCGGTTCGGACGTGATCTTCGGCGGCGAGGTGAAAGAACCGCTGCGGGATGAATTGGGCGGCCTGGCAGCGCGGGCGAACTTAAAAGGCTACGCCTGCGAGTACATGACCTCCGGGCACGTGGTGATCCTGGGCGACCCCGGCCCCTGGATGTGTGCGGGCATGTCCGGTGGCGTGATTTACCAGCGCATCCAGCCGGAGATGAACCTGACGGTGGATGCCATCCGGCGGCGCATCGCCGAGGGCGCGACGGTAGACATCTTCCCGCTGGATGACAAGGGTATCGAGGATGTGCGCGAACTCGTCAACACTTACATCCAGACACTCGAAATCAATAACCAACCGGAAGCGGTACAGCACCTGTATGGCCTGTTGAATCGGCCACAGGATCATTTCGTGAAGATCGCGCCGCCCATGCGAAAGAATTAGAGAATTGTGGTCAGGAATCAGCCGCCAGCAACTTCTAGCTGCTGACGGCTATTTATACCAATTACTATTTTCGCCCTGATCGTGGGCATCGCCTGGTTGAGCGCCGTCGGTTAGGCGGTCGCAGCTTCCTTTGAGGGCGGCTGTGGCATGGTTGAGCGGCGGGTCGTTTCACGCAGACGCTGCGACAACACACGGATGATGCCGCGCAAGACTTCAGGATAATCCGAAATGAGTTCATAAAAGGTCGTTTGATCGAGGCGCAGCAAATAGGTTTCTTCGACCGCCGTGACCGACGCATTGCGCGGCTCGGCATCGAGGAGTGCCAATTCGCCAAATACGTCTTTTTCGCCTAACCAGGCAATCGTCTGTACGCCATCATGGACATGCACCCGACCGGAAGCGATCACATACAGGCAGTCCCCTAGATCATCCTTTTGAATGATCAGCTTCCCTTCCAGAACGACCTCATCTTTTACGATGGAGGCGATTTCAAATAGTAGTGGGTCTGGGACATGACTGAACAAGCTGACCGATTTGAGCAGCAACATTTTTTCGATTGTGAGAAGCATTTTTCTCCTCCGTAAAGTCCGATCGTCCAGGCGATCCAGTACCCACTCGGCGGTTTCTCGGACGACAATACTTTCATCCGAGGTCACGACCTCGACCGCACGAAGCAAAGCGCGCTCTTTGCGCTGCCGGATACCATATAAGGCGCTCACCTTGAGCCAGGGAGATGCACTCGCAGAGGTAAGCAGTTGCTCTAGCCATCGTTCGCGCCCAAGCCAGGGTTGACCACAGTTATCCATCAACGCATCAAGGCCCTGACGCGATTGGATGTCATCATCCAATAATGCGATCACCAACAATTTTAGATCGCGCGACAAGGTAACGTGCAAGACTTCAAGCGCGTAGCTGCGCTGCGCCTCGGACGTTGAAAAATAGTCGTCCCGCGCCCGTACAATCGTCTGTGGATCATATATGAACGAACACAGCAAAAAGACGCGGGTTCGTATCCTGTCTAACATATAGCGCAGTGCGCCCGGCAAGAGCGGATCATCATTCAACAGCGCCAACCCCTGCAAATACCAGACATCATCCGCTATTTCACGATGAATTTGGCTTTCAACGTGAAGAACATCGGGCGCGTGATATTTGGCCTGAGCCAATGCCGCCAAAATCGGTTCGCGGACAGCGGCTTCTGGGAAATCAAGATGCGGTTCGAGGACGGCAGTATTCCGCAGTCGTCCACAGATGCGGACAATTTGCTGAGCAAGATTGCGGCGGACATAAACATCAACTTCTACTTCATGGCGAATTTCGGCCAATACCGAGGCAAAAAGCGGCAGTACGGACGCATCAGCGGTGTTCAAGGCAGCAATAGCCGTTGAGCGTACTGCTTTGACCGATAGATTTTCGATAACTGACGGCCAAAACTGCGGATTTTTGAGCTTCCCTGCCGCCATAATCGCCATGCGGCGGACATCAACATCATCGTCCAATAACAGCTTGACAAGCGGTTGAAACAGACTTGGTAGACCGATTTCACCGATTGCTTCGGCTGCAAGCGCACGATCCTGGGGCGCGGACGAATGATACAATTGGTGCAAACGCCCTTCGGCAAGCGCAGCCCCATCAACTCTTTCCATGCGCATCAAACCGACTATAGCCGCCACCTGAATCGCCGGTTCAGGCGCTTGCAAATAGACCGACACCTGCTTCAACACGGTGGCGGGGTCAATGACCATTGCTGTCCGAATAGCCGCTGCGCGTACCGCTGTATCCGTTTCTGCACCCAGCAGCTTGCGCACATTCGAACTGGCAGAAACCAGCTTCAATGTCTCGATCCGACGCAGTGCATCCTGGCGTACCGCTGACGATACATGGTTGAGCATTTCAGGCAGGAGAGTCACCAGCGAGTCCGGATCGGCCTCTTGCAGCAAATTCAGCAGGTAAAGCGCGTCAACAGCGGTGCTTTCAGCGAGGCGAGATTTGACCAAAGACGAAACGGATTGCTCTTTGATGAGGTACTGCATGTTCCCCAAGCGGCGCTTACTTAGAGCCTGTACCAGGGCTTGGGGATATTGGCGACTGAGCAAGACGGCGCTCAACGTCCACACTAATCCGACCCCGATGGAGAGCGCGATCAAGTGGAGGGGCCCCCAAGCCATCACACCCAATATGAACAGCAGGAGAATACCCGCTGCGCCAGTGGTTACGGGTTCAATCAGACTTTCGACCTGCGTCTGGGTTTGAACCCGAATAGATGGTGGAAGCGATTGGTAAATGGTCATCTGGCTGAAGCTCGTGATCGTCCCGCGCAGCACATATTCGACCAGGCGCGCGACGGCCATCAGGACAAACAAAACGAAACCTGCGCCGGTAATCACGCCGACACCAGCGGTTATGCCCATCAGGATCGAACCAACCAGGGGAACCAGAATGATGCAGACGACGATGCCCAAACGGTTGATAATCGATGCCGTGAAAAAGGTCTGCACGATCAACTGAACCAACGCCAGGATCGCAAAATACACGCCCAGAAAGCCGGTCAAGGCATCACTTTCGGGGTAGTAAATTTCGGTCAGGCCGTAAAAGGCGTTATCCAAGAAATAGTACGAAATCGTAGCGATGGCCGCAAAGATAAAGATCAGCACGATGTAGCGATTTTTCCAGGGGTTGGCGTAACGTTCGGCAACCTCACCCTGTTCAGCCGATTTTTGTTCTGCTGTTAGGCGTTCGCCAAACAAACGCGCGATGGCGAGCATGATGAACAGCGAAGCGATAATGCTGGCGATGGTGAACAGCAGCAGGTTGTGTGTTCCTACCCAACCGACCAGGATTGGCACGGTAAAACCACCGATGATAGAGGCGATGGTATCGCCTGCGCCCACAACACCAAACAGCCGTTTACCCTGTTGAATATTGAAGATGCGGGCTGACAAAGACCAAAATTCGAGATTGGTGAGCAACCAGAGCAGTTCAATCGCAATCATGAACGCAATCGCAGGCCACTGCGCATCGGTTAGGCCAAACAACAGCCAGAAACCCGTCACCAAGATGAATTGGAATACCAGGTTGGCGACCAACAGCTTCACGAAAGATATGCGCTTGCCGAGCCAGGTATAGATGAATCCGACCAGGCTATTGGCGACTGCGGTTGCGATGTATACGTAGGGCAACGTATTCGCGCCAAATTCGGTCAGGAAGAGGCTGGTGGAAACTGAGAGCAGGAAAACGCGGTTTACGCCGATAAAAAACGAGTGTAGAAGCAGTAAATTGACAAGGCGACCTTCACCAGGCCGGATATTGAGCGCCGAGGCGAAACGTTTTATCAGGGACATGCGCTGCTTTCAGTAGTAACGGAGTCCGCATCCAGTATACACCGAAAGTGCTACACAGGTTATTCGTGGCTATGTGCTGCCGGATAGGGTCGCCAGGACGCGCTGAATCTTGAGCGCCAGATGGAGGATCAGGCGATTGTCCGAGTCATCCAGGTTCATTTCGGTCAATTCACTGATGCGTTCGAGCCGATATACCAGGGTATTGCGATGCACATCCAGGTCTTGCGCGGCTTTGGCAAGATTACCATTGGCCTCAAAAAAACCATTCAGGGTGCGGATGAGATCACCCTGTTTGCGTCCATCGTGTTCGACCAACAAGCCGAGTGTTTCCTGGTAGAAGCGCCGCAGATGGTCAAGGTTGCGCTCTTTGAGGGCCAGCAGGAGTTGAAACAATTTGAGATCACCGTAAAAGGTGGTGTCTTCTTTTTCGCCTAACTCATTGGCGATGCTCACCGCATCCTTCGCCTCACGGTAAGCCTCGCGCAGGGCGGCCAATCCGGTGACGGGACGGCTGATGCCCGCACCGACGAGGCCGCTGGGTGAGCGGGTCGTCAATTGGTCGCGCACTTCTTCCACCATGCGCCGGACGCGCGCCGTCTGGGTCGCGTTCTCGATTGGATAAATGGCGACGATGACATCGACATACTGCCCGACCGCCCCATTCATCTGCCGACGCAGCATGTCATCACGCACCAATGAAATGAGCGATTCAAGCGGAAGCGGCGTGCCAGAGCGGGTGGCTGCCCGGAACACAGCGACCATGTAGCTGCACGATGTATCAAAGCCGGCCTGCTGCGCGCGGGTGGTGAGCAGATCATCATCAGCCGGTGTGCCACTGAGCCACATTTGCACCCAGTCTCCACGCGCTTGCTCGACCGCGAAGGCAATCGCCCGATTCTTCGCCAGCTCAATCGCGCAGACATCCGCGCCGTAGGTTAAAACCATACGGTCGAAATCGTCGAGCGGTTCGTGCTTATCCACCAGGGAAAGATAACCGGCGACGCGCTTTTCTACCTTTAGAACAGTGGTATAGCCGAGCGGACTGGCGACAATTGACCCTTCAAGGTCAGGCGCATCGCGGTCAAGCCAATTTTGGAACGCGCCGTAGGGCAGGCTTTGCAGCAAGGCACGCCCGCCGCCCGCGCTGGCGCGCCGGGACACGTTGGGATAAACCTGTGCCATCAGCACCCCAGCGTCATCATGGACAACCACAGGCTTGGCGGTCGCGCGGGCAACGATTTGCAGTAGACTGTTCAGGTCGCGGTTTTCCGCCGCGAGCCGGCTGAGCTGGCGCTGGATTTCCATCGCACGCTGGGCAAGCTGCGCAGTGTGGTTGACGATCAGGGTATTTACGGCACGTTCGATTTTGGTGAGGCCGCTGTCTTCCGGCAGCAACAGCAAGCTCACATGGCAATCGTTTGCGATGGCAATGGTGGTATCGGACATTTCATCGGCGGATGCCACCGCATTCACACCGACTTGCGCCAGGCTTTGTATCACCTCGCCCAGCGTCATGCGGCTATTGTAACTTTTCAACACATCCATCGAAACGAGCGCCAGTTCGCCGCCGTAGAGGTCGGGGAAGGCCGGCGGTTGTGCGCGGACGGTGACGGCCCAATTGATCGAGGTGTCCGCCGCCCCTGCCGCCAGGGTAGTACCGAGTGGGAGCGCAAATTGCAATAGAGCCTGGAGCGTTGCGGTATTGTTGTCACTCATATCCATACATCCGTGTTCATGATTTGATTTTAGTCAGCACATTTACCTAACACGATGCCTATTTTCACCAATGAACCTGTACGTGTTTTAGCAATTATATCTAAATCAGCGAGAATAATACACAAATCAAAACAGGGCAAGCACTTATAAAGTACCTGCCCTGTCTTTTCTACTATTTACTTTGCACAACTAGGTTGTCGAGCGTTTGACCCCGACTGATAACGATTCGCCGTCGAAGGTGAAATCTTCGCGGTGGAAACCGTCATTGGGTTCTGCGGCTTCCAGCGATTTGCTCAAGGTTTCGGCGCGGATGTAATCGGCAAACTGCGTGATGGCCTTGCCCAGCCGATCACTGGCGACATACTTCACCTGGATCGTATCCTCAATATTGAAGTCGGCATCCTTACGCAGCGTTTGCACCCGGCGCACGACCTCACGGGCGAGGCCTTCCATGATGAGGTCTTCAGTCAAGCGCGTATCGACGGCGGCCAGATAACCGGCTTCCTGGGCGATAGCAAAGCCCTCGGCGCTTTTCTGCTTAACCTCCACCTCATCAGGCGTGATCTCGAAGGTTTGACCGTTGACTTCCACCGTGACATTTTCGCCGCGCATCAGGGTTTCCGCCCAGCGCGTGACATCGGCCAGAACGCCCCCGCGCAGCGTTTTCTGCACGGCGGGAAAATCCTTACCTAATTTCTTACCCAATACGCTTGGGAGTGGGTTGAGGGCGTAGGCCACGACATCGCCCGCGCCTTCCAATACCTTGACCTCTTTGACATTGAGTTCGCTCTTGATGAGGTCAGACAGCTTGCGGACGGCATCGGCCTCTTTCGCTTCACGGGTGGCGAACTGGGCGTTAGCAAGCGGCTGACGGACGCGCAGATTCGCATTTTCGCGGGCAGCGCGTCCCAGGCTGACCAGCCGTTCGACCACGCGCATCTCGTCAATGGTGTGCATATTGATGAGGCTAGCATCATACTCCGGCCAGGTAGACAGATGCACACTGTCCGACGCATTCTTATCGACCTCAGCGACCAGATTGCGATACAGCGCCTCGCTCAAAAAGGGCATGGTTGGCGCGATAAGTTTGGTGACAGTGGTCAAACACTCATACAGTGTCGCATACGCACCTAGCTTTTCGTCATCGTTCTCGCTTTTCCAGAAGCGGCGGCGGCTGAGACGGACGTACCAATTGCTCAGGCTTTCGACGAACGCCTGGATAGGCCGCGTGGCGTCGGTGACATTATAGGACTCATAGGCCTCAGTAACCTCTTTGACCAGCAAATGCAATTCCGCCAGCACCCATTGGTCGAGCGGATCGCGTTTCGACACAGGCGGCTGTTTCCCTCCAGGCGACCAGTTATCGATGTTGGCATAGGTCACGAAGAAGGTATAGGTATTCCAGAGTGTACTCCAGAATTTGTTCACCACCTCCCCTACCAGATCAACTGAGAAACGGCGCGGTTCGCCGGGCGGGCCGGAGGTATACAGATACCAGCGGAAAGCGTCAGCACCATGCGCGTTCAGTATTTCCCAGGGGTCAACAATGTTACCCTTGCTCTTGGACATCTTCTGGCCTTCGCCATCGAGGATGTGACCGAGGCAAATCACGTTTTGATACGACACCTGCTCAAACAACATGGTGCTGATGGCGTGCAGGCTGTAGAACCACCCGCGCGTCTGGTCAACCGCTTCGCAGATGTAATCCGCCGGGAATTGTTGGGCGAACAATTCCTGGTTCTTGCGCGGATAGCCCCACTGTGCCACCGGCATCGAACCACTGTCGAACCACACGTCAATCAGTTCCGGCACGCGGCGCATCGTTCCACCCGTCCCTTTCGGATTGGGGAACGTGATGTCATCGACGTAAGGACGATGCAAATCCAGTTCAGACAGGTCGCGGCCTGCAAGCTGCCCTAATTCTTCCGAACTCTCGATGCAGATCATTTCGCCGGTTTGATCGTCTACCCAAATGGGCAGCGGCGTACCCCAGAAGCGTTCGCGCCCCAGCGCCCAATCTTTCACGTCATCAAGCCAGTTGCCGAAGCGACCGTTCTTGACATGTTCCGGCACCCAATTGATGGTCTGATTGAGCGCAACCAACTTATCCCGGTAGGCGGTGGTACGGATAAACCAGGTTTCGCGGGCGTAGTACATCAACGGTGTATCGCAGCGCCAGCAGAACGGGTAATCATGGTTATAGAGGCCAGACTTATACAGCAGGCCGCGCTCTTTCAGGTCAAGTGTGATGTGCGGGTCAGCATCTTTAAACCATGTCCCGCGAAAGTTGGTCACGGCGTCGACGAATGTGCCGTCGGGCGCGACGGTACGCAGCACCGGCAAGCTGTATTTCTCCCCCACTGCAAGGTCGTCCGCGCCGAAGGCCGGGGCGATATGCACGATCCCTGTGCCGTCCTCCGTGCTAACAAAATCGCCGGACAAGACATAAGCATACTCCTTGTCCACCGGCAGAAAAGTATAGAGCGGGTTGTAGTGCTGGCCGAGCAGGTCTTTGCCCTTGAAACGCTTCACAACCTTATATTGATCGTGATGGATGAGCGCTCTTTCGAGCAGCGACGCCGACAGGATTAAATTTTCTGTGCCTTCACCATCGGGCGACGGGCCTTCGACCTGCACATAGTCGATATTTTCGCCGACCGCGAGCGCCACGTTGCCCGGAAGCGTCCAGGGCGTGGTCGTCCAGACCAGGAAGTAGACGCCGGGCTTATCGCGCAGCGGAAAGCGGACGTATACACTGGGATCGTCTACCTTGTCATATCCTAGTGAAACTTCATGACTGCTGAGGGGCGTGCCGCAGCGGGGGCAGTACGGTACGACTTTGTAGCCCTGGTAAAGCAGATTCTTGTTCCAAAGCTGCTTGAGAATCCACCACACGCTCTGGATGTAATCGTTGGTGAAGGTGACATAGGCATTATCCAGGTCAACCCAGAAACCGATGCGTTCGGTCAGTTTTTCCCAGTCGGACAGATAACGCAGCACGCTGGTGCGGCACTTTTCGTTGAAAGCGGCGATACCATAGGCTTCGACCTCGTGTTTGTGTTTGAGGCCGAGTTCTTTTTCGACCTCGATTTCAACGGGCAGGCCGTGCGTATCCCATCCGCCGGAACGCAAGCAGTAATAACCGCGCATCACCTTGTAGCGCGGGAACATATCTTTGAAGGCGCGGGCCAGGACGTGGTGGCTGCCCGGTTTGCCGTTCGCAGTGGGCGGGCCTTCATAGAAAACAAACTTGGGTGCGCCCTCGCGGTCTTCGGTGGTGCGCTGGAAAACGCGCTTCTCCCGCCAGAAGTTAAGCTGGTCGCGCTCCAGCTTTTGGATGTCAACTTTGGCGCTGACTGCCTTAAACATGATGTTGCTCCATCATTCGATTGGACACGGATAGATCAGGGTGAATCGAAAACGTCAATAAGCTATTCGTTCCAAACGGGCAATCAGCCGCAACGTGAGTACAGATTGCCTCACCATCGCGGTCACACCTCCCCAGAATACGTCATCACTTCGATTGTGTCTTGAGAACGGGTCTATTATGGCTTAAGTCTGATGATTTCGGTAGGGAAAAGTTTAACGCAGGCGCGAGGGGCAAAACCGATCTTACCCTTCGGACAGTGTTTACGGCAGTTCGGGTATGTTCATCGGGGGAATCTGACCTGACCAGAAGACCTCGCGCGTCAGGCGAAATTCGGTGGGTATTGCCGGGTCAGGGCCAGTCGCCAGGATAATTTGCCAACGCATGGCGAAGATCGACGCCTGGGTTTGACCCACACAGCGGGCGATATGCTGGCTG
>Ga0187894_10001794_pt1 | contig 26915 bp, 17 predicted proteins | sample GBC1701081metaG_FD_136650 | JGI IMG/M metagenome (GOLD analysis project Ga0187894, IMG submission 136650) | White microbial mat communities from a lava cave in the Kipuka Kanohina Cave System on the Island of Hawaii, USA - GBC170108-1 metaG ... | reverse complement strand
TACTTCGAACTGCGTGCCGATGTCGCGCACGGTCCCGAGCGGCGTCAGGATCTCGACGCGCGCGTCCGGGTCGTGGCCGGAATCGACGTAGACCGCGCCGCTGATCAGCCGCACGCGGCCGTTGCCTTCGAGACGGAGGTGCGTCCGCTCGTCCATGCGCAACCCCGCGCCGTTCGACAGGCGCAGCGCCGCGCGGCCGTTCGCGCCGGTCCGCAGATCCGCGCCGTTCATCCACACGTCCCCCACGCGCAGGGCGACCCACGACGCGAGCGCGTCCGCCGCCGCCGAGGCCGACGCGGATGACGTGACGTCACCCATCACGCGGACCAGGCGCGCGCCCGCCGGAGCGGTCGCGGGCGCTGGCGAGGTCGTCGGCGTGGCGCGCGGCATCAGCGCGGGCTTCAGGACGTAGCCGAGGACGGCGAGGCCGACGAGCAGGGTCGCGGCCAGCGCGCCGCTGCGCCACAGCGTCCGCGTCCGGCGGCGGCTCGCCGCCTGCTGCCATTCGCGATGCGCGGCGGCCTTCGCGCGGGCCGTGCGCGCCGCGTCGGGCTCGGGCCGATGTCCCGCGAGGCGGATCAGCGCGGCGATGTCCGTCTCGCGCTCGGCGTCGGGCCGGTCGTTGTCTGGGGCTGTATCCACTCGCGTACCTCTGCGTCGCTCCGCTCGATCGGTCACTCTGAATCCCCGCGCGCGCCCGACGGCGCGGGCGCGAGCGCCGTCGACAGCGAGGCGAAGACGTCGCGGAACGCGCGCCGCGCGCGCGTCAGCATGGACTCGGTCGCTTTCTCGCCGAGGCCCAGGCGTCCGGCGATCTCGCGCACCGACAGCTCGTCGATGTATTTCCACTCCAGCGCGCGGCCGTAGTGCGTCGGCAGGTGATCGAGGACGCGCTGCACGAGCGCGACCACCTCGTGGCGCTCCGCCGACGCGTGCGGCGCGTCACCCACGCGCGCGTGCAGCGATTCCAGCGCGGATCGGATTTCCGGCACGTCTTCCAGCAATTCTACCGGCTGCCGCCTGCGCTGCCGCTCGCGCTGCGTCGCAATCTCGCGCCGGCACAGCGTACACAACCACGTGAACAGGCTCGCCTCGCCGCGATAGGTGCCCAGCTTCCGGATGGCCAGGCAGATGGTCGCCTGCGCCGCGTCCTCCGCGGCGTCTTCGCGATGGTCCACGCGCGGCAAGGCGAACCGGTACAGGCGCGGGAACATGCCGTCGAAGAACGTATCGAAGGCGTCCTGATCCCCGTCCAGCAACCGGCGTACGAGTGCCGTGTCCGTGACTGGTGAGCCGAGCATGGCGTCTGTATGGCCGCGGTCCTGGCCGTTAGACGGCTGCCGGCGGTCCGATCCTTCGCCCGCGTCCTCTCGCGTCCGGCCGGGCGCGGCGCGGATCTGTCTGACGCTGGACGATGGTACCGCGTCCGGTGCGCGGGTCGGCGGGCCTTTGGGACGTGCGCGGAAGACAGCGAAAAGGAGGTGGGACGCTGCCGGGGCGGACCGGCATCAGGCGAGCGGGCGGGCGGCGCGGCGCCGGAACTCGCGCGGCGTCATGTGGACCAGGCGGCGGAAGACCAGGCCGAAGTAGCTCTGGCTGGCGAAGCCGACGCGCCGGCAGATGTCCGCGATGCCGTGCGGCGTCGACCGCAGCAGTTCCTGCGCCTGTTCGATGCGGCGGCGGTTCAGATAGTCGACGAAGGACTGGCCCATCGCGTCGCGGAAGACGCGCGTGAACTGCGGCCGGCTCAAGGCGACGCGCGCCGCGGCGTCCGCGAGCGACAGCGGCTCGTCCAGGTGCGCGTCGATGTGCGCGAGCAGCGGTTGCAGGCGCGTGCGCGTCCGCTGCGTCCGCGTCAGCGCGGCGGCGGCCGCCGGCCGCACCACCAGGTGGTTCGCGAGCAGCACCAGCATCATCTTGAGATACGTCCGCGTGGCCACGCGCGCGCCCGTCGATCGCACGGGCAGCTCGCCGGCCAGGCGCGCGGCGAGATCGCGGATGGCCGCGGGCACGCCGGTCTGCGCGGGCACGATCGCGACCGACGCGCTGTCGCGCGCGAGGAACGGCAGCAGATACCAGGACGCGGCGTCGATCGATTCGCTCGTGTAGATCTCGTCCGGCTGGAAGCTGACGACCACCGCGCGCGGCGGCTCGACGCGCGACGATTGCAGCGGACGGAACGTGTGCGGGAGGCGGCCGTTGACGATGATGAGGTCCCCCGCGATGGCGGTGAGCAGGCGGTCGCCCACCTGACAGCGCAGCGCGCCATCGTCCAGGCAGATGATCTCGAAGAAGTGCTGACGGTGCGCGCGCAGCGGCGAGCCGCCGAACGCGCAGAAGGACACGTCGATCGCCTGCGTCGGATCGCCGGTCCACGCCATGAGGCCGTCGGCGGCGATTCGTCCGTTGAATGTGGTGGCCGCGTCCCGCCAGACCGGGGACTCCAGCGGCACGCCCGGCCCTGGCGGCCATCCAGGGCTCGCGCGGTTCGGCTGACGCGAGGGCGCGTGCGAAGTCGATGCTGAAGGAGACGCGGCCACAGCCGTTGCTCCGTGCTCGCGAAGCGGTAAATGGCGGCGCACGCGCCGCCGGCGGGCGGCCGCGCGAGGCGGCCGCCGTAAACGTTCACGGTGCTGTGTACACTAAGCAACTTCGACGAGCGTGTCAACCGCTGTTCGTTGTTCGTATGGCCGATTGCACGCGGCGCGCGAGACGCGGCCGCGACGTCCGCACCGTACGCCGAAGGTGCTGCTGACAATGCGTGTGCGTGTGCGAAATACGCACATGCGCGTGCGCCGTTGCCGGACGCATGGGGCGACGATCGATCCGCGTGCGATAGAGGGGAAGAGAAGCCGGCGCAAAGGATTCAGCCGCGCCGGTGCGCGATACGGGAGGTTGTCTTGGCGGCGGCCCCGGTCCGCGCGGTGGTCTTGCGGCGCGCCGGCGCCGGCGCGGGCGGCAGCACGGCGGCGGGCGCGCGGCTGACGCGTGGCGCGTCGAAGGACAGCTTCTCCAGCATCAGTTCGAGATTGCTGCGCATCACCACGTGCGGCACCACCTTCAACTGCGGCGGCGGACATGTGCCGTCGACGAGGAAGTGATAGAGCGACTGCAGCGCGAGCCGTCCCTGGTTCAGCGGACGCTGATACACCGTCGCGGCGACTTTGCCGGAGCGGATCCAGGGCACCAGTTCCGGGAAGAGATCCGTGGTGAGGACGACGACGTCCTTCAGCCGGCGCTGCTGCTCGAGCGCGCGCAGCACCGGCAGCGAGTTCACGGTGCTGACGTACAGCCCCTTCAGACCCGGATGGGCCTTGAGCAGATCCAACGTCCGCCGATGTCCCTCCTTCACATCGTCGTGCGCCTCGACGACAGGCGCGAGGTGGAACGGACGCTGGCTCTCGGTGAGGCTCGACTCGAAGCCGCGCAGCTTCTCGGCGTGATCCTGGATCCCGAGAGAGCCGGTGACGAACGCGACGGTACCGCCGGGCAGATAGCGTCCGAGCAGCTCGCCGGCGACGGCGCCGACCGTGAACGGATCCGCGGAGACCGTCGTCAGCCGCTCCGTGTCGGGCGCGTCGGTGACGACACAGGCGACGGGGATGCCTTGCTGGGCGGCCTTGCGGATCCAGGGTTTCAGCGCCACAGGATTGCCGGGGGCGACGATCAGGCCGTTCGTGCCGTCGCGCAGCGCCTGTTCGAACAGCTCCACATCCCCTTCGCCGAGGCGCGGATAGTCGCGGAACTCGACGTGCAGCGTCGGCGCGAACGGCGCGGCGGCCTCGCGGATGCCTTCCCGCAGCGAATCCCAGAACAGCGCGATCTCGTGCGGCAGGTGGACGGACACGCGGACCGTCTTTTTCGATTTCAGATAGCGCGCCGCCAGGTTCGGCCGGTAGCCGAGGGATTCCGCCATGCGCAACACGCGCGATCGCGTCGCCGGGTTGATGCCTGGCTTGGCGTGCAGGGCGCGATCGACCGTGCCCGTCGAAACGCCGAGGGCGCGGGCGATGTCTTTGATGCCGACCGCGCCGGTCGGTGCGGCTTTGGGGGCGTTGGTGATGGCCATGGTGGATCGCACGCACGGCGCACGCCGTGGCGGCGTGGGCGGGACGAGTCGATTGATCTTAGCGCCTCGCCGCCTTCCTGACCAGCCGCACGCCCGGCGTCGGCGGACGGCAACGTTCACGCTCCCGACGGGTGTGCGTCCGCCGCCGGTCGGCCGGGGAGCCGGGCGGCGCGGCCGCGATCCGGTGTCACGGACGCGCGGAAGGTGTGATAAGAATGCGGCGCCCGACAACCCGAACCCGCGCGCGTCACCCCCCCGGTCCGTCCGCGGCGGCCTGACGCGCGTCCGATGAACCCGTTCGACGTGTCGCCCATGACCACTCTCGACTGGCTCGCCATCGCCGCCTACTTCGGCTTTCTCCTCTGCCTCACCTGGTGGGTGGTGAAGAGGAACAAGAACACGGCGGACGACTACTTCCTGGCGGGTCGCGACCTGGGCTGGGTGGTCGTCGGCGCATCGATCTTCGCGTCGAACATCGGATCCGAACACCTCGTCGGCCTCGCGGGATCGGGCGCGACGAGCGGCGTCGCGCTCGCGCACTACGAGTTGCACGCATGGTGCCTGCTGGTCCTCGGCTGGCTGTTCGTGCCGTTCTATCTCCGCTCGCGCGTGTACACGATGCCCGAGTTCCTGGAGCGCCGGTTCACGCCGGCCGCGCGCTGGGTGCTGTCGTTCATCTCGCTGGTCGCGTACGTGCTGACGAAGATCGCCGTCGGCATCTTCGCGGGCGGCGTCGTCTCCGGGACGCTGCTGCCGGAACTGCAGGTGACTCTCGCGGGCCTGACGTTCAACAGCTTCTGGATCGGGTCCGTGCTCGTCGTCGTGCTCACCGGCATCTACACGGTGCTCGGCGGCATGCGCGCCGTGGCGTACACCGAAGCCGTGCAGACGCTGATCCTCCTCATCGGGTCGCTGCTGCTGACCGTGTTCGGCCTGCAGAAACTCGGCGGCTGGACCGAGCTGCGCACCGTGCTGGACCCCGAGATGTTCAACCTGTGGAAGCCGCTGATCCCGGCCGGCGTCGAGGGGACGTGGGCGCCCGTGAAGGAATCCGGACGGATGGCGTGGTACTTCAACACGAACTATCCGTGGCTGGGGATGCTCTTCTGCGCGCCGATCATCGGCCTCTGGTACTGGTGCACGGATCAATACATCGTCCAGCGCACGCTGGGCGCGCCGAGCGAGACGGAAGCGCGCCGCGGCACGATCTTCGCCGCCTTCCTCAAGCTGCTGCCCGTGTTCATCTTCATCATCCCCGGCATGATCGCGCTCGCGCTGGCGCGCACCGGACGCGTCACCGGCCTCGCATCCATCGTCGACGCGAACGGCGACGCGATTCCGGCGGCGGCGCAGGCCGCGTTCCCGCTGATGGTGCAGCACGTCATGCCGACCGGTCTGCGCGGCATCGTGGTCGCCGGCCTGCTGGCCGCGCTCATGAGCTCACTGGCCGGCGCGTTCAACGCCTGCTCGACGCTGTTCACGATGGACTTCTATCAGAAGATGCGCCCGCACGCGTCGCAGCAGCAGCTCGTGTGGGTCGGCCGCGTGGCGACGGTGGTGATGGTGCTGATCGCGCTGTTCTGGATTCCGGTCATCCAGGGCGCGCGGGGACTGTATGACTACCTGCAGGGCGTGCAGGGCTATCTCGGACCGCCGATCTTCGCCGTGTTCTTCTTCGGCGTCTTCATGAAGCGGCTGAACGGCGCCGGCTGTCTCGCGGCGCTCATCGTCGGCTTCCTCCTCGGCGTGTTCCGGCTCGCGGTCGATACGCCGGTGACGCTCGGCATGGCCGGCTACGAGCAGGGCTACGCCCACGGATCCTTCCTGTGGATCGTCAACAACATCTACTTCCAGTACTACAGCCTGCTGATCTTCCTTGTGTCCGTCGTGGTGCTGATCGGCGTCAGCTACATGACACGTCCGCCGTCCGAGGCGCAACTGATCGGCCTCACCTACGCGACCGTCACGGACGCACAGCGCGACGCCTCGCGCCGGAGCTGGAACCAGTGGGACGTCATCAACTCGGGTGTCGTCCTGCTGCTGATCCTCGCCGCGTATCTGTATTTCAACGGCTGATCGGCAATGGCTGATGGTGAACGGCTGACGGGCAACGGCCGATGAAGCGTCCGGATCGCGTTAGAACATGATGCGCGCGACGAGCTGCATGACGCGCGGCGAGCGGACGGTGCTCACCGTGCCGAAGCCGTTGCGGTCGACGAGGGCGCCGCTCGCGTCGAACGGCAGGTTCGTCGGCGTCGGATCCGTCAGGCTGCGGACGCGCAGCGTGGCGTTGACGTTGAAGAACTGCGTGTGGTTCAGCGCGTTGAACGCGTCCGCACGCAACTCGATCCGCCGGGTGCCGCCGCCGAGCGGGAACGACTTCGAGATCGACAGATCGAGGTTGTTGGCCGGCGCGCGATAGAGGAACAGCCGGCCCGATTCCAGGCCGAGGCTGCCGGTCGCCGGCGTCGTGAACACGCCGGTGTCGAACTGACGATACGGATCGCCGCTGCTGCCGCCGCCGGGATTGCCGGTCAGCCCCACGCGCGCGCCTTCGGTGTAGGACCCCGTGAGGTGCTGGTTGCCGATGTCGGGAATGGAGAACTCGACCGTGTACGGCGATCCCGATTCCCACCGGTAGATGCCCGATAACTGCCAGTCGTTGAGCACGCCGCCGAGGATGCCGCGCGCGCTGCTCCGGGGCAGCTCCCACACGAAGTTCGTTACGAAGCTGTGGCGCCGATCGTGGTCCAGCGGACCGTAGTTCGCCTGACGCTCGCGGTCGTCGATGCGCGCGAAGCTGAAGTCGTTGTTGGTCGTGCCCAGCGCCTTGCTCCAGGTATAGCTCACGCCGAGCAGGACGCCGTCGCGGAAGCGCCGGTTGAACGACGTCTGCAGCGAGTGATAGTTCTGGCTCGCCGCGAATTCCCACAGCGTGATGTCGCCATATCCCTGATACGGCCGCAGGAAATCGGCCGGCAGCGCCGTCGCGCCGGGCACCGGGCTCGGCGTGAGCGTCGGGTTCTGGCTCTCCGGACGGTACGTTGCGCCGTACGGCACGCCGTTCAGATTGCGGCGCTGCGCGAAGTGGTGCGAGACGGACCCGACGTAGGACATGTCGAGCACGGACGCAAACGGCAGCTTGACCTGCACGCCGAGATTGAACGCGTACACCGTCGGCGCGTTGCCTTCCTGATCGACGACAAAGAGCGAGGGCGGCGCGATGAGCGCGTTGCGCGGGTCGATGTCTTCCAGCCGTCCGTAGTTGAACGTCGGCGTCAGCGTCGTCGGCGGATTGCGGATCGTGTCGAAGACCGTATTGCCCTGCGGCCGATCGTAGAAGATGCCGCCGCCGCCGCGCAGGATGTAGCGCAGGTCGCCGGTCGGATCGTAGGTGAAGCCGAAGCGCGGACCGACGTGGACGCCGCGATTCCGATAGAGCTGCGTGTTGTCGCCGGTGCCGAGGACGATGCCGTTGAGCGGATCGCCGGACCCGGGCACGATGCGGCCGATGTTGATGGACGGCAGCGTCTGACCGGTGAGGCGGTCCAGCGCGACGAGCGTGCCGCTCGCGTCGAACGACGGGAAGTACAGCCGTGGCGCGCGCGCGGGGTCGAAGGCGGACGCGTCGAAGTTCGACGTGAGGCCCGCCGCGTCGTACTGCGGCTGGATCCACGCGAAGCGGACGCCGTAGTCCAGCGTCAGGCGATCGGTCGGCTTCCAGTTGTCCTGCACGTACCACTCGACGTTCGCGTAGCGGTATTCGCCGATGAAGTAGCCGGACGACTGCGTGTAGCTGTTGTAGATGCCGGTCGCGGCGTTCGCGAAGGCGAAGCCGGTGTCGAACGGATTGTTCGTGTTGTCGTCGAAGTTCACCGTGCCGTTCGCGGGCGCGAAGCTGCTCTGGTCCTTCAGGCTGCGGTGGAAGTAGAAGCCGGTTTTGATCGTGTGCCGGTTCCACACCTTCGTGAGGCTCGCCGCGACGTCGTAGGTGGTGTTGAAGTTGTCGAACGGGCCGTTGTTCGTGCCGATGAACGGACCGTTGGCGATGCGTCCGCCGAAGTCGAACTGCGGCGGCAGATCGAGCTGCACGGCGTCCGGATAGGGCGTGGGGAAGCCGGTCAGCCCGAGCGACGCGCGCGTGAAGGTGTCGTTGGTCGGGATGATGTCGATGGAGTTGTGGCTCGTGCCGACGTTGACTTCGAGGAACGTCGTGTTGTTCAGCGTCGCGGCGGCCGTGCCCGAGTAGCTGTAGCGCGGCAGCAGGAACGACGCGGGGAAGTCGGGCATGTTCGTCCCGAGGACGAAGGATCCGTACGGCAGCGTGCGGTCGCCGGTGTTGTTGATCAGGCGTCCGGTGAAGCGCCACGCGGACGACGGCTGCCAGTCGACGCGCAGCAGGTCCTGCCGCTCGGGCAGGCTCGTCGAACCTTCGGTTTCGTAGTTGAAATCGCGTCCGCCGGCGTTGGGCAGCGGATACGCGCGCAGGACGTTGAGCCCGAGCTGGTACAGGCGCTCGCGCGGCACGCGGCCGAGGACGCCGTCCGCCTGGAAGCAGCCGCGCGTGTCCGCGGCGCCGCACGGCAGGCCGGTGGTGTGATCGCGGATGAACGGGAACAGATTGCCGCCGCTGTCGAGGCTCTGTGAGAAGTCCCCGTCGCGCTCGAGCGCCGTCGGCACGCGCACGCGACGGATGGATTCCGGATTGATGCGCCGCTGGTGCTCCTGCCCGAAGAAGAAGAAGAGTTTCGTGCGCTCGGTGTTGAACGCGCCCGGGATGAAGATCGGGCCGCCGATCGTGTAGCCGAGATCGCGCTGATCGAGCCGCGGCTTGGGCGCGCCATCGCGGTTGTTGATCCAACTGTTGGCGTTGAGGCGATCGTGCCGGCGGAAGAAGTAGCCCGAGCCGCGGAAATCGCGTCCGCCGCTCTTCGTGACGACGCTGATCTGCGCGCCGGCGGAGCGGCCGTGTTCGGCCTGATAATTCGACGTGAGCAGCTTGAACTCGGCGACGGCGTCCAGGCTCAGCGAGGCCATCGGGCCGCTGTTGTTGCCCGTGTCCATGTTGGTGATGCCGTCGATCGTCAGGTTGTTGGAGTTCGGCCGCTGCCCGTTCGCGCTCATCGTGGCCGAGTCTGGCGTGAGCGACATCGGGTCGGTCATGACGACACCTGGCGCGATGAAGGCGAGCGTCATGAACGTGCGTCCGTTGACGGCGATGTTCTGCAGGACGGTTTCGTCCACGGCGTACGACCGTTCGGCGCCCTGCGTCTGCAGCACGGACGTCTCCGCGTTCACCGTGACGACTTCCGTCAGCGAGCCGACCTCCAGCGTGACGACGCCGGCGGAGAGGCGGTCGTTGGCGTTGACCTCGACGGTGGGCCGCGCGAAGGTCTTGAAGCCGCTCGCCGAGACTTTGAGCGTGTACGTGTCGGGCGGCACGGTCGGGAAGACGAAGTCCCCGTGCGGGCTGGTGACGGCTTCGAGGCTGGTGCCGCGTCGATCGCTGACGAGCACCACCATCGCGCCGGGCACGCCCGCGCCTTGCGCGTCGCGCACGACACCCGCGACGGATCCGCTGGTCGTCTGAGCCACCGCGGCGCCGGCGACGGCCGCCAGCCACATCGCCGCCAGCCCGACGACCCTCCACGCACACATCTTCCGCATGGACGCCTCCTTCAGGGCAGACCTGACCTCGTGAACGGGGCCATATGCAATCGGGACGCTGTGTTCGATCGGGACACGGTGCGAGCCCTGCACCCGCCGCCGCAAGCCGAAACGCCGCCGCCCGCGAGGTTCCACGATCGAAACCAGCGTCGGCGCGTCCACATCCGCTAACCGTCGTGCGCACGTCAGTTGCGCGGCAGAGCTGTGCGTGTACCGGTTCGTTATCTGTCCGTGCGGCGTGCTGCGGAGCAGAACGTTCAGAAACGCGAGGCAGCGTCAGGAATGAAATCGCCAGGTACGCTTTGCGCGCAGGCGCGTGCAACAGTCGATGCGGCGTGGCGTGGGATGAACGATGGACGCATGCGTGCGCGCGCGGACCGTGACGCGTCCGGCGATCGGATCGCGAGGCGCTCGACGCGCGATCGACACGCGATCGGTCGCGCGAGGTCGGAGGAGCGATCGAAAAATGCCGTGCGGAGGCAGAGGCGGTACGCCTCGCACGACGGCCGGATCCGCGTCCGACGCCGCTCCGTTTTTCGACGCGATCTGTAATCGCTTTCTTCCCCGTTCCGCCGCGTGATCGAGCGCGTTTCGAGGGCTCGATCGGCCGCGATGTCGATACGTGTTGTTCCGCTATGTAAAACGATCAGCGGCCCCATCGGCGCACGGACGGCGTATGCATGATCGAACTAGCAGGGAACGATTTGTAAAACCTCTCGTGGGGAGGGCTGGACGGCCGACGCGTCTATGTTATGTTGTGCGGAACGCCTCCACTGCCTGTCCGTGATGCGATCGTGGGAGGATCCGATGTCCAGTCCCGACCGCCATCCTTATCTCGTCAAATCGCTCGTCCACGCCGCCGAGGTGCTGGGCGCTTTTCAATCCACCGGCGAGCTGCTGCGCCTGCGCGATATCGTGTCGCGCACCGGCCTCGGCAAGGGCATGTGCTTCCGCCTGCTCCACACGCTGCACCACTGCGCGTTCGTGGAGAAGGTCGATCAAAGCCACTACCGCCTGACGTCGGAGTTCCGCCGGCGCAAACGCTACCGCGTGGGCTACGCCGCGCAAGGGCAGGACAGCTCCTTCCCCCGCGAAGTCCACACCACGCTGCTCCGCGCCGCCCAGCGCGAGGACATCGAGCTCATCGTCGTCGACAACCGCTACCAGCCGAAAGTCGCCCTGCGCAACGCGGAACATCTCATTCGCGAACAGGTCGATCTCGTGATCGAGTTCCAGACGGACGAAGCCATCGCCCCCGCGATCTCCGCGCGCTACCTCGAAGCCAACATCCCCCTGATCGCCATCGACATCCCTCATCCCGGCGCGACGTACTTCGGGGCGAACAACTATCAGGCGGGCCTGCTGGCGGGACGGTATCTCGGCAAGTGGGCGAAGAGCCGGTGGGACGGACAGATCGATCAGATCCTGCTGCTGGAGCTGGCACGCGCGGGCGCGCTCGTGCAGTCGCGCATGAGCGGCATCCTCGCGGGCGTGAAGGAGATGCTGCGGGAAGCGGAGGCGTGTCCCGTCGTGTCACTCGACGCCGACGGACAGTTCAAGACGGCAATGGAGAAGGTCCGCCGGCACCTGCGCCACACGAAGGCGAAGTGCGTGCTGATCGGCGCCGCGAACGATCCCAGCGCTCTCGGCGCCGTCCGCGCCGTGCAGGAAGCCGGCCGCGCCAACACCTGCGCCATCGTCGGACAGAACGCCGAACCGGATGCGCGCGCCGAGCTCCGGCAGCCGCGCACGCCGCTCGTCGGGTCGGTGGCGTATTTCCCCGAGCGCTACGGCGACGGCCTGATCAAGCTCGCCCTCGACATCCTGGCCCGCCGGCCGACGCCGCCCGCGCTGTTCATCCGCCACCAGCTCGTCACGCCCGAGAACGTCGATCACCTCTACCCGAACGACGCGCTGCTCGCGATGTCCGCCGCCGCGACGATGTAGGCGCGGACCCGTCGATCGCGCTCAGGCGCGTCTCGGCGGACCGCGCCGGTGCTAGCCGCAGACGTCGCGGAAGACGCGGACGACATTCCCGCCGATGATCTTCTCGATCGCGGCGGCCTTGTAGCCGCGGCGGGACAGCGCGTCGGCGAGCCGCAGCATCCGCTGCGGATGATTCAGCTCCTCCGCCATCACGTGATCGGGAATGCGCTCCGCGCCGGGCAGGCCCAGGTTCCGCTGCGCATAGGCGCGCATGCCGGCGAGGTACGCGTTCATCGGCGTGTCGTTCTTGAGGATCGCCTGATCGCTGCCGAACGCGACGTGATCCTCGCCCGCGAGGCGGACGGCGTGGTCGATGTGATCGAGCACCGTGTCGACGGAGGATGTGGGCTTGTCGGTCATCCAGAGCGTCATGTTGTAGACGCCGAAGAGGCCGCCCTTCGCCGCGACGGCGCGAATCTGCTCGTCCGTCTTGTTGCGCTTCGTGTTGTAGAGCGCGCGGCACGCCGAGTGGCTGATGACGCACGGCAGCGTCGATCGCTCGATTGCCTCCAGCGTCGTCAGGTCGCTGCAATGCGACACGTCGACGATCATCCGCAGCGCGTTCATGCGATCGACGACCGCCTCGCCCAGCCGGCTGAGACCCGCGTCGCGCTTCTCGCGGAAGGCGTCGCCGACGGCGTTGCGCTCGTTGTGCGTCATCTGCAGCACGCGCAGGCCGAGGTCGTAGAACAGCTCCAGCGTGCGGAGGTTGCTGTCGTGGACGGAGAACGTGGACGCGTCGAGGATCGACGCATCCTGACAGGCGAGCACCACGCCGAACCGCCGCTCGCGCTTGGCCGTCTCGATGTCGGCCGCCTTCAGCACCTTGACGAACTTCGATCCCTCGCGCCGGAACGCCGCGCTCCACTCCGTCAGCGCGGTGATGGCGTTCGCGTAGGTGCGCGGGTAGATCGGCAGATCGACGATCGACGCGGTCATGCCAGAGTCGATGGCTTGATCCACCGCGAAGTCGGGCCCGCCGATCGTCGTGGAATCGATCACGATCGCGCGGTCGTAGAGCGCCCGGATCTCGGCCGACACGTTGCCGGTGGATGCCGGCGCGGCGGCGGGCGGCGTCGCCGGCCTGCTCTGGGCCGCCTGCGCGAGCGCGTCGAAGGGAGGGGTGAGCGCGGCGGCGCCGACGGCGCCGGTCGTGCCCGCGAGGAAGCGTCTGCGAGTCAGCATAGGAGAAGGCATCGGGCTTCAGTGCGTCTGGCGCCACGCGTCGTACTTCTTGCGTACGAGGCGAACGGGATTCGGACTGCCAGGTTTCTGTCCGGGAACGATCACGCGAATGTACGGCGTGCGCGGATTGTCCGTTGGCTTGGCGACGGCGAGATACGCCGAGAGCGCGGTCTGCTGGTCGCAGCGGCGATCGCCGCCCGCGGCGCCGCCGGCCTCCAGCGCCGCGAGGAGACGATCCGCGAGCGGGCGCGTCCGCAGCTCTGGCGCGTCGAACGCGGCGAGCGCGCGATCGATGACGTCGGCGTTCGTCAGGATATTGCCCTGCACCGCGACGCCGCGGCCCAGGACGTGGCGCTGCGCCGGATGCGTCCGCGCGCCGGTGAACGCGGCCACCGTCTCGTCGAACCCGAGCGCCGCGACGCCGTACTGCTGCTCCTCGAAGTCGGCGTCGAACGCCGCGGTCGCGACGGCGGCGACGACCTGCGCGGGACTCGATCCCGCCATCAGCATCGCCACGCCCTTCTCGCGCGCCTCCGCGTTGGACGCCGCTTGCGCGACGATGACGCCGTGGCCGGGCGCGAGGCCGACGATGCCGGCGACGAAACGGGTGCAGGAGGCGCCGGCGCTGCCGACTTCCTGCGTCTTGGGATCGACGGCGACAATGGACCACGTTGCGGCGGCGCGCGTCGGCGAGACGAGCGTCAGCGCGTACGCGGCGAGCAGGCACGCGAGCGGCTGGCGGACGTGTCCGGGGCCGGGCGTCGGCGGCATGAGTGGGGTCGGCATCAGAACACGAATCTTACTGTGACCTGTGCCGCGCGGGCGAACTGGCGGTTCTGGCCGCGGAACGACCCGTCCGGCGCGAGCGCGAAGTTCGGGCTGAAGCGCTGATTGCCGCCGCTGCGGAATTCCTGGTCCGTGCCGTTGTTCGTGACGTTCAGGAGATCGAGCGACGCTGACAGGCGCCGCGTGCCGAACGCGAAATCGCGGCCCAGGCGCAGGTTCCACGCGTGCAGCGTCGGCGCCTTGATCTGGCCGTCGCCACGTGTCGGTCCGACGAAGCGGAACGTCGTGGCGAGCGGATTCTGGACGACGCGGCCGTTGGACAGCGTCAGCGTCGCGGGCCCGAAGCGCGGATCCGGCGCCGCGAGGCGGTCGACAAGCGGACCGGAATACGGGCCGGACAGCGCGACGTAGTTCGTCGCCACGGTCACACCGTACGGCGCGGTGTACGTGCCGGCGATGCGGAACTGGTGCTCCTGCCAGGACGAATTGCGCGTGTTGAGCGGGTTCGAATAGCTGTCCGTCTCGTTGCCGCGGAAGCTGCCGATGCCGCGATCGTTCGGGAACGCGTCGGGCTGGATGAACGACGCCGGATCGTTCGGCTGCCACGTGCCGTCGATGTGCTGGAACGCGCGCGTGTAGCCGCCGAGGATCTGGAGGCGATCGGTGCGCTTGCTCACCGTCAGCTCCAGCGCGTTGTAGACGAACCAGTTCCAGCGGTTGTTCGTGACGCGATAGATCTCGTTGAACGCTTCGTTGCGATAGCCCTTGAACAGGCCGTTCTCGTAGATGCCGTTCACCTCGACCTGCGCGGGCCGGTCCTTCCAGTCGCGGTGGACGAACGCCGCGTCCAGCGCGACGCGTCCGGGCAACTGGCGCCGGTAGCCGGCGATCCACTCGTCCGTGAACTGCATGTGGCGATCGGGATCGACCTGCAGGTTCGCGGAGAGGCCGGTGATGGGCGGCGTGTAGAAATCGGTCTCGAACAATCCGTTCAGGTCGTTGTCGTACAGATTGTGCTGGCCGACGACGCCGGCCGAGGAACTGGGGAGCGCGAAGGCGTACGGCTGCTCGTGGATGCGTCCCCAGCTCGCGCGCAGGACGTTGCGGCGATCGGCGGTGACCGCGTACGTCGCGCCGAAGCGCGGGCCGATGTCGACGCTGTCCTGCAGCACGGTGTCGATCAGCCGATCCGTGTCCTTGATCCAGTCGATGCGCACGCCGGCGTTGACGGTCAGCCGATCGAGCGGCTTCCAGTTGTCCTGGATGTAGACCGCGAAATCGCGGGCTTCCACCCACGTCGACACGTACGTCGCGGCGTCGAAGACCGTCCGGCGGAACGGCACGTAGCCCGCGGACGGGTCGTCCGGGTTCACCAGCACGACCTGTTCCGTATTGAAGCCGTTGTTGCTCAGCGCTTCGGTGTTCTTCCACGTGAGGCGCGGCTGCAGGAAGACGCCGGCCTGCAGCTCGTGAGAGCCGAGCAGGCCGGTGCGGTAGTGCGTGACGTCCGCCTGCACGGTGAGCTTGGTCGTCGGCGACGTCGAACGTCCGGTCACGTTACCAAGCTGCGCGATCGTGCCCGTCCCGACCAGCGCGCCCGCGGACAGGAACGCCCGCTCGTGGACCATCGTCGCCGGACCCGATCCGTCGTACCCGTCGAACACGCCGGTATCGCGGTTCAGCGATTTGTTGTTGTACGACACCGACAGCCTCGTCGTCGTCGCCGGTCCCCACGCGGACGACAAACGCGCCGCGTACGCGTCGCCGCCATACGCGAGCACGTCGAACTTGCGCGCGGCTGTGCCGATCGCCGATTCCTCCGGGTTGATGTCGCGCTGATAGAAGGCGACGAGCTGATGGTTCGGCGAGAGATGCGCGGATCCCTTGACGAAGTAGTAATTGAGCCGGCTTTCGTTGTCGAACGGCGTGAAGCCGGTCTGCAGCGCGCGCAGATCACGGAGGTTGCGCTCCGTCCGCGAGATGCCGGTGTTGCGGCGGACGTGGCGGTACGACCCGAAGAACCACGCGCGGTCGTGCACGATCGGACCGCCAAGCGCGACGTCCGCCTGGACGATCTCGTTGATCGCGCTCGTGCCGGACGGCGTGTTGTCGCCATTCCACGATCGCGGCGTGAACGACACGCTGCCGGCGCCCTTGAGCACGTTCGTGCCGGACTGCGTCGCGATGTTGATGACCACGCCGGTGCCGAGCGGCGCGGAGGCGTCGATGCCGCCGGTCTTGACCTGCGTGTCGGCGATCGCCTCGGTGCTGAGGCCGAGATACGACGGAATCGTCTGACGGAAGGATCCGAGGTCCGCGCCGTCCACCTGGTAGACGTGGCCGTCGATCTCGCCGCCGCGCAGCAGATACATCTGTCCGCCCGTGCCGAGCGTCGCGATCGTGCGGCTCGTGACGCCCGGCGTGACTTCGAGGAAATCGGACCAGTCGCGCCGCGTGCTGAGCGGCAGGCTGCGCTGGAACTCGCCGCTGATGTTGACGGCCTGCACCGGCTTCTCGGATTCGAGCAGCGGCGTTTCCACCGTCACTTCGACCGTCTCGCCGAGCGCGCCGACTTTGAGCGCGAGTTCGATGGTCAGATTCAGGCCCGCGCGCATCTCGACGTCGGGCCGCACGGATTTCGCGAAGCCTTGCAGCTCCGCGGAGAGCGTATAGATGCCCGGCGGGAGATCGACGATCACGTACGATCCGTCGCTCTGCGTCGGCGCCACGCGCGCGGGCGACAGCGACGGGCTCGTCACGGTCACCGTGACGCCCGGCAGGACGGCGCCCTGTTCGTCAGAGACAACGCCGCGGATGGATCCACCGGCGGTGATCTGCGCGGCGGCGGGGGCGGGTCGCCCGAGAACGGAAACGGCCACGACGGCCAGAGCGGGCAGGACGGCGAGCGCTTTCATGGACTTCTGAACCTCACTGAAACGATGACGCGGCGCGCACGGCACCCGTGCGCACACACAGCGCCGCGCGTAGAGACCGCGGTGCAACACACGGTGCACGCGGAGGTGAGGCACGCCTCCGCTGCGGCTGGTGTCTCGGCTCGTGCGTCCCGTCCGCGCGTCGCGGACGAGCGCGAGATGGCTGTCGTGCGCTGGCCGACGGTCGCGGCCGTCGACGCAGCCTGGAAGATGATGGGAATAACGAAAGACCCGGCGACGTACAACGGACCGTCTCAGAACACGGACGTCCTAGAACGGTGTGTCCGGCAGGCGGACGCGATTCGGCTTCCCGGCCTCGACGCCGTCCAGGCGCAGCAGCCACGCGCCGACGCCGGCCGCGCCCTGCATGTAGCCGGTCTGCGCAACGACTTCCGCCGGCCGGACGCGATGCTCGGCGTGCGGCCAGCGCAGACCCTTGTCGTCCGCGGTGCCGCGCGTCAGCAGGTGGCGCGTCAGCCGCTCGGCGTACGCGCGATATTCCTGCTTGCCCGTCACCTCGTGCAGGCTGAGGAAGAACTCGGCGACGCCGGCGGATCCGCAGCACTGGCCGACGTTGTTCCAGAAGCCGGCGGTCTGCGTCTCGGGGACGCCGCTCTCGAGCACGCCGCGCGCGGATCGCTCGACCCACGTCATCCACACCGGATCTTTCGTGACGCGGTGCAGTTGATAGAACAGCCGCGCGGTGCCGGCCGGCCCGTGGCACCAGCCAAGGTAGTAGAGGTCCTTGCCGTCCGGCTCGTTGTGGAAGATCAGGCAGATGTCGCCGTCGGTCTTCGCGACGGCCTGCAGATACGTCGCGCCGGCGATGGCGGCGTCGAGGAAGGCTTTCTGACCGGTCTCTTCGTACGCGCGCGCGAGGAAGTAGGCGACGCCGGCCGTCCCGTGCGAGAAATTCGGCATCAGCCGCGGCAACGTGCTGTTCATGGCCCACTTCAGCCCGCCCGCGTCCGGCTTCGCGACGTCGACCAGGTGCGTCGCCGCGCGCACGGCCAGGTCGCGCGCCGCGGTGTCGTTCAGTTCCTTCGCGAGATAGAGCAGCGAGAGTCCGGTGCCGGCGGCGCCGGACACGATGTCCGTGCTGTCATCCCAGATGACGCCGCGGGCCGTCGGCTTCGCGCGCGCGGCCAGCAGCTTCGTCACGCGGCGCGCGCCATCCCGATATTTGTCGATCGTCGTGGCCTTGAACGTTTCCTGCAGGACGAACCCGACGCCGCCGAGGCCGACGTAGAGGCCGTTCGCCTCTTCGGCGTCGAGGCCGGCCAGCAGCGCGTCCGCGCCGCTCGTCGCGCTCTTCAGGTGCGCCGCGTCGCCCGTGGCGGCATGCAGCCGCAGGAAGAACAGCACCACGCCGGGCGTGCCGGTGTAGAGCGTCGTGCCCACCGAGTCCGGCTTCGCGGGATCCGCGGGCCACACGCGGCCGTTCGCCTTCGCGACGCCGGACGCGTCGATCCAGCGCGCCGTCCGCACGGCGGCGTCCAGATACGGCCGCTCCGCGGCGGCAAGCGTTGCAGCCGCTGTTGCAGGCGCCGGCATCCGGCCGGAGCTCGGTGCAACAAGTGCTGCGAGGGTCGCGATGCCCATGCACAGGAATCGGAGAGGAACGGATGGACGCTGCATGCTGGCCGCCTTCGGTGGGTCTTGACGCGCGAGGAGATCGGCGCGTCCGCAATGGCGATTATCATACAGCCGCACACGAGCCGGCCGGGCAAGGCTGTCATATGTTTGTATCGGGATGTCTCGTCCTCCCTTCGCCCGGATCGACGCCGGGATCAGCGCTGGGATCGGCGCCGGGATCAATACTGGATCGGCGCTGGATCGCTGTGGGATCCGTGTGGGATCGGCCGTGCGCCGCGCGGGATCCGCGCGCCGGCCGAATCTGCTAGCATGGGCGCGTATCATGCCTCGCGTGACGTTCACGCCGCAGCTCGAACGCTTTCTCGACGTGCCTCCGGTGGTGGTGTCGGGTGACACCGTCGATGCCGCGCTGGCGTCCGTCTTCACGGACAATCCTCGGCTTCGCGGCTACATCCTGGACGACCACGGGCGGCTGCGTCGGCACATCAATGTGTTCGTCAACGGCCGGCTGATAGAGGATCGCCTCCGCCTGACGGATCGCGTCGCTGCGGATGCGGAGATTTTCGTCCTGCAGGCGCTCTCGGGCGGCCAGCCGGCGGCCGCGCGGGCCGGGGCTTCGGCAAGCGACGCGAAACCAGGCGACTGAGTTCACCGGGATTCGGAGCAGATCATGGCGCAGACGTTGTGGATTGCGACGCGGAAGGGGCTCTTTGCCGCCACGCGCGGCGATGGCGGCTGGACGGTGTCCGCGCCGCCCAGCTTCCTGGGCGAGCCCGTGACGATGATGCTGGACGATCCGCGGGACGGGGAGCTGTACGCGGCGTTGAACCTCGGACACTTCGGGGTGAAGCTGCACCGGTCCGGCGATCGCGGCCGCACGTGGCAGGAATGCGCGGCGCCGTCGATGGCGTTCGCGTCGCCCGACGCTGCGTCATCCGACGGCGCGACGTCCGACACTGCGTCAACCGACACTGCGTCAACCGACACAGCATCAACCGACGGTCTGTCATCCGATACAGCAGCGTCAGCGTCCGATGCGTCAGCCGCGGATCGCGCGGCTGCGGACGCCGCGCGCGCGAAGGCGCCGGCGATGCAGCTTGTCTGGGCGCTTGAAGCGGGCAGGCCGGGCACGTTGTGGGCCGGCACGATTCCCGGCGCGCTGTTCCGATCGACGGATCGCGCGCAGACGTGGGAACCCGTGCGCAGCCTGTGGGATCGTCCCGAGCGCGGCGAGTGGTTCGGCGGCGGCTACGATCAGCCCGGCATCCATTCGATCGTTGTCGATCCGCGCGATCCGACGCATGTGACAGTCGGTGTGTCGTGCGGCGGCGCGTGGTTCAGCGCGGATGATGGCGCGACGTGGGAGAACCGGAGCCGCGGGATGATCGCGGCCTACATGCCGCCCGGGCAGCAGGACAATCCCAACATCCAGGATCCGCATCGGTTGGTCGCGTGTCCCGCCGCGCCCGACGTCCTGTGGACGCAGCACCACAACGGCGTGTTCCGCTCGACCGACGCCGGCCGCACGTGGCACGACGTCGCGGCGGCGCGTCCATCGGGATTCGGCTTCGCGGTCGCCGTCCACCCGCGCGATCCGGACACCGCCTGGTTCGTGCCCGCCGTGAAGGACGAGTGCCGCGTCCCCGTCAACGGCGCGCTCGTCGTCTCACGCACGCGCGACGGCGGCCAGACCTTCGACGTCCTCGCCGACGGCCTGCCGTCCTTCTCCTACGACCTCGTCTACCGCCATGCCCTGGACGTCGACCGCACCGGCGACACACTCGCCTTCGGCTCGACCACCGGCGGCCTCTGGGTGACCGAAGACGGCGGCGACCACTGGCAGACCGTGTCCGTCAACCTGCCCCCCATCTACTGCGTCCGCTTCGGCCAGTAAGCGCACGCACGCCCTCCTGACGCGGCATCAGCCGAGCACGGATTTTCCCTTTCGCGCGTCGATGCTCGTCGATCTCGCGGCATTCGAAGGAGGCGTTCATGTTGCGTTGGGTGGGCTCCGTCTGCATATTGCTGTTCTACCTGGTGAGTCTTGGCGAGGCTCAAACGCTCGATCCAGAGGTCTACTATCAACTTCGTGCGCGTCATTCAGGTAAGTGCCTTGACGTTGTTGGCCAATCTTCAGTCAACGGTGCGGAACTCCAGCAATGGGATTGCAACGCGAATCCACAGGCCAACCAACTGTGGACGATTCAGCCGACTGGAAGTGGCACGTACCGACTCGTGTCCGCGCTGAGCGCGAAATGCGTCGACATCCCATTTGGCTCCACTGCCAATGGCGTGCTTACGCAACAGTGAGTCTGTCATCTCGCGTGGCCATCGACAAATCAAGTATTCATGATATCGCCTGCGCCGGCTGTCGGTTCGTACCGACTGGCGGGAGCGCATTCGCCGCCGGGAACGCCCAAGTGTCTGGACGTGCAGGGCGCCAGTTCGGCCAACGGCGCTCGCATTCAACAATGGGACTGCGGACCAGCCTTCAACTCCAATCAAGATTGGATCTTCGTTCATAAAACCAATCGCCGGCCGCTGACGCATTTGAAAGCGATCGGCTACTACGGCGTGACGTACACGGCTACTGCGGGCGTGCCAGACGGGATCTGGGCGGCTACGAAAGATCATGTCAATACAGCCGTCTTTGTGGCGACGCAAGATGCGACGAACCTCCCACCGCAGAACGATCATCTTCGGAATCTTGCGCTATCAGCGGCGGCTGGTGTCAAAGGGTCGGTCGTCCTCGGCGGGACCGCTCTGCCGTATGACTTGTTCAGGATGAAAGGCAGGAACGCCGGTTCCTGCACGCCAGCCTCCCCTGACGACATCTACTCTCGCTGTGAAGCCGAAGGCGGTCTTCGCGTGGACTATGCAGCGGCTTGGGCCTACATCCGGAGCCGGCTCTATCAGACACTCGGCAGCGAGCCCTGGAACTCGATCCAGATGTTCTATCTTCTGGACGAGCCATACGGGTCGCTATACGCTTCGGGATTCTCGGTCGCCGAATCCAGGCAGATGCTCGAACTTACGGCCAGTCTCATCAAGGCGGACTTTCCAACCATTCCGATCGCTGTTGTCGAGACGCCGCAGCTAACCGGCCAAGGGTTTCCTTCGACGATCGATTGGATTGGCATGAGCTGTTATGACGTCAATGGTTGCTACGGCACGCTCTACATGACGCTCTACAATGTGATGAAGAACTCGCTCTTGCCGAATCAGCGGATGATCATCCTTGGCAATCCTTACAAGCCTCGCGAGTGGTGTCAGCCGAACGTCAGCCCGTGCGCGTTCTACCGGCCCCACCTGTCTGCCGATCCGAACCGGGTCTGCGATATTCAGCCTCAAGAACTGATCACGACACAAGCCGAACGAGATGCATTGATCAACGATGCTGATTTCTTCATGAACCTGGCCTTGTCAGAACCCAAGGTAGCGGCTGTACTCCTGTGGCATGCGATCTCACGGCTTTACAGCTACGCTTCACCAGCCGCGTGCGCCGAAGGCGGCGTCATGATCGGGGCGATCGATCTGAGACCGAACCCCGGTGGACCGACCCCGGTTATGGAAAAGTGGAAGTTTCTTGGGCGGGCGCTGGGATTTGGGACACCGTAGCCGAGGTGCCTCGCGGCCGCCCTCTTAGCGCAGCGGCGCAATCGCATTACACAGCCGATACGCGCGTCGGGCCGTCGCGTCGATCGCCCAGAACCGCAGATCTGCGCGCGCTGTCGGATCGTCTAACTGAACGCGCCAACCGGCGAGCGGGATAGCGGACGAGCGACGCGCGTACGCCAGATCCGGACGCCGGTCGGTGGGGACGACAATCGCGACGAGTCCGTCCTCGGGCTTCGCACCGCGCGTGACGAGCACCGCGTCCGCCGGTCGATTCCGCTCCGGCAACAGCGTCCATCCCGACGTCATCCACGTGCCGTCATCCTGCTGCCGCCGGCCGTCGATACACCCCGCCGTCGATGTCGTTACCCATGTGGTATCACGCGGCGATGGAAGATAGCCGGCGCGCTGCAGGTCCAGCCCTCTCGGCTGGACGAACGGCGCCATGAAGTAGAACTGCTGTTCGAGCAGCGATGCCGGTGCGACTGCCACATACTGCAGCACTGCCTTGGCCTGACGCCGCTGCGTGGCGGTCTCACGGATTGGCGCGAGCGATTCCACGCTGGCGACCACGCTCAAGATCGCGATTACACATATGACGATCGTCCGCAGGTGATCGACGCTTGCGCGTTCACCGTTGACCACTTGTCTGGCCGCAAAATCCGCGAGACATTGCGAGACCAGGAACACGAGCGCGACAAGGACCGGTGCGGAGAACGTGACGTAGCGCGACGCGAGCATGTACTCGCGGCCTGCGCCAAGACGTCCGTCGACGATGGCGACGCCGCTGATCAAGGTGTACGCCGCGAGGATCAACCACGGCGATGCGCGTTGCATCATCTGATGACGCACCACGTAGGCGATGACCGCCGCGAGTGCGAGCAGCACGGTCGCGCCGCATGTTACCGCAACCCAGAATCGATCCGGACCAAAGCTCAGACCCGCACCGATGTATGCGAGATAAGCCAGCGCCGCATCGAACGCGGTCCTGGATCCACCCCGGACGCTTTGCGTGCCACCGATGTAGTTCGTGAAGTACAGCAAGATTGTGACGATCGCAACGGCTGCCCACGCGAGCCACAGCCAGAGCACCTGGCGTGAGCCGCGTCCGCGCGCGCAGAGCAGAGCCACGGGAACGAGGAGCCAGCAGAGCACGCCGTTCGCATACGAGTATGTCGCGACGATGCAGCACGCGGCGGATCCGGCAAGCACGACGAACCATGAGCGGCGCGAATGGGCGAGCACCAGGGCGCCGATCAGGCATACGAACGGCGCGTAGACGACGATTTGGACCCCCCAGTAGAGATTCTCCATCTGCGCCAGCGAGTAGAGCGCGAGGAAAGCTGTCAGCAGCGCACCCGTGTCGGCGTCGCGATCGTCCACCTGTGTGCGGCGCCACAACGTTGCGATGCCGATGGCGCTCGCCAGCAGCAGCACCTGGGAGACCAGCATTTCGGCGACGGGATGCCAGGCGCCGACGCGCGTCAGACCGAAGAACACGAGCCGCGGGAAAAAGGGACGGCTGTCGTTGGACTGCTCGAACCAGTCGGCGGCGCGCAGCATGCCGGCGGCATGGCGCTGAAAGAAGTCCGCGATGGACCATTGATCGCCGACGGGGACGTCGACGCCGTAGATCCACACGGAGGCGATCGCGACCATCGGCACGAGCCAGGGCAGCAGCGCCGACGAGAGGACGCCAGCGAGCGAAGACGGAAGCCGCGGCATGATCATCGAGAGACGCGGTCCGATGCTTCGACGGCGGCTGATGCCGTTCGCGGACGTGACGGCGTTCGCGTGAAGAGCGTCGTCAGTCGCCAGATGAAGTACGCGTGATCGCGCCGCGGCAGAAAGCCCAGCCCCCGCCGTGTGTGCAGCGTCGAGAAGACGAAGATCATCAGCAGCACCAGGCTCTGCGCGAGGGACAGGCACAGCATCAGGCCCATCGCAAGGATCGACGTCCACGACGCGCCCTCCGCATGCAGCGCCCACAGCACGGCCATGCCGAGCGCGCCCGCGCCGGCGGCGCCAAACACGCCGGCCACCAGCAGCCGTACGCCGAGCCGTTCGCTGTGGACGGACATCGCGCTCAAGCCGTGCGTGACCAACGACACGAAGTTCATCTGCGTCCGTCCGTGCAATCGGCGCGCTCTCATCGTCGGCACGCTTTCATACGGAATTCGCGACTGGAAGACCGCCGCGGCGTAGTGGTTCCACAGTTCCGAGATCACCACGAGTCGCGGCAGCAGCGCGGAGGGAATCGCGCTGAAGTTGCCGACGCGGACGCGAAGTCCTGTGAGCACGTGGTGGAGGCCGCAATACAGACGATAGCAGGCGCGAAAGAACCAGCCTTCCATCCGCCGGGCGCGGTCGGCAAACACGATGGCGCGTCCATCGATCTCGCGCAGGCGGTTCACGAGTCGCACGATGTCGGCGGGATCGTCCTCGCCGTCGCCGTCCATGACCACGACCGCGTCGCACGGGACGGCATGCTCGATATGCGCAAGCCCGATCGCGATCGCGCGCTGATGCCCGAGGTTGCGGCGCAGGATCAGCAGGTCGACGCATTCAATGGCCGCTGGGTGCAGCGAGCGTACATTCGGTGCATCGGTCGAGCCATCGTCCACCAGCAGTACGTGAACGGTGAGCCGGTGATTGGCGATCTCTCGATCGATCCGGGCCAGCAGGAGTTCCACTGCCGGCCAGTCGTTGAAAACGGGGATCAGGATGACCAGCGACAGCGGCTGCGGCGCGCCGGCAGTGATGTCGGTCATAGGCCGCGCCTTTCTCGCGGGGGCGCCCGCGAAGCCAACAAACGTGAAGGTATCTTAGCCCAAGCCGGCGGGACACGCTGCGAATGGTGGGACAACGTTCGAATCCACGACCGTCGTCGTAACCCGCACGTTGGCGCTGCCCGAGACGAGCGCGGGCAGTCGTCCGTCAGCACGAGCGGCCCGGCGCCTTCCGGCGTTCTTGCGGCGAATCCCAGCAGCGCGCCGCAGTTGGAGATCCGGCAGCGCGGCGGCGGAGCCGAGGCTGCCCGGCGCGGTCGACGGCAGCACGGTGTCCATCAACGCCAGCGAGAAATGACCCGGGACGAACCCCGTCAGCATCCATAAGCTGACGGGGGGCTCAACAGGCCGACGGGACGCCGGCCAACGGACCGCGATCCGCGTCTTGTAGAGGGATCGAGCGTCACGGCGCGGCGAACTGCACAGTCACGCTGGTGTCGGCAACGCCGGTGTCTGCGGCGCTGGCGTCGGCGCTCCGGAACGGACGCACGGAGGTTGGGCTAAGATACACGCGGGCTAGGATACCGGCGCCGGATCACCAACACATGAGCACCAGCAAGCACAAGAGCGCGTCGGACGCTGAGCTCGCGCGAGATTATTTCGGCAGCTTCGCGGACGATTATCAGCAGGCGTTCGAGGGACGCGGACGGCATCCGCTGCACGCGATCATCAATCGTCTCTTCCGCCGGAAGACGTTTCAACTGCGGACGGCGGTGGTGAAGACGTATCTGACGGATCTCGGCGTCGCCGGCAAGACGATTGCCGACGTCGGCTGCGGGACGGGTGAAGTCTCGATCGAGGCGGCGCGGCTGGGCGCGAAGCGCGTCCTGGGACTCGACATCGCGCCGGCGATGGTGCGCACCGCGGCGGGGGCGGCCGAGGCCGCCGGCGTGTCGGCGATCGCGTCGTTCCACGTGCAGAACGTGCTGAAGGATCCGTGTCCGCCGTGCGACATCGCGATGATGGTCGGTGTCATCGAGTACTATCACGACCTCGACGCGCTCTTCGCCGCCGTCGCGCCCGCCGCCCGTGAGGCGCTCGTCATCGTCGACACGCGCGGACCGTGGTGGCGCCGCACGCTGCGCTACGGCCTCGCGAAGGCCAAACGCTTTCATCTGTATTACCGATCGCCCGACGCCGTCAGCGCGATCGTGCAGCGCCACGGCTTCGTCGAAGACCGGCGCCACCTGGGACACTCGTTCTCGGCGCTGCGCTTCCGCCGCCGCGCGTAGGCGCACCGCGGCGTCTCACGCCGTACGCTCGTTCGCGGCTGTCTGCCGCGTCATACCCGCATCCGGCGTCCTGCACTGGATGAGGGACGACACGAACGTTCATCAGCGCGTCCGTTTCATGTCCGATCATCGACTGGCGGTATCGTTGGACGTCGAGGAGTGGTATCACTCCCGGCGATGGGTGGACGGCGAGCAGGCGCGTGCCGTGCCCGACACGACGGCCGTGGTCCGGCGGTTGTACGGCGCCGAGACGCCGCCCGGCGACGTCGTCGCGCCGACGCGGGCCGTGCTCGATCTCTTCGAGCGCCACGCCTGCCAGGCCACGTTCTTCATCCTCGGGGACATCGTCCGCTGGTATCCCGCCCTCGTGAAGGACATCGCCGCGCGCGGACACGAGATCGCCTGCCACGGCCTGCACCACGTCGACATCACCGTCCTCGGACCCGACCGCTTCCGCGCCGATCTCATCGAGCTGCGCGATCGCCTGGCCGATCTCACCGGCACGCAGCCCGCCGGCTATCGCGCGCCGAATCTCGTCTACGCGAACTGGGCGACGGCGATCCTCGAGGATCTCGGCTTCATCTACGACTCGACCGTCTGCGCGTCGCGGTCGATCGGTGGCAAGTACAAAGGCTGGAGCGACGCGCCGACGACGCCGTACTGGCCGAGCTATGAGAACATCGCGAGGCCAGGGACCGCCCGGCTCGTCGAACTGCCGCTGCCGTCGTTCCCGCTGGTGCGCGTCGCCGCCGGATCCGGCATCATGACGCGTGTCATCGGCTATCAATGGACCGCGATCGCGCTGAGGCACGCGCTGCGGTTGGGCGATGCGTCGTTCTACTTCCATCCCTGGGAAGTCGGCCGCAAGCCGGCGCCGGACGGCAACGTCCTGCGCAACGCAATCTTCCTCCGCCACACGGGTCCGTGGATGATGCACGCCGTGTCGAGCCTGCTCACGGCGTTCGCCGGACGCATCACCACCGCGCGCGATCTCGCCGAGCGTTTCCGCGCCCGCGCGGGCGTCGGTGCCGCGGCTGCGGCTGCGACCAGTCGATCC
>Ga0187894_10001793_pt1 | contig 26925 bp, 21 predicted proteins | sample GBC1701081metaG_FD_136650 | JGI IMG/M metagenome (GOLD analysis project Ga0187894, IMG submission 136650) | White microbial mat communities from a lava cave in the Kipuka Kanohina Cave System on the Island of Hawaii, USA - GBC170108-1 metaG ... | reverse complement strand
CTCATTGCCGCTGGCGGATCGTGACTTTCGAATCGGCTTACTTCGTTTCCGGCGTACGGGCGGGGAATATAGACGCCATCGCCCGCACCAGCGACGTTTCGCCTTGCACCGACTCCCTCGCTCGCCGATTCACCAGCCATCGCGCCGCGATCAGGCAGATTCCTCCCGCAGCGACACGGGCTTGCCCAGCACCTCCGAAGCGATGATCAACCGGCGAAGGTGCTCGCGGCTCGGCGCTCCGCGCGCGCCGCCAAACAGCACATCGCGCCCCGGCGACCGCGCTTTCTCAGCATGCTTGAGCGCGGCGGCCTCCATGGCCGAGGGCGCTGGCGTGGCGTGCGCCAAGGCGTCCGGCGCTCGCGTCACCGGCTCCGATGCTCTCGCGGGCGCTTGCGGCTCCTGCGCTGCCCGTCGGCGCGGATCCTCGCGCCGCTGGCCTCGCGCTGGCTGCGGCGGGCGCGCCGTCGGCGGCGGGCCCGATCGGCGCGCTGTGGTCGGCGGCGGCCCCGGCTGCGGGAACCGCTGTACAACGACACCGCCCGGCACCTGCCGCGCCTGTCCCGTGGCTCCGCCACCGGGCTGGCCCTGCGGCGGGAATCTCACGACGACAACATCGTGGTCGGGCGCTCTGGCGGGGGGCCGCTGCTGCCTCCGCCGAATCTCTTCGAGTTGGGCCTGCCGGCGCGCGGCGAGTTCCTCCATCGTCGGCGTGCGAGCCTGAGGCTGAGCGCGTGGCTCCTGTTGCGGGTCGCGCCCGGTCCTCAACTGTTCTTCAAACCGCCGCCGCGCCTCATCGTTGGCTCGCTTGCGGCGCAACTGCTCGCGCAGATGCCCCATGACCCACGAGGCCAGCGACAGCCCCATGAACACGAGAACAATCCAGAAACTGTTGTTGTTGAAGATGTTCGGGAAGTTCTGGGCGATGGTCATTGAGGCGGTCCGGGCAGGCTCGACCAGTTCTCTGCGACAAGACTATACACCCGTGCCATCACCTGTCCGCCGCGGAGGCTCGTAATACTGCAGTGTGATCGATTGTCATTGCTCATCGGGCGAACTCGGTCTCGATGTCCTCCCTGAGTCCTTTCAGTGCCTCTGTTTCGATCAGCGTAAAGGCCCACGTCCGCTCGTGGGCTACCGACGAATCGGCTCGCAGCCGCTTCAACTTCGCCGCCCGCTCGCTCAGTTCCTTGAGGCGCGCGCTGTGCCGCGTCCACACATCCTCCAGCAGCGCGTGCATCGCCCGGAACTCCTGCGCCGGGTGCTCGCCGGCCTCGCGCGCCCGGCTGATCTGCTCCACGAGTTCCCGCTTGGTCGCCGCCGCGGCCATATCGCCGAGCATCCCCGGATCGTGCCGCGCCCGGTGCGCCTGCCACACCGCTCGCTGCACATCCTCTTCGCCCGCGCGTTCGCCCGATAGCGGCAGATACACATCCGCCGTCACGAGCGCCATCGGCGCCAACTCCGCGCGCAGCCACAGGCGGAACCAGGTCTCGGTGATGCGGTCGTAGATGTGCCCGCCGATGCCGTGGATCATCAGGTCGCAACCGGCCAGGCGCAGCAGCCCCGTCGTCAACAGCGCCCTCGGCGCCAGCCCGTCCATCGACTCCAGCCGCTCGCCCGCGAACACGCGCCGCCGCGGCGTTCCGGGCGCCAGCCGCCACAGCGGCAGTTCGATCCGCCCGCGCGCCTTGTCGAGCTGAAGGGGCGCGACACCAGCCTCGGGAACCAGCGCCGCCGCCGCGTTGTACGCCTCGGCCATCGCGCCCGCCTCGCGCTGCATCCGCTCGACCGTGGCCCGGAACAGGCCCGTCCGTGCAAAGGCGGTCGCGTACGCGATGGGCGGCGTCTTGAGCGCCGGAGCCAGCAGGTCGCGCAGAGCCGCCATCACCTGCCGCGCCGCATCCGGCGCGCCTCTGTGCCTGCGGAGGGCTTCAACAATCGCGTTCAGCCCGCGTTCCACCCCGGGCAGCGCCGCCCTGCCCGACTTCAACACTGGCTCCAATGGCTCGAACGCGGGGCACGAAGCCGAGGCGACCCCCTTGGGCAACGTCGGCGCCAGCATCACCTCTTCCGCGCGCAGCCGGCCCTCGCGATCGCGCACGGGAACGCGGAGCTTCTCGAACACGTGCTCGTCCTGATCGACGATGAGCCACGCGCCGGCTCCACCCAGCGCCCGCGCCGCCGCGTCCACGGCGAACGCCTTGGCCAGCACGCCGCAGTGCCACCACGCGGCGCCGTGCCCCATGAGAACGACGGGCCCGCCCGCCGGCAGCCCGATCTGCTCTCTGAACTTCCGCTGTTCATCCGTCAGAACGCGCCCGCGCTGCCCGATGAGCGCGGACCACTCACGCGCCTCCGGCTCGATCACGAGGCGCTCGACGGCATCCTTCATGGGCCCGTACACCCGCAAGTCGCGTCGTCGTAGCGCACGACGATCTCGGGCACGGGTCCGCCCTCGAGCGCACGGCGCGGCAGCCGGTCCGCCCAGCGCGCGATCTCGCGCTCCAGAACCTCGCGGTAGTGGCGCATGCGGGTCTGATCGTCATCCAGCGGCCCGCCGAAGGACCTGGAAGGGTCGTTGTAGATCAGGCGCACCGGGATCTCCTTGATCCGCAGCCCCTCGGCCACCGCCTGAACCCAGAACTGCATGGGGAACGCGTAGCCGTCTTCCTCCAGCGCCAGGCGAGAGATCGCTGCCACGCGGAACGCCTTGAACCCGCAGAACGAATCGGTGATCGAAAGTCCCAGCCGCCGGTTCAGTTCCTTCGTGAGCGTCTCGTTGATCGCGCGCCGGTTCTTCGGCGGCATGTCGTCCTCGCACGTCGGCGCCAGGTACCGCGACCCGCTCACCACATCGTGCGTGTTCTCGTTGATCGCTTCGAGGAACCGCGGGATCGCCTCCGGCTCGTGCTGCTCGTCGCAGTCCATGGTGATCACCCAGTCGAAGTGATCGACGCGCGCCCAGCGGAACGCGTCCTGGATCGACCGCCCGTAGCCGCGGTTCTGCGCGTGACGGATCACCTCCACGGGCATCCGCGGCAGCAGGCAGGGCGTGCCGTCCTGAGAGCCGTCGTCGATCACCAGCACGTGCTCTGCGTGCCTCCGCACGCGCTCGAGCACCTTCATCACATACCGTTCTTCGTTGTAGACCGGGATCGCGACCAGCACACGCATCACGTCACCTCGCTCTCGCTCGAGCAACTACGAGTGCGCCCCATGCGGAATCCGGGCCAATGGTAGCCGTGGCCGTTTCACCTCGGCACGGTGATCGTCCCCGCCTCCACCGCGCGCCACGACCCTGTTGCCAGGTCAACGCTCGCCGCATCCGCCGTGAAGTGCCGCCCGCGCGCTTCATCAAAGACCGTCACACGGTTGCCCGGCGAAGCCGTCGCCGTGAGCGTGCGCCCTTTCGCGTCGTAGGTCATCGCATCTCCGACCACTTGAAGGCTTCCGTGCCGCGCGAACACGGCGCCGATCGCCTCGGCCCGCACCAGGCGCAGCGCCGGGCCCTCGCGCCCCGCCTCCGCGCCCGCCGCGGACTCCTGGACCTGGATCTTCAGCTGCTCGCACTCGATATCCGTGAACCGCTGTGTCGCGGCATCGAGGTGGCGCACGCGCACTCGCCCGTTCATCTCGCCCTCGCCGCTGGCGCGTTCAAAGTTGAGCGCTTGCTCGAAATGAAAGAGCGTGGTGCCCTGCATGTTTCCGACGACCAGCGGCCCTTCCGCATCCGGCGCACGCGCGGCGGCTTCGGCGGGCTTGGCGGGGCGCCGATCCTCGAGTAGCAGCAGGCCGGGCCCCGTCGCCGCCATCGTCGCCTTGAGCGCATCCAGCTCCACGGCCGCCGCCCGCAGAAACGCGAGCCCCTCCAGCCGCTGAACGCGCACGCCCGGTGCGGCCTCCTGCCCTGCAACCTCATCCACATACCGGCGCAGTTCGAGTTCCGCCGGGCGCTCCTCCTCCGTGCTCTCGATCGAGGCACGGATCAGTTCTCGACGGTCCGCAGGGCCGGTCGCGGCGTCGCCCGTGCTGCGCCCCGGAGTCAGGTCCACGACGATCCGCCCGCCGCGCCCCACATAACGATCACGATCATCCAACTCCGCCGAAGCCACCGCGTCGCCCATCACCTCCGCGCGCCCCGCGGCGTCGTCGTACACAAGGCCCGAAGTCCACTCGACCTGGATTCGCGCGCCGGGCTTCTCATCGCGCGCCGGCAGCGAGTAGGCCGCCGACCCCGCCCCGAACACGGTCAGCCCCTCGCTCCCCTGGCTCGTGCTCACGCGCATCGATGAGCCGGAGACGGACCCGCTCTCCTCGCCCTTGGTGCGGGCGATCGTCGCCGGTTCGCCGAGCAGTTCGATCACGCCGCCATCGACATCGCCCGCCACGCGGTCCGCCTTGGCCTCGATGCTCGATGCCCGCTCGCGCCCGCCGCCGCCCCGCGCCAGCATCGCCTCGACCCCGAGCCGTGCATCGAGCGAGGCGATCCGCACCTGTCCGCGTTCATCGCGCTTCAGCCGCGCATCGAGCATCCCGGCGCGCAGCACATCGCCGCCGCGCTCGGCGCGCACGTTGCCGCGCGCCCCGGCCGCCGTCGGCACAGGCTCGCCGCCGCCCTCTTCTGCCTGTGCGAACGCGACGTCGAGCGCATCGGCTGTGATCTTGCCGCCGCGCCCGTCCTCCGCCAGCGCATCGCCCTCGACGATCAGGCGTGAGAGCGTGGGCTCCGGCGCTGCGCCCGCCATCCCCGGAGTCCTGCCGAACACGGTGCGCAGGAAATCGCCGCGCACCGACGCGAGCCCGTCGCGCGCTTCGACGCGCCCGCGCAGCACCACCTCGCTGGGCAGCACCGTGCCCGATGTGCCGATCGGTCCGGAAGAAGCGTCGAGCAGGAAGTCCGCCCGTTCCTGCCACGTGACCTGCCGGGGCCGCTCGCCCGGCTCGAACGCCGGGTCATCGTCTTTTCGTGCCGCCTTGCCGATCGCGCGCAGCATGCCCGGCGTCGCGATCGAGCCGACTCCCGTCGTCAGGTCGAGTTCGGCCCGTCCCGCGATCAGTTCGGCCATCTCCGGCGCGGTGAGCGTCACTCCCAGCGGCCCCACGCCGTAGAGCGAGACGTGGCGCGTCGTCGCGCCGTATTCCAGGCTTACGCAGCGCAGGTCAGCGCCGGTCGTCTCATCGCGCAGCCGCACCGCGCCCGCGCTGGGCGCCTGAACGCGGAACAGCACATCGTCCTTCACGAGTTCGCTGGGCTCCTCCGCCATCGGGCGCACTTCGAGCGGACCCTTCCAGACGAGTTCCATCCCCGCCGGCGCGTCCGCGGTGGGCCCGCCGGTGCTGTCCGGCGCGCCCGCCGCGCCGTCGCTCGCCGCCGCCGGCCGCGATCGCTCGAACGGCGCGATCGACCCCGGCCGCAAGCCGCCATCGACCAGGCGCAGGAAGGCATTGGCCTCTTCGCCTTCGAGCGTTCGCTCGCCCGCCGTCACCTTGACCGCGCGGCCGAACGTCGCCCGGTAGTAGTTGATCTCCGGCGCGCTGCGCCCGCCGCGCCGCTCCGGCGCCGGCGCCTCCGCGCCCTGACCGCCCGCGCCCGGCCTCGCGCCCGCGCTCTGCCGCGGCGTGAACGTGAACCGGCCGCCCTCCTCGAGGCGCATGAACGACAGCGGGCGCGCACGATCGTTCGTGAACCGCATGGTCAGACCTTTGCCCTCGGCGTGGGCTCCCATGCCGTCCACCACGACCTCTTCGGCGGTGCGCAGCTCTCCGAGCGCGGTGTGAAAGTTCAGCGCATCGGCGCGGATCAGCAGTTCATCCTCGTCGAGCGGCGCCGCCGGCTCCGCCGCCGCCGGGCCCTCTCCCTTCGGGCGCACAGCGACGAGCACCTCGCCCTCCAACTGCCCGGACTCCGGCTCGGCGTCTCGCGATGGCCAGAGCACCTTCGCCGTCTTCGCAGTTACTTCGATCGTCCGCCCCGGCTGGAAGATCCTCGCCCGCGGCGACGTGATGTAGAACAGCCCGCTCTCCTGCGGGTCCAGCTTCTTCCACGTCAGTTCATAGAGCAGCCGCCCGTTCTGCGGATCGACGCGAGTCCACACCCCCTCCGTCGTCCCGGACACGAGGTCCTGCACCGGCCCGCCGAGGCCGCTCTGCGAAACGGCCACCGTCTTTGTCCCCGGCGGCGGCAGAGCGAGGTCGCCCACCGCCCCCGCGCCGCTCCGAGGCGAGAGCACCTTTCCGCGAAGCACCGCCAGCACCAGCAGACAGCCCACGAGCGCGATGAGCGCCCCCGCCGCGAGCCGACCTGTCTTCTTGAGCGTCATCGTTGAAGTGCCGCGCGGCCGTGCCCCCCGCGCGTCCGAACGCTCCTCAATCGTGCACGACCTTCATCGCGATCAAGTCTTGTACATCCAGGATGCCCACCGGCTTCCCGCGCGCATCGACGATCGGGATCTCGTCCTGACGAGATTCGCGGATCAGCCGCACCGCGTCGCGCACCAGCGCCGTGCTGGGCAGCGACTTCGGAGCCTTGGTCATCACGGTCCGCGCCGGAGCATCGAGCAGCGCGGCGTCCTTGATGATCAGCCGGCGCAGGTCCCCGTCCGTGAAGATGCCGGAGAGCGCCCCCGCGCCATCGACCAGCAGCAGCGCCCCCGGTCGCCGTCCAAGCCGCGCCGCCTCCGCCAGCGCCGAGCGCACGCTGCTCTCCTCGCTGACGACCGGCAGGTTCTTCCCGACGACGAACCGCAGCGCATCCATGACCGGGCGCATCAGCCCGCCGAGCGTCCCGCCCGGGTGCCGGCGGGCAAAGTCATCGGGGGTGAACGCGCGCCGGCGCGCCACCGCCAACGCCAGCGCATCGCCCAGCGCCAGCATCGCCGCGGTCGAGCACGTCGGCGCCAGCAGCGTGTCGCTGGCCTCCTCGATCCGCCCGAGCGTCAGCGCCACCGTCGCCAGTCGTGCCAGCGAGCTCTCGCCATCGCCGCCCGTGATCGAAACGATGGGCACGTTGTCCTGCCGAAGGATTGACGCCAGCGCGACCACCTCTTCGGTCTCACCCGAGTGGCTCAGCGCCAGGAGGCAATCCGTCGTGCGGATGCGCCCCAGGTCACCGTGCGCGGCCTCGCTCGGATGAATGTCGTGCGAAGGAGCGCCGAGGCTCGCGAGCGTCGCCGAGATCTTCTTGCCGATCAGCCCCGATTTGCCGAGGCCGGACACGAGGATCGACCCGCCCGCATCGGCGCACCTCGCCATCAGATCCACGGCCTCGTGCAGGCGCGGGCCCAGCCGCGGCACGATCGCCGACACAGCCTCCGCCTCCGCGCGCAGAACCCCCTCGACAAAGGCCCGCTCGGCGGAATGGTCGTCGCGTCGATTCACGGGACCCATACCTTACACACACCACAAGACTGGGATTGAACTCAGCGGAAAATGGAGGGAAACGGAGGCGGAACGAACGAGAGGGTTCGCAGGATCAGGACCAGAAATGCGCCTGAATCAGTCCGGTTCGTGCTCCAATCCCGAGGCCTCGGTCTTTCTCCGCCTTCCTCCTTGTTCAATCTTCTTTTCCCCGCCCGCCCGGCGCACGTACCCTAGAGCCGTGCTCGAACAGGACTACACCGTCCGGCTCGCCTCGTTTCAAGGTCCGCTGGACCTGCTGCTGCATCTCATCCGGCGCGCCGAGGTCGACATCACCGAGATCTCGATCGCCGAGATCGCCGACCAGTATCTCCGCCACATCGCCGCACTCGATCAGATCGATGTCGAGCGCGCCGGCGAGTTCCTCGTAACAGCGGCCACGCTGCTCGAGATGAAGTCGCGCCTGCTCGCCCCGCCCGCCGAAGATGAGCAGGGCGAGGGCATCAGCGCCGCCGACCTCGAACCGGCCGCCCCCGGCGAGAGCGCGGCCGCCTCGCTCGTCCGCGCCCTCATCCAGTACAAGCGATTCCGCGATGCCGCCGAGGCCCTGGAGGCGCGCCGGCGCGAGTGGGCGCGGCGCGGGCGCGTGCATTCCCTGGCCCCGCCCGAGGGCATCACACCGCTCGAGGACGATGACGCCGACCTCGCCGACCTCAGCCTCTTCGACCTGGTGCAGGCCTTCGCCCGAATCTCTGAAACGGTCCAGTTCGAGCGCCTGGGCGAGCACGCCGTCGTCGATGACGACACGCCCATCGAGCTCCACGCCGCCGATGTGCTCGACCGCCTGCGCCGTTACTCGGCCGGGCCCTCGCCGCCTCCCGCGCCGATGACCATGCGCCAGGTGTTCGCCGAGCGCAGCCGCAGCCAGGTGATCGGGCTGTTCCTCGCGGTGCTGGAACTGGTCCGCCAGCGCGCGGTGCGGGTTTTCCTGCGCCCCGAGGATTCTGAGGTCGCCATCGCGCTCTTTGAGGACCCGGATCAGCGACCGGCGAGCGCGGGACCGGATGCGCCGGCCACGCCCTGACGCTTACAATCGGCGTATGCGGAGTCAGCGCCGCCAACGCGGGCACAAGTCGAGCGGCAACGGCAGGGCGCGAAGCGTGCCCGGCGCCCCCGGCGCGCGCATCCGCATCCAGAAGGCGCTCGCTCAGGCCGGTGTCGCCTCGCGCCGCGCCTGCGAGGCGATGGTGCAGGAGGGCCGCATCGCGGTCAACGGTGAGATCGTCATGCGCCTCCCCGTGCTCATCGACCCGGCCCGCGATCGGATCACGGTGGATGAAGCGCCCGTCCGACTCTCGGGCCCCGCGGCGCGCCACCTCTACATCCTCCTGAACAAGCCGCGCCGCGCGGTCTCGACTCTCTCCGATCCCGGCGGGCGGCGGACCGTCGCGGACCTCGTGAAGCACCCTTCCGGCGCGCGCCTCTACCCTGTGGGTCGGCTCGACTACGACGCCATGGGACTGCTCCTCCTGACCAACGACGGCGACCTGGCCCAGCGGCTGACGCACGCCCGCTTCGGCGTCGAGCAGACTTATCGCGCGGTGGTCAAGGGCCCGATGACGCAGGCCGATCTGGACCGATTGGAAGATGAGATGAGATCGCGGGGCAGGCGAGCCGGAGTTCCCCCCGGCGTGGGGCTGCGCCTCGTGCGCACGGAGCCGCAGCGCGCCGTCATCGACATCACGCTGCGCGAGGGGCGCAACCGGCAGGTCGGTCTCATGCTCTCCCGGGCCGGCTTCCCGGTGCGCAAGCTGATGCGCATCGGCCTGGGCCCGCTGGAACTCAAGGGCGTCGCGGTTGGGCAGTGGCGCGAGCTCGCGCCCGCCGAGGTGCGCGCGCTGCGCCGCGCCACTGAGCGAAGCCCGCGCTCCGGCGCGAGAGCGGGGGCAGGCGCATGACAACCGCGGGCAGGAAGAGCGGGCCCCCTTCTCCGGCCGACACCTTCATGGGCCGGCGCCGAACCCCGGTGGGCATGGCGGCCCGCATCGGCCTCCGCCGCCTCGTGCGCAACGATGCGCCCCAGATGGCGGCGGCCCTCTCCTATCGAACGATCTTCAGCCTGATCCCGCTGCTCGTGATCCTGCTCGTGGTCTTCAAGACGTTCGCGGGCGAGGATGGCATCCGCCTCGGCCTCACGAAGTTCTTCGAGTTCACCGGGCTCAGCGAGATCAACGTGCAGGTGCATCGCGACGCTTCCCAAGCGCCATCCGAGGGCGCCGCGCCGGAAACGCCGACGTCGGCGCCTGTCACGCCGGAGTCAGCGGGCGATTCCGACTCGGAGTCGCTCAGCCGGCGCATCGAGGACTTCGTCAACCGCACGCTGGACCGTCTGCTGAAGGTCAATTTCGGGCTGATCACGATCGTCGGCGTCGCCGTGCTCATCTACGGGGCGCTCTCGCTGCTGATCCAGATCGAGGACGCGTTCAACAAGGTCTGCCGCGCGCCCACCGGCCGGCGCTGGATGTCGCGCCTGACCGTCTACTGGACGCTGATCACGCTCGGCTCGATCGTGCTCTTCGCCGGATTCCTGATCACCGATCTCTCGTACCGCTTCCTCGCCAGCATGCCGCCGTGGGCCCAGTTCGCCGTGCCCGCGCTGGGCCTGGCCCTGCGCCTGCTGCTCACGTGGTCCCTCCTCGTCTTCGCCTATTCGCGCATGCCCAACACGCGCGTCTCCATGAAGGCGGCGGCGGTGGGAGCGATCGTCAGCGCCATCCTCTGGGAACTCGCCAAGAGCGGCCTGGCCTGGTTCATCCGGTCGATGATGATCGGGCAGGTCGCCGTGTATGGCTCGCTGGCCCTGATCCCGATCTTCCTGGTCTGGGTCTACGTCACGTGGCTCATCGTGCTCTTCGGGCTGGAGATCACGGTGACGCTCCAGGAGTTCTGGGCCGGGCGCCTGACTCGATTCGATGAGTCGAATGAATCGGTGCTTGTCGATCCGGGCGTCGGCGTCGTGCTCATGCGCGCCATCTCCGAGCGCTTCGCCGTCGGCAAGACGAGCGATGTGCAGGAACTCGCCCGCCGAACCGGCCTCCCGGAGGCCAGCGTCGCCAAGGTGCTCGACCATCTGGCCAAGCGCGGCCTGCTCCACAAGGTGCCCCGCGGCAACGAGGAGGAAGCCGTCTCGCTCTCCCGCCCGCCCGAGTCGATCACCGCGGGCGAGGTGATCTCCGCGATGCACGATCTGGCCAGCGACGTTCCCGATGCCCACGCCGCTTCGGTGCTGCGAATGCTGCGCGAGAGCCAGGTGAAGGCGCTGGAGGCGCTGAGCCTGAGTTCGATCAAGGAATAGGCGCGAAGGAACCGTCGGGCACTCGGGGTGCCGGGGTACGACGTCTTCGCCGTGCCCCGCTCCACACCCCATCTTCGCGCATCGACGCGTTGGTGCGCACAGGCGCGCGACGGTGTCGAGCCATTCTCGCGCACGGGCTCAACTTTTTTCTATTCCAGCCCGGCACGGCACTTGCGCGCGTTTCGCTCGCACCGCGCGGAAGCCCTTGTGCGCACCAATCCTTCCGCGCACCCCTCTGTGGAGGGACTGCATGTCCTGAGTCCTGAGTGCCCAATCCCGAATCCCGCGTTCCTCGTGCCTCGCGTGACTTCGTGCCTGGTGCCTAATGCCTAGTGCCTGCTCAGCCACCTTCAACTCCGCCCTCGCCTCCGCCAAGTCCGAGGCCCTGGCGTTCCTGCGCTCGCTCATCGCGGGCACCGCCGAGGGCGGCATCCCCCAACTCCGCGAGCGCCGCCTCGCCGCGTCTCAGGTCCTCCGCACCCGCTTCCTGCGCGATGACGGCAGCGAAGCCGGTCCCGCCTCTCGGTCTCGCGCGATCCCGAACTCTGGACTCTGCACATCCGACATCCCACATCCGACATCCCACATCGCGGCCAGTCCTCCGGCCGCTCACCCTCTCACCCCATCACTCGATCACCCCCTCACCGATTCACCGTCTCAACCCTCATCCCAGTCCGAAATCTCCCATCTCAAATCTGAAATCCTGAATTCTGAAATCTCTCGCCCGGCTTCCGCCGTCGGCGACCCGTCAGAGCCCTCTGCGCCCTCCGCGAGCTCCGCGGTGAAACTCGACCCCGTCGCCGCCATGGACGCCCTTCACGCCGAGCTGCGCGAGAAAGCCCGCGGCCTGTGCGGCGCCGAAGAGAAAAGACTGGTCAAAACAGCGCTCGCTGAACTGCGCGCCAAGCAGCGCGCGCCGATATGAGTTGCATGCCGGCGGCCTATTCCGCGCCGAAACGTTGGACGATTGCGGCCCAATCTTTGGGCTCGAACCTCGCTCGCGCCCGCAGGTTGCCGCGCTGCATGTCGCCGAGTCTTGTGTCGTCCTTCACCGCATTGGGCCACACGAACAGCGTGTCGAATTTTTCGCCCGCCCCGAACGAGACCGCAATTCGCGATCCCTCGGACAGGCGGGAGAGATCGAGCACAAACTCGCGGTCGCCCCGGTCCCAGTTCGGAGTGATGCTCGCCACCCAGCCGTGCTCCTGGAAATGGGCGCGACGCGATTCAGCATCGTCGCCCCTGTCCCACGCAAACTCCTTGGTGAGGCGAAATGCGCCGTCGTCCCGCCGCTCGTAGACCGCCTCGCCGATCGCCGCAGAGGCGTGCAACAGCCGCACGCGCTGGCCGTCGCTCACCCACACCGTCAGGATTCCGAGTTGGCTCGACCGCACAGCCACACGAAGAACCTTGCCGTCACTCTGAGCCAGAAGCGTCGTCCGGTTCAGTTCAAGCAGATTGCTGGCGCCAGCCCACTCGGCGGCTTCCAACCGGCCATCGGTGTCGTCGGCGATGTCCGCGATCGCGCTCGTTGCAATGATAAAGATCGAGAGGAGCGAGGCGAGTTCGAACCGCTTGCTCACTTGCCTCCTCAAATCTGCGCGAGCGCGCCCTTCACCGCCGCCTCAACGGCCTCCGGCGCATCGACCCAGCTGTTGTGCCCTGCATTGTCAATCGGACTCAACCGAATCTTCGGGTTGTTCCTGGCGACCCAGGACCAGTAATGACCGCCGAAATCGACGATGTCGTGATCCCCAAGGATGACCGTGACCGGCCGGTCGTGCGCCGCGAGCAGCGGCACGAAGTTCCGCTCCTTCGGGATGCTGTCCCTCATGGCGGCGTACACCGAGGGGTTGTAGAAAATGTGCCCGCCGCGCATCTGGCGCCAGCGATCGACGTTGTACAAGTTGGCGGCGGCGAACGAGATCCGCCACTGCTTCGTGAAGGGCTTGTCCGGCAGTTCGTCGTCGCGCCGGCCGGGCTCGGGCTTGACGCCCTCCCGTTCGAGTTCTTGCCAGAACTCCTCGCGCTGCACCCAGTCCTTCATCGAGAATCCGGGCTTCTCAAGGACCGCCCCGTCCTCCGGCTTGGGCAGCGGATGGTGCGCCCGCACCGCGCCCACGAGCGTGAGCGCGCCCGCGCGACCCGGATGGGCCTTCAGGTACGCCATCGCCAGGAACGTCCCTTGCGAATGCGCGAGGATGTCGATCCGCTCCAGGCCCAGTTGCGTGCGGATGCGCTCGATGTCTTCGATGTGCCGCTCGAGCGTGATCGCATCGGCGGGGGCCGGCGAGCGCAGCGACCCTCGCTGGTCGTAGAGGATGAAGCGCCGATCGAAGACATGCGGATCGATCAGTTCGGTCAGATAGGAATGCTCAGCGCCCCAGCCGCCGTGCAGCACCAGCACCGGCTCCCCGATTCCGATCTCGCGCACGTAGAGCTTGACATCCGACCGCTCGGTGCGGCAATACCACTCATTGTCGCCCCAGTTGTGCCAGATGTTCCAGGCTTGCGCGTCACGGTTCTCGAGTGGTCCCGGCGGGGCCGCCGAGGCGATCAGCACGGCGAAGGCGAGCGTGTGGGGAGTCATACTCGGGTTCCTTATGGACGTGGGCTGCAAATGCCCTTCAACACGCACCAAGACTCGACTCTTTACCGAAGCCGGCATTCCAAGAGATGCGTGACGACATCACATGTCCGCTCCAAATCCCGTCAATGCACCCGGGAAAGACCCGTGGCGCAAGGAATGCAAGGGGAACCCATTGTCCGTTCGGAGCGAGGCCTTTGAGGCACGCCGCCCCATCTCTTGTACCTCGCGATCGGGGAGTGAACCATGCAACTTCGTGTTGTGCTCGCGACGATGTTCCTGTCGGCCGGCGCCCTCACAATCCGACCGGCGCCTGCCAGCGCGCAGACTGATGGGCTCGACGCGCTCGTCCGCAATCACTCGTACATCGTGAGATTCGACGGCAAGTCGATGGGCGGGCCCGGTGCTGAATTGTTGTTTGAGCTCGCCGGCCGCGCGCAGTTCGTCGCGTTGGGCGAGGAGCACAACACTCGGGAAATCCCGCTCTTGACCACGGCGATGTTCACCGAACTGCAGGTGAGACACGGTTACCGGTTCCTGGCGATCGAGCAGGATCCCGTCGCGATGCGGATGGTGTCGCGTCCGCCCCTTCGCGGTGCCGCCGAGTCCATTCGAGCGCTCTCCGATCAGTACCCGTATGCCTTCACCTTCTCTCTCGATGAAGAGCTCGGAATGCTGGCCGCCGTCGGATCAGTCTCCCAGTCGAAATCAACGCCCATCTGGGGCTGCGACCAGGCCTTCGGCGCCACACACATCCTCGACCGGTTGCTGGAAGCCGTCCCGCCGGATCAGGCCGAGAAGTTGACCGCTCTCCGAGCTGAGGCGGCGGAACACGAGCGTGTCCGCGATCTTGAGAAGTCTCACTACATGGCGCGGCAAGAGAAGTCATCCGTCATCGCCGCAATGTGCGACACCTTCGACGCCGGGCCCGGCTCGGAGACGCAGTTTCTACTCGAGAGCCTCCGGCTGTCCGACCGGATCTACGCCCACTACCGCGAGGAACGGTATTACCAGAACAACCTGGAGCGCGAGCAGTACATGAAGGCTCGATTCATGGACGAATACAGACAGGCCGCTGCCACGCAGGATTCGCCGCCGCGAGTCTTGCTCAAGTTCGGGCACTGGCACGTGTACCGCGGGCTTGGGCCGAGCAACGTCCAGACGCTCGGCAATTTCGTCTCCGAAGTAGCCACGCTGCACGGAATGGAGTCGCTCCACATCGCGATCTTCCCGAACAACGAGCCTGGGGAGTACGGCGACCTGTCACGCTGGCAGGACGCGGCGCCCGCACTTCTCGCGCACACGCTGTCGCGTGCGGAATGGATGCTCGTTGATCTGCGCGCGCTCCGGCCGCACTTCTGGAGTATTCGCTCTGAGGTTCCTGCGAAAGCCGTTCCGGCGCTTTCTCGTTGGATCTTTGGCTTCGACTTCGCACTGTTCATCGGGGGCATGCAGCCAGGCGGCCGCGAGTAGCGCCCAGGGCGCACAGGCGACGCGTGCGGCGGTCAACCCCGTGTCCTGCCGGCCCGGATACCCTTCCCCCGTGCTCGTCCACCTCAACGGCCAACTCGTGCCCGCCGAGAGCGCGAAAGTGTCGGTCTTCGACCGCGGCTTTCTCTTCGGCGATGGCGTTTACGAGGGCCTGCGGTCCACCGCCGGGCCCGCTGGCCCTGAAGTGGTCGGGCTCGACCTGCACATCCAGCGCATGCGGGACGGCCTTGAGGAAGCCCGAATCCGCGGATTCGATCCCGCGCGGCTCGGGCCGATCATCCGGGAACTGCTCGAAGCGCAGGGGCTGGTCGAGTCGTTCATCTACTCGCAGGTCACCCGCGGCACGCCGACGGGCAAGCAGGGCACGGAGCGGCCCCGCGTCGTGCGCCAGCCCGGCCCGCCGACGGTGCTCGCCTACGCGATGCCATTGACGGGAGTCTCCGATTGCCGAGCACCCGAATGCAAAAAAGTCGCGCTGCGCCCTGACACGCGCTGGACCCGCGGGCGGCTCAAGTCCATCTCCCTTCTCGGCGGCGTCCTCGCCGCGATCGAGGCCGATGAGCAGGGCGCCGATGACGCGATCATGTTCCGCGACGGGCTGATCACCGAGGGCACCGCCACCAACGTATTCCTGAAGATCAACGGCGAGATGGTCACGCCGTCGCTGGACAGCGCGCCCATCCTCGCCGGCGTCACCCGGGCCCTGATCCTGCGTGACGATCCCGCGATCCGCGAGCGCCCCGTCCGCGTCGAGGAACTGAGCCGGGCCGAGGAAGTCATGCTCGTCGGAACCAAGACCATGGTGGTCAGCATCTCGCAGATCGACGGGACGCCGGTGGGAGCCTCGGCATCCCGAGCGTTTGGACCAGGGCCCGCGTCGATCGAACTCCTCCAGACACTCAAGCGCGCCATCGACGCCGATATCAGGGCGCAGCACGCGCGCCGGATCGCGGCGGCCTCTCCCGCGGCGCGCCCCGCCGGAGCGGCGCGCCATGCCTGAATTCTCCGCGGGAGACAGCCCATCGCTCCGCCTGCTGGCCGTGAGCGTGGGCAACACCACCACGCGCTTCGGCCTCTTTACCGGGCGCGAACTGTCGCGCTCGCGCCGCGTGCCCAACACCAGCGCCGAGGCCGTGGCTTCGCAGATCGCGGCTCTGGGCAAGGAGGCCGGCAGCGGGCGCGATGCGCTCGCCGCGTGCGTCGTGGCCTCGGTCAACGATCGCATCGCACGCCCGCTGATCGAGGCGCTCGAGCCGGCGATCCCGTGCGCCGTGTACCGAATCGGCGCGGACCTGCCCGTGCCGATCCGCACCGCGCTCGCCTCCGATGCCGCGCCGGGTCAGGACCGGCTGCTCAACGCGCTGGCGGCCTTCGACACGCTGAACTCGGCGTGCGTGGTGGTCGATACCGGGACGGCCATCACGGTGGACTTTGTGGACGGCGAAGGCGTCTTCCAGGGCGGAGCGATCGCGCCCGGCGCATCGATGATGCTGCGCGCTCTGCACCAGCAGACCGCCGCGCTCCCCGAGGTGGCCCTTGCCCGGCCGGATGAGGCAAGTCCCTTTGGCAAAGACACCACGCAGGCGATGCGCAACGGCGTCTTCTTCGCCGCGCGGGGGCTGATCCGCGCCCTCGTCGAGCGGTATGCCGAGGCCTACGGCGCGTACCCGCCCGTGATCGCCACCGGCGGCGATGCGGCCCTGCTGCTGGACGGCGATGAACTGATCGACCGCATCATCCCGGACCTGACGCTCTTCGGCATCGAGGCCGCGTGCCGGCGCGGGCTGGCCCTTCAGGAGACGGAGGAGCACGCGTGACGGGCGGAGCGCCGCTCCGGTGCTCCGGACCGCGTGTGCCGCGACTCTCCATGCTTAAAGCGACGAGCACTTAGCACGATTAGATGACCGCGACCTACTCACTTCAGGCCGCCCCAACGGGTTCCGGCGCTGCGCTCGCCATTGTGCAGCTCTCGGCGTCGAGCGCTGCACAACTCGACCTCGCGATGCAGATGCTCGGCATCGAACCCGTCGAGCCGGGCCGGCTGGCGCTGCGCGATCTGCTCGACGTGGATCGCGGGGTTGTGGCCCGCTGGACGCCGACTTGCGTGCACCTCATGCCGCACGGCGGCGTGCTGATCGTCCGCCGGCTTTGCGAAGCGATGGAGGCGCGCGGCATCGCGCCGGCGCGGGCGACGGCGGCGGGCGCAGCGGATCCGCGATCGGTCTACCCGGAAGCGAATTCGCTCTTGGAGGCCTGCCTGCTCGATGCGCTGGCCCGCGCGGCCAGCCCGCTGGCCATCGACGTGCTCTTGCAGCAGCCGGAGCTGTGGCGCGACGCTCGAACCCGCTTCGACGCGAGCGCCGTCGAAGCGCACTCGCGCGTGCTGAACCGGCTGATCGAGCCGCCCGTGGTGGCCCTCATCGGCCCGCCCAACATCGGCAAGAGCACGCTCACCAACGCGCTGGCCCGGCGCGAGGTCTCGATCGTGGCCGATGAGCCGGGCACGACGCGCGATCACGTCGGCGTGCTGCTGGACCTCGCCGGGCTCGTCGTGCGATGGATCGACTGCCCCGGGTTTCGCGACGCGAGCGCAGCGCCGGATGCGATCGAGCGCGCCGCGGCCGCCCTCGCGCGCGAGGCGGCGTCTCGCGCCGATCTGGTCCTGTCGTGCGCCGATGGCGGTTCCGGTTTCGTCGATTCATTGCAACTCGGAGACGGACTCTCTGGCGGGCCGCTGCTCGTGGGTCTGCGCGCCGACCTCGGGCCCGCGCGCGGCGCAAAGGTGCAGACCGCCGCGGCCAAGGGTCAAGGACTGACGGAACTGGCGCTGGCGGTGCGACGGCATCTGGTTCCCGATGAAGCGATGGAGTCGCGCACGCCGTGGCGGTTCCACGATGCGCTGCCGACGCAACCGGGCGCGGCCGCGGGCGGCGGGGCGTGATTTGTCGCCCGCGACGGGCCGGGCTACCCTCCACCCGGCCGCGCGATCCGGGATGCGGCACGGGGCCTTTTTCACATGGAAGAACGGCAGAAACAGATCCAGGTCGGCGCGGGGTTGCAGGAGTCGCGCCTCAACACCGACCTCATCATGTGGCTCGAGAAGTACGGCTGGCCGATCCTCACCGGCGTCCTCGTGATCGCCGTGATCTACTTCGGCTGGATGCGCATCCAGGGATGGCGCGAGGACCGCGTCGATCGCGCCTTCGAGCAGTACCAGGCGGCGCGCGGCACGATGGGCGCCGACGGCGTCCTGCTGGGCAGCCCCGAGGGCCTGCTGCGCGTCGCCGATGAGCATCAGGGCAAGGCTTCGGTCGCGGCCCTGGCGCGCCTCGACGCCGCGGAGATCTACCTCGGCAGTGCGCGGCGCGGCCTGCGCGCCGGCGCCGACACCGCGGCGTTCAAGGAAGAGGACATCCTCAAGCCGGAGCAGGTCGAGGAACTCGCCCGGCAGGCGAAGGGAATCTTCCAGCGCGTCGCCGATGACACGGCGGGCAAGAGCGGGAAGGAAGTCCTCCACATCCGTTCCCTGTGGGGTCTGGCTTCAACATCGATCAGCCTCGGCGATGCCGAAGGCGCGGCCAAGGCGCTCAACGCCGTCATTGAGAACGCGAACAAGTCGGGGCTGACCGAGGAGGCCGCCGAGGCCAAGCGCCGGCTCGAGGCGCTGCCGCGACTGCTCGTCCCCGTGACGCTGTTGAGCGACGCCGCGCTGCCCAAGCCGCCGGTGACCGTTGAGCCGGAGCCCGCGCCGCCGGCGGGAGACATCATCCCGATCGAACGGATGGACGGGCCGCCGCCGGGCTTTGCGGACCCGGCCTTGCAGCCGAGTGGTCCGCCCGCGCCGGCGCCGACGCTGCCACCGGTCCAGAGCCCCGAGCAGAAGCCCCAGCCGCCGCAGGAACAGCCCAAGCAGCCCGGCTGAGCGCGGCGCGTTCCCGGCCTGCGCCGAATGATCCGCCGATGTCTTCGCGCGCTGACGCCACCGACCCGATGCACGACCGGGCCCGGTCCCTGATCCTGCCGGGCGGCAAGGTGGACCCGGATGCGGTGCGCCTGACGATCGGCGAGGCCGCAGGCGAGACCGAGGAGGGCGAAGGCGAGGGGCTGTGCCGCGTTACGTTCCGCCTGTCGCGCGAACTGGACAAGCGGCTCGACAAGTACCTGACCGACCGCATCCCGTTCATGAGCCGCACCGCGCTCCAGCGCCTGATCGATGAGGGCGGCGTGACGGTCAACGGGCGGACGTGCAAGGCGTCGCAGCGGCTGCACCTGAACGACGTGGTGGAGGCCGCGCTTCCGCCGCCGCCATCGACCGAGATCCAGCCCGAAGACATCCCGATCGAGATCCTCTACGAGGATGAGTCGCTGATCGTGGTGAACAAGCAGCCGGGGCTCATCGTTCACCCGGCGCGCAGCCACCTGCGAGGGACGCTGCTCAACGCGCTGGTGCACCACTTCCGCGCCGGTGGCGCTGGCGGGGCCGCGGGCTCGACGGGCGCAGCGCTCTCGACGGTGGGCAGGGAGTTCGCACGCCCGGGCGTGGTGCACCGGCTCGACAAGCACACCTCCGGCGTGATGGTGGTGGCGAAGGAAGACACGGCGCACTGGCGGCTGGGCCGGCAGTTCGAGTTGCGCCAGGTCGAGAAGCGGTACATCGCCATCGTGCAGGGGATCGTCGAGGCCGATGCGGACGTGATCGAGCAGCCCATCGGGCCGCACCCGAGCCGCGCCAAGGGCCAGCGCGAGAAGCAGATCGTCCGCCACGACGAACAGGGCAAGCCCGCCGTGACGGTGTTCCGGGTGCGCGAACGGCTCTTTCCGCCGGAGTCGTGGCAGAAGCCGGGGCGGATGGGCGGCGTTCCCGAGCCGCTGCGCCGCGGGTTCAGCGTCGTGGAGATGGACCTCAAGACAGGGCGCACGCACCAGATCCGGGTTCACATGAGCCACTTCGGGCATCCGCTCGCCGGCGATGACATGTACGGCGGGACGGTGCTCGACCTGGCGTGGCTCGAGGCGCTGGGCGCGCCGGAGGTGGCGGGCGCTTTCGAGCGGCAGGCGCTGCACGCGGCGGCGCTGGCGTTCCGCCATCCGATCACGGAGACGCCGCTGCGATTCACCGCGCCGCTGGCTCGCGACATGCACGAACTGCTCGGCGCGCTGCGGGCGGTCTACCGGTCATCGGGCGTGCTTGACGTGCCCGGCGCGGGCGTGGACATGAAGGCGCTGGGCGCCTGAGGCCGCGCAGTATCATCCGCGCCGATGGCGCAGGCGCAGGGGCCCGATGAATCACCGCCATTGAAGGGCGATGTCGCCGGCGCGGTCGGCGCCATCGTCGATCTGGCGCGGCGCGCGGCGGCGGTGCGCGGCGTCAAACTCTCGCTCCAGATCGGCATCCCCGCGGTCGTGATCTGGTTCGTTTGGAAAGAGATCCGCGGGCTGCATTTCGGCGACATCAAGGCCGCCGCGGGCCAGTCCAACACGGCGCTGCTGGTGCTGGCCGCGATTTGCTCGCTGACGGCGGTGGCGGCGATGGGGTTCTACGACGCGCTGGCGTTCCGCGATGCGGCGGGCCGGCTCACCTTCGGGACGCGCTGGATCCTCGGCACGCTCATCTTCGGCTGGACCAACTTCATCACGCTGGGCCCCTTCGGCGGTCCGGCGGCACGGCTGTGGGCCTACAAGCGGTTCGGCCTGACGATCGGCGAGATGGGGCATGGGTTCCTGCTGCACTACATCGGGCTCTCGACGGGCGTGGCGTCGTGGGTCGTGGCCCTGGTGCTGCCGCTGCCGGGCGTGGGCGCGGCCGAGATCCCGGTTCGGCTCGGGCTGGCGCTGGTGCTGTGCGTCGCATCGGCGTTCTGGGTGGGGCGGATCGTGATGAACTTTGCGATCCGGCGCGGGCTGGATGTGCCGGGGCTGCGCTCGCCGCTGTGGACGCTGGGGGTCGTCAGTTTCTTTGACTGGGGGCTGACGGCGCTGGCGTTCGTGTTCGTCGCGCAGGCCATCGACCCATCGATCGCGCCGGTGACCAGCGCGCGGGCGATGCTGCTGGGGCACTCGGCGGGCTTCGCCAGCATGATCCCGGGCGGCATCGGCAGCGCCGACGCGGTGTGGATGAAAGTGCTCACGCTCGACGGCGTGGACGCCGCGCGTGCGGCGGCGGTCGTGCTGGTCTTCCGGTTCACGTTTTATGTCGTGCCGTGGGCGGCCTCGTTCCTGCTGCTCTACGTGTGGGCGCTGAGCCAGTCGGAGCGGCTGAGGTTCTGGCAGCGCCGGCTGATGGCCGGGGCGGTGCTGATCCACTCGCTGCTGCTGCTGGCGAGCATCGCGACGCCGACGCACACGGAGCGGCTCACCGAGATCGGGAAGTACGTGCCGCTGCCGGTGCTGGAGGGAGCGCACGCCGCTTCCGCCGCGTGCGCGGCGCTGCTGCTGTTCATGATCCGCGGGCTGGTGCGCGGTTACTCATCGGCGATGATCGCGACGGCGCTGGTGCTCGGGGCATCGGCGGTGGCGCACCTGCTCAAGTCGGGCGATGTGATCGAGCCGTCGATCTCGATCGTGCTGCTGGGGCTGCTGCTGGGCGTGCGCGGCGCGTTCCGGCGGCGCGGGCGGCTGCCGATCGGCTGGGAATCGGCGCTGGCGGCGGGGATCGGCGGGCTGGCGTTCTTCCTCGTGGTGGGAGTGGCGGCGTTCCGGCTGCACCAGTTCGACTCGGGGCTTTGGATGAGTTTCGAGCACCGGGGCGAGCCCGCGCGGTTCGTGCGGGGCGCGGCGGTGATCGCCCTCGTCGCGGCCGTGATCATCGTGCGCGAAGCGGCGCGACCCGCGCGCCCGCGGGTTTACGCGGGGCCGCGCGAGATCGATGAGGCGTGCGAGTTCATCCGTGCGCACGCGCGCAGCGCGGCATCGTTGCTGGTGGCCTGCGGCGACAAGGCGGTGTGGCGCTGGCGCGATCGCGGGCTGGTAGTTTACCAGCGGGCGCAGGACTCGATGATCGTGCTCAGCGACCCGGTGGTCGCCTCGCCGGGCGATGGGCCGGCGCTGCTGGAGGACCTGCACGAGTTCGCCGCGGTCGAGGACCTCGACCTCGTGTTCTTTCAGGTGACGGCTGACTGGCTCTCGCTGCTGCGCGAATCGGGCTATCGCTTCCTGCGACTCGGCGAGGAGGCGGTGGTGCCGCTGGAGGGTTTCACGCTGGCGGCGGGGCACTTCGCCGGACTCCGCCGCGCTGCGCGCTCGGTGGAGGAGAACGGGATCCGGTTCGAGATGCTGGAGCCGCCGCACGAGAGGGCGGTGCTGGTCGAGGCGCGAGAGGTGAGCGACGCGTGGCTGACGGGGCGGCAGCGTCGGGAGATGCAGTTCTCGCTGGGGTATTTCGGGATGGAGTACCTGCGCCGGTTCCCGCTGGGCGTGGCCCGGGATTCGCGCGGCGCGATGGTCGGGTTCATGAACGTGCTGGGGCTGCGGCGGGGGTCGGAGGCATCGCTCGACCTCGTGCGGCACCGGCCGGGCGCGGGCGAGGAACTGGCGGAGTTCATGATCGTGCGCACGTGCGAGTGGGCCTCGCGTCGGGGGTTCGCCGAATTGAACCTCGGGCTGGCGCCGATGGCGCGGATGGGCGCGCACCGGCGCTCGGCGGTGGCGGAGCGGCTGGCGGCGATGCTGCTCCGGCACGGGGAGCGGACGCTGCACTATCAGGGTCTGCGCGCGTTCAAGGACAAGTTCCACCCGGTGTGGCGGGCGCGGTTCCTCGGGTATCAGCAGCCGTGGGGCGGGCAGGAGGCGGTGGCGCGGAGCGCGGGTCTGATCCGCGCGTGGTCGGGCGCGGACCGGGCGCGGATCCGGGCGGCGAGGGAGGTGTCGTCTTCGTAGACCCAAGCGGGATGAAGGGAGTATGAAGTGGGATGTGGGATGTCGGATGTGGGATGTCGGAAGCCAGGACGAGGGACCGCGTACCGGGCACCGGCGAAGGACACACAGTCCCTCTACAGAGGGGTGCGCGGATGGTTTGGTGCGCACAAGGGCGTCCGCGCGGGGCGCGTCAAATGCCCGCAAGTGCTTGCGGGAGCGGGAATAGAAAAAGTCCTGCGCGAAGCGCGAGAAGGGCTCGACACCGTTGCGCGAGTATGCGCACCGATGCGTCGATGCGCGAAGATGGGTCAGGACGCACGGACGAGTCGAGGGCTCCTCAGGCGTGGCACTCGGCACGCGGGGCGCACTGACTCCCCACTGACAATGGCACGATCGAGAGTCGTCAGAGGCCGGGCGCGACGGGACGCGGTCTCCCGGCGAAGAGCACCGATCACGGCCCGCCGCGGCGGGTGATCGGTGGCACGTGAGAGACCGGGCGCTCCGGGCGAGGAGCACTGGTCTGACTCGGCCGACCTCGTCCGACCATTGGCACCCCGAATGAGAGGATTCAGTCGGTGCGGATGATGCGGGCGATGTCGTTGAGGAGTTTGGCGAGGACGAGGTTGGTCATCACGATGGCGACGAAGCTGGCGACGAAGGCTTCGGTGGTGGCGCGGCCGACGCCCTGAGCGCCGGGGCGGCACGAGAAGCCCTTGTAGCAGGCGATGAGGGCGATCGCGGCGCCGAAGAAGAGCGACTTGACGAGGCCGTTGGTCACGTCGAACCAGTCGATGAAACTGGCCGAGAAATCCCAGTAGCGGATGCCGCTGACGCCGTAGAACTTCACGGTCACGAGCCACGCGCCCCACACGCCGCAGAGGTTCGAGACGACGGTGAGGATGGGGATCATCAGGACGCAGGCGACGAGGCGCGGGGCGACGAGGACCTTGATGGGGTCGGCGGCCATGGCGCGCATGGCGTCGAGCTGATCGGTGACGCGCATGGAGCCGAGTTCGGCGGTGAGGGAGCAGCCGACGCGCCCGGCGAGCATGACGGCGGCGAGCACCGGGCCGATCTGCTTGACGATCGAGATGTTGACGACGCCGCCGAGGCGGTGCTCCTGCCCGAAGGCGGCGAAGCCGTGGTAGCCCTCGAGGGCGAGGATGGCGCCGGTGAAGGCGCCGGTGAGGCCGAGGACGGGCGCGGAGCGCGAGCCGATCGTGAAGAGTTGTTGGCCGAACCGCGACCAGCGCGACCACGTGGGCACGGCGGTGAAGACCGCGGCGATCGATTGCGCCGAGAAGACAGAGAACTGGCCGAAGCGCGCGATGAGGTCAACGAGGGCGGAGGAGAGGCGGAAGAGAGTCTCGAGAGGATTGATCGAAGGGGCCGGAGCGCTGCGCGCTGTGGCCGACGGTGCGGGCGGGGGCATGAAGAGAGGGTATCGAGGGGAATGTCGGATGTCGGATGTGGGATGTGGGATGTGGGATGTGGGATGTGGGATGTGGGATGTCGGATGTGGGATGCGGGGGATGGAAACCGAGGAACGAGGAATCCGAAATCTGGGGAATCCGAGGACATCACCGTTCGGCGCGCGGATAGCGCGAACGCGCGGCGCCACCTTCGCCCCGTTCAGGGGCTCTGTTGCATTCATTGGTCGGCTTCCACGGGCCAAGGCCCGTGGCAAGTGACCTGCGCCTGCGAAGCTGGCTCAAGAAACACGGGGCACGCGGCGGACCGCGTACCCCGGCACCCGATCGCAGTTTCAGACGCTTTGCGCACTGACCTGAAGACAGGTCAGTGGCACGCTTATTTGAAGGGCATTTCGGCCGGGCGGGAGGGCTGCTGGGGCGGGGGCTCGGCGGCGGCGGGCGCGAGGGCGGCGCTGCTGCCCGTGTTGGGGACGATGTAGATCTCCACGCGACGATTCTGGGCGGTGCCGCCGCGAGAGTTGTTCGCGACCACCGGTCGGAACTCGCCCCAGCCGGCGATTTCCATGCGCGAGGGTGAGATGCCGCCGCCGCGGAGCGCCTCTTCGACGGAGATGGCGCGGTAGGCGGAGAGGTGGCGGTTGGTTCCGTAGCGGCGCTGAGTGGCGGGGTTGGAGATGGGTTGGTTGTCGGTGTGGCCGACGATGCGCAGGTCGTAGGCGCTGGCGGCGGGGCTGTTGAGGATCTGGGCGACGCGCTCGAGGCCGCTGCGCGCGTTGGGCTTGACCACATCGGAACCGGAATCGAAGGTGAGGTCGCTGACGAGTTGGAGCATGCCCTTTTCGGGGATGTACTTGATGATGTCTGGATACTGAGCGGCGAGGGCGGTGAGGGCGCGGTCGGTGTCGGGGTCGAGGGCGGCGAAGCGGATGTTGCCCAGCGCATCCTGGATGGCCTGCTGGCGGCCCTTGACCCCTTCGATCTGCCCGCCGAGATCGTCGCGGATGGCGCGCAACTGGCGGACCTCGGCCTCGAGTTCGTCGATGCGGATCTGCTTGCGCTCGACGGAGGCCTGAAGGGTCCGGTTCTCCTGGTTGACCTCTTCGAGGCGCGCGGCGTTGGTCTGCTGCATGCCGGAGAGGTCGTCGTACTTTTTCTGGTTCACGCAGCCGCCGAGCACGACGAGTCCGAGGGCAAGGGCGGGCGCGAATGTGGCGACGTTTCTCATGGATCGATCCCCAATCAATGCGGGCGGGCGTGAGCGCGCCGAACGCGCGGGCGCACGAGAGAGGATACCCTCCCCGCGCCGGCGCGGGATGCTTCGAGAGATGAGTATCGGCCCCGCGCGTCACCTCTCGTGAAGGCTCCATCGGACAGCGCGATCCTGTTCACGGGCGACGGCCTGGCCGATGCCCGGGCGTCGATCGCCGGGCCGGTGGGCGTGCTCGTCGAGCCGCGGCAGGGATCGCCCGCGAGGCTGCTCGCGGCGGGGCCGAAGGCCGAAGTGGAGGCGCACCCGGCCGCGCGGGCGGCCCGGCGGGTCGATGCGCCCGCGCACATCCTGATCCCGGGGCTTTTCAACGCGCATGTGCACTTGGACCTGACGCACATCGGGCCGCGGGAGTACGACCCGGCGGGGGGGTTCGCGGCGTGGGCGAAGGTGATCCTCGGAGGGCGGCTGGCCGAGGGGCCGGAGTTGGTCCGCTCGGTGGAGGACGGGATTCGGCGCAGCCTGGCGGGCGGAGTGGTGGCGGTGGGGGACATCGCGGGGGTGCAGCTGTTGGGGCCGGTGCGGGCGGTGCAAGATTCGCCGCTGCTGGGGGTCTCGTTCATCGAGTTCTTCGGGCTCGGGGATCGGCAGCGCGGCGTGGCAGAAGGCATGGATCGGTTGGTCTCAGAAGTGGAGGGGATGCGAAGTCATCCGCGTGTGAGAGTGGGACTTCAGCCGCACGCGCCGTACACGGTGGGGAGCGAGTTGTACGAGTGGGCGGTGCGGACGCACGCGCGGACGGGGATGCCGCTGGCGACGCACCTGGCCGAGAACACGCCGGAGCGGCGGCTCATTCAACAAGGCGAGGGACCGTTCCGCGCGCTGCTGGAGGGCATGGGGCTGTGGCAGGAGTCGATCCTGAAGGATCTCGGGCGCGGGAAGCGGCCGCTGGGGCACCTGGCCCGGTTCCTGAGCGAGGCGCCGTTCCTGCTCGCGCATGTCAACGATTGCGATGACGAGGAATTGTCGCGGCTGGCGCGGACGAGGTGCAGCATCGCGTATTGCCCGAGGAGTTCGGCGTACTTCAGGAATGAGGAGGATTTCGGCGGGCACCGGTATCGCGAGATGATGGCGGCGGGGATCAACGTCGCGCTGGGGACGGATTCGGTGGTGAACCTGCCGCGAGAGGAGGCGGATCGGCTGAGCACGCTGGATGAGATGCGGTTTCTGTGGCGGCGCGATGGCGTGGAGCCGCGGATTCTGCTGGCCATGGCGACGGTGAACGGCGCGCGGGCTTTGGGGCTCGAGGAATCGATGTTCAGGCTGATCGGGCGCGAGAGCGGGGGGGGGTTGGCGGGGCTCGTGGCGGTTGGGGCGGGGGGCGTGGCGGGAGACCCGGCGCGAGCGGTGGTGGAAAGCACGTCGAACGCCCGGATTCTGATCACGCCGGTCAGTGAGGGGAAGTCATGGGAGTCGTGAGGCTGGAGCCGCCACATGGGGTCGCGGGTTGCACCCTTTCACAGAATTTTGCGCTTTCAGGGTTAACCCCTTGCGCGATGGGTAGTTCGCGTCCATGCTTGTTCGTCCTCGCCAAAGGAGACAAGCATGGAACGCGAAATCTGGTCGTTGTTGGTCCGCGCGG
>Ga0187894_10001792_pt1 | contig 26931 bp, 3 predicted proteins | sample GBC1701081metaG_FD_136650 | JGI IMG/M metagenome (GOLD analysis project Ga0187894, IMG submission 136650) | White microbial mat communities from a lava cave in the Kipuka Kanohina Cave System on the Island of Hawaii, USA - GBC170108-1 metaG ... | reverse complement strand
GGAGAGAGCGAAGAACGGAGTGGAGGAGATGTTGAGTCTGATTTGGGGGGAGGTGCTGGGGATCAAGAGTGTCGGGGTAAGAGAGAACTTCTTCGAGATCGGAGGGCATTCGCTGCTGGCGACGCAGGTGATCTCGCGGGTGCGCGAGGTCTTCGGAGTGGAGATCGCGCTGAGACAGTTGTTCGAACGGCCGACGATCGAGGCCCTCGGCGGAATGATCGAGGAGGAGTTGATCGGAGGCCACCGAAGATCGTCGCCGCCGATCGTGAGGGCGAAGCGAGAAGGAGGACTGCCGCTGTCGTTCGCCCAACAACGACTCTGGTTCCTCGACCTCTACGAACCCGCCAACCCTCTCTACAACATCCCGGTCGCCGTCAGACTCTCGGGGCGCCTCGACATCGACGCCCTCCATCGCTCGCTCCTCAAGGTCGAGCAGCGCCACGAAGCCCTCCGCACCGTCTTCATCAACGACGACGGCCGGCCGTTTCAACTCATCCGCCCGTCACGCGCGGCTCTCCTGGAAATCAAAGATCTCACCTCCCGGAGCGAGAGCCTGAGAGAAGCCGAGGCCGAGCGCCTCGCCGCCGAAGAGGCCGCCCAGGGCTTCGATCTGCGGGAAGGTCCGCTGGTCAGGTATCGGCTGATCAAGCTCGGGGCAGAGGAGCATCTCATGCTCATGACCATGCACCACATCATCAGCGACGGCTGGAGCATGGGCGTCCTGGTGCGGGAAGTGGCCGCGATGTACGAGGCCTATGCGAGAGGCGCGGAGCCCGAGTTGGAAGAGCTGGAGATTCAGTACGCGGACTACGCCATGTGGCAGAGAGAGTGGTTGCGGGGCGAGGTGTTGGAAGAGGAGTTGAGCTACTGGCAACGGCAGTTGGAGGGCGCGCCCGCGATGCTGGAGTTGCCGACCGACCGGCCGCGACCGGCGGCGCAGAGCTATCGCGGGGCGAGCGAAGCCATTAGCCTGGGAGCGGAGACGAGCGAGAGGCTGAGGGAGTTGGGCCGGCGCGAGGGAGCGACGCCGTTCATGAGCCTGCTGGCGGCCTTCGACATCCTGCTCTATCGCTACAGCGGACAGGATGACCTGGTGGTGGGCGCCCCGATCGCCAATCGCCACCGCAGAGAGATCGAGGGTCTGATCGGATTCTTCGTCAACACGCTGGCCATGAGGACCGAGGTCAGGGGGAGTTATCGGGAGGTGTTGAAGAGAGTGAGAGAGACGGCGCTCGGAGCCTACGCGCATCAGTACCTGCCGTTCGAGATGCTGGTCGAGAAACTGGAGCCGGAGAGAAGCCTCAGTTACTCGCCTCTCTTTCAGGTCATGTTCGCGCTTCAGAATGCGCCGATGGAGAAGCTCGATCTCGAAGGGCTCAGACTGGAGTTTGTGAACAAAGAGATACTGACGTCGAAATTCGACCTGACGATGGATCTGATGGGAGAAGAAGAGACGATCGCCGGAACGATCGAATACAACACCGACCTCTTCGATGTTGAAACCATACGGAGAATGATCGGGCATTACCGGATGCTGATCGAGGGGATCGTGAGTAACCCGGAGCGGCGACTGAGAGATCTGCCGCTGCTGAGCGAGGCCGAGCGGCGACAGATTATCAGGGAGTGGAACGAGACGGCCCGCGATTATCCGCGCGACCGGTGCGCTCACTATCTGTTCGAACGCCAGGCGGCCGGGACGCCTGATGCCATTGCCGTGGTCTATGAGGAACAGTGGGTAAGCTACGGTGAGTTAAATCGGCGCGCCAACCGGTTGGGACGCCGATTACGAAAAATGGGGATCGGCGCCGAATCGTGCGTGGGTTTATGTCTGGAGCGCAGTGTCGAGATGGTGATCGGGATCCTGGGCATTCTCAAGGCCGGCGGGGCGTATCTGCCGTTAGAGCCGGAGTACCCGCGGGAGCGGCTGTTCTTCATGCTGGATGATATAGCGGCCGAAACGGTGGTGACGGTCGAGAGATGGCGGGAAATATTTTCAGATCACGGGACACGCCTGGTGAGCCTGGACAGCGAGTGGGAGGAGCTGGCCGTAGAGCGCAGCGAGAACACGGAGATCGTCTGCGGGGGTGATAACCCGGCCTATGTGATCTACACCTCGGGTTCAACGGGCCAGCCGAAAGGAGCGATCGTCACACACCGCGGCCTCAACAATCACATGCTCTGGATACAGGATGCGTATCCGTTGAATCAGACCGACCGCTTCCTGCAGAAAACGCCGTTCAGCTTTGACGCGTCAGTATCGGAGTTCTATTCGCCATTGTTGGTCGGGGGACAACTGGTCATGGCCAAACCCGGCGGACATTGGGACCCCGCCTACCTGGCGCGGGAAATGGCGGAGCGCGAGATCAGCGTCATCCAAATAGTGCCGAGGCTGTTGCAGGCCTTGGTGGAAGAAGAGGAATGGAGGAAATGCCGGTTGTTGCGGCAGGTGTTCTGCGGAGGCGAAGCCTTGACATGGGAGTTTATGGAGAAATTCCTGGCGACGACCGATGCGAAATTGATCAATCTCTATGGGACGACCGAGGTGACGGATGATTCGAGCTATTGGGAATGCGGCCCTGGGATCAGGCGAGATCTGGTTCCGATCGGGCGCCCAATCGCCAACACACAGATGTATGTCATGGATGAGCAGCATGAGGTGATCCCGATTGGCGTCAAAGGAGAGATTTGTATCGGCGGCGCGGGGTTGGGACGGGGATACGTGAAGAGGCCTGATTTGACGGCGGCGCGATTCGTTCCTCATCCGCATGGTTGGGAGCCCGGGCAACGGCTGTATCGAACCGGCGACGTCGGGAGACACCTGGCTGACGGCAGCATCGAGTATCTAGGGAGAGCCGATGATCAGATCAAGATCAGGGGGTATCGAATCGAGCTGAGCGAGATCGAGGCTGTGCTCGAACAACATCCGTCGGTGGGGCGCGCGGTGGTCGCGGTTCACGACCATCGGATCGGCGAGAAACTACTGGCGGGATACTTTGTCAGCGGCGAAGACGGGCCGAGCCCGCGAGAATTACGAGAATATCTACGGCGTTGGCTGCCGGAATATATGATCCCATCGGTGTTTGTGCGGCTCAAGGAGCTGCCGATGACGTCGAATGGGAAGGTCAACAGGCGAGCGTTGCCAGCGCCCGACACCGCCGGGATCGATCACGATCGTCAGCCCGTGACGGCCCGCACCCCAACCGAAGAGATACTGACCGGGATCTGGACCGAGGTGCTGGGAGCCGGGCGAATAGACGTGGAGAACAACTTCTTCGAGCTGGGCGGCCATTCGTTGCTGGCGACCCGGGTGGTGTCGCGGATCAATGGCGCCTTCGGGGTAAACCTGCCGCTGCGAACCATCTTCGAGCGTCCGACGATCTTCGGTCTGGCGCGGAGCATAGAGGAGGCAAGGAGAGAAGAGAGGGGGCCTGGCGCCCCGCCGTTGCGCCGGGCGGGCCGGAGAGATTCCTGGCCGCTCTCGTTCGCGCAACAGCGGCTGTGGTTTTTTGAACAGATGGAGCCGGGAAGCAACATCTACAACATACCCGCGGGAATCAGAATGAAAGGAGCGTTCAACGAGAAGGCTCTGATCGACACCCTGAACGAAATAGCGAGAAGACATGAAGCGCTGAGAATGCGGATGGAGCTGAGGGGTGAAGAACCGGCGCAGGTGATTGACGAACAATTCGAGGCGGACTATGCGAAGGTGGATTTGACCGGCATGGAAGATCGCCGGGAGGAAGAGGCGAGACGGATCGCGGAAGAAGAATGGAAGAGAGGGTTCGATCTTGGAGGAGGTTCGCTGGTGCGGTATCGGCTGATCAAGCTGGCCGCGGAGGAACATCTCATACTCATGACCATGCACCATATCATCAGCGACGGATGGAGCATGGCGGTGCTGGTCAGAGAGGTCGCCCGGATTTACAAGGCATATGCGAGAGGGACGAGGGACGAGCTCGAAGAACCGCGGATCCAATATGCGGACTATGCCGTCTGGCAGAGAGAATGGTTGTGTGGAGAGGCGCTGGAAGAGGAGCTGAATTACTGGAAGAAGCGATTGGAAGGGGCGCCGGCGGCGCTGGATCTGGCGACCGATCGGCCGAGACCCGCGCTCCAGACCTTCAGAGGCGCTCGCCAGGAGTTGCTCATCTCCACCGAGTTGACCGATTCGCTTCGCAACCTGAGTCATCGGCACGCCGGCACCTTGTTTATGACCCTCCTCGCCGCTTTCAAAACCTTGTTGCAGAGGTATACCGGCCAGGATGACGTGGTCGTGGGGACCGCGGTCGCCAATCGCAGCCGCCCCGAAACGGAGGAGGTGATCGGCTATTTCGTTAACATGCTCGTCTTGAGAACCGACCTCTCGGGCAATCCGACATTTACAGATCTGTTGGGCCGCGTGCGGCAAAAGACGCTTGAGGCTTACGAACACCAGGACCTCCCTTTTCAGAAACTGGTCGAAGCCTTGCAGCGTGAACGCGATCTGAGCCGCCATCCGTTATTTCAGGTCGTCTTCGTTCTCCAGAACGTGCCGCGAGTCGAGATCGATCTGCCGCATCTGGAACTCACCATGCTCCAGGCCGGGGGCGATGTTTGCCATTTCGATCTGATGATGGAGGTGGACGAGATCGAATCGGGGCTGGCCGTCAATCTCGAATACAACGTAGACCTCTTCGATCCTTCCACGATCAAACAGATGCTCGATCACTATGAAGCGCTGCTCAAAATCATCGCCTCAAATCCCGATCTGCGTCTGCTTGATGTTCCTTTATTCGCCGGCCATCCCGATGCGGCGGCCGGAATCGAGAGCGTCTATTCGAATGACCAGTTCACTTTTTAACTCAGAGCGCGGGCTTAGATCGGTTTGCAGTTGAGTGTACGGAACGGATCAGTACCGCGAGCGGTAGCGAGCGTTGCTTAGTGAAGCGGCCTCTTGATGGGGCAACGCTCGCTACCGCTCGCGGTACTGATCCGTGCGCGCAATCGCAACCCGATCTAAATTCGCACAAGGAGGTAGATCGAGGTCATGAACAGCAATCTGGTCTCATTGGTATCCAAGAAGAACACGGGCGGGAGCGCCAGGCTCGACGGTAAGATTCTGTTGTTGAAACCGCCTTATTTCACTCCCTGGACTCCCCCGCTCGGGATCGCCATTCTCAAGTCCTTCCTGCAACAGCAAGGGTATGTGGTCAAGTGTCTCGACCTCAACACGGACGCCGAGCTCTGGGGAATGCACCACAAGTACTTCACGGCGATTCAAAAGCTCGAAGGCGCTCTGATCAATGACGGTTATTCGAAGTTGTGGTGGATTCTCAACGCCCACCTGCTGGCTTACGCCAATGGGGCGAACCGGGCGGAGATCGAGAAGGCGCTCGAAACCATCATGCCCATGTACGGCATAGATTACGATGCGAGGATTGCGCCCGACTTGCTTTCACTGGTCGAGGGATTCTTCAAACGGCTCGGGAAATTGGCCGAAGAGATGGATCTGGCCGATTTCTCGGTCGTGGGCGCCAGCTCGTATACGACCTCCCTGGCATCCTCGCTCTTCCTCTTGAGGATTTTCAAAAGAAAGTATCCGAAGATCAAAACCGTCATGGGGGGCGGGATCTTTGCCGATGACCTGGCGCTGGGCTCCGAGAATCTCAAGACGCTCGTCGAAGAATACCCGGAAGTCGATCACATCGTGCTGGGCGAAGGCGAGATGCTTTTCTTGAAGCTCATCGAGGGAGAGCTTTCACATCTGCGTGTGATCTCGATTGCGGACATCGGCGGCCGGACGCTTGAGATGAAAAACGTGCCCATCCCGGATTTTTCCGACTTCGATATGCGGGACTACTATCACCTGACGATCGAGGGCGCGCGCAGCTGCCCGTTCCAATGCTCGTTTTGCTCGGAGACCGTTCAGTGGGGAGACTATCGCAAGAAACCGATCGATCTTTTCGCCCAGCAGGTGGTGGATCTGGCGCAGACGTGCAAACACAACTCCTTTTTTATGGGCGACTCTTTGATGAACCCCTACATCTTTCAGTTTTCGAGCGCCCTCCTCGAGCGCAAGGCCGACGTGCTCTATGACGGCTACCTGCGAGCCGACAAGCCGGTCACATACAGGGACAAGGTCAAGCTGTGGGCTCAATCGGGCCTCTATCGCGCAAGGCTGGGGATCGAGAGCGCCTCGGCCAGGGTGCTGCTGAGCATGGATAAGAAGACCACGCCCAAGACTATCTCCGACGTCTTAAAGTCCCTGGCCGGAGCCGGGATTCGCACGACGACGTATTGGATCGTCGGTTTTCCGGGAGAGACGGAAGATGATTTTCTGGAGACCTGCGACTTTATCAGAGAGCATCACCGGCAGATCTACGAACTGGAAGCGCATCCTTACTATTACTACCCTTATGGGCAAATCGGATCGCGGTTGCATGAATGTTACTCGTTGTATCCGGAAGAGGTGATCAAATATACGAGGTTCCGGGTGTGGGAGGTCATCAACAGTCAACCCACACGTTTGGAGCGGTACGATCGACTGAGAAGAATCTCGGCGCTGGCGTCGGAGGTCGGTCTTCCGAATATTTATACGATGGCCGAGCGCTATCAGGCCGAAGATCGATGGCGCCTGCTTCATCCGCTGGCGATCGAAGTTTACGATGGAACAACGCCTCGCCGAAACCCGCCCCAACCGCTCAGAGAGCCTCTAGCCATCTTCTCCGCGCAGGCGTCCGCCGGCGCCGGATCGCGCTACCACTGCAAGGTGTCCAGGACGCTGGACCTGCCGACGCTTTCGGCGGCCATCCTGGAGATCATCAAATTCAACGAGTTGTTACAGGTCAGGATCGAAAACGGCAAATATGTAGCCGGTTCGGCAAGCGACGGCGGCCGGGTGTTGCAAGTGTACGAATCGACCGAAGGCCGGAACGAAGAAGAGGCGGCAAAGTCGGAGTTTATAAAACGCGTCTCGGCTGAGCTCGAACCGGAGACTGGTAACTCGATCAGGGTGGCGCTGATCGACGGCGGCGATCAATCGTGCGATCTATTTTTAATGGCGCACAGGGCTGTCGCCGACCCCCGGAGTGTGACGCTTCTCTGCGCGGATCTCTTCCGCGTTTATGAACAGCTCTCCGCCGGCAGAGAGATTTCACTGCGCCCGGTCAAAAAGACCTATGCGGATTTCATCAATCAATCCGGCCAATCCGGCTCTAGTCACAATCGGGGCGCGATTCAGGAGAGCTCGCCGGCCCGGCGATCTACTGGGCTCTGGAGCGAATTGGAAATCGATCGCCGGATGACGAACCGGATCTCTTCCCGAAGAGTCATCGACTTCGATCTCAAATCGGTGGAATTGTTGTTGGCGGCTTTCATCGGCTTTTTCGCCAAACAGAAGGTCGCCGACAACTTCGACATAGACCTGAATCTCGATCAGAGGCTGCAAGACGACGGCCTGGAATTGACCGTCGCTCCGCTCACCTTCCGGCGGAGTCTCCCCGCCAGTTTCTTCGCTGATCCATCACCTTCATCGACCCTGCGCTGGGCCAGATCCGCCATGAGGCAGACGCGCAGCCGAGTCGATTCGACAGACCGTGACCGCATTCTACTGGCCTGCGAATACCTGGTCAGCGAGCCCTGGCTCGGAGGCGATGAATGGACCGCGCGGGGCTTCGTGCTCGATACGGAGCTCGACGGAACGAGCCTCCTGGAAATCGTTCCGGTGTTGAGCGAGGGCGGAATGAAAGTCTGCTTCAAGTCGGCGCCGGACGATCGAGCGCGTCGATTGGTCGAAGCGGCAAAAGCGAGCCTGACGTCGGAGATCGAATCAATTCTCGACTATAGCGAGCGTTATTCGGCGGCCAGGGAATTCTGGCGCCGTGAGATCGGCGACAAACCATCCGCAGCCGGCCTGGAGCTGCCGTTACAAGCATCCAGCGTAGAGCCTGGGCGGCGCCGCTCAACACTGAAGCGCGAAATGAACAGGGCGGTCCTGGAAAAAATCGGATCACAGTTCGATGCGGATCTCAAAGTAGTGACGATGGCCGCTTTTACGGCCCTGCTTTCCAGGTTGAGCGCCAATGAAGAGGTGATGATTCTTTGCTCGACCAGCGATGACGAGCCGCCGCCCCTGCTCCCGTTAAGATTGGCCGCCGGCTGGAACCTGGCTTTCGCCGATTTCTTGCGCGTGGTCGAGAACAAAATAGCCCTGGCCGGGGCTTACGCGCGGTTTGGTTCCGACATCTGGCGCGATCTCCTGTCCGAACCCGGCTCGCCGCCGCTCTCTTTTGACGCGGCCTTTTTCTATGGCTCGAACGCCGTGGCCGAGGGAGAGCGGAAGTGGAATGACCTGCTCGACCGCTGCGAGAAAGCGAATGGCGCGCTGAAAATGATCCTTTGCCTTGAGGGCGACGGGCCAGAGCTGAAGATCCGTTGCGCCTATTCCGAGAGTCTCGCGCCGGAGGAGATCGAGAGATTGTTCTCCTATTTTGACAGTTTTCTCGAAGGAATCGCGTCCGCCCCAGCCATGGAGTTAGGGAGAATAGAGCTCGACGGAGACGCGTCACACTATGACGCGTCGGACCTCCTGGCCGGAGATCATTTCAACCTGACCTGACCCACGATCGTGGGCCGCTCATTTAAAAATATGGCAACTTCAGAGATCGTCGTCTTTGATACCAAGCTCAAGGAAGAGAGAGAGTATTGGATCAATAAGCTCGGTCAGCAGGTCGGAACCTCGAACATCCCGTCAGACTACGAACGGGGCCCGCATGACACAGGGCGGAGGTCTTTCATCGAGTTTGATCTGCCGGCGCCATTGCCGCATCTGCTCGGCAAACTCACGGGCAATTCTCCGTTCCTGGCCTATACGGCCTTGATGGCGGCGCTGAAGGTCTGTCTGCACAAATATACCGGCCGGAGCGCGATCGTCGTCGGCAGCCCCTCTCTGAAAGAGGTCAACGGTCATCAACCGAAAGCCAATGCGCACGCCATCGTCGATGAGGTGAGCGGCCAGATGCTGTTTAAGACTCTCTTGATGGAGATCCGCCAAACTCTGCTCGACGCTTATTCCAGAACCCGCTATCCGTTCAGCCGGCTGCTCAAAGACCTCGGACTGAGGGAGATGGAAAACAATTGCCCGCTCTTCGACATGGCGCTCGCCTCCGAAGAGCTTCATCAGGGAATGCCCGCGGCGCATCACGATATCACCGTCGTCGCGCGTCCGGCCGCGGGCGCGATCTCCGGCTTTGTGGAATACAAAGCCGATCTTTTCCAGCCCGAAACGATCGAACGATTCATCGGTCATTTCATCAATATCCTGAGCCAGGGATTGGAGGCGCCCAATCGACCGATCCGCCAGTTCGATTTATTGACCGAGCCGGAGCGCCGGACGATCTTATTCGAATGGAACCGGACCGGCGGCGGAGACGGCCGCGATCGATGTTTTCATCAACTGTTTGAAGCCATCGTCGAAAAGACCCCCGACGCGGTGGCGGCGGTCTACGGCTTCTCCCGGCTCACATATCGCGAATTGAACTCCAGGACAAATCGGCTGGCGCACCACCTGCGAGCGCTGGGAGTAGGACCCGAGGCTACCGTAGGCGTCTGCATGGAGCGTTCGTTTGAGATGTTGATCGCGTTGACGGCGGTCTTGAAATCCGGCGGGGCATATGTGCCGTTGGACCCGGCGTATCCACCCGAGCGCCTGGCTTTTATGCTGCGCGATTCGCAAATCGCCGTCTTGTTGACTCAGGATGCGGTCACAACGCAACTGCCCGAACAACGAGCCCTCACCGTGCGGCTCGATCGAGACTGGCATGCGATCGAGCAATCGAGCGAGCTCAACCCGGTCCGGACCGCGGGGCCGGACAATCTCGCTTACGTCATTTACACTTCAGGATCGACGGGACAGCCGAAGGGAGCGATGATCACTCAACGAGGGCTGACCAATTATCTGAACTGGGCCGCCGGCGCGTATCCCGTCACCGAAGGCGAAGGTTCTCCCGTTCATTCCTCGATCAGCTTCGACCTGACCGTGACGGCGCTCTTCCCTTCACTACTGGCCGGTAAAAGCGTTTTCCTGCTGCCTCAGGATTACGGCGTGGTGGCGCTCAACACCGCAATCAAAGACGGGACCCGATTCAGCCTGATCAAGATCACTCCGTCTCACCTTGAGGTCCTGGGCCAGCAGTTGAGCTCGGATCGCGCCATCCTTCACACCGGGGCGTTGATCATCGGCGGCGAGCAACTTCGGTATGAGAGTCTCGGTGTTTGGCGGGAACTGGCGCCGGGCGCGCGGCTGATCAATGAATATGGGCCGACTGAAACCGTGGTGGGTTGCTGTGTGTGCGAGGTCTCCGACCGCGCGCCCGAATCCGGCCCGGCGCCGATCGGACGGCCGATCGCCGGGACACAGCTCTATCTGCTGGATACTGATCTTCAGCCCGTGCCTGTGACCGTCTCGGCGGAATTGTTCATCGGCGGCCGGGGCGTGGCGCGAGGTTATCTGAATCGTCCCGATGTGACGGCCGAAAAATTCGTCCCCGACCTGTTCGGAGAGGCGCGCGGCGCCAGACTTTACCGCACCGGCGATGTGGCGCGTTATCTGCCGGGCGGTGAGCTTGAATTCATCGGCCGAGGCGACGGTCAAGTGAAGATCCGCGGATACAGAATAGAACCGGGCGAGATCGAGGCCCTCTTGAATCTCTACCCCGGAGTGAGAGAGAGCGTCGTTCTGGCGCAGCAGGACGCATGGAGCAAGAGCAGGCTCGTGGCTTATATCGCGGCCGGGAAGGACGGCGAGCCGGACGCGGCGGAACTGAAGAGTTACCTGAAGCGGAAACTGCCGGAGTATATGGTTCCCGCCGGCATCGTCATCGCGCGGGAATTCCCGTTGACCCCGAACGGCAAGATAGACCGCGCGGCGCTGCCGTCTCTGGAACTACAACTTTCCAGGCGGGAAGACTCCGCCCAGGCTGCCCGCACCCCTGTCGAAGAGGTCCTGATGGGGCTCTTCATGAGCGTCCTGGGCGTCGAACGGATCAACAGAGATGACGATTTCTTCGAGCTGGGGGGGCATTCGCTGCTTGCCACCCGGCTCATGATACGCCTGCGAGAGATCTTTCATCTCAATCTACCGATGCGCGTTTTGTTTGAAGCCCCGACCGTAGCGGTACTGGCCCGGAGGGTCGAAACGGCGATCAGGGCGGGGCAAACAACGGTGGATTCTCCGGTCGAGTCGGTTGCCGCGGATGTCATGCCGCTCTCGTTCGCCCAACAGCGGTTATGGTTTCTGGATCAACTGGAACCCGGAAGCGCGGTCTACAATACTTTTTCGGGGCTTCGTCTCAAAGGCCCGCTCAATCCGGGCAAACTCGAAGAGAGCTTAAACGCGGTCATCAAGCGGCACCAGATCCTCAGAACCAAATTTGCAATTCAGGACGGCCGCCCCGTACAGGTCGTCGTCCCGGACCTGGCTCTGGCGTTTAAGATCGACGATCTGCGCGACATCGGGCCGGGAGCCGCCGAGGCTGAGATTGAGAGGCTGGCCGCCGAAGAGGCAGCCGCGCCGTTCGACCTCTCGACAGGTCCCTTGCTCCGCGCCACGGCGCTCAAGTTCAGCGAGGAAGATCACGCTGTGCTCTTCACCATGCATCACATTATCAACGATGCCTGGTCGGTGGGTATCCTGATCAGAGAAGTGACGCTGCTCTACGATTCGTTCGTCAGGGAAGAGCCCTCGCCACTGCCTGAATTGCCTTATCAATATTTCGATTATACGAGATGGCAACACCGGTTATTTCAATCGGGGCAGATGGAGGAGCAACTCGCTTATTGGAAGTCCCGGCTCGGGGGAGAACTGCCCGCGCTTGAATTGCCGGCCGATTTTCCGCGCCCCGGAGTTCAAACCTTCAATGGAGCAAGAGAGCATTTCGAACTGCCGGTCGAAACGGTCGCCGCTTTGAGAACACTCGGCCGGCACGAGGGGGCGACGCTGTTTATGACCTTGCTGGCGGCCTTCAAAGTGTTGCTCTACCGTTACTCGGGAATCGAGGACGTGATCGTCGGAGTCCCCATTGCCAATCGCAGCCGGAGCGAGTTTGAAGGATTGATCGGCTTCTTCGTCAACACCCTCGTCATGCGCACCGGTCTCTCAGGCCGTCCCACCTTCAGGGAGTTGATCGGGAGGGTGCGGGAAACCGCGCTAGGCGCTTACGCCCATCAAGACCTGCCTTTTGAGGAGCTGGTTCAGGATCTGCGCCCGCAGAGAGATTTGAGCCGTCACCCGCTGTTTCAGGTCATGTTCACGCTGCAGAACGTCGCGTGGCCGCGGTTTGAATTATCCGGTCTCTCCGCCTCGTTGCTGGAGATTGAATTCAAAGTCACTCAATTCGACCTGACCCTTGAGTCGCGAGAATCAGGCCATCAGTTGCGCAGCTTCTTCGAATACAACACGGCGCTCTTCGCGCCGGATCGAATCAAGCGTCTCGTCGAGCATTTTCAGGCACTGGTCGCGGCGATCGTCTCGAATCCCGATCGGCGCCTTGACGAAATTCCAATCCTGACCCAGGCCGAACGTCTCCAGTTGCTCGAAGATCGGGAGACCTCTCTTCCGGCCATCGACGATGAGCGTTGTCTTCATCATCTCTTTGAAGTCCGGGCGGAAGAGAGACCCGACGCTCTCGCCGTGATCTCCGAAGAGGCGCAGATGAGTTATCGAGAGCTGGATTTCGAATCGAATCGACTGGCGCGATACCTCCGCCGGCTCGGCGTCGGCCCCGAAGACGTCGTGGGCGTTTTGATGAAGCCGTCGGCGAAAATATGCGTTGCGCTCCTGGGGGCGTTGAAAGCCGGGGCTGCTTATCTGACCCTGGACCCTGATTTTCCCGCCGAATCCACGGCCCGCATGTTGACCGAGGCCAAGGCCGAAGTGTTGCTCGTCGATGAAAGTTCGCGAGCCGCTGCGCGGGAGTACGACGCCCACGCAGTATGCGTCGATGACGAAGCCGTCAGCCGCGAAGCCATGGAGCGGTTGGAAACGGACATCGCCGGCGACCACGCAGCCTATGTTGTCTTTGGATCGGACTCGACGGGCGAACTAAAAGGAACGCTCGTGACGCGCCGTGGGCTGGTCAATCACGCCCGCGAAATATCCGCCCGCTACGGCCTACAGCCGGAAGATCGGATACTGCAATGCGCATCCCCGAGTCTCGATGTTTTAGCTGAAGAGATCTTTCCCGCCTGGGCTTGCGGAGCGAGCGTCGTCTTCATGCCTCAAGGAAGAACCGTCTCGTCAACCGGGTTCCAGGCCCTCCTGGAAGAACACCGTATCACGGTGATGAATTTGTCCGCCGACGCCCGACGCGCCTGGGCGCCGGCCGGCTTCAAACCACCCTCGGCCCTGCGCCGCATCGTGGTCGGAACCGAACTCCCGCCAGCGTATAAATTCTTCTCCCGGATCGAGAGAAGCGGCCGGCCGGTTCAATTGACGATCGCTTATCGAGTAAGTGAGGCCACCATAACGAGCGCAGCCAACGATCAATTCAACCCCGGCCGCATCGATCATCCTCAGTTGAGGCATCCTCAGTTGAGGCATCCTCAGTTGAGGCATCCTCAGTTGACGCCGATTGGCCACGCTCTCAAAAACACGAGAGCCGTCTGCCTTGATGAAAACCTTCAAGCCGTTCCGATCGGCGTCACCGGAGATCTCTATCTCGGCGGAGCCGGTCTGGCGAGGGGATACTTAAATCGGCCCGAGTTGACGGCCGAATGCTTTATCCCCGACCCGTTCAGCAGGGAGCCGGGCGCAAGAATGTATAGAACCGGAGACCTTGCCCGGAACTCGCTCGATCTGAGCTTGATCTACCTCGGCCGCAAAGAGCGCCAGGCGAGGATCAAAGGATTTCGCATCGAGCCAGATGAAATAGAAGCAGTCCTCTCAACGCATCCGATGGTCGAGGAGGCTGTGGCGATGGTTCGGGAAACGTCGTCCGGAGATCGCTTCATCGCCGCCTTCGTCGTCCCCGCTCCGGAGAGCGGAGGGGCGGACATAGATCTTCATAAATTCGGCGAAAGTCTGAAAGCGCAAGTGAGAAACAGGCTGCCGGAATACCTGATCCCTTCGGTCATACTGCCGATAGAAGCTCTGCCGCTCACACCGGCCTGGAAAATAGATTACAACGCCCTGGCGGGGCTCAGCGACAGCCGGTCGCAGCCTTTGCCGCGCGATGCGGCCCCGCGCACCGAAATCGAGCATGTCATTGCGCGCGTCTGGCGGGAAGCGCTGGGGTTGGAGAAGATCGGCGTCCACGATAACTTTTTCGATCTCGGCGGCCATTCGTTGCTCCTGGCCCGCGTCCATCTCGCGCTCAAAGAAACATTCGGCGATCGCCTCTCGATTATCCGGGTCTTTCAATTTCCGACGATCAACTCCCTGGCGGAGCACCTCGCTCAGGAGCGCGCCCAACGGCAGTCGCCGGCCTCAACACAGGATCGAGCAAACAGGCAAAGGGCGGCCGGCGGCAAACACAAACGAATGGCGGAAATCAGAAAATCGATCAAGCCTTAAAAGAGTTCTATGGACGATTCAAAATCGCTTGAGGCCCTCGAAGGGATAGCCGTCATCGGGCTCTCGGGATGTTTCCCCGGCGCCGGAAATGTCGAGCAGTTCTGGGACAACCTGTGTCATGGAGTGGAGGCCATTACTTTCTTCCCGGATGAAGAATTGAGGGCTGCCGGAATAGACCCTGGTCTCTTGAACAACCCCGGCTACATCAAGGCGAAAGGGGCGCTGGGCGCCGTCGAAATGTTCGACGCCGGTTTTTTCGGTTTTACTCCGAGAGAAGCGCAGATCATGGACCCGCAGCATCGCTTCTTTCTGGAACGGTCCTGGGAGGCCATCGAGAACGCAGGTTACAACCCTGAAACTTACCGAGGGCTGATCGGTGTTTACGCCGGCATGGGACTGAATACATATTACTGGTATAGCCTTCATTCGCATCCGGAATTGATCGAGTTGATCGGCTCTTTCCAAACCGTCCTGGCTAACGACAAGGACTTTTTCACGACCCAGGTCTCTTACAAACTCAACCTCAGAGGCCCGAGCATCACCATTCAGACCGCCTGCTCGACATCGCTGGTGGCCATTTGTCTCGCCTGCCAGTCGTTGCTCAATTATCAGTGTGATATGGCGCTGGCCGGGGGAGTCACGATCTCGTTCCCCCACAAATCCGGTTACCTTTATGAAGAAGGAGGGATCAACTCTCCCGACGGCCATTGCAGGACGTTCGATGCGCGCGCGCGGGGCACGGTCTCCGGTAACGGCGTCGGGATCGTTGTGTTGAAGCGATTGGCCGACGCCGTCGATGACGGCGATACGATTCTGGCCGTGATCAAAGGAACGGCGCTCAACAATGACGGCTCTCTCAAGGTTGGGTATACGGCGCCGAGCGTCGAATGCCAATCGGAAGTGATCGCCCTGGCCCAGGCCGCCGCGGCCGTTCCGCCGGAGACCATCGGCTATATCGAGGCGCACGGGACCGCCACGCCCTTGGGAGACCCGATCGAGGTCGCGGCGCTCACCCAGGCTTTTCGCGCCGGTACGACCAAAAAGAGATTCTGCGCGCTCGGCTCAGTCAAGACCAATATCGGCCATCTCGACACAGCCGCGGGCGTCGCCGGATTGATCAAGACCGTGCTCGCGCTCCATCACGGCCTCATCCCGCCCAGCTTGCACTTTGAAACGCCGCATCCGGAGATAGACTTCGAAAACAGCCCTTTCTATGTCAACACCAAACTCGCCGCGTGGGAAAGTAATGGAATTCCGCGCCGCGCTGGCGTCAGTTCCTTCGGCATCGGCGGAACCAACGCGCACGTAGTTTTGGAAGAGGCCCCGGCTCTCGCTCCTTCCGGGGAGTCCAGGCCCTGGCAATGGCTTCCTCTTTCGGCGAGGACCGCCGCCGCGCTCGATGCGGCGGCGATAAATCTCTCGCGGCGGCTGAAACAAGACCCCGGCCTCAATCTCGCCGACGCCGCCTACACTTTGAAAGTGGGGCGCAAACATTTCGATCACCGGCGCATCATCGTCTGCCGCAATCGGGAAGAGGCCATCGGCCTGCTCGACGCTCCGGACGACGACCGTGGATTACGTTCTTCATCGGAGCCGGAGGAGAGGCCCGTGGTCTTCATGTTCAGCGGGCAGGGATCGCAATACGTCAACATGGCCGCGGAGCTCTATCGAACAGAGGCCGTCTTCCGCCGGCAGGTCGATCTTTGTTCCGAACTTCTACAGCCGCGCCTGCGCTTTGATCTCCGCGAGACGCTCTTTCCCTCCCCCGATCAAACCGGCGCGGCGGCGGACAGGCTGCTGCAAACCTTCATCACCCAACCCGCGCTTTTTACGATCGAGTATGCGCTGGCCAAACTCTGGATGAAGTGGGGCCTCAAACCGTTCGCGCTCATAGGTCATAGCGTCGGTGAATATGTGGCGGCCTGCCTGGCGGGGGTCTTCTCGCTCAAAGACGCCCTGGCGCTGGTGGCGGCGCGCGGACGCTTGATGCAGAGCCTGCCCGGCGGAGCGATGCTCGCCGTGCCGCTCCCCGAAGAAGAGGTGTTGGCCTTGATCAGCGATTGCGATCTGTCGCTCGCCGCGGTCAACGGTCCGTCGCTCTCGGTCGTTTCAGGGTCGCCGGCTTCAATCGGCCATCTCGAATCCGGGCTCGAAAAACAGGGTGTCGCCTGCCGCAGGCTTCACACCTCGCACGCCTTTCATTCCTCGATGATGGATTCGATTATCGAGCCGTTTACCGAATTGATGAGTCATATCGCGTTGAATCCGCCGGAGATCAACTTCATTTCCAATGTGACCGGAGATTGGATCACGACGGCGGAAGCGACCGACCCGGTCTATTGGGCAAGACATTTAAGAGAACCGGTGCGCTTCTGGAGCGGTCTCCAAACACTTTTTGACGCCGGGGGCGCATTGTTCCTGGAAGTAGGACCCGGCCCGGCCCTGAGCCGAATGGCTCAGTCGTTGAAAGGAGAAAGGGAAAACCCGATCGCCCTTTCATCACTGCCCCACGCTTCGAAACAGGGCTCCGACCTGGAATTTCTTCTGACGGCGCTGGGCCGGATATGGCTCGCCGGCGCGGCTCTCGACTGGCAGGCTTTTTATGAAGGCGAGCGTCGCTGCCGCGTTCCGCTCCCGACATACCCCTTTGAACGGCAGCGTTATTTCATCGAGCCGAAGGCCCAAACGACGGGCCTCGACGCCGACGTGGCGCGGCGCGGCAAAAGAGGAGATATTGCCGAATGGTTCTATCTTCCTTCCTGGAAAAGAACCCCGCCGCCGCAACTTCTCGAAAACCTCGTCGCCGGCAATCAGCCCGGCAATCAGCCCAGCAATCATCGCGGATGCCGGCTGATCTTCGAAGACGAATGTGACCTCGGCGCTAGAATCGGGCCTCGGCTGGCGGGCGAGGGCGCGCCCGTTTTCACGGTGAAAACTGGAAAAGCCTTTCGAATGACGGGCGAAACATCGTTTGAAATCAACCCTCATCAAAAGGGCGATTATGTGGCGCTGTTGAGGCGATTGATCTCCGGAGGCCAGCCACCCACCCTCATCATGCACCTGTGGACGGTGACATCCACGGAACAATCCGGGGCGAGTTCTTTCGAAGAATTGCTGGGCCTCGGATTTTACAGTCTCATTTATCTTGCCCAGGCGCTGGCGCAGGAATACGCGGGCGAGGAGATCGAGTTGATCGTCATCTCCAACCGGACGCAGGATGTCACCGGGCTGGAAGAGATTTGCCCTGAAAAAGCTCCCGTTCTGGGGCCGTGTAAGACGATTCCCCAGGAGTATCCGAACATCGCCTGCCGCAGCCTCGACGTGGTGTGGCCGCAGCCGGAGCCTTTCCGAGACAAGTTGATCGACCAGATCTTAGGTGAGTCGTCGGCAAAGGGGCGCCATCCCATCATCGCCTATCGCGGCCCTCATCGCTGGGAGCAGATGTTCGAGCCGGTCACTCTCAATCCCGGCCCAGCCCGATTGAGGGAAGGAGGCGTGTATTTGATCACGGGCGGACTAGGGAACATCGGTTCATCGCTCGCCCGGTATTTGGCGAAAACCGCGAGGGCCAGGCTGGCGCTGATCGGCCGTTCCGAAATTCCTTTACCGCCCTTACCAGAAGATTGGAGCAAAGACACGGCCGATCATGACGCAGGGCATGATCTCGATCGAAAGCTGCGCGAACTCAAGGCGCTCATCGATCAGGGCGCTGAGGTCATGACCGTGGCGGCGGATGTCGGCGATCCCGAACAGATGCGAGACGTCATAAGGAAGATCCACCAAAGGTTCGGCGCCCTGCACGGAGTCATACATGCCGCGGGAATCACCGGGGAGCGCTCCATGCGCTCCATCCAGGAAATAGAACCCGATGATTGCCGTCTTCAATTCAGATCGAAAGTCGATGGAACGCGCGTGCTGGAGGAGGTTTTGCGGGATGAAGAACTCGATTTCCGCATCCTGGTCTCATCTCTTTCGTCCATTTTGGGCGGCCTCGGATTCTCCGCTTACGCCGCCGCCAATCTTTTCCTCGACGCTTTCTCACACCGGCAAAACCGCGGCGGCAATGGCTCGTGGCTGAGCGTGAACCTGGACGGTTGGGGAGCGGGGGAAGAGCGCGGAGCCGATCAAAGGGCGGCCTTTGCCGAATTCACCATGACCCCGGCCGAGGGCGTCGAAGTCTTTGACCGCCTCCTCTCCATCAGCGGGTCGATCAGCGAGCTGCCCCAGATGGCGGTCTCGACCGGGAGCCTGCAACCGCGGATCGACCGCTGGATAAATCATCGCCGGACGGATCACGCGGAACCGGCGGGCCTCATCCTTCGAACCGATCCGCGAACCGATCCGCGAACCGATCCGCTGTCAAACGAAGATCTGAAGAGCGCCTATACGGCGCCGAGAAATGAGACCGAACGGCTGGTCGCCGAGATCTGGCAAAACCTGTTTGGAGTGGAAAGAGTAGACATCGACGACAGCTTCTTCGAAATGGGCGGACATTCCCTGCTCGCGACTCAATTCGCATCGCGTTTACGACAGGCGTTGCGCTCGGAAGTCCCTCTCCGCTGGATCTTCGAAGCTCCCACCATCGCGGGGATTGCCGCGCGAATCGAAGGCGCGCGACAGGCGAAACCGGATCGTTCGACGGCGATCATCAAGAGGGAGCGGGTTGACGGACATCAGCCGCTCTCATTCGCCCAAAAGCGAATGTGGGTTTTGGACCAGATGGAGCCTGGCAATATTGCGTACAACCTTTCGGATGCGGTTCGCCTCGCCGGGAAATTGAATGTCGAGGCGCTGAATCAAAGTCTTTCCCGGATTGTCTCTCGCCACGAGACGCTGCGCACAAATTTCCTGTCCATCGACGGAGAGCCGGTTCAGTCGATCAACCCGGCTTCGCGTTTGGAGCTGTCGATGGTCGATCTGAGCGGCGAGTCTTCGGAAGCGCCGGCCGAGGCGCTGGCCGCTGAAGAGGCGCGCCGGCCCTTCGATCTGGCCGCGGATTCGCTGCTTCGAGCGCGATTGCTGCGGCTTGCCGAAGACGAATACATCCTGCTCCTGACCAAGCATCATATCGTCTCGGACGGATGGTCCGCCGGCGTCTTTATCGACGAATTGGTGAAATGCTATGAGGCGTTCAAAGAAGGCCGTCCTTCCTTATTGCCCCCATTGCCCATTCAATACGCCGATTTTGCCCGCTGGCAGCAGGACTGGCTCAGCGGGGAGTTGCTGGAGACTCATCTCGCCTACTGGAGAGAACAGTTGGCGGACCTGCCACAGGCGCTGAACCTGCCCGCGGACAGGCCGCGCCCGACGGCGCAAACTTATCGCGGCGGCGCCCAGGCTTTTGAAATACCCGCGGTGATCGCGGATCGGATTCGCGAGCTGAGCCAGCAGGAAGGCGCGACCATGTTTATGACCCTGCTGGCCGCCTTCAACGTTTTGCTGCATCGCTATACGGGCGAAGAAAAGTTTGCCGTCGGGACGCCGATCGCCAACAGGAATCGCGCCGAGACCGAGGGATTGATTGGTTTCTTCATCAATACGCTCGCGCTGCGGGCGGACCTTTCCGGTCATCCGACTTTCCGCGAACTCCTGGGGCGCGCCAGGAATGTCGCGCTCGGCGCGTATACCCATCAGGATTTGCCGTTCGAGAAACTTGTCGATGAGCTGCAACCGGAACGAAGCCTCAGTCACTTTCCGTTGTTTCAAGTGATGTTTATTTTACAGAATGCGCCGATGCCGGCGGTCCGGTTGCCGGAATTGACGCTCAGCCCGTTGAAAGTCGAAAGCGGCGTCTCGCATCTCGATCTCACTCTGCTCATGACTGAAGACGATGACGGGCGGTTGACCGGGTTCTTTGAATATTCCACGGATCTGTTCGAGGCCTCCACCATCCGCCGGTTGACGGAGCATTTCAAGACCTTGCTCGCGCGCGTCACGGCGGACCCCGAGCTGCGCATTCCCGATCTGGAGGTGATAAGCGGCGAGGAGCGCGAGGAATTGCTGGTCGGATGGAACGATACCCGGAGAGAGTATCCCGAAGAGAGCTGTATCCACGAATTGATCGCGGCGCGGGCGGATCGCTCGCCCGATGCGACGGCGGTAATTTTTGAAGAGGAGCACCTGACCTACCGGGGCCTTGAGAGGCGGGCCAATCAATTGGCGCGCTACTTGAGAAAACTGGGGGCGGCGCCGGAGACGATCGTCGGCCTCTGCCTTGACAGATCGCTCGAACTGCCGATCACGATCCTGGGAATCTTGAAGGCCGGCGCCGCCTACCTGCCTCTGGACCCGGCCTCCCCGCGATCGCGAATCGACTTCATGCTGGAGGATGCGAAGGCGCCCATCCTGATCGCGCAGCAGGGCCTGTTTGACGAGGTTCCAGCGACCGGCGCCAGGGTCGTCTGCCTGAACTCTGTTTGGAACGCGATGGAACGGGAAGAAGACGATGAACCGCCGCGCATCGCCGGGCCATGGAACCTGGCTTATACGATCTATACTTCCGGATCCACAGGCCGCCCCAAGGCGACGCTGATTACGCACCAGGCGCTGGTCAATTACGCCGTCGACGCCGCGGGCCAGTTCGGCCTCCAACCTCGCGACCGGTTCCTGCAGTTTGCCGCCGTGGCCTTTGACGTAGTGGTGGAAGAGATCTTCCCTCCATGGTTGAGCGGCGCCGCGGTCGTTTTTCGAGAAGGTAGAACGGTGATCTCGTGCGAAGAGCTGATGGGGTTGATCAAAAGGCAGAACATCACCGCCTGCGAGCTGCCGACCGCCTACTGGCACGAATGGGTCTATGAACTTTCCGTTTCCCGGGAGGCGCTCCCGGCATGTTTACGATTCGTGATTATCGGGGGCGAAAATGTTTTGCCCGAACGTCTGGCCGCCTGGCGGAAGCTGGGGGCGCCGCTGGTTCACGTCTACGGCCTGACCGAAACCTCGGTGACTTCCACTCTGTATCGAGCGCCCGCAGATCCGATTGGCGAAGCGAGTCCGTCGCCGCTTCCAATCGGCCGGCCTCTGGCCAACACGGAGATCTATCTGCTCGACGCTTATTTGCATCCGGCGCCGATCGGCGTTCCCGGCGAAATATACATCGCCGGGGACGGGCTGGCGCGGGGCTATCTCGGGTCGCCGGACCTCACGGCTGAAAGGTTCATGCCGAACCCATACAGCACGGCGGCCTCGGCGCGGATGTACAAAACCGGAGATCTGGCCCGTTATCCGGACCATGGCGATCTGGTCTTCTTAGGCCGCCGGGACGAGCAGGTCAAGATTCGCGGATATCGGATTGAAATCGGCGAGGTCGAGGCCGCCCTTGAAAAGCATTCGCAGGTGCGCGAGGTCGTCGTCGTGGCCAGACAGGACGAGGGCGAAAAACGCCTCGTGGCTTATCTGGTTCCTGACCAGCCGCGTAAGCGGGAGCCGGCGGCGTCCGCCGGTACGATAGAGCTATGGCCGTCGCACGGAGAATATCCGGTTTACGATGAACTGCTCTATCACGCCATGACCACCGACGAGATCAGAAACAGCCGATACAGGGCCGCCATCAACTCGCTCGTCCAAGGGAAAGTGGTGTTGGATCTGGGCACGGGCGGAGACGCCACTCTGGCGAGATTGTGCGTCGAGGCCGGAGCGAGAAAGGTTTATGCGCTTGAAGCGATGGAGGACTCCCATCGGGCCGCGCTGGACTGCCTGCGGAAGAACGGCCTGAGAGAGAAAATAATCCTGATCAAGGGGCGCTCGGATGAGATCGATTTGCCCGAACCGGTCGATGTTTGTGTTTCGGAAATCATCGGCTCAATCGGCGGGTCGGAAGGCGCCGCCACTTATCTGAACGACGCCAGACGATTTCTTAAAAGCGGCGGGGTGATGATTCCGGAAAGATGCACGACCTGTATCGCCGCGGCCCGGATGCCGGATCAAATACTCAATGCTCCTCGCTTTACCGAGGCCGCTCATTACTATGCGCAGAAAATATTCGAACAGGTCGGGACTGAGTTTTATCCCCGCGTCTGCGTTAAAAATTTTCGCGGCGACGATCTGATCTCCGATATCGCCGTCTTTGAGGCGCTTGATTTCGCCGATTATCTTGAACCGGAGCAACGGCGGCGAATCAGCCTTTCCATCCACAAACGGTCGAGACTTGATGGCTTCCTGCTTTGGATCAGGCTGGAGCCCGTGGCCGGCGAGGCGCTCGACAGTCTTCATCATGATTGCTCTTTTCTTCCGGTCTATTTCCCGGTCTTTCATCCGGGGATAGAGGTATCGGAGGGAGACGTGATCGTAGCCGAATGTTCGACCACGCTCTCCGACAACGGAATCAATCCGGATTATCGAATAAAGGGCAGATTGATCAGGGCGGCCGGAGAGACGGTTGAATTCGACTTTGAATCCTGCCATCACAGGGCGCCCGCGCGGAAATCGCCATTCTACGAATCCCTGTTTTCCGCCAAGCCCCTCACCATCACCCTCAATGGAGATCAACCGCCGCCGTTGACCGCCGGTGGACTGCGCGCTTTTCTCGAAGGCCGGCTGCCGGGATCCATGATCCCCTCGGCCTTTGTGCTGCTCGACAAATTACCGCTCACGCCAAACGGGAAGGTGGACCGGCGCGCGCTTCCGGCCCCCGTCTATGTTGCGGTCGAAGGCGAGTTTGCAGCCCCACAAACTTCGGCTCAAGAGGTCATGGCGAAGATCTGGTCGGAGGTCCTCGGTCTCGATCGGGTCGGCGTCAACGACAATTTCTTCGAAATCGGCGGCGATTCGATCCTGAGCATTCAGATCATTGCGAGGGCCAATCGGGCGGGCTTTCGTCTCACGCCTCGCGACCTTTTTCAACATCCGACCGTAGCCGAACTGGCCGTAGCCGAACTGGCCGTAGCCGAACTGGTGGCCGTCTCCGGCGTCCGACCTGCGGGGCCCGCGGTGAGCTTCGATCAGGGCCCGGTGACGGGAGAAGTCCTGCTCACGCCCATCCAGCATTGGTTTCTGGAGACTGCCCCCGTGGATTTCCACCACTTCAACCAGGCGGTCATGCTGGAATGCAGACAAAAGGTCCGGGCCGATTTGTTGCGGCAGGCCGTCGGTAAATTGCTCGATCATCATGACGGCCTGCGTCTGAGGTTCTATCAAGAAGGGGCAGCCTGGCGCCAGTTCAATCAAGGCCCCGGAGAAGAGACCCCATTCCTGCATCTGGATTTATCCTCGGCGCCGACGGCAAAGCAAACCGCGATGATTGAATCCGCCGCCGCCGAACTCCAAACCACGCTCAACCCGGCCGAAGGGCCGATGCTGCGGGTGGCGTATTTTTACCTCGGACCGCGCCAATCGGGCCGGTTGCTGATGATGGCGCATCATCTGGTGAGCGACGGCGTTTCATTTCAAATCCTGCTTGAAGACCTGCAGACCGCGTATGAGCAATTGAGCCGTCATGAAGAAGTGAGGCTGGCGCCCAAGACCGCTTCATTCAAACAGTGGGCCGGTCGATTGGCGGAGTACTCGCAATCGCCCAAACTGGAGCAAGAGGCGGCGTACTGGCTCGAACAGGAAGGCGCGCCGATCAGAACGCCGCCGCGGGATTATTTCGACCGGGAGAATATAGAGGCCTCAGCCGAGACGATAGCGGTCTGGCTCTCGGCGGACGAAACGGCGTCGCTTCTGCACGAGGTTCCAAAGGCCTATCGGACCCAGATCAATGATGTGTTGCTGGCCGCACTCGCGCGGACGATCGCCGCCTGGACCGAATCGGATTGCGCGCTCATCGACCTGGAAGGCCACGGACGCGAACCGCTCTTTGATGACCTGGATGTCTCGCGCACCGTCGGCTGGTTTACCACCATCTTTCCGGTCTTTTTCGATTTGAGAAATGTTTTTGGCGTCGAGCGGACTTTGAAATCGGTCAAGGAGCAGTTGCGCCGCATGCCGCATCGCGGGATAGGTTTCGGATTGCTTCGCTATCTTTGTGAAAATCGGCGGACCTCCGAAAGACTTCGCGCGTTACCCAAAGCGCAGATACTCTTTAATTACATGGGTCAGTTCGATCAGATCCTCGGCGCCTCTTCGCCTTTCGGTCCGGCGAGGGAGTCAACCGGTCCCAATCTCGGCCCGCGGGCCATCCGCTCTCATCTCCTAGAGATCAATTCGCACGTCGCCGACGGCCGGCTGCAATTATTCTGGACATACAGCCGGAATGTTCATGCGAGGGCCACGATCGAGTCCATGGCGCGGGACTGTGTGGCCGAGCTCAAATCGATCATTGCCCACTGCCTCTCGCCGGACGTGGAAGGTTTCACTCCATCGGATTTTCCCGAGGCGAATCTGACGCAGGACGATCTTGATCAGTTGATCGCGCAACTCAGCGAATCGATCGAGCAACAATAATGAACAAACATAATATAGAGGCCATCTATCCGCTCTCCCCGCTGCAGCAGGGGATGCTTTTCCACTTACTTTTGTCTCCCGGCTCGGGGCAGTATCTCGCCCAGTCGATCTTCACTCTCCGCGGGATAATCGAGATCGAAGCCTTGAAGCAAGCCTGGCAGAGCACGATCGAGAGGCATCCGGCCTTGAGGACGGCGTTCGTGGTGGAGCGCCGCGATCAACCTCTGCAGGTCGCGCGTCAGGTCGCGCGGCTGCCCTGGGAAGAACAGGACTGGAGAGGACTGAGTCATGAGGACCGCCAGCAAAAGTTGAAACGGTTTTTGAATGACGATCGGCGCCGAGGGTTCGATCTGGTTAAAGCTCCGTTGATGCGCATGACTCTCCTCAGAGTCGGCGACGACACTTACCAATTGATCTGGACCGTCGCCATGCTGTTGCTCGATGGATGGTCCACTGGGCTGGTGTGCAAAGAAGTATTCGCTTGTTACAGAGCATTGCGGCAGGGCGCCGATCCCGGTCTGGAATGCCCGCGCCCATATAAAGATTACATTGCCTGGCTGCAAGGCCGGGACCAATCGTCAGCCGAGCTTTATTGGCGGCAGGTTCTCGAAGGGTTCGCCACGCCGACTCCCTTGCCGGTAGATCGCGTCATCTCGCATCGAGACGAAGAAGAGGGCTGCGATGAAAACGTCATACGTCTCGATGAGCGGACAACTTCTCAATTGCAGTCGCTGGCCAGGCGTCATCAGTTGACCGTCAATACGGTGGTGCAGGGCGCTTATGCCGTACTGCTCAGCCGATACAGCAACCAGACCGATCTCGTTTACGGGGTGACCGTGTCGGGCCGTCCCACGGATCTGGCCGGGATCGAATCGACCGTCGGGGTGTTCATCAACAGCCTGCCGATGCGAGTAGCGGTCGATCCGGAACAGGCCGTCATCAAGTGGTTGAGGAGCATTCAGGAACGGCAAGCGGAATTACAACAGTACGAATATTGCTCGCTGGTTCAAATCCGGGATTGGAGCGCGACGCCCCGAAATCTGGCCTTATTCGACAGCTTGTATGTGTTTCAGAACTACCCGGTCGATGCTTCGCTCGGTGAGAAAGGCGACGAGCTGGAGATTGAGGACGCGCATTCGATTGAGTGGTCGAATTTCCCCCTGGCGGCTATCGCGGCCCCCGGCCGGTCGTTATCGCTCTCGATTGTTTATAATCGATCTTCTTTCAGACTCGCCACGATCAAACGGATGTTGGAACACTGGAAGACCCTGCTCGAACAGATCGTCAATCATCCCGAGCGTCCGATCTCCGATCTGACGTTGCTCTCCGATACCGACGCCCATCGCCTCCTTTACGACTGGAACCGGACCGACCGGGATTATCCCCTCGATCAATGCATCCACAGACTCTTCGAACGGCAGGTCAGGCTCTCCCCGCACGCCGACGCGGTCGAAAGCGATGACGGGCGTCTGAGCTATCTCGAACTCGACCGGCGCGCCAATCGCCTGGCCCATTTGCTCATCGATTCCGGGGTGAAGTCCGGCGACGTGGTTGCAATTCTGCTCGATCATAGCCCCGACCTGTTGGCCGCCATTCTCGGCGCGCTCAAAGCGGGCGCCGCCTATCTCCCGCTGGACCCCCGTCATCCGCGGGCGCGGCGGCGCTTCTTCCTGGCCGATGCGGAGGCGAAGCTGATCCTTACCTCTCGGTCGGTGGCCGATCAAGAGTTGTTGAGTGATGAGAAGACCGTCTGTCTGGATGGGCCGTGGGAAGAATCGGGCCGGTGGAGCGAGGAGGAGGCCGGAGTGGAGATGAGCAGTGATGAGCCCGCCTATCTCATCTATACCTCCGGCTCCACCGGACGACCGAAGGGCGTGGTCATCACACATCGCTCGCTGGTCAACTATATCAGTTGGGCCGTGGAGCAGTACGACCGCGGCCAGAGGCTGAGCTACGGCCTCTATTCATCGATCGGATTCGACCTCACCGTGACCTCCATCTTC
>Ga0187894_10001791_pt1 | contig 26940 bp, 18 predicted proteins | sample GBC1701081metaG_FD_136650 | JGI IMG/M metagenome (GOLD analysis project Ga0187894, IMG submission 136650) | White microbial mat communities from a lava cave in the Kipuka Kanohina Cave System on the Island of Hawaii, USA - GBC170108-1 metaG ... | reverse complement strand
TTTGCGCGGTTCCAGAGATAAAACGCTTCAAATTCGTTGTTCTTCGGGTCGAGCGCTGTCCATTTCAGTGCAAACTGCTTTCCGCCGTCTTGCACGACTACGGGGCCATTACGCGTTTCAATCACCTCGAAAGAAACGTCTTCGGTATCCGTTTTGAGCGGATTCGCACGCACTTTTATCACTTCCTTTCGAACAACCGACGGTATCCAACCTGTCGGCGTTTTGTATTCACCCTTTTCGTTAAATGTCTCGGCATATAAATCCTGAACGTCCGGCCCTACGTTGGTTGCGCCCCAGGCGATGTTTTCGTTATGACCCAGAATTATCCCAGGCACGCCGGGGATCGCGACGCCGGAGACACGAATCGTCGTCGAGGAAAGATGCGTGAGGTACCAAATTCCCGGCGCGGTTGCCGCCAAATGCGGGTCGTTTGCAAGGATCGGTTTGCCGTCGGCGGTGTTTTTGCCGGAGATCACCCAGTTGTTGCTCGCCGCTAGCTCTTCGGAATAAAGCCCGATCATTTCCAGTGAATTTTGTCGCAGTTTTTCATCCAGTTCCGCGCGTGCAAGCAAAGCGTCCGAAATTTCAAGCCGCTTTGAAACGGCGACGCTGTTTGCCGATTTAGAATCGCTGCCGAAAAGAATCACGTCATACGGGGTCACTTTATTGTTGAGATCGGCGAGTTTTTCTTTTGGAAGGTTCTGAACCGATGCTCGAAGCAGATCGCTCCGCCACGTCGTGCTCAACGCGTCCGCTAAAACTTTGCCGATCACGACCGAGTCTGCGGGTCGCCATTCGCGCGGTTTGTATTGAAGTATCCTGAATTCGACAGGCAGCGTCGTTGCGTCGAGCGAGGCGATGTAAGCATTGACGCCGGATGCATATGCCGCAAGCGCGGCCCGCAGCTCCGGCGAAAGCTGGGCGAGGCTCTCCTCTGAGATGCGGGCAAAATTAAATCGGCGCCAGCGTTTGTCCTCTTCGAGCTGCGTGCGGCCAAAAATCTCAGACATCTCGCCGCGCGCGACTCTGCGCATCAAATCCATCTGCCAAAGCCGATCGCTCGCCGTCACGTAACCTTGCGCAAAATAAACATCGGCGTCGTTCTTCGCTTCAATATAAGGAATCCAGCGCGCATCGCGTCGCACGATTACTCTATCTTTCAGGCCGCTGACGGCGAGGTCGATACTCGATGTCTGGCCAGTAGCGGACAAGACAATGCCGAAAATAAAAACGCCGGCGAGTTTAATATTCATGATTTGAAAATAGCTGATTTTATTAAAATGCAAAAGCCGTAAATGCATTGGGTTCCGCACGGCGAATTTCCTATTTTGCGTGCAGTGAGTGTTGCGCGATAAGATAACGCGAATTCCTGGGGAGAAAATCGGATGAACAAATTAAAGATCAGGGTGTTGGTTTCTTTCGCGTCTATCGTCATCAGTGCATGCGGGAGCGAGCCGACCGCGAACAAAATGGCTGATTCGGCCGAGATGCCGAAAACGCCAAGACCCGCAGCGACCATAGACGAATTTGCGTCGGGCAAAAAAGTATTCGAACTGAACTGCATGGTCTGTCATAAATCGGACGGCACCGGCGGCAAGGTCACGGTCGAAGGTAAGTCGCTAAATGTCGATAACTTAACTTCGGCCAAGATAAAAGCGTTCACGGACGAAAAGATTATCGGCTACATTCTTAAAGGTATCCCGAGCGAAGGAATGCCTTCGTTCAAAGACAAACTAAGCGAAGGCGAGATGCGCGACGTGGTGCTCTATATCCGAAAGGAATTTCACGGACGATAGGGGCAGAAACGCGAGTGTAAACGAGCGTGCAAAAACAACGTAAAACTGAAAGTGGAAAACGCAAAATGTAAAACGTAAAATGCAAAATTGAAAAAGGCAGACTTGAAGATTTTCATTTTGCACTTTGCATTTTGTATTTTCCTTTTTTCATTGGTTTTTCTGCCTGTGTTAAAATTTTCTCAGCGTGCACCCGTAGCTCAGCTGGATAGAGTATCTGACTTCGAATCAGAGGGTCGCAAGTTCGAATCTTGCCGGGTGTACCAAAGAATTAAAGAGCGGCACAACGCTGACCGCTTTTATTTTTCCTTTCCGGCATATCTCTCGAATACGATCTGAGGCGTTTCTAGATTGCGACCGGCCTTGAGATTTGTAGCCAATCGAATAAACTGCGCCATCGACCATGCAAGCGGCGTGGCTGATCCTGTTCCCTCGCCAAATTTGAGCTTTGGTGAGAATTGCGAATCGACTTTTGGCCCTTCCTTCTTGTCCCAAACCTGTTCCGGAATCATAACACCTTCGTTTGCAAACGCAAGCATATGGTCGAGGCGGGCAAAAGCTTTATCCGTACAGCGGCGAATTGCGTCTTGGATGGCCCGCGGCGTACGGAGATGTTTGTTGCGAGCCCAGCACTCTGCGATCTCATGCTCGCCGCGTTCGCCGGACAGCAAAACCCACAACCTTCCTTTTCCGGTGTATTTCCCATCCCAATTCCAGCGGCGACCGTCATCCATCTCGCCGTAGCCGTCGTGGTTGTATCGATAAAATCCGGCGCCGTTCGGCGTTTCGACTTTTATCACTTCGTCGATCACCTTCAGCGACTTTACGATCAGTGGATCGTCGGCACGCTTGATCCCCAACCGCACGAGTTCCAAAAAACCGGCATCGACGATTTCATTCTCAAAAAATGTTCCGGCGCCATTATTCAGCTCGATCTTTTCGCCGGCGTCCGGCTTTCCGTTCTGTGTAATGCGGACGTAATAGTTACCATCACCGTATTTTCCGACGGTCGTCGCGGTCCATTTTTCGATATTCGCTTCCCATTCGTCGGCGGTCTTGAGCCAAAGCTCGGCACTTTTCTTATCACCGTTCTTTTTCGCAATTTCAGCGGCGCAAACCAGACCTGCGATCTCGGCCGCGATTGTCGATGGAGAATAACCGCCTTCCTCTTCCCAACGCTCCTGCGGCGTTGCGGGGCCGTTTTTGACAATAAAATCGGCGGATTTCTTGAGGTGCTTTTCGTAAAGCTCCTTGTCATTACGCCCAAGCTGCCACGCAAGTATCAGCGGAAACGCAACTTCGTCCATCTGCAGCGAGTCCCAGAAGGGCGTGCCGTCCAATTTGGAGTTTTGCGGAAAACTCCCGTCGGGCCGCTGCTGCACTTTCAGAACAAAATCCAGCGCGCGGTTCGCCGCCGCCGTGTCGCCCAAAGCCATGAAGGCCGTCGCCACCTGATAAAGATCGCGCGACCAAACGAGATGGTAACCGCCGACGTTATTCTCATTCGCATTCGCTCCGCCGCCCCACGGTATCGATAAACTCGCAACATTCGCCCCCGGATGAGTTTTGTCCTCATGTGCCTTCAACTGCATCGCCGCCATGTTGAATTGGGCCTGGTATTTCGGATCGACCTTGGGAAGAGTCTTCAAATATTCAAGCCAGCCTTTTTGATAATCCTGATAGGTTTTCTCGAATCCCTTTGCCAGGGCGCCATACGCTATGGCGAAAGCTTCGTCTGCCGTTTTGCCGAAAGCGAGCGAGAAAGTCATAGAGCGATTACCGTCTCTTCCAATCGAGACCGGCACAATTTTGGCAACCTGCACAATATTGCCTTTTTCAGCTCGTTCGAATGTCTTTGTAATTTTTCCATCTTGCTTAAGTTGGGTGAGCCCGTCACTCACGCCGAGAAATCCAGTAGTTGCATCGTTTATCGTGCAGCGACCGCATAGTAGTGCTGACGCTATTGGCCCGTCGGTCGATAGGAACGCCCGGCCGCTAGTCCAACCTGTGTCGTGCATCCCGGAGTTTGCAAGCGACGGATCGTAATACACGTAAAGCTCATTGTCCGGGTCAGAAGTCCAGTAACTTAAATAAATAAGCAATACACTAGCTTTGGGATCAGTGATATAAGTTTTGGAGATTGCCCAGCTTCCGCTCTTCGCTCTGTTTGTCTGTACGAAAGCCAGCGAGTTCGGAAAAGAAAAATTTCGATAAATCTCGGACACACGCACCTGGGCGACGGACGTGACGCTCGGCAGATTGAAAAGTTTTTCTTCTCGACTCATCGATCTGCTTTCTATCTCGCTTACCGAATCATCTAGTTCAGTCTCAACCTTCTTTGTTTTCGGATTTACAATTAAAAACTGCAGCAGATGCACGTTGGCCACAGTTACGTCTGGATAATAAACCTCGGTCATCACGCCTTGGGCAAGGGTGAACCAGATTTTGCTGCGGTTGTCTGCGGAGGTGCCGACGGCTTGTTTGCCGGCGGTCGCCCATTGAGCGTCGCTGCCCGGTGCTCCGGGTGCGAGCGGTTGCGTCAGGACAGGAAGCGACCACAGATGGAAACCGATAAACACTGATAGAAATAAAAAAATGGAGAACCCATCGCGGAACCGCGTCGGCTCGTATCTGTGTCCATCCGTGTTCATCTGTGGTTAAATTATCTTTCTAAATATTCTAAACCCGAACGCATCGAGTTTTAGCTTTGGTAATTCGATCCGTTTTTTTTCACCGCTTTTGCTTTTTCGCCGTAAACGGTCGAGATCGGCCCGTGATCGAAGTGCGCGCATCCTCTTTCGAAAAATCGCGCGTAGGCGGTTGGAAAAAAACTAGTGTCGATAAGAACAGCTCCGTTAAAAGGATGCCGGTAAACTCTTTTAGCATTTAGTGACCTCCAGCAGCCGGTAAACCCTCCAGTTTTGCCGCGCCAACATCCTTTACGATCAAAACCGAAACCGCCGCGATCAACATCGAGACACCGCCGAGAACGACGACGTTGATCGGCTGCCCGCCGAGTACGCTTTCGTAGATTTGCGGTATTAAAAACGACATCACAATCTGGGGAATAACGATAAACAGATTGAATACGCCCATGTAAACGCCCATGCGTTCGGCTTTGATCGCACCGGCGAGAATCACGTATGGCATGGCAAGAATTGACGCCCATGCAACGCCGACACCGGCCATGCCGACGAGCAGGAAAAACCTGTTCGCGGCAAACATGGTCGAAATCAGCCCAATGCCGCCGAGTGCGAGGCATATAACGTGCACGGTTTTTCGGCTTGTTTTTTCGGCGATCCAGGGAATGATGAACGCGATGAGAAAACAAACCACATTATAGAAAGCAAACATCAACCCGCCCCATTCCGTGCCTTCGCGGAAAAGCTCCGGCGTCGATTTTTCATCGACGGCGCCGAACACGCCTTTCGCCACGCTGATACCGTAAAACTGCCACATGCACGGCAAAGCGAACCACGTGAAAAATTGTACTATCGCCAACTGCTTCATCGTTAGGGGCATGTCTTTTACCGCTTCGCCGATCTCGCTAAACAGCGAGCCGACCAAATTGCCTTCTTTTTGTTTTACCCGAAAAGTCTCAAGATTTTCGGGCGGATATTCATGTGAAGTAAAAACCGTCCACAGCACGGTGGCGAGGAAGAAAATGCCGCCCACTATAAAGGCGATCAGAGTCGAATGTGGGATGCCGCTCGCCATCACGCCAACGACACCCATCGCTGTAAGCAGAAACGGCAACGCATTCGCAAGCGTCTGACCGATGCCGATAAAAAACGACTGCATTACAAAACCGAGTGTGCGTTGTTCTTCCGGCAGGTTGTCTGCGACGAATGCACGAAAAGGTTCCATCGTAACGTTGATCGAAGCATCGAGTATCCAAAGCAATCCGGCGGCCATCCACAAAACGGACGAATTCGGCATAGCGATCAATGCAAAACTTGCCAGGATGGCCCCAACTAAAAAATACGGCCGTCGGCGTCCGAGGCCGGTCCACGTGCGGTCGCTTAAGGCCCCGACGATCGGCTGCACCAACAAACCGGTGATCGGCCCGGCCAGCCATAAATACGGCAATGAGCCTTCATCAGCACCAAGATACTTGTAGATCGGCGACATGTTGGCAAGCTGCAGACCCCAACCGAACTGAATTCCGAGGAAGCCGAAACTCATATTCCAGATCTGAAGAAGGGAAAGTCGCGGTTTGTTTTGCATAATTTCCTACTTCGTTACGAAGATACTTGCCGAACGGGCCGGCATGTTTACTGTCATCACCGGGCCGACCGCAGTTATGTCCGGCGACACGCCGAGCCGGTCCGTCCACCTCGACGGATGGCGGTGAATGCGGCCGATCTCAAACTTGACCGTCGAAGGCTTGGTGTCGTTGTTTATGACAACGATCGCTGATCGTTCTCCGGTAGATCGAGCATATGCCAATTGCTGCTCCTCGTCATAAAGGTCAAACGATTGGCCGTTTCGCAACACCATGAGTTCCTTCCGCAAGGCTCCAAGTTTCGAAAGATGATTCCAAACGTCGTTCTCTTCCGCAGTCCGACCGGCGGGAGTAAAAGCGTTTCTCGCATCGCCCGGGAATCCCCCGGGAAAATCGCGGCGGTTGTCCGGGTCGCCGCCGCCGCGCATTGCGATCTCGTCGCCGTAATAAATTATCGGCGTACCGCGCGAGGTCATGATTAGTGTTAACGCGAGTTTCAGTCCCTCGACTGTCGCGCCCGGTTCGTTCATAAACCTCCCCATGTCGTGCACGCCGATGAACGTGGTGAGCACGTCCGGCTTCGGATAAAGCCAATCGTGCGCGAATATTTGCGACACATCGCGAACATTTTTTCCCTGCCCGAATGCGTTACGGATGGCGTAAAACAATCCGAAATCAAAAAGCGTGTCGATATTGGTATCAATGCCGTCGTGCCCTCGACGCCCGCCCTGAAAGTAGGCAAGCAGTGCCGGATTGCCGTCGTAAAGCTCGCCGAGGATGTTCACGCGCCGATACTCGCGTTTTATAGCCGAGACCCACACCTGCCAGAACGAGCGCGGCACGTGCGGCAGCGTATCCATGCGTATTGCGTCGAAGCCGACTGTCTCAAGCCACCAGATCGAATTTTGAATAAGGTACTTCTCAACCTCCGGGTCGCGCTGATTAAAGTCCGGTAGGATGTCGATGAACCAGCCGTCAATATTGCGCGACTGCGTTTGATAAGTCGCGCGCGGATTCATCGCCGTCCATTTTTGCCAGTTGTTCGACGCGTGCTTCTCGGCCGTGCCGTTCCACCAGGTCGGCGTAGGCGGGTCATTCGCCCAAACGTGAAATGGGCCGGTGTGGTTCGCAACTTGATCCTGAATGACCTTTATGCCTAACGCATGAGCTTTATCGACAAATTCCTTGAGCTTCGCAAGATCGCCAAAGTGCTCGTCCGTCGCATACATGTCAACCGCGCCGTAACCGTGGTAACCGGTCGTCGGCTCGTAATCGTAAAACTCCTTATAGTCGAGCTTGTCGTTATTGTCATAAATCGGCGTCGTCCAGATCGCAGTTGCTCCGAGACTTTTGATATATGGTAATTTGTCGATTATTCCCTGAATGTCGCCGCCGTGATACCGACGCGTCTTCGAGCGGTCGTACAAGCCTTTCGACTTCGCCGGATCGTTATTCGTCGTGTCGCCGTCGGCAAAACGGTCGGGCATCAGAAAATAGATCACGTCGTCGGGCGTATATCCCTGGTGTCGTCCAGCGCGCGGCGCACGCGGCAGAATTTCGAAGTCGAAAACGGCGGGCGAATTTTTATTGCCTACGGAGATTTTGTATTTTCCGGGTTTTGTGTTTTTGGCGATGGTTAGGTCGAAGAAAAGGTAGTGGCCATTTATGCTCGATTTAAAGTTCGAAGCTCTTAAAGAACCGGTGTTCGCCCAGACAACGACATTGCTGAAACCATTTCCGCGCAGCAATACGCGAACCGGATTTATCGTCGTTCCGGCCCACCAATTCGGCGGCTCTATCGTTTCCACCGTCGGGGACTGCGCCAATATCGCCGAAGCGAAGAGAAGAAGCCCCCCGCAGAGACGCAGAGACGCGGAGGGAGGAATTTTAGCCAAAGATGAATACAGATGAATACAGATTTTCAGCAACCGGAACATCGAGTTTCTTTCAAAGTGGATCCATCTGCGTGAAAAACTTTGCGTCTTTGCGCCTTTGCGTCTTTGCATTGAACTATTTTTCTCTTCCATAAACCTCCGTTAATTCGCGCAAAAGTAGAAGTATTTCTTCAGTGATGTCACCATCTTTAAATCGCCAGAGCCAGTTTCCCGAGTTGGATGCGGGCAGGTTCATTCGACCTTCCGTGCCTAAACCCAATAGGTCCTGCAGCGGAGCAATCGCCGTCGCGGCTACCGACGACCAAACTGCGCGAATGAAATTCCATTGAATTTCGCTGCCGTCCGTAGCGAGATATTTCATGCAGAAAGCGTGCTCGCGGCCGATCTCGGACGCATCGCGCGTCGATCCCGCTCCGGGCTGCGAATTCCACCAGCCGACGGTCGTATCGTTGTCGTGCGTGCCGGTGTATGCAACGCAGTTTTCGATGTAGTTGTGCGGCAGGTCGCGATTTTTTGCGTCGCCGCCGAAGGCGAACTGCAATATACGCATTCCGGGAAAACCGAAGCCGTCGCGAAGGCCTTCAACATCGGGAGTAATAACTCCGAGGTCTTCGGCCCAAAAAGGAAGACCGCCAAGCTCATTCTTCAAGGCCGTAAATAAGTCGCTTCCGGGCACATCCACCCATCGGCCGTTCTCGGCAGTCGAGTCACCGCCGGGCACCTCCCACGTGGCGGCAAACCCCCGAAAGTGATCGATGCGAACAACATCGACGGTTTTCAGCGTCTGCTTCACGCGCTCGATCCACCAGCGGAAACCACCCGCGCGCATCGCTTCCCAATCGTAGATAGGATTTCCCCAAAGCTGGCCGGTCACGGAAAAATAATCGGGCGGGACGCCGGCGACGACATTCGGCAAACCGTCGTCGTTCAGTTTAAAAAGCTTCTGATTGCGCCACGCGTCCGCGGAATCCAGAGCGACGAATATCGGAACATCGCCGACGATCTTCACTCCTTTCGTGTTCGCATATTCTTTGACGGCCCACCACTGGCGGAAGAAAAGGAACTGGTAAAACTTCTCGGCGAGAATATCTTCAAACAGCTTTTCGGCAGCATCGGCGAGTGCCCGTTGGTCGCGAAGTTTTAACGGCTCGTTCCATTCATACCAGGCTTTTTGATTCTGTGATTTCTTTATCGCCCGGTAAAGTGCGTAATCGTCAAGCCACGACTCATTTTCCTGTTGAAACGTCTCGAACTTTCCGCGCAGGTCAACGCTGGTGGTATGATGCAAGCCCTCAAACGCCTTTGAAAGAATTTTGTTTTTCCATTCGTAAACCGTTCCGAAATCTACCTTGTGCCCGTCCACGCCGCCGCCGGGCTCTGCGATATCCGCTTCACTTAGAAACCCGTCCTCAACCAGCCTCTCCGGCGAGATTAATAATGTGTTTCCGGCGAAAGCCGAGAAACATTGGTAAGGTGAATCACCGTAACCGGTCGGCCCGAGCGGAAGCACCTGCCAATACGTCTGCTTTGCCTCGGCAAGAAAATCTACAAACTTGAACGCCTCATCACCAAGATCGCCGATGCCGAACTTGCCCGGCAGCGAAGTCGGATGAAGCAAAATTCCTGATGCGCGTTGAAAATCCATTACGGATAAAAATAGAGGCGTGAGACCGATTATGGTTCACGCCGTCGAAAAGAACAATTCGAATGGATGCAATACCTGACCGAACCGCGGTAACGTTGCGGGCCAATCCGCAGCCCGGTCGAAGATCAACTAAAACTCCAGCCGCAGTCCGAATTGAATCTGCCGATTCGTGAATCCGTAAGTCGAGCGAATCGTTCCAAACCCGAAAACCGGATCGGTATTACCCAGATCCGTATTTGGCGGTGTAAGCTGCGGCGTATTGAAAAGGTTAAAAAATTCAGCCCGAAACTGGATGCGGAAGCGTTCCGTTACGCGGAAGTTTTTCGACAGGCCTGCGTTCAACTGGTTTGGGCTTGGTCCTCTCAGACTATTTCGCTCGAGTGTGCCGAAACGACCCGCAGGGGCATTTGTGAAAGCCGAACGATTCAGATATGGATTGCGGTTCCCCGTGTAAGGTTCGCCGTTCAGATCGACACGGACACCGCCGTTCGTTCGAATGTCAAACGGCTGTCCGCTGCTGATGCGATAGATGCCGTTTAGCTGCCACCCGCCTAAAATCGCATTTACTGCGCCGCTCCAATCCGATCCCCATTTGCGGCCATCGCCAAAGGGCAAGTCGTAAACCCATTGGAGGGACAGTACGTGCGGGAAATCCAACCTTGAAGTTGCGAACGGCTCGATGAAGTTGATACCGCGGTCGGCGACACTGTCAAACGCGCCTTCGCCATTGTCCCTGGTCTTGGATAGTGAATATGCTACGCGATATTGGAAACCTCTCGAAAAACGGCGGTCCAGAAACACCTGCAGCGAATCGTACTGCGATCTTCCGATATCGTCACGGACGTTTACGTTTCCGCCGTTTCCATAACAAGGCGGAGTCGTGTCACCGTTCGGACACGGAACGTTGGTTCCGGGTTCGACTATTCGGCCGTTTAGATTGTAATAAAGAATCAGGTTGCGGCCTCGCGTCCCTACATATCCAATGCTCAACGCGGTGTCTTTCGTTAATTGTCGCTGATATTGAACGTTGAACTGATGAACGTTCGATATATCGTTGTCCGGCCTCCACGCCAGCACCGTAACGTTCTGAGGATTATTCAAATTGACGCTGTTAACGTCTCCCAACGGCAAAGCTCCGGTCGCCTGCCGCGAATCGAGCGAGCCGTTCGGAGCCCGGCCCGAGAGTGCAATGCGAACGCATGCCGTGCTGGTTCCGGCGCAATTGTTGAACTGCGAAAAGCCGCTATAAGGCGGGTTTTGCGCAAGCTGATTATCGATGCCGCCGCGATCAAGGAAATAAAACAAACCATAGCCGCCGCGAATCACGTTCTTGCCCTCCCCGCCGACATCATAGGCAAAGCCAATGCGCGGGCCGAAATTATTCTTGTCTGTCTCGACTAGATCGTCGTTAGAATCGGCGGCAACGATTAAGCGGCCGGTTTCGAGGTCGAAGTTCGCCTGCCGTCCATACATCTCAGTGGGATTCGTGAAGTAATCGTAACGAAGCCCGAGGTTGAGCGTCAGATTTCTTGCCGCACGCCAGTCGTCCTGAACGAAAAGCCCATTCTCCCAGTTTTGGGTTCCGACGGTTCCAAAGGGCGGACCGATCTGATAATTGCATACGAATCCGATCAACACGTCTGCCTGTTCGAAGCCGGTTGTCGGGGAACCGCCACACTGCGTCGGATCGCCGTTGCCGATCAGAAAGAAGTAACCTTTACCTCGATTCGGGCGATAGAGTGCCACATCGCGTCGGAGAATTGTCCCGCCGAATTTGATCGTGTGGTTGCCGGTCGTATAACTTACGCCATCGACGATTTGATAAGTCGTTTGCGGAACGATGTACGGACCAAAGTCGCCTGTGTATTCAAGCTGCCCGTTATAACCGCCGATGAGCGCGCCGCCGCCGAGGTTGGCGTCGCGGTTTGCATTGGGAATACCCAGATCGGCGGAGATAGTTTGATCGAAGAACGGCGGAGTGTAACCATACTGAATGCGGTTTACCTGAGCGCGAAACTCGTTAAACCACGTGGTCGAAAAGGAGGAGTTCAAACCGATTACCACGCCTTTCGTCCTGATAGGATTTGTTCCCGAACCGAAGCCGGCTGGAAGCTCAGGCAGGCGCGAGGAAACTATCTGATCGAAAAACCCTTGGCTGACGCGGCCGAATAATTGATGAGTATCGGTGAGATTTGAGTCAATGCGGATGTCATACGTGTCAGTCTCGGTCGTTTCGTTTCGCGTCGTAACAAAATTATTAAATACCCCGGCACGCGTCGGCAAGGGAAACGCCCGCAGATACGCGAGACCCACAGGATTCGCTCGATTTCCCGGCAGTTGATCGATTCGGTTTCCGGCAATCGGAGCTCCCGTCAAAATGTCTGTTAGCTGAATCGGAGACGGAAGCGCAAGCAGCTCGCTAAAGTTGCCCGTCCGCATCAGGGCTGTGGGAACCGTTGCCGTTTCCTGATTCAAGGGAAGGAATTGGCGAAGTCCTTCGTAGTCGGCAAAAAAGAAGACCCGATCGCTAATTATCCGGCCCCCGACCGTACCGCCAAATTGCCCGCGGCGAAACTCGTTCTTCGTTGCGTTAAATGTTGGTCGGGCATCGAGAGCATCGTTGCGAACGAAAAGAAACGCGCTGCCGAAGAATTCATTTTTTCCTGATTTAACAACGGAGTTAATGATGCCGCCTCCGCCGCGTCCGAACTCGGCCTGCGCCACGCTGGTCTGAACACGGAATTCCTGCACGGCTTCAGCAGACGGAAAAACATTGATCGTATTTACAAGGGATTCATTATTGTCCACGCCGTCGAGCAAAAAATGGTTTGCCTGCGTTCGCTGTCCGTTAACCGAAAGTGCTGCACCGCCGGTGTTACGGCCCCGATATGTTTCCGCGTCACCGCGCACGCCGCTCGCAAATCCGTCGGGAACACCAGTCGTAACTCCAGGCGTCAATCGGGCAAGCTCTAGAACATTGCGGCCGTTGAGCGGAAGTTCGACAGCCTCGCGGCCCTGTATCACTTCGCCGATCGCCGAGGTTGCAGTTTCCACTTGAGGAACATCAGTCGTTACGGTGACTGTCTCGGTCACGGCACCGGCTTCCAGCGTGAAGTCGAGCGGAGCAGTTTGTGCGACCTCAAGAGTTATCTCCTGCTTGACTGTTTTGAAGTTAGCCGCAGTAACTTCTATCGCGTATCGGCCGGGTAAAAGAGAGAGCACCGAGTAAGTGCCGTTCTCAGATGAAACAGCCGAGACTTCACGCCCGGTTCCGACGGCCGTGGCTTTGATCGTAGCACCCGAGACGACTGCGCCGTTTGCATCGGTGACCGTTCCCTGAATCCTCGCCGACTCGGTTTGGCCGACAGCCAATGCGGCAAGGCCGAAAACCGATACCGCGATAAATAAAACTTGTCGCAATTTTTCTAGATTTAGTTTTTTCATAATTCTGATCACCTCTATTGTTCAACTGCCGCAACATTACGGGCACGGATTCTTCTTTGCAGTTTTGCCGTAAAAAATTAAGTTTGTTGTCGAAACAAACAAACTTATATTATAAGTTAAAGGGAATGTCAATAGACCCGAAGGTTTTAATTATTCGCCGCAGACCCGAATTTCTTCGACAAGACCAACGTGATGGCGCCCAGCACCGTCGGATCGGCACCCAATGCCGAAGGCACAATTGGCGTTCCCGCAAGCTCGTGTCTGATGCCGCGCGAAGCGCATTCCCTGATCTCCTCTTCGATCAATTGCCACGCATGCACGATCTTTCCTGACACGACGATTGCCTGCGGACTGAATCCGATAATTAGGTTTGCGATTCCAACACCAAGTAAATTCGCGGTTTCCCGTACCACCTTTACCGCCTGTTTTTCTCCTTTTTCGGCCAACGCGATCAGGTGCTCTATCGTTGCCGGACCTGCGCCGGACGAGCCGTTGGAAGATATATAGCGATTAATAATTGCCTTCTCGGAGGCGTGTGCTTCCCAGCAGTCTCGACGCCCGCACGAGCAATCGACTGCTGCATTTTCGGCGATGAACATATGACCGAATTCTCCAGCCGCTCCGGATTCGCCGCGATAAACCTGGCCGTCAATGATAATTCCCGTTCCGATACCTTCCGAGATCAAAACCATTATGAAATTTCGGGTCCTTTTTATTTGCTCCGCGCCGTGCCAGAGCTCCGCCAAAGCTACGGCATTCGCGTCGTTGTCGATCGTTACCGGCAAACCCGTAAATTGCGTGATTTTTTGAGCAATGTCCCAGTCGGCCCAATGAAAATACGGAATATAGACGATTCTCCCCGAGTTTTGATCTGCGATTCCGGGAATGCTCATGCCTACTTCGAGGCTTGTTTCTTTATTTTCGCTGGCGAATCGGTGAACGCGAGACAGTATTTGCTCTTCCATAAATCCGGAATCGGACGAAGTAGGAAAAATTTCACGCTTGATGATGCGTCCGGTTAGATCCGCCAGAGCAACCGTCGTCTCCCTTGGGGTGACGTCGACGCCGATTGCAGTCGGTCGGTCGGCTTTGAGCTGGAGAAGCTGCGGTTTTCTCCCTCCGGTTGAATCGCCGGTACCGATCTCATCGATCAAGCCTTCTTCGATTAAATCATCAATGATTGCGGAAACCGTCGAGCGCTGTAGAGACGTTTCGCGAGCTATCTCAGCGCGCGAGATCGGAGCACGCACCCGGACATAATTGAGCACGATTTGCTTATTTATGTCTCTGATGGTGCTATGACGAGCAATTTGCTCCTTTGCCCCTTGAAGATAAATCTTTCTCATTGCCGCTGGATTGAGTTCGAGTAATCACTATAGCAAAGTTTGTTGTGAAAACAAACAAAATATTTACAACCTGGGTTTTGCGGCATAATGATTCAAAGTTTTATGCGGCCGTAAACCAGGTTAAATCAATGTCTGGCAACCAAAAATTCCGCTCTTCGGAGGTGAATGTTTTCAATCCCAAGCGGGGCAATTCGTTTTCCTGAACACCAAGATATGTGAAATGCGGCAGGTCGGAAACGACGGTTTGATACCATTTGTGTCTTGCAAGCAGTTCGCGGACATGCGGGTTTTCGTGTTCGCGCACGTCAAATGCGAGCATTGACAAATGTTGCGACGTGCCGGGCGGAGCGACGGAGTAGATTATCGATTTCGAAAGATCTTTTGCAAAATAGATTCCCTGTTCTTCGAGTCTCAGAACTTCGGGGACCTGTTCGAAAGGCGACATCGCTCGAATCCTGTCACCGTCAGACTGCGTCATTCTTCCGTTTTCAACCCAATACTTTAACGCCGGCCCGACGCGGCTTTCCCACAAAGAAACCGTTTCGTCATAACCGCGCCGTGCAGAATCCGCGTCGCGCGGCGTGATCGAAAGGCCCGCCGAGCTTGCCTCGGATATTGCATTTCGCAGATCCGCCATCGCCGCTGCCTGCAGCTCCATCGAAAATTCACCGATCTTTTCGGTCGCCGTTTGCAGCATCGATTGAAATGCGGAAACTTCCTCTTCGCCTTCGAAAACGATCTTCGTCGGCACGGTCACGCCCCGAGCGACAAACATCGCGCCATACTCGCGAAGCAGCCTTCGGCCTGTGCCGTCTGTCGGCATTACAAAGCCCGGCAGCAAGTTGGAGATGAAGCCGGATCTCGAAGTATTGGACGACATCATTAGTTATCAGCTTTTATCGCGGCGTCCGGATCACCGTTTTCTTTAATGGCCTATCGGTTTGCGGCGGCCGATCCGTTACGACAGGCACCCAATATTTGTGTCCGCCGCGCATAACTTTTTTCAGCCCGCGTTTCGGCAGCTCGGTTTCCGGCAGTCCTAGAAAAGTGAAATGCGGCGTATCGTTGAGCACGGTTTGATACCAGCCGTTGCGGTTCAATATTTCGCGGATTGTCCGATTGCCGCTCTGCTCAATGTCGAAAGCCAGCAGCGAAAGATGCTGCGACGTGCCCGGCGGAGCCACGGACGAAAATATCGTGCGTGCGCGCGAGGTAGAAAAATAAATGCCGCGAGCTTCCCACTCCGCCACGCGCATCACCTGTTGCCGCACAGGCATAAGAAAAGCAACGTTGGCATCCGCGCGAGAAAGTTTTCCTTTCGACACCCAATGATCCAATGCCGAAATAAACCGCGAATTCCAGATGCGAACAGTATCAGCATAATTTCGTTTTCCGGCAATCGCCCCATCGAGCGGCGTAATGCTAAGCGCACGCGCTTCGGCTTCGGCCAGCGCAGCATTCAAAGCATTTATCGCCGCTTCCTGCAGTTCAATCGTGGTTCCGCGAATGACGGCGGTTTTCGTTTTCAGCTTTTTTTGAAACGCCGCGAGATCTTCTTCCGACTCGAACATGCATTTCGGCGGGAAAACAACCGCTTCGTTTGCGGTGAACATCGAGCCGTATTCGCGGAAAACGCGACCGGCGACAACGTCGCCCTCAATGTCACAGACCTCCGCAAGCGTAAGTCTATTTTTCGAATATGGGGGCGTGGCAAGCCTGTTCTCGAGATACGCCGAAAGCGTATCGTGCACGGTCGGCTGGCCGCTTGTCGCAAGCAGGAAAAATGAAGATGCGAGCACGCACGCGGAAAATCGTAGTGAGATCCGCTTTATGCAAGACGTGATTTTTGCAGCTTCACGGTTCGTCACTTATTTTCGTTCATCCAGATGCTTGCGCGCCTTTTCCGCCAGGCTGAGATATTCGTTGCGAATCTTGTCCAATTCCCTTTCATCCATTTCTTCAAGGTCGAGCATCTCGTTGCGGGCGCCTTTTATGGAACGAATTATTTCGTCCAGCTTTATCTGCAAAGCTTCAGTGTCGCGGTTTTGAGTGTTTTGGATGAGGAAGACCATCAGAAAGGTCATGATCGTCGTGCCGGTGTTTATGACCAACTGCCACGTGTCGCTGAAACCGAAAGGTGGACCGATCACCGCCCATAGAATGATAACAGAAACTGCCGATATGAATGTTATCGGCCGGCCGGCGAAATTCGCTGTTTTACGTGCGAAGCGTGTAAAGAAAGAAACATTTTGATTATCCATAATTTCCTCCGCAAACAAACTCGCGCGCGATGGCTGCGGCCGAATCAATGTGCGTTTTCAAATATTCGTCGCGTTCGATGAAAGGAATTCGCTTTCTGATCTCATTGTAGGTCGGTGACGTTCCGTTTCCGAGTTTTTTCTCCGCGCCGATCTTTTGCCGATGAAAATCTACACCCTGCGCCGCGCAAAACAGCTCGAGCGAGAGGATCGTTTCCAGATTTCCTGCAACCTGTCGCAGCTTTAGGGCGGCTGTCAGCCCCATCGAAACGTGATCTTCGACATTCGCAGAGCTTGGAATCGTATCGACGCTTGCCGGATGTGCAAGCACTTTATTCTCAGTGCACAGTGCCGCGGCCGTGTATTGCACGATCATAAAACCGGAATTCAATCCGCCGTCCTGCGCCAAAAAGGCTGGCAGCACATGCGCATTCGAATTTTCATCCGTAAGCCGCATTATTCGGCGCTCCGAAATGTTGCCGAGCTCCGACAACGCGATGGTCAGGTAATCGAACGCCAGAGCCAGCGGTTCGCCGTGAAAATTACCGCCCGAAATGACATCAATGCCGCCGTCGTGGTTCTGAAAGATCAACGGATTGTCCGTTACCGCATTCAACTCAAGCTTCAAAAGCCAGTCCGCATATGCCACCGCGTCGCGGCAGGCACCGTGAACCTGCGGCATGCAGCGGAGCGTGTACGCATCCTGCACATTTGTCGGGTCAAAGCCGCGCACAAACTCGCTGCCCGTTAAAATTTCGCGAAGGTGCCTGGCACATTCCGTCTGGCGCGGATGCGGGCGCAGGGCGTGAATCCGTTCGTCGAAGGCCGAAACAGTCCCGTTCAGCGCCTCGAGCGTCAGGCAGCCGGAAATGTCCGCCAAATCTGCGAGCTTTATCGCGCGTGCTGTTTCAAGCAAACCAACGGCGGTCATAACAGTCGTGCCGTTCGTTAACGCGAGTCCTTCTTTTGCTTTGAGCGTGACCGGCGAAACACCCGCTTTCTGTAATCCTTCAGCACCGGAAAAAATCTCGCCCGCATATTCCGCTTTTCCCTCGCCGATCAAGACACATGCAAAATGCGCAAGCTGGGCAAGATCGCCGCTTGCGCCGAGACTGCCCTTTTCCGGAATGACCGGATGAATGCCGCGGTTGAGAAATTCCAGAATCAGTTCGAGCGTCTCAAGCCGAATGCCCGAAAAGCCGCGAGCCAGCGTATTTGCCCTGATGAGCATGATTGCCCGCACCGTCGGCACATCGAAAGGATCGCCAACGCCCACCGCGTGGCTGACGACGACATTGCGCTGCAGCAGCTCCACCTCTTCGCGGCTAATGATCTTGTCTTTGAACGCGCCGAAGCCGGTCGTAATTCCATATGCGATCTCGCCGCGTTCAAGCAGCGTATCGACCGCGTCCGCCGCCCGCTGAACATTCGCTTTCGCGCCTTCGGCAAGCACAACGCGCGGCTCGCCCGACTTGCCGTACGCGACGGCAAGGACGTGCTCGAAGGTCAGGCTTTCGCCGTCAAGAATGATGTCCTTCATCTTTGCCAAAACATTTCCCAATTTTTGTCGGACTTATGCTGATATTCGCGCCAATCGACTATGCGGTCATCGATGAGCTTTAGCCAAACCGTTCCGTGATAGGTGTTCGTTCCGTTGTACGTGTATTCGGCGGCACCGATCTGCCCGCGTTCATCAAAAACCGAACGGTGAAAGATGCATTCTTCTTCATTTTCGGTCTTGAAAAACCTCAAAAGATCGTTCTTATTCGTAAACGAGTAGTTCAGAGAATCCGAATAGAACAGATTGTCCGCAAAGAATTCGATCACGATGTTGTATTCACGATTTCGCCATCCTTCGGCCATCGCTTCGAGCATCAAAGGAAAATCATCCTGCGTCATACACAATCTTTCCTCTCTTTATCGTTTTGTTGACCAAATTGCCGCCGAATTCATAGGCACATTCGCGATAATCTGCGGTGTTAAGAATTACAAGATCGGCCTGTTTCCCGACCTCGACGGAGCCGTGCGTTTCACCCAAACCGATTCCGAAGGCTGCATTTATTGTAGCCGCATTAAATGCTTCGGCGGGCAAAAGTTTTTGGTAGCGGCACGCGATAGCCATGGTCATCGTCTGTGACGGGCAAGGTGCGGAGCCGGGATTGTAATCGGTCGAGAGCGCAATAATGCATCCCGCGTCGATCATTCGTCGGGCCGGTGCATACGTTGTTTTCCCGGCGCTGAAATTTTCAGTCGGGATGACGATCCCGACCGTGTCGCTCCCGGCAAGCAGCTTGACTTCTTCATTGGAGATTGCGTCAAGATGATCGACCGAGGCCGCTCCCATTTCGACGGCCATTTTCGTTCCACCCAGATTCGTAAACTGATCAACATGCACTTTCAACCCGAACCACAAAGCCTTCGCGGTTCGCAAGACACGTTCCGTCTGCGCCGTGCTGAATGCATTTTTCTCACAAAACACGTCCGCGAAAAACGCCGTGCCCTTCCCGCAAAACTGCGACGCGCAATACCAATCCCAGGCTTTAGGCAGCATGTCTCCGCAGATCAAATCCACATACGCCTCCGCATCATCTTTATATTCCGGCGGCACGGCGTGTGCGGCAAGAAACGTCGGAACGATGTCGATCGGGTGCGTTTTATCAAGCTCTTCGATAACATCGAGCATTTTCAACTCGGTTTCGGTGTCCAATCCGTAACCGGTTTTTACCTCGCAAGCGGTCGTGCCGCACGCCAGCATCTTGTCGAGCCGCGCAAGCGTTTGTTCGAATAGTTTGTCCGCGCTCGCGTCGCGTGTTTTCCGAACCGTCGAAATAATCCCGCCGCCATTCTTAAGAATTTCAAGGTAATCGGCGCCCTTTATTTTTAGCTCAAACTCATCGAGCCGATTTCCGGCGAAGACGATATGCGTGTGCGGATCGACAAATCCCGGGCAAACGACGCGGCCCTGGGCGTCGACCACATTGTCGGAATCGAAATTCCGATATATTTCATCCGAAGTTCCAACGCCGATAAACTTGCCGTCGGCAATCGCCACGGCGCCATTCTCGATTAAACCGACACCGCGCATCTCAGCTCCACGCCTCGGCCTTCCGTTCGACGCGCAAGTCACGAGCTGCCCGGCGTTGTAGATGACTGTTTCGGCGCGCATCCGGTTATAAATTTTTCTTCGCGACCTTCCTGTGAATGCTGTTAACTTCCATCACCCCAGCGGAACCGTACCATTTGTGATATTCCGCCATCATTTCTCCCTTCATTATTACCGGATCGGTGGCAACTAATTTTTTGGCTTCCTCGATGTCGGAAACTGCCAGAACAAAAAGTCCGCGCCAGCCGTCGACACCGTCAAGCGGCCCGGCAAGCACAAGTTTACCTTCGTCCGCCAGCCGATTCATGTTTGCAAAGTGGCCGGCGAACATCTCTGTTCGCTTCTTCCCGTCCGGCATGCGCGTCGGCCCGGTTTTTAAGATCACAAGTACGTATTGCCGCATTCCCATATCATCTGCGCCGAGTTTTTTCGCAAGCTCGGCGTCGTATTGCGAATTAGGTTTGTCGGTTGTCTGCGCGGTTGCGAAACCGGGAAAAACGAAAATAGCGATTACCAGGAAGAATATTCTTGCTGTGTTTTTCATAATTCAAAAATCGTATTTACAAACTTAAAGATCGGTTACTGAACGCCTTGTCGATTCGGACTCCCGTTTGGTGGAAACGCCGAAAAGCATATTCTTGTATTTGTTGTAAAGAAAGGAGATCACTAAAAGTGTGATTCCCAAACTCACGAAAAGTATGGTTTTGGGAATCGTGTCGAGGTCGGCGATATCGTAGAAGAAAAGCTTTGCGAGCGTGACGCCGAGCAGCGCCATCGCGGCGATGCGCAGATGCTTTTTGTTGCGAGCGATGCCGATCACGATCAGCATCAGCGCGTACACGCCCCACAAGATGCTGAGGCCGAGCTTCGTCGCGTCAGGAATATAAAACTGCCCCATCAGGTTGACAAGCTCGCAGCTTGCTGCGATGAAACAGAAGGAATAGACAACCGCTTCGAATCCGTATTTGAGAACGTCATGCGACATCCATTTCGTCATCAGATCGTCGCGACTGTATTCGTAGAGCATATAAAGCAGTGCGCCGGCGAATGCATAGGTGATGTAACGGATCGTGGCGTTCATCGAGCCGATCAAAAGTTCGTGCTCGACGGAGTTCCCCACGTAGCTTACGCGAAGCTCGTAAAATAGAAACATTCCGACCGTCGCAACGACCAGGAACGTAAGAAGCGCGATAGCTACGTTCGCAAGGGCCAAAGCGCTCGATCTGATCCTTCGCAAATTGACAGCGGCCATAGCCGCAAGAAAAAACATCGTGTAGTTCAACTGCCAAACGACATTGAACCTTCCGAGATCGGCAACCCCATTTGCGGTTACGCGAGGATCGCCGCTTGCCGCTCTAAGCTCAGCGGCGTGCATATGAAAGTAATTCCCGATCTCGATGCGGAACATATTGTAAAACACAAAGACGCCGATCACGGCTAGTGCGTATCCGATCGGTTTTACGAAATCTTTATCTATCGCCGCTTCGAATTTCTCATCGCGGTTGGTCAAATAAATAAATGCTAATGCAGTTACGAAAACTGCAGCTGTTATAAAATCGCCGTTGGCTAGTGGACGCAAGTTAAATTCGCTTGGAAACAAAGTCCGGTTCATGTAAGACGCCGCCCAGTCAAGAAATAAACTGCCGGTGGCTAGAACCATCACGGGATAAGAAAAATATTCGAAAAGCCGCACGCCGCGAGCGCGTCCGAACCAGAAAAGCAGCGCAGCCTCGACGGCCCAGATCATCGTGACTGCGTTGCCGTCAAATTGAACCGGAATCGCGATAGATGCGAAGGTGAGAATTAGAATCGTGAGAACTTGAATCACGTCGTCGGCCAATGATCTCATCTTGTTCACCAGGGCGGCGACGGCGAAATGCATCGCCGCGTGGCCTGCAGTGTAAAGGCCGAGAAAATTTGTCGCATACTGCTGTCCGTCAACGATCGCATAGCCGAACCCGTAAAAGACAAACGAATTTGTCAGCACAAGACCGGCGTGCTCGATCATCCCGAATCTTTCGTCGATAAGTCGATACGCAATGGACAGGGCATAAAAGATCGCGAAAAATATAGCCGCAAATACGGCTGCCGTCGCAGATTGCATCTCAGGTTCGTAACGATTCGTAAACCACGCGGCGTATATGATCCAAACAAAGGCAAATGCCACATAAACGATCGGCTTTCCGAAAAATCGAAATGAAAGCAACAACAGGATGGCCGTCATCGCGGCGATGTATGTAAAAAGCGTCGTAAACTGAAACAAGGAAAGCTCGGCGTTGCTGACCGCAAGACAGAATGCGTAAAAAACGAAACCGGTGACGGCGGCGGAAGCTTTGGCTTCAATATCGTCGCGCTCGTCATGAAATACAACGTGAATTATTTTCGTTGCAAAAAAGATCGCGAAAAAAGCTGCCAGGAAAGTTAACGCGAGGTAGAAATGTTCGACCGAATATTTCGTGAGGAACCACGCGTAAAAGATCAGCCACGTAAATGCGAACGACGTGAAGAAAAGCGGCTTCCAATATCTCCAAACCGAGATCGCGAGAATGCCGGTGTTGATGATCGCAATGTAAATAAAAAGTGCGCGATAGTTGCCGGAATCGCTGCTCAACAAAAACGGAACTGCATACGCTCCGACAAGCCCGATGTGCGCGATCACTTGGCGGTTGTAAACCACGGCGGCTGCCACCGTGAAAACGGTGAACATCGCCATCAGGCCGAATCCGCTCCCCTGCCCAATAAGACCGTAAAGCGAATAGCCGAAATATGTGACGAAATACATTATCGCCATGCCGCCGCTGACGAGCACCGCGCTGAAATTGTGGTATTTCGGCTTTAGCTTCACGCCGAGCCCGACCAGTCCGAACCCGAAAATATAACCCAAAATAATTCGCGTGAGCGGGCTGATTAGATTGTTGTCGATCGAATATTTAACGCCGATTCCGACGCCGATGATCAAGACGACGATGCCGATCTTGCTCAGCAAGTTTTCGCCGATAAATTTCTCCAGATCGGCTCTTGCGTTCTCTGTATATTCATTGACGCGACGCGAAAACGCGCTTTCAGTCGGCGTAGCCGATTGATAGGCGGTCTGCTGGTAAGACGCTGATCGCGCCGGTGGTTCATAAGGCTGTGCTTCGGAATATTTCGGCTGCTCGGTCGCCGGTTTGGACGGCTGAGACGGAGGAGTTTCAGGAGACTGCGGCGGGGCGTAGTACGACGCGGTTGAGCGTTTTTCTGCTCGTGTCGTTTCGTTCGCAGCACGCAGCTTACGGATCTGGCCCCTTATCAGACTAATCTCTTTCTGAAAATCGATCTGGGTGCGAACGAGATCGTCGAGACGCTTTTCAAGCTCGTCGATTTGCGGATCAAATTCAGCCATATTTATTAGCAGAGACCTGACCGTGAGGAAGGGTTTTCTCTTCGCTCCGACTTTATTAGCGGAGGCCTGACCGTGAGGGAGGGCTTTCATTTCACTGCGATTCTAACGCTCCCTCACGGTCAGGCCTCTGCTATATAGTTTGCCAAACGGACACGCCGATTGTAGCTTAAGAAGTTGTCAAACCGAAGGATCGAAATTATGGCTCGCATCGTAAAAGCTCCGACAGGAATTGAACTGACCTGTAAAAACTGGCTGATCGAGGCTGCATATCGAATGTTGCAGAACAATCTCGATCCTGAGGTAGCGTTTGATCCGGATAATCTGATCGTCTATGGCGGGCGCGGAAAAGTTGCGCGGAATTGGGAATGTTTCGATGCGATATTGCGTTCTTTAAAAGAATTGAATGAAGACGATACGCTTTTGATTCAATCAGGCAAACCGGTCGGCGTTTTCAGATCTCACACGGACGCGCCGCGCGTTTTGCTGGCAAACTCGAACATCGTGCCGCACTGGGCGACGCAGGAGCAGTTCGACAAATACGAAGCCGAAGGCCTGATGATGTACGGCCAGATGACGGCCGGCTCGTGGATCTATATCGGCACACAGGGAATTTTACAGGGCACGTATGAGACGTTCGGATCCTTGGCGCGGCAGCATGGCTGGGGCTCACTTGCCGGGAAATTGGTTCTGACCGCAGGTTTGGGAGAAATGGGAGGCGCGCAGGCGCAGGCAATTACGTTTAACGGCGGCGTCGGGCTGCTGGTCGAGGTCGATCCGTGGCGTATCGAGCGGCGACTGCAATTGAAACAGGTCGATGTTGCTGCGAAAGACATCGACGAAGCGATTCACCTTGCAAAGCTCGCCGTGAATGCGCTCGAAGCCAAATCTATCGCGCTTCTCGGCAACGCCGCCGACGTGCATTGGGAATTGATCGACCGCGGTGTTGTGCCCGACGTTGTCACGGACCAGACTTCGGCACACGACGTTCTTTACGGTTACATTCCATCAGGTCTTACGGTTGAATCGGCAGCGGAGCTTCGCAAGGCCAAACCGGCCGAATACAAACGCGAAGCAATGGATTCGATGGCGAAACACGTCAAGGCAATGCTCGAATTCAAACGCTGGGGCTCGGTTGTTTTTGATTACGGAAATAATCTGCGGCAACGTGCCTTTGACAACGGCGTTAACAATGCGTTCGATTATCCCGGCTTCGTTCCCGCTTATATCCGTCCGCTTTTTTGTGAAGGCAAAGGGCCGTTTCGCTGGGTCGCGCTTTCCGGCGACAAGGAAGACATCTACAAAACCGACGAAGCGATAATGAACCTCTTTCCCGAAAACGATCATCTCGCACGCTGGCTGACGATGGCGCAGGAACAAGTTGAATTTCAGGGTTTGCCCGCGCGCATTTGCTGGCTCGGCTACGGCGAACGTGCAAAGGCAGGTCTCAAGCTCAACGAAATGGTCGCGTCGGGCGAGCTAAAAGCGCCTATCGTCATCGGCCGCGATCATCTCGACTGCGGCAGCGTCGCCTCGCCCAACCGCGAAACCGAAGCTATGCTCGACGGCAGCGACGCCATCGCGGATTGGGTTTACCTGAACGCGATGATAAATGTCGCGGGCGGCGCGACGTGGGTCTCGCTCCATCACGGCGGCGGAGTCGGCATCGGCTATTCGCTCCATGCCGGCCAGGTCATCGTCGCCGACGGCACGCCCGAAGCCGCGAAGAGAATTGAGAGAGTTCTTACGACCGATCCCGGCATGGGCATCATCCGCCACGCCGACGCAGGCTATGATGAAGCCCGCGATTTTGCAGATAAGAACCATGTTAAAATCCCGATGACAACTAAGAGCCAAGAGAAATAGTAACTGCATTCGTTTTGATGCACATTGGTTCAACAACATGAGCACGAAAAGAATAAATCTCGGTGTTATCGACGACGACGCCGCGTCCGAGGCAATCGATGCTGTGAGTAAGATCGCCGATGAGAACGATATAGATTGGGCTTTGGTCGGCGGTATCGCAATGAATCTTTACGGCAGCGACAGATTGACCAAAGATATCGACATCATATCTACCAGAAGGCTCCCTGTTTCACCCGAGAAAATCGCCGGCCCGTTAAGACAAGGCGGTGAACGTTATGTGATCCAAACTAAAAAGAGGCCGGCAAACGTCGATTGGATAATAAGGAACGATGGGTTCAAAAAGATGTTTCAAGAAGCGTTGGCTGAATCAGTAGAAATTTCCGGCACTCCGGTTATCACTCCGGAATGGCTTGTAATTCTTAAATTCATTGCCGGACGATTTAAGGACCAAGAAGACGCGATTTTCTTATTGAGCCGTAAAGGATTGGTCAACAGAAAAGTTATAAAAGACAAAATAGTTAAACACGCCGGGCAATTGGCTTGGGATTTGGCAAAACACGGCTACCAGCGCTGGTACGATATGGCTGATGGCCGCAAGCGTGAAGAAGAGCGTAATGAGCGGGATGGTTATATCGATTCCTAAATTTAGCTGCTACTGCTCCGGATTATCTTTGATGTATTTCTCGAATTTTTTTCGATCCGGATGGTTCGGAATTTTTTCCAGAAACATTTTGTATTCGCGGGCGGCAAGGCTCTTGCCGCCGGCCCTGTCATAGAGCAGGGCGATCAGCAAGTGTGATTCCGCCATGCCGATCGGGTCAAGTTCGAGAGCCTTGTTGAGTGCATTCAGGCCGAGCGTGCCTTCTCGATTCACGATGTACGCTTCGCCGAGAAGTTGAAACGCGCGTGCGTACTTGGGATCGATCTCGGCAGCTTTTTCAAGCGTCGAAATAGCGGCGGCGAATTGTTTCTGTATCAGATAGACGCGGCCAAGATTGACCATGGCCGGAGTATAATCCGGTTTCACGGTAAAAGACTTGCGGCACGAAGTTTCGGCATCTACGTAATTGTTCTGCCCAAAATATACTGCGCACAGCGTTGCCCACGCGATAAAATCAGCATCGTCATTTCGATCCAATTCTTTAAGAAGTTTTACGGCCTTTCCATAATCTTTTCCACCTTCGGCATCGGCCGCCTTCTTTAGAAGGTCGGCGTTTTTCTCATTGCGGTTGTATGCAAACTTCACAGATACGGTTGACGGCGGCCCATAGCGTTGCGGATGTGGCGGAGTTATGTCGAAGTCCTGCTTGTGCTGGCCAAGACCAGACTGTGGCAGCGAACGGCGCGCCACCTCAAGACCCTCTATCTCAATAACGATGAAACCGCCGTTCGCGTTTATATCTCGAAAACAATAATATCCGTTTCGGTCGATGGTGTAGCGTTGCGTGTTCTGCGCCCGATCAAACAGCACAACCGTTATCTTAGGCAAACGGTTCATATCAAAGCCGTTGAGATTGACGCGTCCGTAAACAAAAGATGTGTTCAGCCACGGAGTACTGCCCGAATAGCCGCATATCTCATCAATTTGAGCGTTCGCGGTAAATGCGAATATAAAAGGAAGTAATGTGAAAAAACTAGTTGCTAACAGCGTTTTCATAACTTTATAGGGACGGCCAATGTTGCCCGATTCATAAAACACCTCATTTTCGAGAAAAAAATGATTGTTGATGATTCTGATGCCAACTTTGGAAGAAAGTCAAGGATTTGCCGACTGACTTTCCGCAATTGACTTGCAAGTCGGAACGGCAAATACTACTTCTAAATGAGCGACATTTTCAGTCTCGCGGCTCGGCCCAATCCCGACGTTTTCTATGTCCAAAACGACAGAAACGACCCGCGGTTGGGCGAGATCGTCGGGAACGCTGAAGAGGATTACGAGGCCGCCGACATCGTGATCCTCGGCTGTCCGCAGGACGAAGGCGTGCG
>Ga0187894_10001790_pt1 | contig 26945 bp, 30 predicted proteins | sample GBC1701081metaG_FD_136650 | JGI IMG/M metagenome (GOLD analysis project Ga0187894, IMG submission 136650) | White microbial mat communities from a lava cave in the Kipuka Kanohina Cave System on the Island of Hawaii, USA - GBC170108-1 metaG ... | reverse complement strand
GCTCTCGGGGATGTCGTGCAGCCTGCGATAGGTGATGGCGCGCTGGTTCATCCACGAGCCGAACACGGCGCCGACGGCGCCCCACAGCTGCTCCTGCGGGTCCTGCGGGAAGGGCTTGCCCAGCTCGCGCTCGATCACCTTCTTGTACTGCTTGATGACGTCCTTCCAGTCGGCCGCCTTGAGCTCGGTGTCGAGATGGATGTCCAAGTCGTTCTTCTTCTGCTCCAGCACTTCCTCGAAATTGTGATGATCGATCTCGAGCACCACGTTGCAGTACATCTGGATGAAGCGGCGGTAGGAATCATAGGCGAAGCGCTCGTCGCCCGAGGACCGCACCAGGCCCAGCACCGTGGCGTCATTGAGGCCGAGATTGAGGACGGTGTCCATCATACCGGGCATCGAGGCGCGCGCGCCGGAGCGCACCGAGACCAGCAGCGGGTTTTCCGCATCGCCGAATTTGCGGCCGACGATCTTCTCGACCTGGGCCAGCGCCGCATTGACCTGCGCCGTGAGCTCCTGAGGGTAGGCGCGGTTGTTGGCGTAGTAGTGGTGCAGAGCTCAGTCGTCACCGTGAAGCCGGGTGGCACCGGCAGCCCGATGCTCGACATCTCCGCCAGGTTGGCGCCCTTGCCGCCCAGCAGGTCGCGCATGTCGGCCTTGCCGTCCGCCGTGCCGTTGCCGAAGCCATAGACCCATTTCGTCATCGATCGTCTCTCACGATTGTCGCGCTGCCTATCCCTCGATCTTCGAGAAATCGGCGACGCGGTCGATTGTCGCGCGAATGCTGTTCAAAAGCTTGAGGCGGTTCAGCCGCAGGCCGGGATCGTCGGCGTTGACCGTCACCCGGTCGAAGAAAACGTCGAGCGGCGCCCGAAGTTCCGCCAGCGCTGTCATGGCCGCGGTGAAATCCTCCCGCGCCAATGCCGGTTTGGCTTTGGCATCGACGTCGCTCAGTGCCGCGGCCATCGCCGTTTCTTCGGCGGCCTGCAGCAGTGCCGCATCGACATCGCCCGCGATCTTGGCGCCCAGCCCCTTTTCCTTCTTCTCCTCGGCACGCACGATGTTGGCGGCGCGGTTGTAGGCAACGAGAAGATTCTTGCCGTCCTCGGTACCAACGAAATCCTGCAGTGCCTTCACGCGCGCCAGCAGACGCACGAGATCGTTCTCACCGCCCAGTGCGAACACGGCGTTGACCAGGTCATGGCGCATGCCCTGCTCGCGCACCTGCACCATCAAGCGATCGGCGAAGAAGGCCACCAGGTCCGCGGCGATCTCCGCGCTGGGTGCCCACCGGATGGGAAGACGAAGGCCATTTTCAACGATCAACCGGATCACACCCAGTGCCGCACGACGCAGGCCGAACGGGTCGCGTGACCCGGTGGGTTTCTCGCCAATCGTCCAGAAGCCGACGAGCATATCGAGCTTGTCCGCCAGGGCGACCGCGACCGACACCGGCGCCGTCGGGCACGCATCGCCGGGCCCCTGCGGCGCGTAGTGCGCGCCGATGGCGTCGGCGACCGCGGCCGGCAAGCCTTCGTGGCGGGCGTAGTAGCGGCCCATCGTGCCCTGCAGCTCGGGGAACTCGCCCACCATGCCGCTCACAAGATCCGATTTGCACAGGCGTGCCGCCTGCTCGACCTGCGCAACATCGACGCCCTTGAAGAAGCCGCTCTTCTCCTGCGCGACGATTTCCTTGGCCAGCGACACAATGCGCTCGACGCGTTCGTACTGCGTGCCGAGCTTGGCGTGGAACACGATGTCCTTCAACGCCGGCAGCCGGTCCGCAAGCTTGACCTTGAGATCCTGGTCCCAGAAGAACCGCGCGTCGGCGAGCCGCGCGCGCAGCACGCGTTCGTTGCCGGCGATGATCTCGGTACCGCCGTCGTTGGTGATCATGTTGGCCACGACCACGAACCGGTTGGCGAGCGATCCATCTTCCTTCTGAGTCGCGAAGTAGCGCTGATGGGTGCGCATGGAGGTGGTCAGCACCTCGGGCGGCAGGTCCATGAACCCATCGTCGATGGTGCCGATCAGCGGCATCGGCCATTCGACCAGGCCGGCGACCTCGTCGATCAGCGCCTCGTCGTGATGGACGCTCACGCCGCTCTGGATGCACAGAGTCTCGACCTTGGCGCGGATCACCGCGGCGCGCTCGACGGGATCGAGGATGACACGCGCGGCCCGCAGCTGGCGGATGTAGCCCGCGACCTCCTCGACCGTGATCTCGCCCGTCGACATGAAACGATGCCCGCGGGTGCGGTTGCCGAAACGCACCGGCGGCATGTCGCCCCCCAGCTCCAGCGCGCCGCGCAGCGGCTTGCCATCGAACACCGCCAGGATCGAATGCAGCGGCCGAACCCAGGCGAAGGTGCCGCTGCCCCACTTCATCGATTTGGGCCACGACATCGCCTTGATGGCGTCGAGCAGGATCTGCGGCAGCACCTCTTCAGTGGGACCGCCCTTCTTGCGCGTGACGGCGAACCAGAATTCGCCCTTGTCGGTCGTGCGTTTCTCGGCCTGGTCGAGCGAGTCGAGCCCGGCACCTTTCAGGAAGCCCTGGATGGCGTTGTCGGGCGCACCCACGCGCGGCCCGCGCTTTTCCTCTTCGAGGTCGGCGCGCACGCGCGGCAGGCCATCGATCACGACCGAGACACGGCGCGGCCCGGCAAAACCACGAGTGCCGGCATAGGGCAGGCCGGCCGTGGTGAGGCCTTGGCCGACCAGTCGCTGCAGATCCTGCGCCGCACGCGCCTGCATGCGGGCCGGGATTTCCTCCGACAGGAGTTCGAGCAGGAGCTTGGCCATGGCTTCTTACTCTCCCCCAACGCAGTTGGGGGAGGTGCCCGAAGGGCGGAGGGGGAGCCGACGTGGTCTCTCCATGACAACCACCACGTGGGGTCCCCTCCGCCCCTTCGGGGCACCTCCCCACTGCGTGGGGAGGAAAATCCACGCGGCCCTCACGACTGGCCCTCCAGCCAGGCTTCGCAGCAGGCTTTGGCGAGCGTGCGCACGCGCCCGATATAGGCTTGTCGCTCGGTGACGCTGATGACGCCGCGCGCGTCGAGCAGGTTGAAGGCGTGACTTGCCTTGATGCACTGATCGTAGGCCGGCAACGCGAGCCTGCTGTTGGCGGTGCCCAGAAGCGCCGTGCACTCCTTCTCGGCATCGGCGAAATGACGGAACAGTATCTCGGTGTCGGCGCGCTCGAAGTTGTAGGCCGACTGCTCGCGCTCGTTGCGCAGGAATACCTCGCCGTAGGTCACGGGCACCTTGGAGTCCGGACGATTGAACGGCAGGTCCTAGACGCTCTCCTTGTCGAACAGGTACATCGCCAGGCGCTCGAGGCCATAGGTGATCTCGCCCGAGACCAGCTCGACCTCGATACCGCCGACCTGCTGGAAATAGGTGAACTGCGTCACCTCCATGCCGTCACACCAGACTTCCCAGCCCAGCCCCCAGGCACCCAGGGTCGGGCTTTCCCAGTCATCCTCGACCAGGCGCAGGTCGTGCTGGTCGGGATCGATGCCGATGGCACGCAGGGAGCCGAAATAGCCGTCCAGGATGTCGCCCGGCGACGGCTTGAGGATCACCTGGAACTGGTAATAGTGCTGCAGCCGATTGGGGTTCTCGCCATAGCGGCCGTCCTTGGGCCGCCGCGAGGGCTGCACGTAGCACGCCCGCCACGGCTTGGGCCCCAGCGCCCGCAGGGTGGTCGCCACGTGAAACGTACCGGCGCCCATCTCCATGTCATAGGGCTGCAGGACGACGCAGCCGTGGCTCGCCCAGTAATGCTGCAACGTCAGGATCAGCTCCTGGAAGCAGGTCGGCTTCGGGATGTCCGCGAGACTCGGCACAGTATTGATTCCCCACAACTTTCCGCCAAAACTAGGGCGGCTTGGGTGCGCTGCACCATATGGGCCGGTCCGGATGGGGTCAAGGCAGCCGCCAGATCATAGTGCCGACCCGGTAGATTCATGCACTGCTGTGCAGTCCACGAGAAATGCCAAAGTCACCTGCGCTATCAGCGCTATTGCGCCATCGCCAATTCTTAAACAATAACAAAGCGTTGCTGTTTCCTCGACGCGCAGACAGCAACGGCGCTACTAGCGCAATTAGACGGTTTATTGCTCGATCGTCGTACCGGCCATCCAGGCGGCTTAACTCAGTCGGTCGCCCGGTAGCGGCCTGCAATCATGTATCATATTCACAATTAGAGAACAAGAAAATTCGACAGGGGGGACACTCTAGCCGCGCGGACAGGTCGCTCGCTCGCAGCGTCGGGCATTCACACTGACAAAGTCGCCGCACACCGGGCAGGGCCGCATGTCGTCCACCGATTTGGCCGGTGGCGGCGGATCATTGCGCGGTGCCGGCGCGGGATTGCGCGACCGCTCGATCTGGCCGCTCTGCAGGCGCTGCCACCAGCGATAGCCAAACCAGGCGGCGGCGATGACGATCGCCAGGACCAGGATCTTGCCGAAGAAACCCATGACGCCGTTGTCGCGTCGTGCGGCGGTCCCCGTCAAGCGCCGAGACCGACAGTTTCTGGGAGCGCGGGCGTCCCACTGGGTCGTGAGCGGAGCCTCTCCGCCCGCTACGCGGGCGGAGAGGGGGCAGAGGGCAAGTCGAGAAAGCGCCGGCGGACATCGGCGGGCGGCATCAAGCAGGCGTTCTTCTGCCCGAACCACTTGTACCGGTTGCGCGCGACCAGCGAATAGAGCGCATCACGCAGCGGCCGGGGCACAATCCAGAACACCAGGCCGAGCGGCCAGGGAAAGGGCAAACGTGCCAGCACGCGCAATGCCGCCGTTGACTTGGTGTAGCAACGGTCGCCCTCGACCAGGGTGACGTTTTCCAGATCGCCGTCGGGCAGTCCGAAGCGCTTTTTCAGGGCGCTGCCCACGGCGCCTTGCGCAAATGCGAACCGGTAGATGCCGTGCCGGTCATTGCGCAGCACGATGCCGACGCCGAACGCACAGATATTACAGACCCCGTCGAAGATCAGGATGGGGCCGCCGTCAGTCGCATCCGGCATTGCCACGGCAGTGCTTCCATTCAAGCCGTCCTGCCCTGTTATCTAGGTCGGCGGCTGCGCCGGCAAAACGGCAAAGCGTGCGGTTTCCCCTGTCGCCGATGTCGCAGGCAGATCAACCGCGCTTGAGATTGTCGAGCCAGAGCCAGGTGATCATGCCGCTGGTGCCGACCAGTTGCTCCTGTTCGACGTGGCCGGTCTGACGGTTGAGCGGTATCGGGCCGGGCTGGATGCCCTGCCGCCGCAGGTTGGCGAGGACCGGATCGATGACGTCGATAATGCGGCGCGCCGGCGCCTGCGGTCCGGCATAAACCGTGATGAACTTGCCGCCCTGCTGACCTGCATTGAAGTCGGCGTACATCTGCGGCAGCACCACCTTGTGGTGACTATGCAGGATGCGCAGTGTCGGCAGGATCACGCGCGCCAGCGGATCGTGATGCTCCGTCGATACCGTGACGTGGAGCTTGTAGCCGCTCTGGTGCTGGGTCTTCAGGAGCGTTTCCGCGAACGGCAGGAAAACCTCGTACTCGTTGTCGGGCTGCCCGTAGAGGAGCGTGGTGGTCGGCCTCGCCATGGGCGTCTCCGTAGCATGCGGACCGGGAAGCAGTGCTGGCGCCCCCACATCGCGATAAGTGAGTGTATGTTCATATACTATGCTCACGCCAGAGAATTTTCACTGACAGCGGCGGCCGATGTTGCACCAACAATCCGTCCGGTATCGTCGCTACCGCAGGAAATGCGACGAGGGTTGGCAGATGAAAGGAACGCACACGGTGACGACACGGCTGTTGATCAAGTCACTCCTGCTGGCCCTGATGCTGGCACCGTTCCCCGCCCTGGCAATCGATCCGACACCGTGGGTCGGCAAGTATCCCTTCGATAAAATCGGCGGCAAGACACTGTGGGAGAGCCTCGGACAGACGCTCGACGCGACCATCGGCGCCACGCTCGCCGGCACCATCCGGCGCGGCTGGGGTCCGGAGACGGTCGTGGTGCAGGCGCAGGGATGGGTGATCGCGCTGAGCTGCAAAGCGCATGATTGCAGCGACAATCAGGTCACGGTGGCCATATCACCGAGCGGACGCGTGATCGCCTGCACCTTCGTCAACGACGAACGCGATCGCGGCACCTGGCGCGAAGCCGGCCGACCGCCCGTCGCCCTCAATCAGGCCTGCCCGGAAGGCGAGGCGATGATACCGGCGCTGCGACGCGCTGGCCTGCTCGACAGATCATCGACGCGGCCACGGGCATCCCCCTCCAGAGGGACATAACGCCGGAAGATGAAGCGCTAGGGTTCTTGCGAAACGAAGATCACCGGAGGGTCTGGGACATGGTCGAGTCGACGATGCCCGCCATCAAGGGCCTGCATCACTTCGCGTGGCGCTGCCGCGATGCCGAAGAGACGCGCGCTTTCTACGAGGATCTGCTGGGCCTGCCGCTGGCGCATCTGATTCGCGCCGAGAACGTCCCCAGCACCGGCGAGTACTGCCCCTACGTTCACATTTTCTTCCGCATGCACGACGGCTCGTACATCGCCTTCTTCGACCTCGGCGACGATGTGGCGTCCGCGCCATCGCCAAACACACCGGCCTGGGTCAACCACCTCGCCCTGGAGGTGGAGAGCGAAGAGGCGCTGCTGGCGGCCAAGCGGCGGCTCGAAGCGGCCGGCGTCGATGTGCTGGGCGTCACGGACCATCACATCATCAAGTCGATCTACTTCTTCGATCCGAACGGCATTCGCCTCGAACTCACGACCAGGACCGTGTCGGTGCACGAGATGCGCGCCGCGGAAGCCGACGCACGCCCCGCCCTCGCAGGCTGGACCGCCGAGAAGCGCGGCCACAAGGCATCCTGATGCACACGCCCGACACGGCGCCGCGCCCGTCGATCGTCTACGACTATCAGGTTTTTCCGTTCCGGCGACCGCCCGAGCTGGATGGCGCCCGCAACGAGCGCGCCATCGTCGTCGGTGCGGGCCCGATCGGCATGCTCGTGGCACTGGGGCTGGCGCGCTTCGGCGTAGCCTCGATCATTCTTGAACAGGACGTTCAGGTCACGCACGGCAGCCGCGCCGCCGTTCTCACGCGCCGCTCGATGGAGATCCTGCGCCAGAACGGGCTCGACGGGCCGTTCGTCGCCAAGGGCCTGCCGTGGCGCCGCGGCCGGTCCTTCTTCCGCGGTCGCGAGGTCTACCAGATGGAGATCCCGCACGATCCGGACAGCCGTTTCATGCCGCTGACGAATGTGCCGCAGCAATACATCGAGGAGTATCTGGTCCGCGCCATCGAGCGCAATCCGCTGATCGACCTGCGCTGGGGTTCGAAGGTGGTCGACCTCACGCAGGATGCGACACGGGCCCGCCTGACGGTGGACACGCCGTCCGGGCCGTATGCGCTCGAGGCGCCGTGGGTCGTCGCTGCCGATGGCGGTCGTTCCGGCCTTCGCAAGGCGCTTGGCCTGCGCATGGAGGGACGCAGCTACGCCGGCAACTTCGTCATTGCCGACATCAAGGCGGATCTGCCCCTGCCGACCGAGCGCTTGTGCTACTTCGACCCCGACTGGAACCGCAACAACAACGTGCTGGTTCATCGACTGGCCGACGGCGTGTGGCGCGTCGATTATCGCCTGCCCGATGATGAGCAGCCGGAACAGGCGCTCGCACCGGACCTGTTGGCGCGGCGCATCGACCTCACCCTGGCCATGGTCGGCCACCCCGTCCCCTGGACTTTGGACTGGGCCACCGTCTACTCCGCCAACACGCTCACCCTGCCGGGCTATCTCCACGGCCGGGTCGCCTTCGCGGGCGATGCCGCGCATCTGCTGCCGATCTTCGGCGTCAGAGGCGCCAATACCGGTTTTCAGGACGCCGACAATCTCGCCTGGAAGCTCGCCTTCGTCATCAAGGGCTGGGCGGGTCGCGCCCTCCTCGACAGCTATTCGTCCGAGCGGGTCGAGGCTGCGTGGGAAATCTGCGAGGAAGCCGGCAAGAGCACGCGTTTCATGACGCCGCCCAGCCGCGGCTTCAGGTTGATGCGGGACGCGGCGCTGTCATTCTCGCTGTCCGAGGATTTCACCAAGGACCTGATGCATTGGCGCACGTCGCGGCCGCACGTCTATGCGACGTCGCCGCTCAACGGTGGCTGGGAAAGCGCCTTGCCTGACGCTTCGGGGCCGGCGAGGGGCGAGCCGGCGCCCGATGTGAAGCTTGCCGACGATGATCACCTGCTGGATCACGTCGGCCCCGGCTTCACCTTGCTTCACTTCAGTAGCGGTGACGGTCCGGACATCGCCGTCGGCGCCCTGCCGATGGCGCCGGCCGACCTGCCGTTGCGGCTGCTCACCGTGCGGGCGCGGCAGGCCCTCACGAAATACGGCGCAGTTGATGGCACGACCTACCTCGTCCGGCCTGACGGCCACCTCGCGGCGCGCTGGCGCCGTCTCGAGGGGCGTCAGATAGAGGCTACGCTTGGCAGGATGCTCACAGTGTCGGAGGCGGCATCGTGATCGACAAGAGAATGTCGAACCTCGCGCTCGAGGAGGCCTACGATCTGATCGCGACGGCCGTCGATCAGGCCGGGCCGGAAAAAGAGGCCCTGTTTCTGGCCAAGCTAGCGCTGGCCCTGGCCAATGCCGTCAACGACAACGACGCCCTGCGCGACCTGATTGCGGCCGCGTCGCGCGACCTTTAGAGCCCCCGTCATCCTAAGCGCACTGTCATCCCGAGCGCAGCGAGGGATCTCCTGGAAAAGGAGTCTCCTTTCGCGGGAGATCCCTCGCTGCGCTCGGGATGACGACCTCAATCGAACATCTCTAGCGTGAGCCCCTGAGCCCCAACCGCGGCAACACACGCAGGCAGCGGGCGAACAGCTCGGCCTGGCTGCTGATCCCGAGTTTGGCATAGGCGCGCTTGCGGAAAGTCTTGATGCTTTCCTCCTGCACACCGAGCTGCAGCGCGATGCCTTCCGTGCGCAGACCCATCAGGATGTTCACGAGAACCGCCTGCTCCCGCGACGTGAGCCGCTCGCCGAGCAGCCCGACCAGCCGTTCCATGAGCCCGGATGCATTACCCACGGCAAAGGCCGCCTCGACACGTGTTCGACCGCCGTGCAGGCGCACCAGGCTAGCCACCAGCCGCGCGACCGCCTCGAGACGGCGCACCTCTTCCTTGGCGTAGTGACCCGTGCGCGTCGTCCGATACAGATTCACGTAGTAGACGATACCGCTCGACCGCCACAGGTAGGAGACTTTGTCGACGATTCCCGCCGTGGTGTAGAAGCGTCGCTGGTAGGCTCGCGCCTTCAGTCGCCGCGGGTCATGCCGGCGCACCTCGATCTTGCGGCTGCGCGTTTGGCGCCTCAACTCGACAAAATTCGGATCGAGCCGGTGATGCTGGGCGACATAGTCGCGGGTCAGCGACCGTACGCCGATGGCATCGACCCGGCTCGCCACACAGAGCTGCTGTAGCCCCTCATTCGAACTGTAGGTGAGAGCCGTCAGGTGATCGACGCGCACGAAGCCGTTCACGGCCGCGAGCAATCGATCGTCGAAGGCTGGCATACCGATGGCGTCGACGGCGCCGGCGATGGCATCGGTGACGTCCGGACCGCTTCTGCCCTCCACTGGTGGCTCCCCCAGGGCTCGGCGTGTTGGTGTCCCCCTTCAGGGGAAAATTTCGAAACACCAGACCCAAATCACTCTCGCTTGCAGCACGCGCTTACGCAAGCGAGAGCGACCATGATCACGAAAGAGCTGGTGTCGATCCGTCCCGGTTACATGGAATCGGCGCTCTCGTCGTCCTCGGCGACGACGAGAAGGCTTGGCCGGACCTGCGCTACCCTCGCGCCCAGACCCGCAGCGGCCCGACCGGATCGAATCCAGCCTTGCACGCGATCTCAAGGTCGTCGCCGCGCTCATAGCCGACGACGGCTGCGCCGGGGTACAGCCGTTCGGCCTGATCCAGCAGGCCATGCCAGACATCGGTGCGATCAGCCAGGGCGCCGAAGACGTTGGAGGCGCCAACAACGCCGGCAGCCATGATGAGAGCGCCACCGCCGATGATCTCGCCGGCCCGCTCGGCGGCGAACAACGCAACGCCGTCGCTGGCCAGCAATCGCGGCACGAAAATAGGCGAAGCTCTGTGATCGTCCGCAGGATCACCCATCAGCGCCAGTTCCCAGGCGTGCAGGGCCACCGCATCCGCCACCCGTACCCAATGCAGATCGTCGCGTGCCTGCTCGCGCCGCACCGTGGATGGCTCCCGATGGATCCACTGCGCGTCGAACAAGGTGCGAAATCCCCGCGATGACAGGTCGAGGGCTGCGAAACTGTCCTTGACGGCCCAGCCTCTCCGCTGGTCGGCGGCGATCAACGCATCCAGCGCGTCAAGCTGGGCTGCTCCTGCCTGCGCGCCTTCCGTCGTCACGGCATCGGGGTAGAAACGCGGCGTCTCGTCGTGGTTGAACCACAGGGTGTCGGCGAACACGCCGGGACGACCGTGGGCACGGCAAACCGCGTCACACCAGGCTGCGTTATTGCGCGCCGCGCTTCGCACGATTTCGCGGGTCATTGTCATTCATAGCGAGGCGCATCGCGCGGCGCTACAGCCCGAAGCGGCTCCACAGGGCGCGGTCCTCGATCGCCATCAGCGCGCCTTCGGTGAAGGTGTTGCCCAGCTCGGCCTCGCTGCCTGTCCGCATGCCCAACAGGCGGCGCAGCGGATTGAAGCCGCGACGTTCGCCGACCAGGGGCGTGCGCACCTTGCGGCCATAGCGGGCGCGCAGCACGTCGCGCAAATGGCCGATGCCGTCGATCAGCCCCAGTTCCAGTGCGCGCCGGCCGGTCCAGAACTCGCCCTCGAACAGGGTCGCGTCATCGCCCTTCAGGCGCACGCCGCGACGCAGCTTCACCCACGCCTTGAAGTCGGCATGGATGTCATCCTGCAGGCGGCGCAGGCGCGCCACGTCATCGGGGTTCTCGGCCTGGAACGGATCAAGCTGGGCCTTGGTGCTGCCGGCGGTATGAACGCGCCGTTCGATGCCCCAGCGCTCCAGCAGACGCGGGAAGCCGAAGCTGGCGCTGATCACGCCGATCGACCCTACGATTGACGCCGCGTCGGCATGAATATCGTCACCGGCACAGGCGAGCCAGTAACCACCCGAGGCGGCAACGTCCTCGACGAAAACATGCACCGGCAGGCTGGTCTCCTCGGCCAGCAACCGGATGCGCCGTCCGATCAGCGCCGATTGCACAGGCGATCCGCCCGGCGAGTTCACCAGCAGGGCCACGGCCGTCGCGCCCGGCAGCCGGAAGGCCCGTTCCAGGCGCGCTGCCACGGAGGCCAGCGCCAGGCTGCGGCCGAAAACCTCGCGGGAGGCGATCACGCCTGATAATCGCACCACCGGCACCAGCGGCGGCGGCTCGGCGCCCATGTAGCGCAGGCGGGAGAATAGCGAGGATAGCGCGCCCATGGGCCTCATCCGTTAGGTCACCCCCGATATGTCGGGTGCGACCCGGCCGGGCGCAAGCCGGGCTTTCGGACCGCGGGCGTCCACGCCCGCAACTCCGGCGAAAGCTTGCTTTCGCCTGTACGCGTCAGCGCCGACAATCACTCGCTCTGCGCTTCACTCCGAGCGATGGCGGGCGTGGACGCCCGCGGTCCAAAAAAGACCCCCTCATGCAAAATCCAGCGGGGCGGCGTCGCGCAGGATCGTGTCGACCTCGGGTGTGTAGCCATCGCCGTCCTGGTGCAGCACCAGGCCCGGCAGGATGCGGACAACGCCGCCGGCGCCCCGGCGGGCGCGCAGGATCAGACGCTTGGGCGGGGCGCCGGCGCGTGGCAGCAGCGGCAGAACAGCAAGGTCAGCCGCGTGCGGACGCAGCCGCGCGATCAGCTCTGCCTGACGATCGGCGCGATGCACCACGCTCAACGTGCCGCCCGGCCGCAGCACACGCAGGCAGAAGTCGAGCCAGGTTGCGAGGTCGGCCGTCGATTCGACCGTGGCCAGTGCCTTGGCGCGATCCGGCGACGGATCGGCCTGTGCCGCCGGCAGATAGGGCGGATTGGTCATCACATGATCGAAAGCGGCCAACGCTGGAGGCGCCGCGACATCGCCGGCGATCACGTCGAAGACGCCCGTCTGATCGTTGCGCTGGGCGTTGAGCCGCGCCAACGCGGCATAGCGCGGTTGGACTTCCAGGCCGACCGTGCGGATACCCGTGAGCCCCGCCGCTGCCGCCCGTGCCAGGAGGCAGAGCGTCGCCGCCCCGACACCGCAACCGACGTCCAGGACCCTCTCGTCCGAGGCCAGTGGAACCGCCGCCGCCAGCAGCACGGCATCCACCGCCACCCGATAGCCGCGGGCCGGCTGCAACACATGCACACGGCCACCCAGCAATGCGTCGTCAGTGCAATCGGCGACGTCCACTGACTCGGGCTGGGGCGCGGTGTTCGACATGATGTCGCATGATGGCGCCGCCGGTCGGCAATACCCAAGCGGGAAAACAGCGCCATCCCTGCAGCCACGCGGCTGCGTCCCGCTGTCACAACGGGCCGCCCTTGGCTGCACATGATTTGCACCCCATCGTCACATATGCGACACGTCGCATAGCGTGGTGTAGGACACAGGGAGGCCGGTTGTGGCCGGGGAGGTAAACATGGCCGTAGTGCTGACATTTGACGACAAACGCCGCAAGACTCCCAGTCTTGATGCGCTGGTCGCCTTCACGGCCGCCGATCTGGAGCGCGTCAACGCCATGATCGCCGCCCGCATGTCCTCACCGGTCGCGCTGATTCCCAAGCTGGCCGACCATCTGGTGAGCGCCGGCGGCAAGCGGTTGCGGCCGCTCCTGACCATCGCCGCCGCCCAGCTGTGCGGCTATCAGGGCGAGCATCACGTCAAGCTGGCCGCTTGCGTCGAGTTCATCCATTCGGCCACCCTGCTGCACGACGACGTCGTCGACGGCAGCGACTTGCGCCGCGGCCAGCCGGCAGCCAACGCCATCTGGGGCAACAAGGCCAGCGTGCTGGTCGGCGACTTCCTCTTCACGCGCGCCTTCGAGCTGATGGTCGAGGTCGGTTCGCTGGAGGTGCTGGGCATCCTGAGCGGTGCCTCCAGCATCATCGCCGAGGGCGAGGTGCTGCAGCTGTCGACGGCCAACAATACCACGACCAGCGAGGACACCTATCTCGAGGTCATCAAGGCCAAGACCGCCAAGCTGTTTTCCGCCGCCGCCGAAATCGCGCCGGTGATTGCCGGAAGGCCGGCAGCCGAGTGTGCGGCGCTCGCCGGCTACGGGATGAATCTCGGCATCGCCTTCCAGCTCGTCGACGATGCACTGGACTACGGCGGCACCGCCGCGAAGCTAGGCAAGGCGGTCGGCGACGACTTCCGCGAGGGCAAGATCACGCTGCCCGTGATCCTCGCCTTCCTGCGCGGCGACGCGATCGAGCGCACATTCTGGACTCGCGCCATGGAAAAGCTCGACCAGAACGACGCCGATCTACAGCACGCCATCGAGCTGCTGCACCGGCATAACGCGCTGGCCGACGCGCTGGAACGCGCTCGCCACTACGGTGCCATGGCCCGCGATGCGCTGGGCCTGTTCGCCGATGGACCCGTCAAACGCGCCCTGCTGGAGACCGTCGACTTCGCCATCGAACGCGCGCACTGAGCGGCGCGCTACCCTCATCCTGAGGAGGCCGCGTAGCGGCCGTCTCGAAGGATGGCTGCAGACACGGTGCGGTTGCCACCCGTCGAGACGCGGCCCTGCGGGCCGCTCCTCAGGGGTGAGGTGGTTACGGCGCCTTTCGCTTTGCGCGCCGCCGTCATAGCATCCGTCGTTTCGCCCGCCGCGAGAGCCCATGCCGATCGAACTGAAAGCCCATATCCGTCCGATCCCGGATTTTCCCAAGCCGGGCATCCTGTTCTACGACATCACGACCCTGCTGCTGCATCCCGCCGCATTGAAGGATGCCGTCGATCGCCTGGCGGCCGTGGTACGGCCGTACAAGCCTGATTTGCTGGCCGGCATCGAATCGCGCGGCTTCATCTTCGGCGCGCCGCTGGCCTATGCGCTGGGCTGCGGGTTTGCCATCCTGCGCAAGAAGGGCAAGCTGCCTGGACGCATCAGCGCCCACGAGTACGCCCTGGAATACGGCACCGACACGCTGGAGATCCACGACGATGCCGTGCAGCCCGGCCAGCGCGTGGTGCTGATCGACGATCTGCTGGCCACCGGCGGTACGTTGTCGGCGGGCGCCCGGCTGTTGCGACAGGTCGGCGCCACGGTGCCGGCGGCGGCCTGTGTCATCGAGCTCAGCTTCCTGGGCGGCCGCGCCAAGCTCGACATCCCGGTCGAGACGCTGGTGACCTACGATTCCTGACACACCGGCTTCGAACACTGCCCCGTCATCGTCACATTTCGCCCCTTGGCCCACCCACCATCGATGCACAAATGGAAGGTGCATCGATGGAGATCGCCATGGGACTCCGCCCATTGCTGGCCGCGTTTGTTACCGTCATGTCCCTGGCCCTTGCCGGCGAAGCCGCGGCACAAGCCGGCCGGCGCGACGGGCTTGAGATTCAACGCCAACAGCAGTTGCAGCGTCAGCTTGACCAGCAACGCCGCGATACCTGGCAGCGCGATCAGCAGCGCCTGCGCGACGATGGCTGGCGCCAGCAGCAGGAAATCCAGCAACGGCGCAATCTTCAGCAGCAGGACGATTTGCGCCGCCGCCAACAGTGGCAGCCGCGTCCGTGAACCCTGCACACGCGGGCGTTCCGGCCCGCGCTACGCGGACCGGAAGCCTCGTCGCGCTCCGACTCAGTCCTCCATCTTGAAGGACAGTTTCAGCTTGGTGCGGTAGGCTTTGATCTTGCCGTCTTCGATCTGGATGTCCTGCTCCACCACGTGGGCAATGCGCAGGTCACGCAGCGATGAGCTGGCGCGTTGGACGGCAGCGGCGGCCGCCTTCTCCCAGGATTCGGAGCTGGCTCCCACGATCTCGACGATCTTGTACACGCTCTCGGGCATGGCTCTGTCCTTCCTCGCTGCACCATCCGGGCCGACGATCGACCCGGATCCGTCAGGCGGCGGATCAGGCACCGGCCTCGTAACGCAGGCCGAGCTTGAGCGTCACCTGATAGCTGGCGGCCTTGTTGTCGCGAATGCTGCCGCGCAGTTCGATCACCTCGAACCACTCCAGGTTCCGCAACGATTTCGAGGCCGTGCCGATGGCGTTGTTGATCGCCTCGGAGATCGACACGTCCGAGGTACCGACGATTTCGGTCTTTACGTAAGTGTTCTGGCCGGTCATGGCCGCGCTCCACCGACGAGTCTGCAGGAAGCCGTGGCCATACCGGCGCACGACAAGACGCGGTGAACAAACGCTAATGGACGGTCACTCTATCCCGGTGTCGCCGGCACCGCCACCCGTGCGTCGACGCCAGGCCGGTCGTACGCTAGTCGGCCATCACGCCGAGAGCTGCCAGTGCCCAGACCAGCGGCTGGCTGATCCGCAGCATGACGAGCGCCACGACACGCCTTATGTCGCCCAGTGGGTTGCGGCGAAACCAGTCGCCCAGCGCCGCCTCCACGGCGAACGCCGCGACCATAATGGTCAGTCCCACGACAAAAGGCAGGCCGAACGCATCGTCGAGTCCTTCGGCGGCCAGGGCCGCGACCGCCGCCCGCCATGCCCAAGCGAATGGACTCATCATGGTGAAATGCCCCCGTATCAGCGACGTCCCCCGAAGACATCGCTCGAGACCAACTGTGACAGAAATAGCGCGCGGCAGCTAGTCGCCGACCAGGAGTCCCAGTGGCGGTTTCTCGGGTGTGAGTTCGCTGTAGGTGTGTATGCCAACACGAACGCCCCGGCGGCCGGTCAGAGCGACATAGACCTCGATCGTCTCGCCGGGTTCGACGTCCAGAACCAGACCCGAGGGGAATGTCACATAACCTTTGACAACTTCGTAGCCAGCAGCAACGCGGAATACTTTGGGATGCATAAGCGCCTCGTCGACGCGACAGAACCTGCTTGATGTCACATAAACACGCGGCGCCGCACATACACCAAAACGCGCGATTAACCTACAGCTATTGCTACCGACCAGCCATTCTCAAGTGACAGAAAATCTCCAGAAGTGGTGGTGATGTCGGGCATTGCTATGCCGTCGGCGCTGTTGCTCTTTCCCTTCTGCCGCGCGCCGAGACGACCGGCATGCAGTTTACAATCCAATCAAATTGCAATCCGTGGCGGCAGACATGATGTCTGTCTCGGCGTTCCGCGCCCGCTATTTGGGGCGAGAGATTGACCACCCTCATCGGGCGCGTCGTGGTGGCTCAACCGTAGATCATGATCCAGTTTGGAAAGCTGCTCGACGCTGAACCGATCGGCCTGTCGTCCGTCACCTGAAACCCGAGCCGTCGGTAGAAGGACACATTCTGCGGCTTCTGTGTCGTGAGCGAAGCTGGGTATCCTGACGGATCGACGACCCGTTCAAGCTGCTCTCGCAGCAGCCTGGTCCCCACGCCCGTGCCCTGGTAGGCCGGACTGACGACCATATTATTCAGGAACCAACTCTCACGCCCGCCCAGGCCCGTCATCCGGCGCTTCTCGAGTTCTTCGAAGGACTGCACCATCCGCGTGAAGGTTTCTTGGCCATGCCGCACGGGCATCTCAAGAAATCCGAACTGGCCGAGTTGCTCTCGTGTCGCTTTCGGGGTCCCGGGCGCACGCCAGAACCCCATGGCGGCGATGTTGCCGTGGGCGTCCTTCTCCGCGAAACTTCGGCTGACCGCGAGCTGCGCACCCAAATTCGCATACATCAGCCATCGCAACTGTTCACGGCGGCTGGCCGCATCGGGATAGATGAACGTGTGCCCGGGATTGTCGAAGAAAACCTCGGTCAGCAGATCGGCTGCGGCATCACGATCGTGAGCCGTGAGGAGGGTGGGCGTGAAAACTCGGTCGTCTGCCATTGCATGAGTCCGGACGACATTCTGGCGCCGGTGCTTCCTCTCGACGAGCAGCCTGTTCAACGCGCCGGCCCCTCGTCAACGACTTCGTCAGAAGTGATCCCATGGAGACCGTCGGCTGCCGTCGTACGGGCGATTCACGACGCCCCGAGGCCACCATGTCGACACCGGAACATGAAAGTCGCCGCCAACGATGCGCCGGAGAAGTCACTCGCAAACAGAGAAAAGCCGGCCCCGAAAGGACCGGCTAACTCATTGAAAACATTGGTCGGAGTGAGAGGATTCGAACCTCCGGCCCCTAGCTCCCGAAGCTAGTGCTCTACCAGGCTGAGCTACACTCCGTCAGGCCCGTGGCATCTGGCCCGCCGCGGGAGGCGCGGTTTATACCGTCGCCCCCCGGGCACCGCAAGGCTGTGATCTCACGTCGCGTCGTGCCGGGCCCCGACCTTGGTGAACTTGGCATTTTCGTCCGGCAGCACGGCGAAGGCCCCCGTCGACAGCGCAATCGGCGCGGCATCGCGGTCGGTGAAGAACGTCACCTCGCCGAACACGGTGGTGCGGCCCAGCTTCAGGGCGCGGGACTGGCCGATGACGTCGCAGTCGATCGCGGCCCGCATGAAGTTCGTGGTGAGCGAGATCGTTGCCATCGAGGGCAATCGGCCCATCGCCTCGGCGAAGGTGAAGACCAGCATGGTGTCGGCCATGGCCATCAGCGCCTGGCCGAGCACCACGCCGCCGGCGCGCTGAATATGGGGCGAGCGCGGCAGGCGGACGCGCAAGCCTGCCGGCGAGACCGCCTCGACCTTCATGCCGAGGTCCGAGACCCAGGACGGGAAGTGCCCGCCCGGCAGCAGCATCTCCTGCACTTGCTCGACCGTCATGAAAGCCATCGCACCCTCTGCCCGTTCCGTTAGGATGCGCCCACCGTACACGATCCGGGGTTTCCGTCATGAGTGCCGTTGCCGACCATTTCGCTACCGACTACCAGGATGCCCGCCAGAAGTTCTGCGCCGCGGCCGCCGCCTGCGGCGGCCAGTTCCGGTCCTACCGCAACCCCACCCTGGGGCCCGACGGCAGCCGGCTGTTCATGGATACCGTCCGCTTCGGCGACGACGATGCGCCCAACATGCTCGTACTGATGGCGGCCACGCACGGCGTCGAAGGCTTCTGCGGCTCGGGCGCCATGGTGAACTGGCTCAGGAACGGCGGTCCGGCCAAGCTGCCCAAGGGCACCGGCGCTCTGTTGATCCACGGCGTCAACCCGCACGGCTTCGCCTGGATCCGCCGCGTCAACGAAGACAACGTCGATCTCAACCGCAACTTCGTCGACCACGGCAAGCCCCGCCCCAAGAACGACGGCTACGCTGACATCGCGGACGCGCTGAACCCGCCGGCCTGGAACGAAGCGGCACTGGCGGCGGCGCAGCAGGTGCTGGATTCGTATGCGCAGAAGCACGGCGCCTTCGGGCTGCAGGGCGCCATCACGGGCGGCCAGTACACCCACAAGGATGGCATCTTCTTCGGCGGCCACAAGCCGACCTGGTCGAACCGTACCATCCGGGCGGTGATCCGCACCGAGCTGGGCCATGCCAGGCGTATCGGCTGCATCGATTTCCACACCGGCCTGGGGCCGTTCGGCCATGGCGAGATCATCGGCCTGGGCACGCCGGGCCAACCCGCCCACATCCGCCAGAAGGCCTGGTATGGCGATGAACTCACGTCGCCCGAAGGTGGCACGTCGACCTCGGCGATCGTGGTCGGCGTGGTCATGGACGCTTTCCCGCAGGAGGCACCGGACGCGGAATTCACCGGCATCGCCCTGGAATACGGCACCTACTCTGTGCCCGAGGTGCTGGACGCCGTGCGACGCGACAACTGGCTGCACCATCACGGCGAGCTTCAGTCGGCGCTCGGCAAGGACATGAAGGCCTACGTGCAGGAGCGCTTCTATCCCGCCGGCGCCAAATGGGCCGAGCTGGTGTGGGCACGCGCTGACGACGTGATCGGCAAGGCGGTGAAGGGGTTGAACAGCTAGAGATTTCGGACCGCGGGCGTCCACGTCCGCATTCGCTTGCAGCGAAGCGGAAAGCGAAATCGTCGGCGCTGACGCGCCGATGCGGGCGTGGACGCCCGCGGTCCAAAATGGATCCAGAAAAACTAACACGGTGGTCAACGAAAACTAGGTTGTTGACCACCGGCGCCGGTCGCATGTTCGGCGCCACGGGACTGATCCTCCCCGACGGATCTGCGGAGATTTGAACGAGCAGCTTGCACCGCATCACCAAACGCTAAAGCGCCACGACAACGTCGTGGGCTCATTCGAGAGACCGGAGACCCTGCGATGTCCAGCCAGACCACCCCGCTCTACCATCGCCGCCCCGCCACTGCAGTGCGCGGCGCGCTTCTCCGTCGCCGGTGTTGTTGCTGCGCCTGATGCCCGCCGTCACGCGCTGACGGACTCAACGCAACATCATCGACTGAACGGCCGGCGCCCTGCGCCCGGGCCGAACGACGGAGACTTGTCATGAGCGACGCTTACATCATCGAGATCGACGACCTTGCCGCCGGCATCGTGCAGCGCGAGCGGGGCGGTTTCCGCTTCCGCGCCGCCCACGCCGACTTCTACCGCCTGGAGAGCCGACTCTACGCCACGCCCTGGCAGGCGCAGCGCGCGGCCGAGGACGTCGTGCGGACGTTGAACGCCCGACGCCTCAAGCACGCGGCACCGCGCGCCGATCATCCCGCAGCACAGGGGTGGGGTCTTGCCGGGTCCTACGGCGCACCGACCGCGCGACCCGCGCACCTCGACATGCCGCGCTGAGCACGCCTGCCGCTCACCCCATAACAAGAGGACCTGTCATGACCACCCCATCGCGGCATCCTGAGACATTGGCCCTGCATGCCGGCTATCGCGCCGATCCCGCCACCAACGCAGTGGCGGTGCCGATCTATCAGACCACGTCGTACCAGTTTGCCGACACCGAGCGCGCCGCCAATCTCTTCGCGCTGAAGGAGCTCGGCAACATCTACACGCGCATCATGAACCCGACGACCGATGTGCTGGAGAAGCGCATCGCGGCGCTCGACGGTGGCGTCGGCGCGCTGGCCGTCGCCTCGGGCCAGGCGGCTTCAGCCCTGGCGGTACAGAACCTGGCACACGCCGGCGACAACATCGTGAGTTCGACCGATCTCTATGGCGGCACCTGGAACCTGTTCGCCAACACCCTGCGCCAGCGGGGCATCGAGGTGCGCTTCGTCGACCCGGCCCAGCCGGAGAATTTCCGCGCCGCCACCGATGCGCGCACGCGTGCCTATTACGCCGAGACGCTGCCCAATCCCAAGCTGACGGTCTTTCCCATCCGCGAGGTCGCCGACATCGGCCGCCCGCTCGGCATCCCGCTGATCGTCGACAACACAGCAGCGCCGGTGCTGGCGCGTCCCTTCGATCATGGCGCCGCCATCATCGTCTATTCGACGACCAAGTATATCGGCGGCCACGGCACGTCGATCGGCGGCCTGATCGTCGATAGCGGCACCTTCGACTGGTCGGCGGTGCCCGAGCGCCAGCCGGCACTGAACACGCCGGACCCCAGCTATCACGGCGCGGTCTGGGTCGATGCGGTCAAGCCGCTGGGGCCGGTGGCCTATATCATCAAGGCGCGCGTCACCTTGCTGCGCGATCTCGGGCCGTCGCTCAGCCCGTTCAACGCCTTCCAGGCCATCCAGGGCCTGGAGACCCTGCCGCTCAGGATCCGCGAGCACAGCCGCAACGCCCAGGCCGTGGCCGAGTACCTGTCCCAGCACCGCGACGTCAGCCACGTCATCTATCCGGGGTTACAGGACGGTGACGCGCGGCGGCGCGCCGACACGTACCTGAAGGGCGGCTACGGCGGCCTGGTCGGCTTCGAGCTGCGCAGCGGCCGCGACGCCGGCCGGCGCTTCATCGATGCGCTGCAGCTCTTCTACCACGTTGCCAATATCGGCGACGCCCGCAGCCTTGCGATCCACCCGGCGACGACCACGCACTCGCAGCTGTCGCCGGCCGAGCAGGCCGCCACCGGCGTCTCCGACGGCTATGTGCGGCTGTCGGTCGGCATCGAGCACATCGACGACATCATCGCCGACCTCGCCCAGGCGCTCGACGCGGCCGGCAAAGCCCGCTTGGCGGCCTGACCCATCGCATGACCGCCTTCTGAGAAACGTCCGCAGCGACGGCGGTCCTGCTGCGGGCGTGACCCGGTGCCAATGCCTACCCGACACGGATTGGCCCGGGGCGTTGCCCTGGTCCCGCTGGCCTCCTCCCTCCGGGCGGGACCAGGGCTCCTTCTGAACGACCACTCCCGCTTGCAGGAGTGGGGTGCTTGCGGCTATGTGCCCGTGTCGGCCCTCATCACAGCCGTTCATCGACACCCTTCGCTGCGGTTGATCCGGTGCGCGCAGATGGACCGATGGCGCAATCGTTTGCGCCGGCCTTCTCGCAACTTGAAACGATCGCATGCTGGATCTCGTCGACCTCACGAAAACCTATCCCGGCGCCAAGACACCCGTGGTGGCACTCGACAAGGTCAACCTGACGGTCGGGCGTGGCGAGATCTTCGGCGTCATCGGTCGCAGCGGTGCCGGCAAGAGCACGCTGATCCGCTGCATCAACCTGCTGGAGCGGCCGACCAGCGGCATGGTGCGGGTCGACGGCCATGACCTCTCGTCGCTGGACGACAAGGCGCTGAACCTGGCACGGCGCGACATCGGCATGGTGTTCCAGCATTTCAACCTGCTGTCCTCGCGCACGGCGGCCGACAATGTCGCGCTGCCGCTGGAGATCGCCGGTCACAAGCCGGCCGAGATCCGCCAACGCGTCGCCGATCTGCTCGACCTTGTCGGCCTGTCCGGCGAGGCCGGCCGCTACCCGGCCCAGCTCAGCGGCGGCCAGAAGCAGCGCGTCGGCATCGCACGGGCATTGGCCAACCGGCCCAAGGTGCTGCTGTGCGACGAGGCGACCTCGGCGCTCGACCCCGAGACCACGCTGCAGATCCTCGACCTAATTGCCGACATCAACCGGCGCCTGGGCGTGACGGTGGTGCTGATCACGCACGAGATGAACGTGGTGCGCCGCATCGCGGCCAAGGTGGCCGTGCTCGAGGCGGGCCGCGTGCTGGAAAGCGGCCCGGTCTACGACGTGTTCACCAAGCCGGTTTCCGAGACTACGCGCAGCTTCGTGGCCGAGACGGTCGGCTACGAGATACCGCCGGCGCTCATGGCACTGGCGGCGCAGAATCCCGGCATCGGCCCCGCCACCCTGGTGCGCGTCGAGCTGATGGGAGTCGCACCGGGCGAACCACTGGTGTCGCGGGTGTCGCGCAATTTCGCCGTCGATCTGCGCATCGTCGCCGGCCGCATCGATGCGATCCAGGGCCGGCCGTTCGGCAGCCTGGTGATGATCGCCAGCGGCGCGCCCGACGTGATCGGGTCCGCGCTCGACTACCTGCGCCAGCATAACGTCCACGTCGAGGTACTGGGTCATGTCGCCACAAATGATCGAGCTGCTTCTTGAAGCCCTGCTCGAGACACTGGTGATGGTCGGCGCCGCCGGCACGGTGGCGATCGCCGCCGGCCTGCCGCTGGGCGTGCTGCTGCTGATCACGGGCAAGGGCCATATCCTGGAGAACCGGCCGGTCAACATGGTGGTCGGGGCCGTGGTCAACGCCGTCCGCTCGACGCCCTTCATCATCCTGCTGGTCGCCATCGTGCCGCTGACGCGGTTCATCGCCGGCACCTCGATCGGCACGCAGGCCGCCATCGTGCCGCTGGCGATCGCGGCCACGCCGTTCGTGGCGCGCCTGTTCGAGTCGGCGATGCGCGAAGTCGATCCCGGCCTGGTCCACGCGGCGCAGGCGATGGGCGCATCGCGGCTGCAGATCGTGCTGAAGGTGCTCATTCCCGAAGCGCGGCCGGGCCTGTTGGCGGCCGGCACCGTGATGCTGATCGGCCTGATCGGCTATTCGGCCATGGCCGGCGCCATTGGCGGCGGCGGCCTGGGCGATCTCGGCGTGCGCTACGGGTATCAGCGGTTCTTGCCGGAGGTGATGGCGGCTGTAGTTATGGTGCTCATTGTGCTAGTACAAGGTGTACAGTCTTTGGGTGACACTCTAGTCCGGCGGTTCAGTCGCCGCTGACTATTACTTGTAAAGAACAAGGAAAGTTCGCGTATGTACACCGCGCTGAGCCGTCGTTGGGCTGTCCGTTTGACTCTTGGCCTGCTTGCCGCACCGGCATTGCCGGCGGCCGCACTGGCACAGAGCGATCTCAAGCCGATCAAGGTCGGGCTGGTGGCTGGACCGCAGACGCCGGTCTTCGAGATCGTCAAGGCTAACGCCGCGCGGGATGGCCTGCGCGTGCAGATCGTGGAGTTTACGGACTTTGTCCAACCCAACGAGGCGTTGGCCGCCGGCGACATCGACGCCAACAGCTTCCAGCATATGCCCTACCTCGAGCAGCAGATTAAGGATCGCGGCTACAAATTTACGGTCATCGGGCCGACGCTGCTGGCACCGGTCGGCGTCTACTCCAAGAAGATCAAGTCGCTGGCCGAACTGCCGGCGGGCGGCAAGATCGCGATCCCCAACGACCCCAGCAGCGGCGGCCGCGCGCTGCACCTGCTGCAGAAGGAAGGGATCGTGAAGCTGCGCGCCGGCACCGGTCTGCTCGCCAGCACCATGACCGATATCGCCGAGAACCCGCGCAAGATCCGCTTTGTCGAGCTGCCGGCGCCGCAGTTGCCGCGCGTGCTGGACGATGTCGACGCCGCCGTCATCAACACGATCATCGCCGTGCCGGCAGGCTTGCTGCCCGGCCGTGATACCATCGCCATCGAAAGCACCGAATCGCCCTACGTCAACGTGATCGCCGTCCGCACGGCGGATAAGAATCGGCCGGAGTTCGTCAAGTTGCTGGCCGCCTATCACTCGCCTGACGTGAAGAAGTACTTGCTCGACACCTTCAAAGGTGCAGTTCTTCCCGCCTGGTAGTCGGCGCGCCACCCAAGCCCTACATATCCGTGGACCGTAGGCCGGTCGGGCATTAGCCCGACGAGACCTCTTTTGTTGCAATCAGTCTGGAGTTTCTCGATGGACCATTCTTTCTCCCGCCGCCGGGCCGCGGCATGGGCGGCGGGCGGCGTACTCGCCGTCCTCGTGCCGACGGCGCGGGCCCAGGCCAAGCCGCTCAAGATCGGTGTCACCGCCGGACCGCACGCGCAGATCCTTGAAGTCGTCAAACCCCTGGCGGCGCGCGCCGGGCTGCAGATTCAGATCGTCGAGTTCAACGACTACATCCAGCCCAATGCGGCGCTGGCCCAGGGCGAGCTCGACGCCAACAGCTACCAGCACAAGCCGTTCCTCGACCAGCAGAACAAGGATCGCGGCTACAAGCTGGTGCCGCTGGCCCTCACGGTCACCTTCCCGATCGGCATCTATTCCAAGAAGGTGAAGTCGCTGTCGGAGGTCCCAGGCGGCGGCCGCGTCGCCATCCCCAACGATCCGACCAACGGCGGCCGGGTTCTTTTGCTGCTGCAGCGGGAGAAGGTCTTCACCCTGAAGCCCGATGTCGGCGTGCGCGCGACGGTCGCGGACATCACCGACAATCCGCGCAGGATCCGCATCATCGAGCTCGATGCCGCGCAGCTGCCGCGGGCGCTTGATGATGTCGACGCCGCCGCCGTGAACACCAACTACGCCGTCCAGGCCGGCCTGCAGCCCAAGCGCGACGCCATCGCCATCGAGGATGCCGACTCGCCCTATGCCAACCTCATCGCGGTACGGGAGGCCGACAAGGAACGGCCGGAGTTCGCCACGCTGGTCGCCGCTTACCACTCGCCCGAGGTCAAGAAGTTCGTCCTCGACACGTTCCAGGGCGCCGTCCTGCCGGCGTGGTAGATCGTCACGGCAACGCAAGGCAGCTTCATGGTGAGCTGCGGTGGATGCTTCGCATCCGCCGCAGCTCATCATGAAGGCTATTTGCGCTACGCGCTGGTCGGCAGCAGGGGCTGAACCTCGGCCGCCATCTTCGCCAGCGCCTCGTCGGGTTTGGCCTTCTGGGCCACGACCGACTGCAGGTGATCCTTGATCACGTCGGTGATCTTGAGCCCGTTCTCGCCGGGAAACGCGTACCAGCCGGTCGCCTTGGGCAACTGCCGGATGGCGACCAGGTGGTTGGGGTTCTTCTCGTAGTACGGCTTCAGCAGGTTGGGATCCTCGGTCGCCTTGAGCGCCGACGGGAAGTAGCCGGTCGCCTGCACCATCAGGGTGGCGCCGACCGGTCCGGTCGCGAACTTGATGTACTCCCACGCCGCCTTCTGCCGGGCGGGATCCTTGGCGAACAGCATGGCGACGTTGCCGCCCAGCGGCAGCCTGCCGTCGGCCGTGGTCGGGAACGGCGCCGTGCGCAGCTTGAACTTGTCGCCGATCTGCTTGGTGACGCCGCCCAGGCGCGACGTCGAGTGGCCCCAGATGCCCATGGTGCCCGAGGTGAAGTCCTGCAGCGACACGCTCTGCGAGACGTCGCGCATGGTGCCTTCGCTCACCATGCGATGCAGCGTTGCGATGCCCGCCTGACCGGCCGGCCCGGCGAACGCCACCTTCTTCTCGTCCGGCGTCAGCATGGTGCCGCCGTTGGCGAAGACCAGCGCCTGCCACATCCAGTTGCCGGTGATGTCCCAGTCGAAGTGGAAGCCCTGCGTGCTGCCGCCCAGCGCCTTGATCTTCTGCGCCAGCGCGAAGATGCCGTCCCAGGTCGACGGCAGCGTCGCCGGATCACCGCCGGCCTTCTTCACCAGGTCCTCGTTGAAATAGATGATCGGCATCGACACCGAGAAGCCGATGCCCAGCTGCTGGCCGCCGAAGCGACCGACATCGAGCAGGCCGGGCGCGTGGCCGAACGTGGCGAACTCGGCATCGGCGGCGATGAACGGATCCAGCGGCTGCGCGAGCTTGCGGTCGTGGAAGATGCGCTGCCGGTTGAGGCCCTGGTAGGCGACGTCGGGCAGCGTATTGGTGACCGCCGCGCGCAACGTGGCCTGCGCCATTTCCTCGTAGGCCGGCAGCGGTGCCAGGAACGTCACCTTGTAATGCGGGTGCTTTTTCATGAACTCGACGGCGATCTGCTCATGCAGCGTCTTGAACAGGTCGGGCGTCGAATACTGAACCTTGATCTCGGTCTGCGCCTGGGCGCGCAGTGGCGTGGTGCTTAGGGCGGCAGTCGCCGCCGTGCCGGCCACGAACGCACGTCTCTTCATATGAGCCTCCTAGCCTTTGATCCCCGTGAGCGTCATGCCTTCGATGAAGCGCCGCTGCGCCATCAGGAAGGCGATCACCAGCGGCGCGGTGATGATGACGGTGCCGGCCATCAGCGGGCCGTAGTCGGTGCCGGCCTCGCTGTTGCGCAGATAGACGGTGCCCAGCGCCGGCATCGCCATGTCGGGCGACGTGACGACCAGCAACGGCCAGAAATAGTCGTTCCAGTGGAACACGACCGAGAGGATGCCGAACGCCACGAGAGCCGGCGCCGCCGTGGGCAGCATGATGCGCCAGACGATCGCGAACTCCGACAGGCCGTCCAGCCGCGCGGCATGAATGAGGTCGTCGGGCACGGTCTTGAAGAACTGACGGATCCAGAAGATGCCGAACACCGAGATGATCGACGGAAAGACGAGGGCGGCATAGCTGTCCAGCAAACCCACCGAGGACAGCATGATGTAGTGCGGGATCGCCGGCACGTGGCCGGGGATCAGCAGCCCGAACAGCACCAGCGCGAAGAACGGCTTGGCGAGGCCGAAGCGCAGCTTGGCCAGCGCATAGGCGGCGGGCAGCGCCACCAGCACCTGCAGGCTGAAGATCGTCGCCGTCACGATGGCGCCGTTCAGCAGGTAGCGGTGCAGCGG
>Ga0187894_10001789_pt1 | contig 26950 bp, 30 predicted proteins | sample GBC1701081metaG_FD_136650 | JGI IMG/M metagenome (GOLD analysis project Ga0187894, IMG submission 136650) | White microbial mat communities from a lava cave in the Kipuka Kanohina Cave System on the Island of Hawaii, USA - GBC170108-1 metaG ... | reverse complement strand
TAGCTTGCCCAGAGAGCATCACTAGCATGACCGACGTTAAGCCGGCTAATATCGCAAACCTGACAACATGCTGAAACCATAAAAATTTAGGACCAAAGGCGGCGACTGCAATGCTAACAGGATCTGTTACTCCCAAAGAGCGATAATCCACCACTCCCGTTAAAACCACCCCAAAGAGAATGTAAACCAACGCGCAAATTAGAAGGGACCCCAACATCCCGATAGGCAGATCTCTTTGGGGATTTTTAGCCTCCTGGGCTAAAGTAGAAACAGCATCAAACCCAAGAAAAGCAAAAAATAAAATCCCCGCACCTCTTAAAATGCCACTCCACCCATACTCTCCCATAACACCACTATTTTCCGGAATAAAAGGAATAAAATTTTCTCGGTGAATAAAGGCAAGGCCAAATCCAATAAAGAGGATGATGACCCCTACCTTGAGAATGACGAGTAAATTATTCAACAAGGCAGCGGTTTGTATTCCACGAGAGCTAAACCAAGCGATCAACACAATTACCAACATGGCTGGCAAATTCAACACAGAGCCTGTGCTTATCCATCCCTTTTGGATATGGTATACCAAAGGCGATTGATCGATCAGCAAAGAGAGGGTAACTCCAAAACCATTCATTAAACTATTGAAATATCCCGACCAAGCTACGGCTACTGTACAAAAAGAAAAAAAATATTCCAACGTTAGAGCAATCCCCATAATCCAAGCAAAAAATTCCCCCATGGTCACGTACGCATAGGTATAAGCACTTCCAGAAATAGGAATAAGGGAAGCAAATTCTGCATAGCAAAGAGCAGAAAAGCTCGCAATAATCGCTGCAATGATAAAGGCTAGAAGAAGTCCTCCAGGTCCAGTGAAATTAGCAGCAACTTTTCCCGTCAACACAAATAAACCCGCTCCGATAATGGCTCCAATTCCCATGGTAACTAAATTAAAAGGCCCCAAAGTTCTTTTAAATCCCACCCTACTATGACGAGTAGATTCTTTGAGCAGCGCTCCTATTGATTTTTTCGCTAACAATCCCTTGCTCATTTTTTTCCTATTTATTAAGAACGACGCGACGCATGTTACATTCCCATTCCTTAATATATGCTAACATTGCTTCTAAGCTCGGTTGAGAGAAAAAGAATTCTAAAGAAGAGATATCTCTACCCAAATGTGCTAATTTCGACAAGAGATGTAGGTGTGTTTTATCTGAAGAAGAAAAGAGAAAAAACAACACTTTCACAGGTTGTCCATCTAAAGCACCATAGTCGATAGGATTGCGCAAACATACAGTGATAACAGCATCGGAACAGAGCCTTCCTAAAACAATGTCTCTAGGGTGTGGAACGGCAATACCTGAATTTAAGGCTGTGGACATCATCACTTCCCGATCTAATAAAAGGGTAGATATTACCTTCGGATCCAAACCCAACCCTGGAGCTATCGTTTGCATGGCCGATCGAATCACTTGAGTTTTATTTTTTGCTGGAAAGTCTGTTAAAAGACCTCCTTTATGCATAGCACGATAGAGGCTAAATTGCTGCGTACCCACCCGGCTTCCTACAATATTCTCTTCTTCAGAAGCTTCCCTATCCATGAGGCAAGCTTCTTTTTCTGCAAAAGGAGAACAAGGGCTTCTCTTTATCTTACATTTCATCATCCAATCTTCAATTTCACCCCGATTGAATCGATACTGTTGATTTAACTGATAAGCAGGCAACTTGCCATCCTTTAACCAACGTCTAATCGTCGTTTCCGATACATCCAACAATTCCGCGACATCTTTGATTTTCAAATCCATGATTCTATCCCAAATTATTCAAAGGAACTCTTTCTATCCGTGATAAATTTAACCCATGTTGATGCAAAAAGACTTTTTTCTCAAACATATTTAGTCTGAGTATCGCTCAATAGCCTTTAAAGAGAGCTTTCACCTGCTGAGCAGAATCTGCTTGAAAAAGAGCCTTTCGAAAATCTTCATCCTTAACCGCTGTGGTCAACCGAGATAAAATAGAAAGATACTCACTTTGTTTATTATCGGGACCACCTATCATGAAAACCAAGCGCACTAAAGAACCATCTAAAGAGCCCCATTCAATTCCAGGGCCTGACTGAATCCCCACAGCAATAAACAACTCCTCATATCCCGGTAATTTAGCATGGGGGATAGCTAATCCTAGTCCTATTCCCGTAGAGGTCAATTTCTCTCTATCTAAAAGAGCTTTGTTAAAAACAATCTTATCTTTGAGCTTGCCGGCTTGATGTAATGCTTCACTTAAAACTTCTATCGCCTCTTCTCGATTTTGAGCATTAAAAAAAATAATTGCTCTATCATCCAAATATTCCTCTAGATACATAAATTAACCTCGTTCACTGTGACCACTTTAGAGAGGAGGGCTCTTTCATTAAAGGAAAAATTTGTTCTTCATATAGAAACCATCTTTTATCAAAAGATTCAATGATAATAATTTAAAGCATCAAAATCTGATAAAATGCGAAAAAACAAAAAAAACTTTTTACTGACCCGTATGCCCAAATCCCCCTTCGTTTCTCAAAGTAGCTTCTAAACGCTCTTCAAGAACAAACTCAGCCCGATAAACAGGCGCAAGAACAAATTGAGCGATCCTCATTCCCGGAATAACTGTGAAGGATTCACTGCCATGGTTAACCAAAATAACTTTAAGTTCTCCACAGTAATCGGAGTCTATCGTTCCTGGAGAATTTAATACGATAACCCCTTGTTTCAAAGCCAACCCACTACGGCTCCTTACTTGCATTTCAAATCCATCCGGAATAGCAAATCTCAATCCTGTGGGAATAACGACAACTCTGCCTGGTCCTATGACGACATCTTCTTCCAGATAAGCAAAAACGTCCGCCCCTGCCGCCTGAGAAGAAAAATAAACAGGAACCCTAGCCCCTGGTTTAAGCAGTGTGAAAACTACAACGCGACGATTAGTGGCATCCATCGGCAAGTTCCTCCTCTGTCATGGTGAGCAGGGTTTGCAATTTTTGAGGGAGTCTTTTCATCACTTCATCATCAAAAGACATTAATGAGGAACGATCTAAAGTAAATTTTCTATCATTTCCCTGCAATAAAGATAACATAGAACTTAATTTATCTTTTAATTGATGACGACTGACCACTACATCAATCATTCCTCTTTCTAATAAAAATTCCGATTTTTGAGCTTGATCTGGTAGTTTTTGTCGAGTTGTTTGTTCTACCACCCGAGGTCCTGCAAACCCTATCAAAGCCCCAGGCTCTGCCAAAATGATATCCCCCAAAGCAGCAAATGAAGCAGTGACCCCTCCTGTTGTGGGATTAGTCAAAATAGAGATATAAGAAAGACTCAGTTCATGAAATTTAGCTAAAGCACTTGAAATTTTTGCCATCTGCATTAAGGAAAGAATCGACTCTTGCATACGAGCTCCCCCCGAAGCAGAAACGAGAATTAAGGGGCACATTTGTTTGCTAGCATACTCGATAAGAGAAGTAATCCTCTCTCCCACTACAGAGCCCATCGATCCCGCCATAAAGCTAAAATCCAATGCCCCGATGGCCACAGGCATTTCCTTAATTTGACAAGAACCTACCATGACCGCTTCATCTCTTTCTGTTTCCTTCTTCGCTTTTTCTAAACGCGAGAAATAAGATTCAGAATCCACAAAGGTTAAAGGATCTACAGATTGAAATTGACGAAACATTTCTATAAAAGAACCGGAATCCGTTAAAAGCTCGATTCTTTGAAGCGCTGTGAGTCGGTAATGATAATCGCACTTGGGACAACAATGCTTGTTTTCCTGGAGTTCTTTAATGTGAACGAGATCGCTACAATGAACACATTTAATCCACCCGCTGTAACCGTCTCTTTTGGTAGTCTGTACCTTAATTTTTGGCTTGCTTTTTGAAAAAAGACCCATAGGTTGATCCTAAACGTTTTCTGATTAAAATTCTAGTTATTTCTATGTAAGTATTTTTTTTCCACTGCAGCCCAGTTAATAATTTTAAAAAAATTATTAACGTAATCCAAACGAACATTTTCATACTGCAGGTAGTAAGCATGCTCCCAAACATCTATACCACAAAGAGGTATACTACCCTGAATCATCAAAGGATCTTGGTTGGCACACGGAGAAAGCGATAACCTCTCTGTGAATTTATCATAACCCAACCAAGCCCACCCAGAACCCTGAATACCTGTGGCAACCTGAGTCCACTTTTTGATCAATTGATCAAAAGAACCAAAATCCCTCTCAATGGCTTTAGCTAAATCACTTCTTGGAGGCTCCCCCCCTCCTTTACTTACAGGAGCTAAGGTCTCCCAAAGAATCGAATGATTGATATGCCCTCCTCCGTTAAATTTAATGTTTGACTGCAGGGCAATCATGTGGTCTAGTTGTTTTTTCTGTTCAGCGGCTTGATACTGCTCTAGGGCTTTATTCAGATTAGTAACATAACCCTGATGATGTTTATAGTAATGTAGTTGCATGATTTTACAAGAAATCATGGGTTCCAAAGCAGAAAAATCATAAGGCAGTTCTGGCAATTGATATGAGTGCATCTTTAAATCTCCCTATTTTTTCAATTAATTTTAATGTTTCTTTCCAATCTTCGTCTGCATAAAAATCAATACCTGTACCTGAAATTCAAGAAGCCCGACGTTTCAAAAAAGGAAAGACCTTTAAATCATCAGCAGCAAAGGTATTAGGAAAAATTGCTCTGGCTTCTTCTTCAAACTCATTGAGATTAGAATATCTAGCAGAAAAATGAGTGAGTATTAACTGCTCTACTCCGGCTTTTTTGGCTAACTCTGCTGCTTCTCTTGCTGTCATATGAAAATATTTTTTCGCTAAATGATGATGCCTTTCAAGATAAGTACTTTCGCAAAGAAGCAGAGTGGCGTTTCGAGACGCCTCTAGAGCCCCCTGACAGGGCAGAGTATCTATCACAATGGAAAAAGTCTCCCCTTTTTGCAAAAAGGAAACTTCCGGCAGATAAGTGTCCTGTGATCCAACTCGAACTTTCCCTTCTTTTTCGAGTGTTTTTACTAGGCTTCCGCTGATATTTCTTTCTATCAACTTCTTTTTGTCAAAACGCAATACTTCTTTTTGAGTAATTCGAAAAGCTAAATTTTCTATCCCATGACTTAAAGAAAAAGCTTCTATAAGAAATCGGTCGCCCTCCTCAACAACACCAGGTTGAGCAATCGGGTGCTCGACAACCTCAATACATTCTCGATAAGAAGTACTATAACGCAAACGACGAAAATAATGTTCTCCCGAAGCAGGATAGTAACAGTGAACCGGATGTTCTATCTTATCGAGGTTCAAACGCATCAACATTGACCCTACTCCGAGGCAATGATCACCATGAAAATGGCTGATGAAGATACGGGTTACACAAGTTGGGGAGACATTAGCAAAAATGAACTGTCTCTGCGTTCCCTCCCCTGGATCAAAAAGAAGTCCTTCCCCGTTCCATCGAACCAAGTAAGCTCCATGATTTCTCCTTCGGGTCGGCTGCTGACTAGAGCATCCCAGAATGATTAAATCGCGAACACTCACGACAAAATCCGCTTACTGAACCAGGGTATCCTTGCCAAGCTGATTCCTGCTATCCCTCCCACTACATGAGCTGTGTTGGCGATATTAGCAAAGGAAGAAAAGAGCTCAGGAAAAAATATCCCGATTACAGCCATACTCCACATCGCCAAAACTAGAATAGCGACATACAGTATAACGGATCTCTGTAAAAAATATCCTTCCCAAGGAGCCACTCTTTTTCTCATCCAGATAAATCCCACCATTCCCACAACAATACCTGAGTATCCCACAAAGATAGGACCGCTGACCAAGTACTGAGCAATATTACTCGTGATCCCTATAAGCAACGAAAGAAGAACTAGTCGCAGGGCTCCCACACGAGTTTCGATTTGATTGCTCAGTACCCAAAGACCTAACATATTGAAAAGAATGTGAAAAAAATTTACATGTAAAAATACAGGCGTGATAAGACGCCATACCTCACCCTGACGAATTTTTCTAAACAGAGTTCCTCGAGGGAGCTCCTCATAGCTCTTCCAGCTCTTCACACGTAACAGATCGATAAAACCTTTCCAGGTAGGAATTTCTCTAATCTCCTTGAAACGAGCTTGAGCTTCAGGCGATAACATCTTAACATCATCCAAAGATTCTATCGGATGGTCATTGAGAAAATCCCCTAATTTTTCTAAATAAACAGGGTAATCAAAAAATAATTCCTTCTGAACAGGAGTAAATCCAATATATGCCATCCCTTCCTCCCTTCCCTCCTGCATTTGAGATCTCTGTGCGACATTCAATAAAAAAAGAGTAGCACACAAAAAAATCACCATCCAAGTTACCCTTCGAGATCTCTTATGATGAGGGGAGTGAAGAATATCAGGCGGCGGAGAAGGAGAAAGAGGCTTATCCTTTAGATAAAAGCGAGAATCGCTGGGATTTTTTTCCCACTCCCCATAAAGGTTATAGGCTTGTTCAAACAGCTCCTCTTCAATAACCCAAAGATGATAAAGAGACTTACTTCGGTCAAAATCATATAAACTAGTAATGCCTTCACGCTGAAGACACTGTTGAAAACCCAGTAGCTGCTTTTCTTTGGTAAATGAACCGATTAAGCGCATGTGTCTACAATTTTTTTAATCAAGCTAGAGGTCGATAACCCAGGAGCGCGCCCCACAAAATGAAGGCGACCTCCATTTTTCTTTACACACTCCGCTTCAATGCAATTTTCTCTATACTCAACTCCATTCACATGAATGTCGGGCTTAATTTTATGGAGGATCTCTATCGGATCTTTCTCATCAAAAGCTGTCACATAATCGACACACTCCAACGCGGCCATCATTTTTAATCGATCCTGCAGGGTAATAATTGGTCTAGAGCACCCTTTGTATTCTCGAACAGAATGATCAGAATTGAGAGCCACGATCAAAATGTCGGCCTGTTTGGCAGCTTCTCCAAGAATATAAAGATGGCCGACGTGAAGAAGGTCAAAGGAGCCATTTAAAGTTGCAATGCTCTTGCCCTCTCTCTTCAACTCCGTAACCTTTTCCTCTATGGTTAAAGGGTCAATCCATTTTTTTAAGAAAGATAGATCATCATTATGTGGAAAAGGCAACATGAAACACCTCATCATAATTTTCAACAAAATGAACGTGAAGTCCTTTTTTAATGTAAGTGGGAAGTTCGTCAAAATTTCTTTTGTTTCCTTTTGGAAAAATCAACGTTTTAACCCCGCTACGCCGTGCTGCGATCAATTTTTCCTTAACCCCTCCAATAGGAAGAACCATACCTGTTAAAGTAAGTTCTCCAGTCATGCCCAAATCTTGAAGGACAGGTTCTTCCCTCAAAAGAGAGATGAGCCCTGTCAACATCGTAATTCCAGCAGAAGGACCATCTTTAGGAATAGCTCCTTCTGGAATATGAATATGAATATGACTCTTTTCAAAAAATGGCTTATCCGGAGCGTATTTATTATGAAATCCCTGCAAGTAACTCCAGGCAATTTGAGAGGATTCTTTCATCACCTCGCCCGCTTGACCCGTGAGTTTCATCTCCGTTTTTTCAGCAGAAAATTTTACCGTTTCGACATACAGGGTAGCACCCCCCATGGCGGTCCAGGCAAGACCCATGCAGACTCCTACCGGAGTTTTGGGATAATAACGATCACTCATGAACAATGGCTTGCCTAAAAATTTCTCCAAAGTAGTCTTGGTGATGCGTACAGAAGGTTCTTTTTTCTTTTTCTTGCCCTTGCCAGAAGAAGATTCTTCCGTCCTCACCACTCGAACTGCCACTTTTCTCATAATTTTTTTTAAGCAATTTTCAAAACCTCGAACTCCTGCTTCCCTAGCATAACCATTGATGATCTGCTTGAGCGAAGAAATAGAAAATTCCACGTGTTGGGCCTTTAATCCCATCGCCTTTCGATGCCTAGGAATGAGATATTTTTGAGCAATTTTTACCTTTTCCTCCATGATATAACCAGAAAGTCTCATCACATCCATGCGATCTTTTAATGGCTCTGGGATGGAGTCCAAGACGTTGGCCGTTAGAATAAAGAGAATGTCTGATAGATCACACCTCACATCCAAATAATGATCTAAAAAGTCTTTATTTTGCTCTGGATCGAGGACTTCTAATAAAGCGGACGCAGGATCTCCTTGGTAGCTATTCCCTAACTTATCCACCTCATCCAACATAATCACGGGATTCATCGTTTGCGTAAGTTTCAAAGCTTGAATAATTTTTCCTGGCATCGCGCCAATATAGGTACGTCGATGTCCCTTAATTTCTCCTTCATCCTTCATCCCTCCTACAGAAAAGCGATAAAACTTTCTCTTTAGAGCGCTGGCAATGCTTTTACCAATGCTCGTTTTACCTACCCCTGGTGGACCGATCAAACAAATAATACTCCCTTTTACTCCACCAGATAATTTCCCTACACTGATAAATTCTAAAATCCTCTCTTTAATGTCTTCTAACCCATAATGATCTTGTTCCAATGTTTTTTTTGCTTCTTTCAGATTGTGCCTTTCCTCGCTATAAATCCCCCAAGGAAGAATGGTCAACCAATCCAAATAATTGCGACATACCGCATACTCAGCTGACTGCATATCCAAAACTGAGAGCTTTTCTATCTCCTCCTTAATCACCGACATTGCATCCTCTGCGACCTTACGCTGCTCTAGCCTGAGGTTAAATTTATCTAAATCGATCGATTTATCCTCTTTTCTTACACCTAGCTCCTTTTCGATCGTTTTGAGTTGCTCACGCAAGAAAAAATCTCGCTGTGTTTTAGTAATCGTACGCTCCATTTTTTGAGTAATGGAATTTTGCAGCTTGCTCAAATCTAGCTCTTTCCTAAGCAACACAAGAGCCTTATCGATGCGACTGTTCAATTCGACAGTCGCCAGTACATCTTGTAATTCCTCCCTTCCCGCTGTCGTTAAAGCCACTGCAAAGTCTGCCAACTTGCCTGGTTCTGTAAAATCTGAATGAGATAAGAAAACTTGTAACTCCTCCTTAAAGAGAGGGTTGAACTTGAGGAGCTCCTTGATGGTCGTAATGATGCTAATCGAATAAGCTTTCAGCTCCTTAGTCAACTTCTCACTACCTTCTTCAGGATAAAAAGCTTGCGCCTTGAGGTATTTCGATTTTAGCGGCTTCTTGATGACAACTCTTTTTTCCATGTTAAACACGACTTGCGCACCCCCTTGCTCCATGGGAATAATCCGCAAAACACGACCCAAAACACCTACCCTATACAAATCATCAATCTCCACCTTATACACATCCGCATCTTCTCGTTTTGTGACAAAAAGACCCATGCACTTGTGCTCTGTTTTAGCAACAATCTTCAAAACTTCATAAAAAATCCCCGGTTCAATTCCAATGGGAGCCGCCATTCCCGGAAAAAAAGGACGCCTGGTGAGAGGCAAGACAAAAATAGTCGAAGGATCTGAGGAAAAACGATCTTCTTTCTTACCCTTGCCTACAGAACCTTCTATGCTTTCTGCAATAACTTCTTCTTCAGATAAAATTTCATCTTCACTATTCATAGAATTGGTTACCTAATAGAGGGTTTAAATTTTTTATGTTTCATGGCTGTCCACCCCTTCATTCATTTGGACCCCCTCTCAAAGAGAAGTCCTGTGTGTAAAACTTTTACCCAACTATGAAAATATCGCAACTAGGGGTAAACTTAAAACATGTTAGCATTAATCTTGGATACGTCAGGCGAACTAGCTTTTATCGGCATCGCTGAAAAAGGAGAGCTTTCTTCTCAGGAACAACTCCTGGGAGGTCGTCATCTTTCAAAGATGCTTTTTCCCAAAATCGAATCTTTGCTCGCAGGGAAAAAACCCGATTTTATCGCTTTGGGAACTGGCCCTGGTTCTTTTACAGGAACACGCGTTGGAGCCATCACTGCTAAAATATTAGCGTATGGTTGGTCTATCCCCTTGATTCTCTTCTCTTCTGCACTGATTCCAAAATTTCATATTATCTCACGCTTAAGCTATCAAAAGTATCTCTACGGTGAAGATAAATCTCAACTTCAAATAGAGCTTGCCTACATTCCCTTCATTCTCTAAAATGGCGAATAATCGCTTTTATTTGAGGAGAAAAAGGAGCATGACCAGTGTAAAGGTTCGTTCTGGAGAGCCTATTGATAAGGCTCTTCGAGTTTTAAAAAAAAAAATAGATAAAGAAGGAATTTTAAAAGCTGCAAAAGCTCACCGTTTTTATGACAAGCCTTCTGTGAAAAGTCGTGCTAAATCAAAAGCCGCCTTAAAATATAAAAAAGTCAAGCCTTTCAATAAGTTTATTTCTCTTTTCTAAAATTTTAGATAACCCTATTGGATATTCTTAATGTCGGACTACTACGAGCTTCTAGGCATACCTAAAACTGCTTCTTTGGATGAAATTAAAAAAGCTTATCGGAAGAATGCTTTGAAATACCATCCAGACAAAAATCAGGGAGACAGCGCAGCGGAACAAAAATTTAAAGAAGTTTCAGAAGCTTATGAAGTTCTCAGCGACGAAAAAAAACGTCAAATTTATGATCAATATGGGGCTGAGGCCTTACGTGGCGGGGCTGGAAGTACTAGGGGAGGCCCTGAAGGTTTTGGTTTCGCTTCTATGGATGAAGCTCTTCGCACTTTTATGGGGGCCTTTGGCGGTAGTGAAGAGGGGGGGTCTGTCTTTGAATCTCTATTTGGATTTGACCAGGAACAGGGAGGACGAGGAGGGCGGGGTTCTAGTAAAAAAATGAACCTTTCCATCTCTTTTGAAGAAGCCGTTAATGGTACGGAAAAAGAGGCTGTCATCTCCAACTACATCACCTGCCCTGACTGTCAAGGAATAGGAGCTCCTTCAAAAAAAAATATAAAAAAATGTTCTCAGTGCCACGGATCTGGTGCCATTCATCAAAGTCGCGGTTTTTTTAGTATGTCATCCCCGTGCCCTTCCTGTAGGGGACATGGAGAGATCATCTCAGACCCTTGCAAAACTTGCCGTGGAGAGGGACGTGTTAAAAAAAAGCAGCAAATTCAGATTAAAGTCCCGGCAGGTATTGATAACAACATGCGCTTACGGATGGGAGGCCAGGGAGATGTAGGTCCAGGCGGTGGTCCTGCTGGTGATCTTTACGTACATATTACAGTAGAACCGCATCCTCTATTCCAAAGAGATGGAGATGATGTTGTCGTAGAGCTCCCTCTTACTATGACAGAGGCGGCTCTAGGTTGTAAAAAGGAGCTCCTTCTTCCTAGAAGAGGTTCTGCTCGAATTGACATTCCCGAAGGAACACAGCCCGAAAAGGTTTTTCGTATCAAAGGGAAAGGAATTCCTAATGTTCACGGACAGGGAGAAGGGGATCTTCTCGTAAAAATCTCCATCGAAATTCCAGTTCGACTTTCTGAAAAACAAAGGAAAAAACTACAAGAATTCGCTGGATTAGAGTCAGAGAGCAATTCCCCTAAAAAGAAAAACTTTGGAGACAAAATTAAATCCTTTCTAAAAAATTCCTAGGGAAGACTTATAAGTGAAACATAGCAGCGTTGCACTACTATCCTAATCTAGATAGGTCTATAGAGGTATGGGACTCTTCTATTCTTTAGCAGTCCTTCTGAAAAAAGAGATCTTTCTATTTCTCTCTGTCTTTGCATATTACTTATTCCGCAAACTACTAAGAACAACATAGAATAGGAGAAAATCCTACTATATCGATAAAAATTTACCTAAGCAAACTATCTTTTCTAAGATTTGTTATCTTCTCAAACTATTGCATCTTCAGAAAGATTTTCGTTTGAATTGCTCCAAGTCAAAGGAAGACTTTAAGAAGGTTGCTCAACTACAATCCGTTAAAAATAAAAAATTATGTCTCTCCTGCAATACCTAACCGAGCGAAACACCTCTCACATCATGTCTCACAGTCTCCTAAACGGAGATTCCTTATAGGAATCTTTTGCAAAAGAATCTGCTCCTCATGCTCCTGAACTTCTGTTTTTGCTTTTTGTAGAGCTTCTCTTACCCTAGTAACAAGAATTGCTTCTCCTCTTTTTTTCATACATCGGCAGCACGTAGCGATTACGGAAAAAGTAACAGTGACAACACTGGAAACGGCTATTCCGAGACTGAAGAGCAAGGATTTTTGATCGCTCTCCTCCTGCAGTCGGTCTTCTTTCTCTTCCAATGCACTTTGTTGTACAAGGAGCTGAATCTTTTCCGGTGGCAAATTTATTTGTTTCAGGAAGAAAATCTTATTTAACTCCTTAAAGAGGGTATCATAGGCTACATTCTGGATCTGCTGTTGGTCATCCTTACTGAAGATAAAACTCACAACATAAGGGGGTTTTTTCACAATTTGCGGACAAGAAAGATCCATCATCTGATTTTTACGAAGTTCACTCGGTATAGATTTGTAAATCACCTGTCCCTTATTGTAAGTATACAAGTCAAAATACGACCCATCGTATTTCTTTAAATTTGCCTCACATTCGACAGAAAGTGAAAAAAGAGAGGGATGCTCCTTCATCTTTTTCCACTCAGAAGAATTAGAAGGATCCCCGGTCATAAACAGCGATACCCTATCATCAGAAACACATGAAGGAGATCGCAGTGATGGATCTCTCCAGTCCCGGTTTAGTATACCCCAATATTCAGAAGAATTAGAAGAAACAGCAAAAGGCGAAATGTAGGAAGAGCAAGTGGAGTGAATAGTTAGCTGATAAGACATTTTGTTCTCCTTGGAATTAAAAAATTTTTAAAAGCTTGCCTAGGTAAATCATTTTTTTCTAGAATTTTTTTATCTTCCGTTGTTTTTTCTGTAAAAGACATCCTCTAAATTTCGCAAACACTTTTTGCAAAAAAAAGATCAAAAAATTACGATAAAAAGCGTCATTGTTATTGAGTAATGCACCTTTCTTTCCATTAGACAAAGGCAACGATGTCGCTCTTTCTACACAACACCGTTGCTAATTTGTGAAAAAAATTAACTAGGTTGCATCTTTTGAAGAAAGGCGGTTTCCTCCGTCTCTTCCTGCTTTTCTTTAGCTGTAACGAGAATTTTTCCCATACTTGCAACCTTCTTCTTCCAAAAGTGGTTTTTTATCAAACCTATGACTTCAATAAATGCCTTTACCATAATAACAGAACAACTCACACTTGCTTGAACTAGGAAGTAGTGTTGGGCATAATCCTTTGGTTTTGGTAGGGTTTCTTGCTGGGCTTTTTTTGCTTCAAGTAGTTTTATTTCTCTTTTCAGATTATACAGCTTTTCTTCTACCACCTCCGAATTAGAAAATTTCCCCGTTATGTTAAACACGCGGAGTAATAGGTCTTGGAGCAACTGATCTACACCTTGATATAAAATCCTTCGATCTCCTTGCTTTAAGATTACAGTTACAACCTTAGGGTGGGAATAAAACAGTCCAGGGCAACTGATAGTTTCGCTGCCGCCGGCTAAATAAAAACCATCAAAAGAGTAAGTGTAGAAATCTTTTTTTCCGTCAACTTTACTTGAATGGAGATGGAAGGAACAACTTTTCGAGAGCTCATTAAATTCTGGTTTATTCTGCATCTTTTTCCATTCTGGATACTCCGAAGGATCACGAGAATCCCAAACGTTTACTCTTCCAGCTTGCTCAGCCTGCATGAAGCCGAAACAAGTACCTTCCTTCTCAACACCATCGCAGGCACCATTCTGTTTAATCTTTCCCATACAGATAGAATCTTTCCAAAAACCATCACATTGAGCAATCCTATCTTTAGGATTTAAGGCTAAACATTTACCTTTAACTTCAGTACCCAAACACTTTACTTGACCAGGCTTAAGATTTAAATGCTCATCTCTGTGCTCCATGGAAAAAGTACACAGAAACTGCCCTTTGCCTTCGGGTGGAAGTATTGCATCACTAGGTGGTATTCCAATGGGAAAACTGGGAAAGAAGCGATCATAGCATTCGGAGGGAGAGGTATTAATGAACATGTGTGTGATGGAACTCATATTTTCTCCTTAAAAAATTTGCAGAAGTTTATTTGAAAAAAGAGATTTTTTCTAGAAATTTTTGTAATAGTAAAAATTAAACTCTTCTCGATCAAGGAAAAAGGAGGAATACGCCCAATATACCCCGTGTCTTCTCTATAAAACACAACTTCTATAAAAAAACTCTTTAAAAAAAGTTGCATTAAGAAAGAATATAAAAAGAGAATTACAAAACGCAGGCTTCTGCACAGGAAAGATAACTTTTTCTAATGGGAAGAGTACTGTGACGAGGCTAAGGGAGGAGAGACCGAGGAAAGAGTCGCTTTCCGACTGAGCTTAATTTGACCCCGTTCATTTATATCTAACACTTTTACTTCGATGAAATCTCCTTCTTTACAAACTTCATGAAGATTGTTAATGCGAACATTGTCAAATTCAGAAATATGACAGAGACCTTCTTTTTCAAAAATTTTTACAAAAACACCAAAGGGAACGATGGAGACTACCTGGCCTTTATAGGTTTTTCCAATTTCTACTTCGGCAATTAAATTATGAATGAGCTCTTTAGCTTTTTGAATCGCTTCTTGAGAGTTAGCCGAAATACTCACTACACCATTATCATCGATATCTACAGTAGCTCCTGTCTCCTCATTGAGAGCACGGATCTGTTTTCCTCCTGGGCCAATAATCACTCCAATTTTACTTGGTTTGACATGAATGGTTTCAATACGTGGGGCATACCGCGAAAGCTGTTGTTTAGATTTAGGGGAAACTTCGAGCATTTTATGTAAAATATGTGTAAGCCCTACCTTAGCTTGTGCTAAAGCAGCTTTCATAATCTGTAGAGTAATCCCATTGCTTTTAATATCTAATTGAAAGGCCGTGATTCCTTCACTATCGCCTGCAACCTTTAAATCCATATCCCCATGTGCATCTTCTTTACCGGTAATATCAGAGAGGATCACAAACCGCTCTCCTTCAAATATAAGTCCCATGGCAATTCCAGCAACCGGTCGTTTCACGGGAACGCCTGCATCCATTAAAGATAAACAACCCGCACAAACAGAAGCCATTGAGGAAGAGCCGTTAGATTCGAAAATATTGGACTCCAAACGAATTACATAAGGAAAGAGAGGAACTGGAGGCAGCACGGGAGCTAAAGAACGTTCTGCTAGTTTACCGTGTCCAATCTCGCGCCTTCCGGGTGTTCCCATTCGACCTACTTCCCCTACGGAAAAAGGAGGGAAAAAATATTGAAGATAAAAACGCCTCGCGCTGTTCTCTCCACTGAGAAGATCCTCATAGCGTTGAGCCATTTTTTCTCCCCCTAAAGTACAAACTGATAAAGCTTGTGTGCCACCTCTAGTAAAAAGAGCGCTTCCATGAGTTCGGGGCAAGGGACCCATCTGTATACTGATGGGACGAATCTCTTCAGGAGAACGACCATCTAACCTCAGATTTTCATTAAGAATCATTTTACGTAGATAATGAGAAAGAAGCTTTTTAAAGGCAGTGGAAATACTGGCCTCACTCTCTTCATTTTGTAAAATTTGAAATGCTTTTTCTTTAGCTAGCTCGATCGCTTCTTGAAACTTTTCTGGTTGTCTACATTGCACTGCCGCCTGAATCTCTTTGCCTATAGAATGATCCACTCGATCTAGACATGCTTGAGACAAGAGGCGTAACTTCCCACAGGACTTGGGTTTGTCTAGAAACTCGCCCCACTCCCTCAATCCTTGAGCAATGATTTGGACCGCACGGAACCCCTCTTCAATCGCTTGAAAGATTTGATCTTCTCTTAAAAAATCGGCATATCCTTCAATCATCAGTATTCCCTCTTCTGTGCCAGCCAAAATTAAATCCAGAAGAGAATTTTCCATCTGACTCATAGTAGGATTAATGACAAAATTTCCCTCAATAAAGGCTACTCGTACCGCCGCCACAGGTCTTATGATAGGAATATCAGAGATAACCAGTGCAGCAGAAGCAGCGCAAATGGCAAGAGGATCTGGTGCATGCACTGCATCATAAGAAAGTACGTAGGTTAAAACCTGAACTTCATTACAGTAGCCCTCTTCAAACATCGGCCTCAAAGGACGATCAATCAATCGACTGATTAAAATTTCCCTTTCCGAAAGCTTTCCCTCTCTCTTGATAAACCCTCCCAGGGTCTTTCCAGAAGCTGAAAATTTTTCTTGATAGTCTACTCTAAGAGGAAAAAACTGAGCCTCTTCAGGAGGAAGGTCGGTGCGACATGCTGTCGCCAACAAAATCGTTTCTCCTAACTGAAGTGTCACAGATCCATGCGCTTGACGCGCGAGCTTTCCTGTTTCAAAAATTAAATCACGTCCCGCAATAGCAATCGTTCGAGAAAACTTATTCATGAGTCCCCAACTGGCATTTATTTTAATCGATTTATCGTTTCTTATCTCAACAGCAATTATTTTCTTAAACTTAGACGAGAGATTAAATTTTGATATCGTTTTGTATCGGTCGAATTGAGATAATCGAGTAATTTTCGACGCTGACCGACGAGTTTTAAAAGAGAAAGCCGAGAACCATAATCTTTAGGTGCCGCTTTGAGATGTTCGGTTAACTCTGTAATTCTTTCAGTTAAGATAGCAATTTGAACATCCGCAGAACCTGTATCTTTTTCATGAAGCTGAAACTTCTTGGTAATTTCTTCTTTCGTTCCTTTATCTAATGACATGAAAGAAATCTCCTCACAACCAATACCTTATTGTATTTCACATTATAGGGAAGCCAAACGATTGAATCAATATCAATCTTTCCCTATTCTTTTCCTGTGCATGGATGAATTTTTTATGCGACAAGCTTTAGAGGAGGCAATCAAGGGAGAAAAAGAAAATGAAGTTCCCGTAGGTGCTGTTTTGGTTTTTAAAAATCAAATTATCTCTCGTGCATATAATCAAGTAGAATCTTTAAAAGATCCCACTGCTCATGCAGAAAAAATCTGCATTCAACGAGGCTCTTCGATATTAAATAACTGGAGGCTTCTTGACTGTACTTTATACTCTACTCTAGAGCCTTGTGCTATGTGCGCAGGGGCTATCTTTTTATCGAGAGTTAAAAGGGTGGTTTGGGGGGCTCCAGATGCTCATTGCAAAACTCAGGACAGATGGTTGGATATCTTACAAAAAAATTACTCCTCCCATCTCATGAAAATCGATCGAGGAATTTTAGAAAAAGAATCAGTAGAACTTATGAAAAATTTTTTTCAAAAAAGAAGAGAATATGGAAAAACTATTTGATGAATTGATTTACCTACAAAAACAAACCCTTTTAACTTATGCGCACCGCATCCTCCCTCATCTTACTGAAGAGGACCTTTTGCAACCTAACGATTTTCCTCAACTAGAACTTAATCCTCTTTTTAGATATGAAGAAGGAGTTTTAGCAGGACTCTTGACAGCCAAAGTTGCCTGCCTTCAGGCTCATAAAACGCCTTGTTTTAAATGAGAAAAGTTTTTAAACTTGCAATACTTACAGAATGAGGAACAATTATGAAAAAAGGTGCTCATCCTCCTTATCAAGATGTGCTATTCGTTGATTCTTCAACAGGCATTAAATTTGTATGTGGGTCCACTTTACAGCCAAAAGATCAAGAAATTTTTGAAAACAAGAGCTATCCTGTACATTATGTTTCTGTTTCTTCAGCCTCTCATCCTTTTTTTACAGGAGCAACCCAATATATCGATTCTGAAGGACGTGTCAATAAATTTCAAAAACGTTACTTGAAAAAAAAGGAAGAGATAACAAAAAAGGCCTCTTCTGTAGCCATCAAGAAGGTGAAGAAAAAGCTTCTTAAATGAAACGCCGGATTGATGAGGCCCTCGAACGCTTCGAAAAAATAGAAGTTGTTTTGGGGAACTCAGAGATTTTAAAAGATCAAGAAAAATATCGAGAAATTGCTCAAGAATATTCTCATCTTTCTCAAGTAAAGGAACTTTGGGAAAAAATTGAGTGGCTTCGAAAAAAACTCCAACAGCATATTTCTCTTCTCGATTCAGAATCTGACCCTGAAATGTTACTCCTCTTACAAGAAGAGATCTCTTCTTTGGAGAAAAGTATAGCCTCCACAGAAGCTAAGTTACGTCAACTTCTCGTCCCCGAAACTCCATTAGACAATCGCAGTGTAATCTTGGAAATTCGAGCAGGAACAGGAGGGGATGAAGCCGCCCTCTTTGTAGGAGATTGCGCGCGAATGTATAAATGTTTTGCAGAAAGTAAAGGTTGGAAATATGAATTGCTTTCAGCCAGTCCTTCAGAAAGAGGGGGATTTAAAGAATACGTTTTGGAGATTTCAGGATCTCTTGTTTTTCGATACCTTCAATATGAAGCTGGTATCCATCGGGTACAAAGAGTTCCCAAGACAGAAGCACAGGGTCGCGTCCACACCTCTGCAATTACAGTAGCTGTGTTACCTACACCGACAGAAGAAGAGCAGCTGCAAATCGATGAAAAACAGCTCAAAATTGAAACCTATCGTGCTTCGGGAGCAGGAGGACAACATGTAAATGTCACTGATTCCGCCGTTCGAATCACACACCTTCCTACGGGAACGGTGGTCACATGCCAAGAAGAGAGAAGTCAACACAAAAATCGAGAAAAGGCGATGCGCCTGCTATCTGCTAAAATCGTAGAAGAAAAACGACGCAAAGCTCATGAAACTCTCTCTTCTTTACGTTCTTCACAGGTAGGTTCTGGAGATCGCTCTAACAAAATTCGTACTTATAATTTTTCCCAAGATCGAGTGACAGACCATCGCATTAACCTGACCCTACACAATCTTCCATCTGTGTTAAATGGAGGGCTTGAGGAGTTGAGTCAGGCACTGATCGCTCACTTTCTCGTATGAACAAGAAACAAAGTGTGAGAGAACTCCTTACTCGCGGAACCTTTTACCTCCACCAAAAACAAATCAATCAGCCTCGATCACAAGTCGAACTGCTCCTTGCTCATTTTTTGCAAATCTCTCCTTCTGAGCTCTATTTGCAAGAGGATTTATCGTTTACCGAACAGGAACTAATCCCTTTTAAAAAAATGTTACTGCGAAAAGGAAGAGGGGAACCCTGGCAGTATATCGTGGGAAAAGTGCATTTTTTGGAATGCTCTCTCGAACTCAATCACAATGTTCTCATTCCTCGTCAAGAGACGGAGATCTTTATCCATCAAATCCTCTCCGAGCTTCCTTCCTTTCCTTTGAATATCTGGGATATCGGAACAGGCTCTGGATGTATGGGAATTGCTATTAAAAAGAGAAGGCCGGACTGCCATCTCTCTCTTTCCGACATTTCTATCAATGCTTTAGACGTAGCGAAAGAAAATGTAAAATTCAATGATGTAGAGGTCGAAATCGTCGAAGGAGACCTTTTGTACCCTTTTACTGGAAGGAAAGCTCATGTTATCCTTTGCAATCCTCCCTATATCAGTCAGGGAGAATTTGATCTATTGGATAAAGAGGTTCGCGATTGGGAACCCCACATCGCTCTGTATGGCGGAGCAACAGGAAGAGAATTTTACGGACGGCTTGCTAGTCAACTACATCTCTATCTTCATGACCAAGGAGTGGTTTATTTCGAGATTGGTAAGAGGATGGGAAGTGCTGTAGCAAATTTATTCAGCGTTCCATTCTGGAAAACAAAAGTAATCCTCAAAGATTGGGCCGGCCATGATCGTTATTTATGTCTTCGCTCCTAACTTTTCAATTCTCTTTTTGCGAAAAAAAGAAATTCTCTTTTATCCTAGACTACATCCTTCGTCTTGGAAATTTTTTGGCTAGGTAGCTCAGTAGGTAGAGCAGAGGACTGAAAATCCTTGTGTCGCTGGTTCGATTCCAGTCTTAGCCAATCTTTGTTTTACGTCATCCATTAATTCTTCTAAAACCGTTAGCACAAGGTCAATCCCTATGCGATGAAGGGCTGAGGTTAAAATAATTTTCAAAGAGGGATTTTTCTTTTGAAAGATTGTAATATTCTCAGCAGCACTCTCTAAATCGACCTTGTTTAATACTACTATAAATGGTTTCTCAAGTAATGAAGAATGATACTTTTTTAACTCCTGGCGAAGAATTTGAAAGTCGTTGCAAGGATTTCTTCCTTCTTCTCCAGAAATATCAATCACATAAACTAAAAGAGAAGAACGCTCTACGTGTCTTAAAAATTCAAATCCAAGCCCTCGATTTACAGAAGCATTTTCAATAATTCCGGGAATATCGGCCACGACGACACGAGCCCCTTTTTGAGTATTAAAATAACCTAAGTTGGGAGCCAGAGTGGTAAAAGGATAGGCGCCGATTTTTGCTTCACACTGTGTCATGGCGGAAATAAGGGAAGATTTTCCCGCATTAGGCATCCCTAAAAGCCCTACATCTGCAATTAACTTGAGTTCGAGCTCTATTTCGCATACTTGGCCTGCCTTTCCTGCAGTACAGATGTAAGGAGCTCGGTAAGTGGAAGATTTAAAGGAGTGATTTCCTCTACCACCCGCTCCTCCGCGACAAAGGCACTCGATCTGATCTTGATCGATAAAATCGCATAAAACAGTATTCGTGGAAACGTCTCTAACAAGTGTGCCTTGAGGCACCTTGAGAATGAGATCCGACCCCTGTTTCCCCGTGCGACAATTGGATCCACCGGGTTGGCCATTCTTACCTTTAATAATGCGACGGTGAAGAAATCCCTTTAAAGAACAAACTTGGGAGTCTGCCTGTAGATAGATAGAACCTCCGCTCCCTCCATTTCCTCCGCAAGGACCTCCTTTAGGCACAAATTTTTCTCGCCTCCAGGCTACAACCCCACGACCACCGGAGCCAGCTATCAAGGTCACTCGAACTCTATCATATTCTAAAAAAGAGCGATTTTGTCTCATGCCTCCTTAGATTATAACGAAGCGGGAAGGGATCTAACCGAAACATAGGTTCTCGTCCCTCTTCTATAGACAACGTAACCATCGACACTCGAATATAGTGTATGGTCTCGGCCCATTTTAACATTTTTATCGCCGACCCATTTGGTGCCTCGTTGTCTTACCAAAATACTCCCCACCGTTACAAACTCTCCAGCTCCAGCCTTAATTCCCAGTCGCTTCGAATGAGAATCTCTTCCGTTACGAGTCGAACCCTGACCTTTCTTATGTGCCATGATTACCCTATGATTTCGGTAATTTTGATTTTATGATATTTCTGTCGGTGTCCCAATTTGCGGCGAACTCCCTTACGTTGCTTATACTTAAAAGAGATTACTTTGGGTCCCTTGGTTTCTCCGAGACATTTGCCTAAAACTAGAGATTTGGCGAGATAGGGAGAGCCGATTTTAACCTCTTCTCCATTTTTAAGAAAAAGGATGCGATCAAATTCGACTCTCTCCTCTTCCTTATTAAAGGAGAGCTTCTCCACTTCAATGACATCATTTTTCTCTACACGATATTGCTTTCCGCCGCTTTCAATAATAGCATACATAAACACTGACTCCTGCAGGAGACAATTTACTGTACTACAGTGGTTTTGTTCAAGTCTTTTAAGATGAGAGCTTCTCTTGTAAAGATTTTTTTACTTTGCTAGAATTTCCCAAACTACCTGAACAAAGAAAAGTATAGTAATTTAGATCAATCTCTTTATGCAAAAATTATTTAATTGCAGGACGCTGGCGATTGATCTTCCACTCGACAGCTTTATCCATCTAACCTACTTCCTACTCACTTATGGCCTATAGGGGTTTATGCAGACAAAATCTGCTCTTATTCGTAGATGAAAAATAAATAGTTATGATGCAATTCGGAGTGGAATTTGTTATCTATTTAGAAAACTCAGATTAATAAATATCCTCTTTTGAAGAGAAGAACTCTAAAATGAGACATTTTTAAGAGTCGCTTTAGGAATGGCGGTTTTTTTTATTTTCCTCATTGATTTCTTCTAATCCATTGAATGTTCGGCGAATCCCATCAGCGACCATGATACCTCCAAGCTGCTTAGTTCCAGGAAAAGGTAAAATCCAAATAAGCGCGCCTCCTAAAATCTCCACACCACCCAAAACCACAGAACCAGGAGCTTCTCCCTCTATTTCTTTTTTATGTTTTTTACATAACAACATTTCGTAAGAACTCAGATTTTTATTATGAATTAGGCTATTTTCAACGGACAAACCATATTGACTTAACATTGAGTGGTAAAGCTCACTACAATAATTCAAACTTCTTAAATATTCCTCAGAACTTAGAATTTCTGGTCCGAATCGGTCTATGTAATATTCATAAATATTTATGATTAATTCACATGCTTTTTCTCGATCTACAACACCTATTTTATCAAAAAATTGGATCACAGCTAGAGCATCTTCCCGATCTACAGCCCGAAACAATTCACTAGTATCTATGGAAAAACAGTGCATACTCCAAGAGAACACCACTGCCAATAAACTTCGAAATAATGTCACAGCTTATCCCTACAGATCAAAAAGTATAGGCCAACTAGAATAATCCAAGTGTATAACCATATTTGCTTGAAATTATTATTTTTCCATGCTTTAGCTAACTTAATGCTGCTACTTGTAAACACATACGCAAAAACCACAAGCCAAAGCATTGGGGCGATAATTTTGAAGAAAAAAGCCTTTGCCAATTCCATATTCAATATCCCTCTTGTCCCCAGATTATAAAAAAATGTTCATTAAAGTAATTATCCATCATTAATCGATTCTTGAAAATCCATTTTTTTGTTCGGGCCAGTACGCCAATGAATTGATGAAAAAACGATGATCGCCCGAACTGCCGACCTTCATTGAAGATTGTAGACATGATACCGTTCCTTGAAATTTAAGCTATTTTCACCTCATTCTTTGGCTGTTTTCTGCTTCCGATAATCCCCAAGACTCACAATAGTATCGAAATGCTATACTAAAAATCACATGACCCCCACTCACCTCCATCTTATATGTTACTAAGGTGCGTATCGCTTTTGGGCAGCACTATTCTTTATGCTTTATAGATCCTAAAAAATTTCCAAGTTTACTGAGAATTAGTGTTAGAATTTTTAGAAACGGCAAGTAGGTTTACTCGAAGATTTTTGATGGATACCTTCTTGCTTCTAGTGTAGCTTGATCTCCTGAATTACTTCAGGACAGGGAATCCCCTCGGGATCGGAAATGAAAATGATGTCATCTCAGCGACATCCCCGTAGTCCACACAAAATACATTCCCTTTGATAATTTTCTCGTGCCTAACACCCTATTTCAGGGTATTTTTTCTGAATTTCAATGTGAATGATTGTAAATATTTAGCAAATAGAGGCCTGTTAGCTTTGAAGTATATTGGCTTTCTCTGTTCTCTAGTTGGGTTTCTACAGTTCATAAAGTGCATGTTCCTGGAATCTACAGAAATCGATATTCCAAAACGGAATCATCAAAAATCCATAGACTCTGTTCCTGAGTAATGCAAGACGGAAAAAACTTTCTTGAAACTTGCTTATTTTTGGTACGAGACTCGATTTTCTAGGTTTTTTACTTCGATTTTTTATAAACAAACTCCGGATGCTAGATTCGAACTAGCGACACATGGATTAACAGTCCACCGCTCTACCTGCTGAGCTAATCCGGAACAAACCAAGAACTAAGGTTAAATGGATAAATCATTTAAATCAAGATTGCTCTTATTTAGCCACTAGGTTCCCCTGTTCTACGCAAGGCCCCCTTTTAGCAACTTCTAAAGTAATCGCCTTTTCAATCTCCTCTGCAAGCTGGGAATTTTTCTTCAGCTCTTCTCGTGCAGTTTCTCTTCCTTGTCCCAAGCGATTCTCCCCGTAACTAAACCAAGCCCCTTTTTTTTCAATAATATTGTAATCTACCCCTATGTCGATCAAAGAGCCAAAATGAGAAATCCCCTCATTGAAGAGAATATCAAATTCAGCGCTTCTAAAGGGTGGAGCCATTTTATTTTTGACTACTTTAACCTTCACACGACTTCCTGTTTCGAGATTGTCCACTCCCTTAATACCCGCAATACGTCGAATATCCATACGCATGGAAGAATAAAACCTGAGCGCCCTTCCTCCCGTTGTTGTTTCAGGATTGCCAAACAAAACTCCAATTTTTTCTCGAATTTGATTGATAAAAATAGCACAGGTATTACTCCTAGAAAGAGTGGCTGCTAGCTTACGTAAAGCCTGGGACATCATACGAGCTTGCAACCCCATCGAAGGATCTCCGATCTCTCCTTCCAATTCGCTTTTGGGCACGAGAGCTGCTACCGAATCGACAACAATCACATCTACAGCATTCGAACGGGCCATCATCTCCGCAATGTTGAGTGCCTCTTCACCAGAGCTGGGTTGCACAATCATGAGCTCGTCGATATTAACCCCGATTTTTGTCACGTAAGCAGGATCCAAGGCATGCTCTACGTCAATGTAAACAGCAGCCCCATTTTTTTTCTGTGCATTGGCAACAATATGCGTTGCTAAGGTTGTTTTCCCCGAAGACTCAGGACCATAGATCTCGATAATTCGTCCTCTGGGAACGCCGCCTATTCCCAGGGCAATATCCAATGCGATCGACCCTGTTGGAATCACGCTGATCTCACGCATGATCGAGTGTCTTCCTAGAGTCATAACCGACCCTTCACCAAACTGTTTCTCAATTAAAGCAATTGCAGCCTCTAAGGCCTTTTTTTTATTTAATTCTTGTTCCACATGCCACCCCATTCCTGAATTTCTATTCAGGTTGTCTAGGTTTTATCTTCTAGTCAAGAGGAATATCTTATTCGATTTCTGGCAAATTCGTCGCTTAAAGCATAAAATATTACCCCTTTTATTTTATTCCTCTTAAAATTAAGCGAAAAAAAGAGTGTGAGCTGACCTTAAATGCTATGAAATATACCCTCCCTAAAGGTGTTTTCGACCTACTGCCCCATCCTGTTTTGGAAGAAAATCCTTGGCGCACTTCAGATCGCTGGTTCTATGTAGAAGAAGTGCTGCGTCAGTGCGCTCACGATTACGGCTATCGAGAAATGAGAACTCCTATTTTTGAAAAAACAGAGCTCTTTCTTCGTTCCGTAGGAGAAGATTCCGACATCGTGTCTAAAGAGATGTACACCTTCCTAGATAAGGGCAATCGTTCTATTACTCTTCGTCCTGAAGGCACCGTTCCTATCATGCGAGCTTTTGTAGAAAATCACCTCGATCGTGCTCCAGGCCCCTACAAATATTTTTACATCGCTCCGATGTTTCGTCACGAACGTCCTCAATCGGGCCGTTACCGACAACACCATCAATTTGGTGTGGAAGCAATCGGCATAGCCAACGCTTACCAAGATGTGGAAATGATCGATATGTCTTGTGAATTGTTGAGGCGACTGGGTTTAAGAGAACATAGGCTCTTTCTCAATTCGGTAGGAGATGCCCTCACAAGAGTGGCTTATCGACAAGCGCTAACCGAATATTTGCACCCTCATTTTGAACACCTCTCCAAGGAAAGCCAGTTTCGTTTCCAAAGGAATGTACTGCGTATTCTGGACTCAAAAGACGCAGAAGATCAAGATCTACTACTTCAAGCACCCTCTATTTTGGACTTTTTATCTGAAAAATCTCTCTCTCATTTCGAAGAAGTAAAATCTTTATTAGCCAAAGAGAGTATCCCCTTCATCGTTAATACTAGATTAGTGAGGGGATTGGATTATTACTATCAAACAGTTTTTGAAATAACATCAGGCGGATTGGGCGCACAAAATTCTCTCGGAGGAGGTGGAAGATTTGACGGTCTCATCGCGGCCTTGGGTGGCCCTAATCTTCCTTCGGTGGGGTTTGCCATCGGATTGGAACGTTTACTGCAAGCAATGCATTATGAAAAAATTAACCCACCACTTCCATTATATCCTCTTCTCTTTTTAATTCCTGTAGGAGAAAAGGCTTTGAGTTTTTGCTTTTCCTTAACCCTACTTTTGAGGCACCGCCAACTTCCTATCGAAATCGACCTTTCCGGAGGTAAAATTCAGCGTAGTCTGCGTCAAGCAAATCGAGAAAATGCTCGCTTTGCCGTGGTTATCGGCGAACGAGAACTGGAGTCGAGAAAGATCGAGGTCAAGGAAATGAAAACCCATCTAACACAGAGCATTTCCCTCGAAGATTTAGAGGAGTTTGTAAAAAATTGCAGAACCTCTTTTCCATGAATTTCGATTATCGTCGTACTCATACCTGTGGTGACTTAACCCTATCAGCAGTCGGACAAGAGGTGATTTTATCAGGATGGGTTCATCGCTATCGCAACCTAGGCAATCTCATTTTTATCGATTTGCGCGATCGCTTTGGTCTTACTCAACTTCTCTTTGATCCTCTTCACAAAGAAGCCCATGCCTCTGCCGCTAAGCTTCGTCTGGAATGGGTCATCTCCATAAAAGGTATCGTAATCCCTAGAACGCCGGAGAGATGTAATAGTCATTTATCAACCGGGGAAATCGAAATTCAGGTGATAAACTTAGAAATTCTCTCCTCAGCGCTTCCCCTTCCCTTCCTCATAGATTCTGAAAAAGACCCTATCCATGAAGAAGTACGCTTTCAATACCGTTATCTCGACATTCGCAGAAAAGAGGTACATGAAAAATTAGCTATAAGACACACTGCGATGCTCTCAGTGCGTAATTATCTGCATCGGCATCATTTTTTGGAAATCACTACCCCTCTTCTTGCCAAATCTACTCCTGAAGGAGCTAGGGATTATCTAGTGCCTTCTCGAGAATACCCAGGAAATTTTTACGCGTTGCCACAATCTCCTCAAATTTTCAAACAACTTCTCATGGTGGGTGGTATTGATCGTTATTTTCAATTTGCCCCCTGTTTTCGAGATGAAGATTCGAGATCAGATAGACAGCCAGAATTTACACAAATCGATATAGAAATGAGCTTCAGCTCTTCT
>Ga0187894_10001788_pt1 | contig 26955 bp, 21 predicted proteins | sample GBC1701081metaG_FD_136650 | JGI IMG/M metagenome (GOLD analysis project Ga0187894, IMG submission 136650) | White microbial mat communities from a lava cave in the Kipuka Kanohina Cave System on the Island of Hawaii, USA - GBC170108-1 metaG ... | reverse complement strand
GAACGCGCGCCGGAGGAGGTCACCCACCTGCGCGGCGTGCGTATCGCTCCTGAAGTGGAGGTTTCGAATCCGGCGTTTGACGTCACTCCCGCGCGGCTGATTTCGGCGATCATCACGGAGCGAGGCGTGGCGCGCGCGCCGTTTTCGGTTTCGCTCCGCCGTCTGATGGAGGCGGGCCAGCCGGCAATGGCCGCTCAAACGTAAGAGCCAAACGGGACGAGCCGCGCAGCCTCGGCGACTCCGAAACCACGCGGCTCAAAGTTACCCGCTACCGCATCGTGTTTCCTACTTCTTCTTCGGGAATTTCGGGTCGGCCATCACTTCTTTGGCCTGCAGCGTGTGCCGCTCGGTGTGCAGTGAAATCAAGAGCAGCCACTGGTGCGCATCCATATCCTTCAACGTCGGGAAGTCCGCCATGTGATCGCGGAGTGTTTCTTTTTCCGACTTCAGCCAGGAAATGGCCTGGGCGCGGCGCTGATCAAATGCCTTGAGCGCTTCCGGGCCCGACGTGAAGGTGGACTTTTCGGGGCGCAACTGCTCCGGCGCCTGGAACTTCTGCGAGCGGTCCACCAGCGACTTGGCAAGCCCCGCATCTTCCTGCTGGATTTGCTGCGCAGACTTCTTTCCGGGCATGGCCGGCGACGTCATCACCTGATCGGTCACGCGCGAACGCAGCAGATCTTCTGCGAGGGCCAGGTGCTCGACGCATTCGGCCACCGACCAGCGGTCCGGTGCGGGCTTCCAGCTCCATTGCTCAGGGCTCAGACCCCTGGTTGAGTCATGCAGCAGCTTCTGCGACCTTTGCAACTCCTTAACCAGGGCGGTTTTTTCCGCCTTCGGCGTTTCCGGCGCAGCCGCCAGGCTCACGCTGAGCAGCAGGGCTACAGCAAGCACCACGAACTTCTTGAACCTCATACACTTCCTCCCTTGTGTTTTCGTCGCAGGATGTGGCAGGCAAGCGAACAGGAAGTTTGACGGGGTGCTGCGTCCGGGTCAACCGGGCAGCGTGTGGACAGGGGCCGCGGCGGGTGGCCGTGCCCCTGTCCCAACCCTTTCGCTCAGCCTCCGAAGGCGGCCTTGGCACGCTTGCCCATTTCCTCCGGCGCCACATCTTCCTTGTGCGTGGCCATGGCCCAGGAGTGGCCGAAGGGATCGGTCACTTTGCCGAAGCGGTCGCCCCAGAACATGTCTGTGGGTGGCATGTCGGCCTTACAGCCCGCGCCCGTGGCCTGCTTGAATGTGGCGTCCACGTCCGGCACGTACAAGAAGATGCTGACCGGAGTACCGCCCAGCGTTTGCGGCGACTTTGCGCCCTGCTGGGGAAACTCGTCGCTCAGCATGATCATCGAATCGCCGATCTTGAGCTCGGCGTGCATCACCGCGCCACCCGGCCCGGGCATGTTGACGATGGTTTTGGCATCAAAGGCCTTGTTGTAAAACTCGATGGCCTTCGCCGCGCCCTTGCAGACCAAGTACGGTGTAACCGTGCGGTAGCCTTCCGGCACCGCTTTTACTTTCGCAGACATGATTCCTCCTCGGTGATTAGGATTGTGTTGCGGCCAAATTCTCCTGCCGCAGGGGTGAACGGGAATTGTACGAATCCGACGTGCCGGGCGAGGCCACTCCTTGTTTCAGACGCGCAGCGCGGCGATTGGTTATCGTCTCATTGCCCCGGCGTCGAGCCGCGCAGCAGCGCCAGGCGCAATTCGTGCAGCTCGTAGGTGAAAATGCCGGCCTTCACGCAGGCATCATTCGCAGCGATTTCCTGCGCTTCCGCTTCGGAGCCGACTTCCAGCACGGAGATTCCGTCCACTTCGTCCAGGCGCGGCCCGGCCAGAATCACCTTGCCGTCTGCGAAGTGCTTCTTCAATTGAGCGAAATGCCGGCCGATGAGCGCCTTGAATTCGTCGTCGGTTATCTTCACCTTGCCGGCCTTGACCTGATTGTGCAGCACGACAAGGTAATAGCGCCGGGCCGGCGCTTGCGGCGATGCCTCCTGCACCGGAGCAGCATGCACGCGCGCTGCGTTGATGAAGCTGGGGCCGCCGCGAACCAGCGCCGAGGCAAGAAGGAACGACGCGCTGGAAGCCAGGATCGTGAGGATCAGTCTCGCCGTTCGATTTGGCATGGTCATGCTCAATTCGCTGTCACCGGCTGAGATTTTTCGCCGTATTTGGCGGTGGCGTAACCGACCATCAAGCCTACCAGCGAACCGGGGATCATGATTTGCAGGTAATAGTGTTCGCCGGTCTTGGGGTCCGGCATGGCGGCAACCAGATATGCGAAGAGCAGGCCGACCGCGAAGCCAAAAACCGTAATGGCTGTGCGCTTCTTCACAAAAATGGCGAAGATTCCAATCAGAAACCCGGCAACCACGCTCTTCAAGGAGGACCACATCACGATCTGCCCCAATTGATCGCGCACCGCGGGCGTAAACCACGCCGTCAGGCCGTCAAACGCCCCGAGTACAGCTCCCAGAACCACCGCCAGCACCACTTTCTTCATCACTCCCCCATTCCGCAGCGCTCGCTCGCCCTTCGAACGTTCTATTAACCGCTTGCGCAGATTCCTTTAGCGTCCCAAAAAAACAAGAATCAGCCCGCGGACTACCATATACGTCACAATCAGCCACACCGCTACGCGATGACGCAGATAAAGCCGATGAACTTTCTGCAGTGGGCCCTCAGGATACGCCGCGACCGGCAGGCCGTCCAGGAACCGGGCGACATCGGCGGCCAGCTCGGCTGCCCCGGCGTAACGCCCGCCCGGTTCATGGAACAGTGCTTTGGCCACGATGGCCCGCAGCGCTTTGGGAACGTCGCCGGGAAGCGGCCTCTCCGTGCCATGAGCGGCAGCAGGGTGCGGGCCGCGGCGCGCGTGAGCGTTCAGCGACTGCGTGGTGGCATCCTCCGGCGATCTTCCGCTCACCAGAAAGCGCAGGATGGCTCCCAGCGAATAGACATCCGCGCGTTCGTCCAGGGCGTCAATCTCTCCGCGAGCCTGTTCCGGCGCCATGTATCCAGGTGTGCCCAGCACCGCGCCATGCGACGTCGCGCGCTGGCCATCCTCTCCGCTTCGCGTTGGGGAGCCGCTCGCGCCGGCAGGGCCTTCTCCGGAAGTAACCCGGCTTGCGTTCAGACTTTCGTTTGCCGGTGCCTGATCTCCGGACTCCGCATTCTGACTGCTGCGCTCCATCTTCGGCCTCAATTTCGCCACTCCCCAGTCCATCACCAGCACTTCGCCGAAGGGCCCGACCATGATGTTTTCCGGCTTCAGGTCGCGGTGCAGCACGCCGCGCGCGTGAGCAAAAGACACGGCTTCGCAGATGCGCTGAAAAATCCGCAGGCGATCGGGCAAAGCGGGAAGCTGGGCAACGTGCCTGTCCAGCCGCGCCCCTTCCACGAACTTCATCGTGTAGAAGACGCGGCCATCGGCAAGGCGCCCGACGTCGTGCACCGGCACGATTCCCGGATGCTCGAGGCGTGCCAGGATTCTCGCTTCCTGCAGGAGCCGCTCTTCCAGTTGACCGGCCGCATCTTCCAGGTCCAACACTTTCAGCGCCACCCGCCGGGCCAGCTTGGCGTCTTCAGCCAGCCAGACCACGCCCATCCCGCCGCGGGCAATGCGCCCCAGGAGCGTGTAGTTTGTCCCCGCGAGATTGGGAATCTCCGCCGCCTCGCGCAGTCTTTCAATCGCTTTGTCCGAGAGCCACTCCATAAGAGGTCAATTCCAGCGCCGAGCCGATGAACGCAGGCGGCGGCAAAGAAAAACGTCACCGCAAATGCAGGGCGCGCCTTGCAGATTCCACCTTACCCAAATCGCGGGATTTTGTTTTGCGCCGGCGCCCGAGCTGCGCACCTCCGCGGCATTCATTCGCGGCGTTCCGGCAGCTCCACGCCGAGCAGCGAGCGCGCCTCGCGGCGGAATTCGTCTTCATTCGCGGTCAAGTCGCGCAACAGGTCGAGCGTGATACGGCGGAATTCGCGGCGTGCCCAGGCGAGATAGTTGGTCACGTCCGTGGAGGCGATGCCGAATTCGCGGGCCAGTTCGCCGTATGAGCTTTTGCTGTCGCCTTCGTCCAAGTCATAGCGGGCAAAAATCTGGAACTGAGTTGCCTTGCCGCGTTCGCGGCATGTCTGGCGCAGCCGCTCGACGGCCAGCCCGAAGACGTTACGCACCCATTCCTTCTCGAAAAACTCGTCAAGCCGCTCCGGCGAAGGCAGGCCGCTGCGGGCCAGCTCGCCCTCCGCCATTTCAAAATCGAGTGAGAGCGTTACGGCTTCCCCGCCGCGCTTTTGCGCATGTGCCGCGCGATGCTGGTTCTGCACCATGGCGTCAACGCAGGTGCGCAGAAAGGTGCGAAGGCGCGCCTTCTCCGGCTGGTAGGCCGCGAGAAAATCCTTCTCCACAACCCGGGCGAAGAACTCCTGCGTCAGGTCTTCAGCGTCGTCACGGGATTTGTTCCACTTGGCGCGAATGTACTTGTAAACAGGCTTCCAGTAGGCGGCAGCGATGCGCTCGAAGGCTCGCTCACGTTCCGCCGGATCGGCGCTGCGCGCGGCAAGAATCGCGCTCCAGCGCGTTTCCGGGAACATCCCCGGGCGTGGCTTTTCCTCCGTCATGCGCCAGAGTGTACGTGGCGGCAGTTGGCCGCACAAGAAGGGCGGGGGGATGAGTGGGGAACGAAGTGCGGGCGTAACCGCCGGCTAGGTCGCATTGAGCGGCTGGATCACTACTACCGCTTGTTTGCGCCCGCGAAGCCTGGAGAAAAAGTCGCCGATGGACTTCCACGGCCAGTACCTTTTCTTCAGTAATTCCTGGCCGCGCGCAGTCTCCGTTTGGTTTGCCAGCCGGGCGGTGGCCTCCAACCATTCGCCGTGAACTTTGCCGCGCATGTCGCACGCAGCGATTCGGACACGCGGATTGTTTCGGATGCGTTTGACCTTACTCATGTCCGGCAGGGTGTAGATGTAGATCGCGCCGCCCTCTTCGGCAAACCAGACCGGGGTTTTCACGCCGGCGCCGTTCTTTTTGAACGTCTCCAGGCTGATGTACCTTTCCCGGGCGAGACTGGCGAACGCCATCCCAGAATGATAACAAGAACCTGCGCCGCAATCGCCGGCAAGCAACCCGGCAGCGCCTGGGACTCTCAAAAACGTAGGTGCAACAAGAGCCAGCCATGACCGCCAACCTCCCTTTGCGCTGCTTCGCCCATCTGTGTGGCTTCACCCTGCTCCTGGCCTCGGCCCATCAGGGCGGTTTCGCGCAGGAGCCACAAGGCCCGGTGATTCGCCGCGAAGTGAAACTCGCGCTGGTGGACGCCACCGTCAAAGACAAATCCGGAAAGGTGATGGGCGAGCTGAAGAAGGAGGACTTTCAGCTCCTGGACAACGGCCAGCTCATGGAAATCGCCCACTTCAGCCGGGACCAGATTCCTCTGGCTGTGGCCTTGGTGGTGGACTTGAGCGAGTCCATCTCCCCCTTTCTGCGGCCCTTGCGCTACGCTTCGATTTCCACCCTGAAGGCGCTCAAGCCGGAAGATGAAGCGGCGCTCTTCACCTTCTCAACCGAACCGGAACTTCGCGTTCGCCTGACCAAAGACAAGCTGGACGTGAGCACCGAGCTGGAATCGGTGCAGGCCGGAGGCGGAACCAACATCAATGACGCGGTGTTCGATGCAGCGCGCTACCTGAATGAAGAGCGGCCTTCGGCGCGCTGCGTGGTGATCCTGGTGAGCGACAACGTGGCCAGCGGCGGTCACCGCAAGAGCGCCCGCGACGTCACCGACGCCGCGCTGGCCGCCGACGCGGCGGTGTACAACGTCAAAGTGCCGGGTCGCAACCCGGTGCTGGGACGCGCCATGTCCAGCGTGGCCGGCGGCAACGTCAGCGTGAAGGACCTGACCGCCGACACGGGCGGTGAAATGTTCGACGTCGAAAAACAAGGCTCGTTGTTCCTGGCCCTGCAAACCGTAATCACCCGTCTGAAGACCCGCTACACGATTGGCTTCTATCCCCCGGGCGGACCGGGCGACGGCTCCTTTCATCGGCTGGAGATCCGGCTGGCGCCCTCGTTCGGGAGGAAGGGATCGGATTACACAGTCGTCTCCAAGAAGGGCTACTATGCGCGGCGTTGAAGGCGAAGGTTGCTGACGGTTACTGATACGCTTCGAGCATTGTCCGATGCCCGATTCCGGCTATAATTCCTCCGTCCCCGGCGAAGCTTCCACGAGGCCTGATTGCGGACGACCGCGCCCTCTCCCGCAACACCCTTTGGCCGCAAGGCAACTATCTTGCTGTTGCTGGTGTGCGCCCTGACCGCCCTGCTGGCTTTGCGCGACATCGGCAAAGGGGAGTTCTTCTACAACGTGGATGAAACCCAGCACGCCATGGGCGGCCTGTACGCGGCCGATTTCATCTCCGACCACGCGTGGACCGAACCGGTCCGCTACACCTATCGCTACTACGCGCAGTATCAGACGTTCAGCCCGATTATCTGGCCTCCGCTCTTCTATGGCGTGGAAGGTGTGCTGTTCCTGATTTTGGGGCCGTCGGTGGTGACCGCCCGTCTGGCCGTTCTGCTCTTCTCCCTTCTGGCAGCGGTGATGTGGTTCGTGATCGTGCGAGAGACGCAGGAAGACTTTGCCGCCTGTGTTTCGACAGCGTTGCTGGTGGCCATGCCGTCGGTCCTGCTGTTCGAAAACCTGGTGATGCTGGAGATTCCGACGCTGGCGCTGAGCCTGGTCTGCGTGTGGCTGTGGATGAAATACATGCGCGAGGGCAGCCCGCGCTGGCTGTACCTGTTTGGCGTGGCCGCCGGTTGCGCGCTGCTGTGCAAGAACAACAGCGTGTACCTCGCGTTTTTTTGCCTGTTTTCGGTGATCTTCTCGTGGCGCTGGAAGCGCCTGCTCAACCGGCACCTCCCGCTGGCGCTGCTTTTGTCCGCGGCGATTGCCGGCCCGTTCTACGTGACCACCTGGCTGAAGGCGCGGGTCACCGTGCAGGCGAATTTTGTGGCGGAATTTCATGACCTCTCGCACCCATTTTCCCACGTGACCTACTACTTCGAAGTGTTGCCCAGCCAGTTGGACTGGCCAATCCTGATCCTGGCGGTGGCCGGGATGGTTACCGCGAAGTACTGGGCGGACAGCCAGGCAGCAACCGCCATGATGGCGTGGATGGCCGGCTGCTACGTCACGTTTACGATCATCGGACAGAAGAACCCACGATACGTTTTCTACTGGATTCCCGTGTTCCTGTGGTTTGCCGTGGGGCCTCTTTTCGCTCCGTACCCCAAAAAATGGATGCGATGGGCCGGCCGGGCCGTGGCGATAGCGCTGGTGATCTACACGCTGAACCAGGCGCGGACGTTTGAAAGGCCGTTTGTTTCCGGATACGCGGCGGCCGCCAGGAGACTGGTGCGGGAACCGGGTAACGAGGTGGTGCTCTTTGACGGCGACCTGCCCGGCAATTTCTCGTTTCACATGCGGGCGCTCGACCCGCAGCGGCGGTTCATCATCCACCGCAAGGCGTTGTACGTCACCCTGGTGTTCAAGGAACTGAAGAGCGAAGAGCTGATCCACTCACGCGCGCAGATCCGCAAGACGCTCGAGGACTACGGCATCCGGCACATTGTTGTGGACTGGAACCGCCCGCCGGACTACCCGATTCAGACCATCTTGCGGGACTACCTGGAAACAGATGAATTCCGGCTGCTCGAGGAGTTCCCGATCACCTCCGGCGAAACGGACCTTCAGGGCCGCACGCTCCGGCTCTACGAGTACCGGAATGCCGGCCCGCGACGCGCGAAAGAGCTGCGCCTGGTAATGCTGACCATGGACAACGATATCGTGGTTCCGTTCGACGAGATTTTCGGGAATCGCCGCTGAATGCACACCCCTCCCGAGAAAAACTTGCTTGCACCTATCCCCTCGCAGATAATGAACGGTTGGCCCGCGCCGGTGATTGTCCCGGGCCGATGCCATGCTCTGTCCCCGCTGCCAATCGAAGATTGCCGACGACTCGCTGCAGTGCCCTGATTGCGGAGCCCACTTCGAGCCCTTCGACGACAGCATAACTCTGGACGGAACCAGCACGCCCAGCGGCGAGGAGCGCACGCCGTTGCCGGCCGAACAATCGGTTTCGGAGCGCTCCGCGGGATTCCAAACGCCGCCGGCCCCTCCCGCAAAACAGCAGACTCCTCCGCGATCGCCGACTCCGAGGCCGGCGGCAACGCCCGCGTCGTCGCGCTCAGCCCCGTCGTGGCGCTCCACTTCCGGCATCATGATGTCGCTCTCGCAAGGCGGAGACTTCGGCCCGCGCTATCGCGTGGACAAGATGCTCGGCGAAGGCGGCATGGGCGCTGTTTACAAGGCTTACGACCGCGAACTGGATCGCACCATAGCCATCAAGCTGTTGCAGCCGGGCCTGATGTCCAATCCCGACGCCATGCAGCGTTTCAAGCAGGAATTGCTGCTGGCCAGCAAGATCTCGCACAAGAACGTGCTGCGCATCCACGACCTGGGTGACGTGGACGGCGTGAAGTTCATCAGCATGGCCTTCATCGAGGGTGAAGACCTGCACAGCCTGATGAAAAAGCGCGGGCGCCTGCCGCTGGAACGCTGTATTCACATCGCCCGGCAGATCGCCGAAGCGCTTCATGCCGCGCACAGCGAAGGCGTGGCCCACCGCGACCTGAAGCCGCATAACATCCTGATTGATTCCGCTGACCAGATTTACGTCTCGGACTTCGGCCTGGCCAAGTCTCTCGATTCCCACTCCAGCGGCATGACCCACGCGGGGCAGGTGCTGGGCACGCCGCGCTACATGGCTCCCGAGCAGGTGGAAGGCAAGAATGCCGACCACCGCGTGGACCTCTACGCTTTCGGGTTAATCCTGTACGAAATGCTCACCGGCGACACTCCTTTCGGCGCGCAGTCCACGATTCAGATGATGTACCAGCGCGTGAAGGAAAAGCCGAAGAACCCGAAGACGCTGAATCCGGAAATCCCGGATTACCTGGCCAGGATTGTGATGCGCTGCCTGGAGCGCGAGCCCTTCCGCCGTTACCAGAGCGCGCATGAAATCCTGGGCGACCTGGACATGCAGAAGGCAAGCACCGGGTCGCGCACCGTGCAGATTTCTCTGGGCGTGCCGGACAGCAAGCGCGGCTGGGTGCTGGGCACCGCAGGCGCGCTCGTTCTGCTGCTGGCGGTGGGATTTGCCATTCCGGCGGTTCGCAATTTCATTCTGCGCCGGCCCGCGGAGTCCGCCATCGGACCGGTGGAAGGCATTCCGCCGCTCTCCCAGGGAAAGTTCGTGGCCGTGCTTCCCCTCCGCGTCCTGGGTGATGAAAAAGCGCTGGGCTATATCGCGGAAGGCATGAGCGAAGCGATTTCCGCAAAGCTGTTTCAACTGCAGGGAATCCACGTGACCGCGGCCAATGCCGCGGACATCGCCGGACGGCGCGACTCCATTCCCAAGATCGCGCGGAGCCTTGGCGCCAACCTGATTGTGGACGGCGTGGTGCAGGCCGCCGGTGACCGCATCCGCATCATTGTGAACCTGAACGACGCCACCACCGGACGGCGCATCTGGAGCCAGCAGTACTCCGGCATCTCGCAGGATCTGCTCTCCCTCGAGGATCAGATTCACGGCGAAATGGTGAGCGCGCTGGAACTCAAGCCGGGCGCCGAAGAATTGGCGCGCGCTACGGCGCGACCGACTGACAACGTTGCCGCCTACGACTCCTACCTCAAAGGCCGCAACGTCCTTCGCGGCCAGCAGGACATGAAGAACGTGGAAGCGGCCATCAAGCTGTTCGAAGAGGCCCTCACCAAGGATTCGCAATTCGCCATGGCCTATACCGGCCTGGCTGACGCCAGTGTGATGATGTATCGCGACAAAAAGGATCCCCTGTGGGCGCAAAAAGCGCTGGCTGCAGCCGAACGCGCGCGCCAGCTCAATGACAAGCTGCCGGAAGTTTTGTACTCGCTCGGCAGCGTTTACAACGCCACCGGGAAGTCCGCTGAAGCCATCGCCGTTCTCAAGCAGGCCATTGCGCTCTCTCCCAGTTCGGATGAAGGATACCGGCGGCTGGGCGACGTCCACCGCGCGGCGGGTGAGAAGGAAGAAGCCGTTCGCGCGTATCAGAAGGCCATCGAGGCGAATCCTTATTATTGGGTGAATTACAACGCGATTGGCAGCGCCTACCTTCGCGCCGGAAACAATGCCGAAGCGCTCAAGGCGTTTCAAAAAGTGACCCAGCTCGAGCCTGAAAACCGCGTGGGCTATGAGAACAGCGCGCTCGTCTACTTGCGCCAGGCAAAATGGGACGAAGCCATTCCGGCTTTGCAGAAGGCACTCGCCCTGCAGCCGTACTTCAAGACCTACTCCAACCTGGGAGTGGCCTACTACTCGCTGAAAAGGTACCCCGAAGCGGTTCAAATGTTCGAGAAGGCCGTGGGGCTCAACCCCAACAGCGAGCTCACCGTAGGGAATCTGGCCGATTCGTATCGCGCCGTGGGCGACACGGAAAGGGCCCGCGCCACCTACGACAAAGCCATCGCCCTGGCCTACAAAGAGCTGCAGGTGAACCCCCGCAGCACCGGTACCTTGGAGGGGTTGGCTCTCTACTACGCCAAGAAGGGCGACTCCGGGCAGGCCATTCAGTTCATACGCCGCGCGCGTGGCATTGACCACTCCAGCGTCGGCCTGATCTATTCGGAAGCGGTGGTGCAGTCACTCGCCGGGAAGACAAAAGAGGGGCTCGCCGCCCTGCGCGAGGCCTTCCAGAAGGGTTACAGCACGGAGGCCGCGAAAAACGACCCGGAACTCAAAAACCTGCAAAGCAGCCCGGAATTCGAGCGCCTGCTGAAGGAGTTCGCCGGCAAGCAAAAGTGAACCGCGTGTTCGATTCCAGGTACGATCCGAGTGATACCAGGCCCTTTCAAGCCAGCAGCTGGCAGTTTGCTGATCCCCAAATGCCAATCCACTGAGCAGCCGAGCTCATGCCATGAAGCCCGCAACGGCGGAGACGCAACCTGAAGTGCCTCCAGGGAGCCCCGCAGTTTGCTCATTCCCCAGGCACGTTCGAACACTGCGCACGTTGCTCGCGCTGGCGGAAGCAGCAGATGGCGGCGCCCAAGGGTCTCTCCGCCCTTGTCCTTAATGCGATTCGGCCAGGGAATCCGGCGGAGGTTGCGAGCCAGCCTGCAGCCCCATGTCTCCCTTGATGTTGAACCCATTGAGCTGGGCCATCGCCGGCTGAGAAAGCAGGCTCACCACGAGCAGCATCAACGCACACACCAACACCCGCCGAACGATATGCCCTTTCACACAACCTCCAAGATCGCCCCGTGAGGCAATGCGATTTGATCCACTCCAAGAGGGTTGCGGCCGTTCACCGTCGCAACGAGCCCCCGTTTTGCGCGCACGCCGGTCGAACGCCCTCAGATGGAAGGGCAGCATAACAAGTCGGAATGCCGGAAATGCAAACCGGAATAGTCCTTACAACTCCGCCGTGGATTTCTTTGCTTTGACGGGGATACAAGGTGTAAATTCAGGAGGCTAAGGGGCCACGGCGCCTTTTGTGTGTGCTTGTTCGCCGAGTCGAGCCGAGCGCGCCGCTGGCCGAGAGTCACGCCATGGACCCTGTGAAAATCGCCGGATCTCCCGCCGCCGCATCTTCCGATGAGGCCACTCGCATGAGCCAGAACAGCCTGACCATCACCGACAATCGCACCGGCAAGAAATACGAACTGCCCATCAAGCATGGCACCATTCGCGCCATGGACCTGCGGCAGATCAAGCTGGACGAGGGAGACTTCGGCTTGATGACTTACGACCCGGCCTTCACCAACACTTCCTCCTGCGTGAGCCGCATCACTTATATTGACGGCGACATCGGGATTCTGCGGTATCGCGGCTATCCCATTGAAGAGCTTGCGGAGAAGAGCACCTTTCTGGAAACAGCCTATCTGATCCTGCACGGCGAGTTGCCCACGCGCGCGCAGCTCGATGAGTGGACCTATCACATCACCCATCACACCTACGTCCACGAGAGCATCAAGAAGTTCCTGGACGGATTCCACTATGACGCTCACCCCATGGGCATGCTGGTCTCGACGGTGGCCGCGCTCTCCACGTTCTATCCGGATGCCAAGGACATCTTCAACGCCGAGTCCCGCCAGAAGCAGACCTGGCGGCTGATCGGCAAGATGCCCACCCTGGCGGCATTTGCCTACCGCCACAGCCTGGGCATGCCGTACGTCTATCCGGATAACGACCTCAGCTACCCGGGCAATTTTCTGAACATGCTGTTCAAGACGTCCGAGCCGAAGTACAAGCCGAACCCGACGCTCGAGCACGCCCTGGATGTACTTTTCATCCTGCACGCCGATCACGAGCAGAACTGCTCGACCAACGCCATGCGCAGCGTGGGCAGCTCCCATTCCGACCCGTATTCGGCCACCGCCGCGGCCACCGCCGCGCTCTACGGCCCTCTGCACGGCGGCGCCAACGAAGAAGTGCTGAACATGCTGCGGGAAATCGGGTCGGTGGCCAACGTTCCGGCGTACATTCAGCGCGTGAAGAAAAAGGAAAAGCTGCTGATGGGCTTCGGCCACCGCGTGTACAAGAATTACGACCCGCGGGCGAAGATTATCAAGCGCACGGCATACGAAGTCTTCGATGTGCTCGGCAAGAACCCGCTGATTGATATCGCCCTGGAGTGCGAGCGCATCGCCCTGGAAGACGACTATTTCGTCAGCCACAAGCTTTATCCGAACGTGGACTTCTATTCCGGGTTGATTTATGAGGCCATGGGCTTCCCATCCTCGATGTTCACCGTGCTCTTCGCCATCGCCCGCACCGCAGGCTGGATTGCCCAGTGGCAGGAGATGCTGCTCGACCCGGAACAGAAAATCGCCCGCCCGCGGCAGATTTACCTGGGCTACGACGAGCGCCACTACATCCAGATTGACCACCGGTGAGGGCGCCCTTGCCGGCTGCCCTGCCGGCCTGACACCGTCCCTCTTCCGCAGGAGCCTATCCTCTGCGTTTTCTGTGCTTCATCGGCTGAGCTGCGTTTTTTTCACTAAACCGTTTGCCCGCAGCCGCCGTCTAAGCCTTTAGCCCAGCGGCGGGCTGCTCTGGGGCGGCACGGTTGCTGCGGAACTGTTTTCGTTTGCGTCAGTAATGATGTACGGATGGGCGACCCAAAGACCACGATGGAAGGGATTTCCAAACCAGGAGCATCGCCGGAGGCTTTCCGCGCCGGCCGGCGGCTGGAAGGCCGCGGACCGATGTGGGCTGCGCTGGGGGGTGCAGCCGTTGTCCTCACGCTGGTTTGGGGCGTGTGGGCTCTCCGCTCGCGCGGAGCGGCCTCCAGTGCCGATGCCCCCGGTTCCGCTGCCCCTGTGACCTCCACGCTGCACAACACCGGCCGCGCCTTGCGCATCCACGGCACGGTGGAGGCGCTGGATTATCGCTCCGTTTCCGCGCCTCGCCTTTCCGGCCAGGGCGGCAATTCCATGGTCATCACTCGCTTGCTGGCCACCGGTTCGACGGTGAAAAAGGGCGACGTCCTGGTGGAATTTGACCGCCAGGCCCAGGAGAAAAATGCGCTGGACCGGCTGGCCGATTTCCGCGACTTCGAAGAGCAGATCAAAAAGAAGCGGGCGGACAACGCTGCGGCCGAGGCAAAGGACGTAACCGAATTGAAGGCGGCGGAGAATGCCGTGGAGACGGCTTCGCTGGAAATGCGCCGCAACGAGGTGATCTCCCGCATTGACGCGGAAAAAAATGCGCAGACGCTGGAAGAATCGAAAGCCAATCTGACCCAGCTCCGCGAAACCCTGGAGCTCAAGCGCACCGCCCGCGCCGCGGACCTGCGCATCCTGGAAATCCAGCGCGACCGCGCCCGCGGCTCGATGGAATACGCCAGGCGCAACACGGGGAAGCTGAAGATCCTTTCGCCCATTGATGGCATGGTGGTGCTGCAGCCCATCTGGATGAATGCCGGCATGCGCGAAGTGCAGGAAGGCGACGAAGTGCGTCCCGGCAACACCTTCTTGCAGGTGGTCAATCCGCAGGGCATGCAGGTGCGCGCCCGGATCAATCAGGCGGACATCGCTTCGTTGCAGGTGAACCAGCCGGTGAAGGTGCGGCTGGACGCCTATCCGGACATGGTGCTTCCCGGCAAGCTGCTGCGGGTGACCGCGGTGGGAACCACCAGCATGATGAATAACAAGATTCGCGTGTTCACCGGCGTTTTTTCCATCGAAGGCAGCGACCCGCGCCTGCTGCCGGATCTTTCGGCGGCCGTTGACGTGGCCACCACGGATGCCACGCGAGTGGGCGTGCCTGCCGCGCCGGCGCAGCCGGCGACGCTTGCGCAAAAGCAATGAACCTGTGAGGCGATATCCGAGTGGTTGACCAGCTCAAGTCGTGGTGGCGGCGCCGTCCGTGGGTGTTCATCGTTGCGGGCGCGGCGATCCTGATCGTGGCCGCGTTCGGCGCGGCGCGCGTGGTACGCAGCGCGCCATCGGTGCCCACCGCGGAGGTCAAAATCGGCGAGTTCGTGGACCGCGTGCAAGTGCGAGGCGAAGTGAAGGCGCTTCGTTCGGTGGCGCTCACCGCTCCCTCCGGCACCGGCGATCTGCAAATCGTCAAGCTGGTGAAGAATGGGACGCAGGTGAAGCCCGGCGACCTGGTAGCGCAGTTCGATACCACACAATTGCAGCGCCAGCTCGAGCAGCGCCAGACCGATCTGAAAACCGCCGAAGCGGAAATCGAGCGCACCCGCGCCCAGCATCGCCTGACCGCCGAACAACTGAAGACCGACCTGGAAAAGGCCCGGTACGACGTGGATCGCGCCAAGCTGGAGCTGGGCAAGGCGGAAATCCTGAGCAAAATTGACGGCGAAAAGGCGCGCATCGCCCTGGGCAACGCCGAACGCATACTGGCCGAAGTGCAGGAGCGAATGGCCGCCAACGACAACGCGGCTGCGGCCGAACTGGAAAGCCGCAAGCAGAAGCGGGAGAAATCGCTCTTCGACGTTCGGCAGGCGCAAGCCAACATCGCGCGCATGACGCTTACCGCCAGCGCCGCCGGCCTGATTACGCTGATGCCCAATTTCCGCGCCGGCATGTTCGGAAACTGGCCGGAGTTCAAGGAAGGCGACCGTGCCTGGCCCGGCGCCTCGATAGCCGAGCTGCCGGATTTGAGCACCGTGCGCGCTACCGGCCGCATTGAAGAGGCCGACCGTGGCCGCATGAAGACCGGGCAGGATGCCGTGGTCCGCGCCGATGCCGTGCCCGATAAGGAGATGACCGGAAAGATCGTGGACATCAGTCCGGTGGCCAAAGTGGATCTTTCCGGCTGGCCGCCCAAGAAGAACTTCGACTTTGCCATTCAGATTGATCAGCTCGATGCGCGGGTGCGCCCGGGCATGAGCGCCACGGCGCGCATCGCCGTCGAGCGCCTGCCGAATTCCATCCTGATTCCGGTGGAGGCCCTGTTCAACAAGCGCGGGCGCAACGTGGTGTACGTGTTGCGCGGTTCCAAGTTCGAGGAGCGCGAAGTGGCGGTACTGCGCCGCGGCGGCGGCCAGTTGGTGATTGCCAAGAATTTGAGCGCCGGCGAGCGTGTGGCGACTGTGGATCCGGCGCTGGCGCAGGAGCAGTGAGCGAGCGGTTTCGTTGAGGTTGTGCGGCTATGTCCATCAGGAAAAAGTCCAGGATTATCATCGGCGCGGGCGCCGCCCTGGCGTTCGTGGCGCTGATGAGCGCGGCCATTGTGGGCAGCACCCGCGCGTTCGGCTCGAGCAAGAAGGAAACGATTCCCACCATTCGCGTGCAGCGCGGCACCGTGGAAATGAAGGTGCATACCACCGGCGAGCTGCGCCCGGCCAAGTCTTCGCTGCTGGTGGCGCCGCAGATGGGCGGGCAACTGCAGATTGTCACCCTGCGCACTACCGGCGAGCGCGTGAAACAAGGCGACGTGGTGGCCGAATTCGACCCCAGCGACCAGGAATTCAACCTGGAACAGGCGCGCATTGACGTAGCCCAGGCCGAGCAGGAAATCATCAAGGCCAAGGCGGATACAGCGGTGCAAACCGCGCAGGACAAGGTGGCCCTGCTGCGCGCGCGCTTCGATGTGCGCCGCGCCGAGCTGGAAGTGAGTCGCAACGAACTGGTCAGCAGCATTGACGCCCGCAAGAACAATCTGGCGCTCGACGAGGCCAAGCGAAAGCTCGCGCAACTCGAACAGGACGTGAAGTCGCGCGTTGCTTCCAGCGCCGCCAACGTGGTGGTTCTGGAAGAAAAGCGCAACAAGGCTCGCCTGAGCATGATGGTGGCGCAAACCAACATTGACAACATGCTCTTGAAGGCGCCTGCCGACGGCATCGTTTCCATCAAGGAAAACCGCAATGTCCCCTGGTTTCCGGGAATCGTGATTCCGGAACTGCGCGCCGGAGACACGCTCTGGCCCGGCGCTCCCGTGGCGGACATTCTGCAGGTGGATCAGATGGAGATTCTTTCCAAGGTCAGTGAGAACGACCGCAGCAACATCAATCCCGGCCAGCCGGTGGAAGTCCGCCTGGATGCCGACCCGGGCCAACGGCTCAGCGGCAAGGTGAAGACCATCGCCGGCATGGCCTCGCGCGGGCCATGGTGGATGGCCAGCACGGAGCGCAAGTTTGACGCCACGTTCACCCTCGATGCCACCACCACTACCGTGCGTCCCGGCAGCACGGCGCAGGTGGTGATCCTCGGCGAGAAATTGAACGATGCTTTGTTCCTGCCGCGCCAGGCCATCTTTGACAAGGATGGCAAGCCGGTGGTTTACCTCCGCAATGGCAACGGCTTCGAGCCGCGCGAAGTGAAAATCACCACGCGCACGGAAAGCCAGGTGGCTATCGAGGGCGTCAAAGAGGGCGAGGAAGTCGCGCTGGTCAATCCGGAATTGCAACGCGGGAAGAGGAACGGCGGCAAGGCTCCGAGTCCGGTTGGCGGCCCCGGCGCACCCGCCAAGGCCGGCGCGTAAGAACGGGAAGCGGATAACAATAGAAGATGGAAAGCAGAACAGAAGAACGAGAGGCTGGGAGGCTGTAACCGAACCGCTTTCTACCCTCCCCCTTGCGCATTCTCACTTTCAAACATGGCCCACTCTGCGACAGATTCTCTGAAACACAACGTCTGGGAACAGTACCTGCCTGACCTGCGCCTGGGCGTGCAGAACCTGCTGCTGCACAAATTGCGCGCGCTGCTCACCATGCTCGGCATGATTTTCGGCGTGGCCGCGGTCGTTTCGATGCTCAGCATCGGCGCCGGCGCGCAGCAGCAGGTGATGGCCTTCATCGAACAGCTCGGCGTGCGCAACCTGATTGTGGAAGCCAAGGAGCCCACCGACTGGGACCAGATGCGCGAGCGCCGCAAGACTTCGCCCGGGCTGACCTTCGCCGATCATCGCGTGGTGCGCGCCAACGTTGCCGGCATCGTTTCCTCCAGCCCGCGGAAGCGGTTCATTCCTTCCAAGCTTTTTCCCAAGCCGCAGCGGGACATGCCTGTGGTGTACGGCGTGAATCCGGCCTATCAGAAGATCGGCGGGCTGCGCGTGGTCTCCGGCCGTTTCTTCGACGACGAAGAGAACAACCATGCGGCCGCAGTCGCGGTGCTCGGCGAGGGGGCGCGCGAGAACCTTTTCCCGCAGGACGACCCTGTGGGGAAATACATCAAGGTCAATGACCAGTGGCTGGAAGTCATTGGCGTGGTCGGGGCGCTGGTCAGCGTGCAGCAGGACGTCTCCGGCGTGCCGACGCAGGATCGCAACAATCTGATTTACACGCCGCTGTTCGCTTCGATTTTCCGGCTGGAAGACAATCGCAGCGAGCTGAAGGACGAGATTGACGGAATCTACCTGCAACTTGAGCCGGAAGCGGACAGCGTCAGCACCGCGGACGTGGTGCGCGGCATCCTGAACGCTTCCCACCGCAACGCCGGCGACTTCAGCGTTATCGTTCCCGCTGAGCTGCTGGCCGAGCAGCGCCGCACGCAGGGCATCTTCGACATGGTGATGGTCAGCATCGCTTCGATTTCGCTGCTGGTCGGCGGAATCGGCATCATGAACATCATGCTGGCCAGCATCCTGGAACGCACGCGCGAGATTGGCGTGCGCCGCGCCGTGGGCGCGCGGCAAAAGGACATCGTCCGGCAGTTCCTGGTGGAAGCGGTGCTGATTTCCTTCATTGGCGGCGTGCTGGGCATCGCCTTTGGATTTGGGATTTCGCAGCTCATCGCCAGCCTGGCCGGCTGGCAGACCATCGTCACGCCGATTTCCATTGTCCTGGCTTTTGCCGTTTCCGTCTCGGTGGGCCTCATCTTCGGGATTTATCCGGCTACCAAGGCGGCGCGGCTCGATCCGGTGGAAGCCATCCGTTATGAATGATTGCAGGCCGCTGAAGTATTGCCGGCGCGTTTGACCGCCAGATCGAACACGGATGAACGCCGTCTGGCGCCGGCGGTGCTCATCAGAATCACCCTGGAATTCGGCAACTTACTGCGAGGTCAGCTATGAAGCGCTTCCTGGTCTCACCAAGCCTGGTGCTTGGCAGCATGTTGGCAATGGCCGGAAGCGTCGCCGCGCAGACGTTCCCTGCTCCGGACTACTTCCGCAAGATGCACTACAACGCGCCGGCTGCGCTGCCCCCGCCTGAGGGACTGAGCGGCAAAGTGGTGGACGGCAAGCTGCGCCTTTCGCTGGCGGATGCCGTTCAACTGGTGCTGGCCAACAACACCGATGTGCAGATCAACCGCCTGGGCTACGAACAGACGCGCAACAGTATTCTCCGGGCCTACTCCGCGTTCGATCCCCTGTTCACGAGCACCTTCAACACCAACCGCAACACTTCGCCCACGTCTTCGCAGATTGACGGCGCGGCAACGCTCTCCACCCTCAGCCAGAGCACCACGTTCAACTACTTTCAGGGCTTTCAGACCGGCACCAGCGTCAACATCAACTACAACGCAAGCAAGTCCACCACCAACAGCGTCTTCAGCACGTTCAATCCATCGCTGTTCTCGCGGCTGAACTTCACGCTGAACCAGCCGCTGCTGCGCAATCGCTGGCTCTTTGCCAACCGCGCGCCCATCGTCATCGCCCAGCGCGGGCGCAACCGCTCGCGGGCGGATTTTGACGCGCAGGTGCAGCAGTCGCTTTCCGACGCCATCAATCGCTATTGGGATGTGGTGCAATCGCGCGAGGACCTGAAGGTGCTGCGCAAATCGCTGGAGCAGGCCGAAGCCACCTACGCGCAGAACAAGCGGGCGCTGGAACTGGGCGCGCTGCCTCCGCTGGATATTTACCGCTCGGAGTCGGAAGTGGCCACGCGCCGCGTTTCCGTGATTCAGGCCGAATATCAGCTCAAGCAGCAGGAGGATGACTTCCGCCGCGCCATCGGCGCTGACCTGGACCCGCGCATTCGCGTCCTGGACCTTGACCTGGTCGAACCGGCAGCGCCCGCCGGACAATTGCTGGTGGTGGACCCGGAAGATACGCTGGGCCGCGCCATGCAGAAGCGTCCGGAGATGGTTTCCATCCGCGAACAACTGGCCGCAGATGACACCGGCGTCCGCCTGGCGCATAACAACATGCAGCCCGACCTGAACTTCTCCGCGTTCTACTCCGCCGGCGGCCTGGGCGGCAATCAGCTCGATCCCAGCACCACTCCGCCGACGGTGATATCGCAGGGGGGGTTCGGCGATGCATTTTCCCAGATGGGCACGTTCGATTTTCCCAGCTACGGATTCACCGTGCAGCTTCGCCTGCCGATTCGCAATCGCAACGCGGCGGCCAACCTCAGCGATGCCATGATCGGCCAGCGCCGGAGCCAGTTCCAGTTCCGACGCACGGAGCAGCAAATCCTGCTCGATGTGCGCAACGCCATCCACCAGCTCGAACAGGCCAAGCTCTCGCTGGCCGCTTCGCGCATCGCCCGCGACCTGGCCCAGAAAAACCTCGAGGCCGAACAGCGCAAGTATGAGCTGGGCGCGCAGACCATCTTTTTCGTGCTGGATGCGCAGACCCAGCTCGCCCAGGCTGAGCAGAACCTGCTGCGCTCGCAGGTGGGTTATCAGCGGGTGCTGACGACGCTGGACCGCGCCACCGGTGAGCTGCTCGAGCGCAACAATATCCGTATCGAGTAGAACCGGCCTAGCGATTCGCGGAGAGATTGGCTGCTGGCGCAAAGCCGATGCGCCGGCAGAGTTCCTGAAAGCGCGGATCGCTGCGGATCGGATCGAACATCGGCTCGACCGCCAGGAAGGTCAGCCGGCCCAGTCGCTGCTGATAAGCGCGCTCCAGTTGCTCTAACGCCCGCGCCTTGTCCCCCAAGGCCACGTGCACAGCCGCCACGTAATACGGCGAGTAGGAAGCATTCCCGGGCGGGATCTGACTGAGTACCTTCAGCGCTTCGGCCCTTCTGCCGGCAACTGCGTACCCATAGGCGAGTGATGCATCCCCATCATGGCCGGCGGCAAGACGTGTTCCTTCCTCAAATTGTTCGATTGCTTCTTTCAACATTTTTTTCTGCACGTAGGCCCGGCCCAGGTGGAAGCGAACTCCGGCTGAGCGCGGCTGGATTTCAATCACGCGCAAGTACTGGGCGATCGCCTGATCAAACTCGCGGGCGTGATAGTAGCTGGCGCCGATGGCCACTGGTATGGAGTTGGAGAGCGGGTCGTTGGCCAGGGCATGCTCGAACTGAAGGCGCGCTTCCTCGGGGCGGCCGCGGGCCATCAGGAAAAAGCCGTACCAGTGGCGCGCCACCGAATAGTTCGGGTTGAGGGCAATGGCCTGCTGGAAGTCCTGCTCAGCGGCAGCCCAGTCCCACTCATACAGGCTGCGCACGGCTGCCAGCGCAGCGCGTGCCTCCACTTGCAGTGGATCCAGTTCCAGCGCGCGTGACGCCGCGGCCTTGGCCAGCGGGCTGGATTGCCGCGCCGGCAGGATGTTGTACTCGTCGAACAGGGCGTAGGACATGGCCAGACCGGCCCACGCGGCCGCGTAATTCGGCTCGCGGTCCAGCGCCTGCCGGTACAAATCGGCAGAACCCTTGATGGCTGCCGGTGTTCGCTTGTTCCAGTAGTAGCGGCCCTTCAAGTAGAGCAGGTGAGCATCGAGATCCAGGGGACCTGCATCCGCGACTCGGGGCGCCGCGTAGGTGGAGCCGGCGGCCTGCCTTTCCGGCAGGACCACCCGAATCTGGCGTGCGATGGTGACCGCCAATTCGCGCTGCAACGGCAGAATCTGCCCGAGCTCGCGTTCGTAGGTTTCCGCCCACACACGGGATTGATCCGAGGACCGCACCAGGCCGGCATTGATCCGGACCTGGTTTCCGTCGCGGTGTACGCTGGCCGCCAGCACATAGTCCGGGCCCAACTCACGGATGGCGGCGGCTACGTCCTTTTCCCCACCGATGTATCTGGCAGTTGAAGTTCGGGCAATCACGGCGAAGCTCTGCGGGCTCAGGCTGCTGAGCCTGGCGATCATCTCCCCGGTCAGTCCTTCGGCGAGGAATTCCTGTTCCGGATCATTTCCAGTGTTTTGAAACGGGAGCACCGCGAGCGTCAGACGGCGACTGCCCGGCGCAGTCACACTGCTTGAATTCCTCCATGCCTGATAGGCCGGCAGGGCCAGCAATACGAACAAGGTCGCGCCCAGCGCGACGGGCCACAGGCTCCTGCGGCCGCGCATCGCGCCCGCACTGGGCCGCTGTTCGGCGCCGGCGACGGGGACTGCGGCCGGCGAGCCTTGCGCCGCAGGACCGGTAGCTGGCTCCCAGCGGCGAACTTCCGCCACAAACCGGTACCCCCGCTTCGGAACCGTTTCGACGTAACGGTCTTCCTCGCCGCCCAGAGCCCGCCGCAACAGGAAAACGTTTTTGGCCAGCGCCGACTCCTCCACAAATGTCCCCGGCCAGACCCGTTCCAGCAGGGCATCCTTTTCGGTGATATGCCCGGCGTTTTCCACCAGGGCAATCAGAACTTCGAGCACCTTGGGAGTGAGGGGAATAGCCTGCCCATCCCGCAACAGAACTCGCTCCCCGGTATCCAATCGGAATGGCCCGAAGCCGTATAAATGCTTGCTTTGCTGGTGGCTAGGGTCGTTCATAAGTTTGCGAAGAAAATCGGAACTTGCTGAAAAGACTTCCCAGCGCCGGCTCGGAGAAAATGCGGCGTCCCCAAAGCCGGCGCGGAATCCGGCCCGGGTGGGATGTGGCAAGTGTACGCCCGCCGGCGGGCCGCAGCAATACTTGTGTGTCCCACCGGGTCATTTCTGAACGGAGGTTCCGGTGTCATCCCGAATGGCGGCCCACAGAAATCGCGCCGTACCGCTGGTGGCACTGGCTCTGCTTGTTTGCGCTTGGCCGTCGCAGGACGCCTCAGGGCAGTCCGCAGGACAGCAGCGACGCTACCGGATCATTGATGTGGGCACGCTGGGTGGGAGCTTCAGCAGGGCTCTGGCCATCAACAACAAGGGCCAAGTGGTCGGGGAGTCGCTGACGCCACCCCGGCAGGACCTTCACGCGTTCGTTTGGACCGGCGGTGTGATTCACGAAATCGCGCCCGGCGTCTTTGGCGATCCCAACGCGTACAGCCGCGCCGTCGCTATCACTAACAACGGTAAAGTACTCGGCGACTTTGATCCGGACCTGGCTCCGGGCGACCTGGCCCGCGTGTTCGTGTACGACGTCAACTCCCAATCGCTCACCTTTCCGCTCAATCCGGGCTTTGCCAGCGATATGAATGACGCCGGCCAGATCCTCGCGGATCAGGTGGTGAATAATGGGTTTCTGGACTCGATCATCATCGGCGGGGGAGGCACGGATTTGGGCGCGCTGTGCGGGGCGCCCTGCGGAGGCCTGTTCAGCGGCAAGGAGATGAATGCTGCCGGATCAGTGGTGGGAGGCCCGGCGCAACCGCCGAACTTTCAAACCGGATACCTGTTCCGATCGGGTTTGGGTTTCACGCAACTGACCAACTCGGCCGGGTTCTACGGCCACGCTCTGAACGATGCCAATCAGATCGCAGGCACGGTCACTGTGCAGACCCAATTCTTTGGAGTTCGTACCCGCGCCGCGCTGCGCGACCCCGGCGGAAACGTGCAGTCGTTTCCAGCGTTCAATACCTTCGGCGACGCCGAGGTGACCGCCATCAACAACCTCGGTCAGATCGTTGGCACCGAGCACGACATCAGCTTCCTTACGCCGTTTCTGATCGAGAACGGCGTGATCGTGAACCTCAACACGCTCTTGCCCGCCGGCTCCGGCTGGCAGTTGCGCGAGGCCAGAGACATCAACGATCGCGGTGAGATCGTCGGCCGGGGAACCATCAATGGCGAGGAGCACGCCTTCCTGCTCACGCCTCTGGTCTGCTCCGCCGCCGAAGACAGCGATGGTGATGGCAACCCGGACAACGACGGCGACGGCCTGTGCGACTCCTGGGAACAGAACGGCGTGGATGGCGACGGCAACGGCACCATTGACCTTTTCCTGGGCACCGACATCAACCATAAAGACCTGTTCGTCGAGATTGACTACATGGTCTGCGCTCCCGGCAATGTGCTCTGCCTGAATAGCCAGATTCACAGCCATAATCCGCAGCCGCAGGCGCTCACCAACGTCATCGCCGCTTTTGCCGCCGCGCCGGTTTCCAATCCCGACGGGATCAGCGGCATCAATCTGCACCTGCAAGTGGACGACGCCGTTCCCGAGATCGAACCGATCCTCTTTTCCAGCAACGGACTCGGGCTGATGGACGACTTCAACGATTTGAAGCGCGGCAATCCGGCCGTGCCCTGCGGCGCGAATTCCACCGGCTTTTTTGGAACAGTGCTGGACCGCGCGGATTCAAACTGCCCGGCCATCCTGAAAGCCCGCGAGCTGGTTTTCCGCTACGCCATCTTCGGCCACAACCACGCGCATCAGATTGGCTCGAGTGGCATCTCCGAAATTGGCGGGAACGACTTCATGGTCACGCTGGGAGGCTGGGGCAACAACTCCATCCGCGCCGGTGGCGCCTCGCAGAATCTTGCTACCGCGCGCGCTGAAGCCGAAGCCGGAACGTTCATGCATGAATTCGGCCACGCGCTCGGCCTTCGTCACGGTGGCGCTGACAACACCAATTGCAAGCCGAACTACCTGAGCATCATGAGCTATTCGCTGCAATTCCGTGACCTGGACCCCGCCCGGGCGCTGGATTACTCGCTCTCCGCGCTTCCCACGCTGGATGAGAATCATCTGGACGAGTCCGTCGGTATCCAGGGCCCGCCGGGCCGCATCACCCTTTTTCAATTCGTTCCCTCTGCATCGTCAGCCGGCTTTCCGGTTCGGGGCGCCAGCAACGGTCCGATTGACTGGGATCGCGACGGCGACGACACCGATACCGGACTCAGCCTGAACATCAGCAACATTGTCCAGAAGGGCGACAGTTGCAACACCAACGTCAGAACGTTGCTCACCGGCTTCGATGACTGGAGCAATCTGCTCTACAGCTTCCGCAATTCCCCGGACTTCGCCGATGGCGCAGCGCGCGGCACCACCGGCTTTGATAACGAGCCGACCGATGTGGAAGTCTTGAACGCCGCGCAATCCTTTGACTTCGACGGGGACGGCATCACCAACTTCCCGGATAACTGCCCGACCGTCGCCAATCCCAATCAGGCCGACGCCGATGGGAATGGCATCGGCGACGCGTGCGAAGCAGCGCCGCCCGCCGATACCACGCCACCGGTGCTTTCGCTTCCTCCCGGCATCACCACCGAAGCCACCGGCCCGGGCGGCGCCGTTGTGAATTTCGCGGCTACGGCGACGGACAACGTTGACGGCAGCCTGCCGGTCGCCTGCGCGCCGCTCTCCGGAGCCACCTTCGCCATCGGCACAACCGCAGTGAATTGCTCCGCGTCTGACGCGGCCGGCAACACCACCACGGGCAGCTTCACCGTCACCGTGCAGGACACCGCGCCTCCGGCGCTCACGCTGCCCGCCAACCTCACCACCAACGCCAGCGGCGCTTCCGGCGCCGTGGTTACGTTTGCCGCATCGGCGACTGACCTGGTGGACGGCGCGCGACCGGTGAACTGCACGCCCTCCTCCGGCGCCACCTTTGCCCTCGGCGCGACCACGGTGAACTGCTCGGCCAGCGACACGCGCGGGAACTCCGCCTCCGGCAGCTTCACCGTGACCGTGAATGCTCCCTCCGGCGGCGGGGATATCGGCGGCGGTGGCGGACAGACCAACGGCCCCAAGCTGACCCAGATTACCCCGGCTTCGGGCAAGCGCGGCGCTTACGTACAGCTCTATGTGAGCGGCTCGAACCTGAAACCGGGGGTCAAACTCAGCCTGAACGGCACCGGCGTCACAGTCATCAGTGCTACACGCATCAGCGATTCGCTGGTGATTGCACTGCTGCTCATCAACGGCAATGCGCCAACCGGCGCGCGCAACGTTTCCGCTGTTACCTCGGCGGGAGCGAGCAACGCCATGACGTTCACCGTACAGCCGTAGGAGGGCCCGTGAACCGGGCTCGCCTCGCGTCTTGAGAATGGAGTTCCTATGGGTTGGGACAAACTCCCCGTCAGCCGGCAAATGCTCGACGCCGGCAAGAAATTCGCCGTCGAGTCCTGGGTGAAGGCGCTGGATGCGGCCAAGGGCAGCGCTCCCTCCACGACTCATGGCCTGGCGCCATTCGACATGCGGCAGACCTTCCCGAACACATACGACGTGTACGTGCAAACACTCACGGCGTGGCTGAAATCGAGGGCAGCCCGCGACGATGTGGCAGCGGCCAACCAGACCTACTCCGTCTTGCAGCCGCGCGTCTTTGCCGACGAATGGCAGGTCATCAAATGGGAATTCAAGAAGCATCGCGCGTGCCTCGTCTATCCGGCTGCATCCCGGCAGGCGCGCATTGACGAGAAGCGCGCGCAGTTCAACAAGCCCCGCTTGGGCACATACGACGACGGCTACATCTTCGATCCGTGGCTGGAGCGCTTTCCGGCCGTGTACCAGGGCTGGTATTGGTGCAATCAGCTCGGTAACGGCGCCAACCAGGTATTGGGCAACCCAGTCACGTGAAAGGCCGCCACGCGCCACGGGGCTCTTCCGCGCCGCAACGCCGGGAGCAGCCCTGCAAGAATTGTGCGGGGAGGATGTAATCATCCCGCACAACCCGGGCGAGATGTGCCACCGCACATCTCGCCCCGCTTCCGCGCCCTGACGATTCCCCGCCAGAAACTCGCCCTTGCCAACTCCGTCGTGACTATGGGAGAAATGAGCCTCGCCAGGGCCCGTTTCCGGCGCTGGCACGAGTGGCTTGGCGTGCGGCCATTCGCGGGCACTCCGGTTTTGCGGCGGGAGCGCGATTGACGTGACAGCGGGCGGAGGAGGCGGGCACAAAGGCGCGGGCCATCGCACCGGCGCCCAATTGGCGCTGAGCGTGAAGCTTGAAGTGCCCAGCAATCCGCGCCTGCTCAGCGTGGTGCGCAGCACCGTGCAGCAGTTCGCCGCCGTGGTCGGGTTCACCGAAGCCGATTGCCGCAGCATCGTGCTGGCTGTGGATGAAGCCGTGGCCAATGTCATCCGCCACGCTTACCAGGGCCAGCAGGATCAAGGCATCGAGATTTCCTGCAACCTGCTGTGCTCGGCTCCGAACCAGGAGCCCGACGGCCTGGAGTTCATCCTGGTGGATCACGGCACGTCGGCAGACCCGGAACGGATGATGCAGGAGCGCGATTTGGACGACGTTCGCCCCGGCGGCCTGGGGATGCACTTCATCAACAGCATCATGGATGAGGTGCACTACGAGCCGCGTCCCGGCCGGAATCGCCTGCGTCTGGTAAAATCGCTGAAGAAGTAGCCGCTGCGCTTGCGCCGGCGCTGGTGCATGGTTTCGCG